>Ga0055449_10000444_pt1 | contig 11516 bp, 10 predicted proteins | sample China_Galinas_PW_2_FD_57739 | JGI IMG/M metagenome (GOLD analysis project Ga0055449, IMG submission 57739) | Wetland microbial communities from San Francisco Bay, California, USA, that impact long-term carbon sequestration - China_Galinas_PWB_D1 | ecosystem: Environmental > Aquatic > Marine >... | reverse complement strand
CGATGATCGACGGCGATGCCGCGGTCTTGGCCGAAGTGCTCGATGAGGTGCGCACGGCGTCGTTGCTCGGCGACGTCCGCATCGTCATCGTCGACGACGCCGATGCGTTCATCTCGCGCCACCGGGATCAGTTGGAGCGCTACAGCGCCCAGCCGTCGCCCACCGGCGTGCTGATTCTGCTCTGCAAGTCGCTGCCGGCCAATACGAGACTGCACAAGGCCATTAAGAAGATCGGCGAGGTCATCAAGTGCGAGCCTCCGACCCGGCGTGCCCTGGTCGGCTGGGTGGTTGATCGAGCCGCGAAGGTGTACGGGAAGAAGGTCGCGCCGGGCGTGGTCGAGTTGCTGCGCGAGCAGATCGGCGACGCCCCCGGCATGCTGGACGCCGAGCTCTCCAAGCTCGCGACCTTCGTCGATGATCGGCCTGAGATTACGCGGGCCGACGTCGATTCGCTGACCGGACATTCTCGCGAAGAAGTTGTGTTCGGCGTGATCGATTCGATCCTGGCCGGCGAAACCGGGGCCGCCCTCGAGCTATGGCGACAGGTGGTGGCGCCGGAACCCAATGCCGGACCGAAGTTCATCGGAGGTCTGGCGGCCGCGTTGCGCCGGTGGCTGCAGGCGCGGCGCATGGTCGATTCGGGGCGCAACCTGCGCGACGTGTTGCGTGCCGTCTGGCTACCCAACGCCGAGCATCGATTGGGTCGCGTCTCGACCGCTCAACTGGAAGCGATGCAAAAGGACTTGCTCGCGGCCGAGTTGAGTTCGCGAACAGGTGTTTCCGATGTGCCGAGCGCCATCGAGAAGTGGATCGTCACCCACAGTGCGGGCAGGGCTGCGGCCGTCGCTCGCTGAATACCACGACAAGGATGTCGTCATGCTGCACTCACGAACCCAACAGGTTCTCACCGTCGTCTTGCTGGCGGCGGTCGCTATGGTTCCGGCCTGCTCGATGATCCCGAAGGGTCGAGGCGTGCAAACCGCCGCCGGCCACGAGACCGCATCGCCGCCTCCGGCCCGGCAGGCGCAAAACTCCAGCGCCATCAGGACCGCACCGCCGGACAGCGATACGCTCGCGGCCATCGAAGACTTTCTCGCGCGCACCCGAAAATACAAGGGTGCCGACGCGGCACCGGCCACAGACAAGCCGGCCGCGCCCTCCGTGAATAACGACCGGCAACCAATGAGCAACGCCCCGGTCGGCGTGGCCGCACCGGCGGCGCCGCCGCGCGACGGCACGGCACCCAATGGCAACGCCTTCGCAGCTTCCGCGAACACCGGCCGGCGGCGTGGCGACGTGCCGGCGCAGCCCGCTCCGCACGCCGCACCTTCCACGCGCGGAGCGGCGCAGCAACAGCCGCAGTGGATCAACGTACGCGAGATCCCCAACGCGGCAGAGGTCGCCGCCGCGACGACACCCAAGCCCGCAGCACCGCCGCGAGCGAGCGGCCCGGCGCTGCCGGTGTTGCTCTCGGTTTCCGTCAGCGCGGCGCCGCAAGAGGTCACGAAGCCCGAGGCCAGGCAGCATTCGTCCAACGTACCTGTAGACGTCGTGTCCTCGTCGCCAAGCGTGACCTGGGACACGCTCGTGCAGACCCTGCGCGATCAGCCGGACGCCCGGACGAACATCCGTAGGATCTGGGAACTCGGCTTGGCCGAACTGGCCTCCAACCAGTCGAAGCTGCCGCAGCCCGAGATGGACGGCTACCCGGCGGAAACGACATCGCTCTTGCAATCGCTGTGGGCGGCGGCAGCGGCCGTTCGCGATCTGCTCGTCGATCCGATCGGCGCGGGAAGTACGGCCCAGGATCGGGTGGAGGCCCTTGCCCGTGCGGTCGCACAACAGGTCGACCCGAAGATCGAAGACATCCACCTCTGCCGGCGTGTGACGACGTTCGGCGTGTACGACGAAATGGAACCCGGTGACCTCGTGGCGGGTCGTCCGGCCCAGACGATCGTCTATTCCGAACTCGACAACCTCCGATCGAAGGCGCTGCCTGACGGAGGCGGCTTCGAAACGCAACTCGCCACCCGGATGGAGTTGATGACACCGGACGGAAAATCGGTCTGGTCGCATGACGAGCCTCAGATCGTCGACCGGTGCCGGCGACAGCGCCGTGATTTTTTCCTTGCTCAGCGAGTAACGTTTCCGGCCACGCTGCCGGCCGGAAAGTACGTTTTGAAGCTTCGGGTCGAGGATTTGCTCTCTCAACGCACCGTCGAATCCGTCCACGACGTAGAGGTATCCTCGGAGCTGGCGCTAGCCCACCGACCATCACCGCAGCCGTAACAGACTGTGAATATTGAAGTTGCGCTTGGTTTCCCCACGATTAGTTCTGTTTTCGGGCGCTCTTTTTTGGCCGTCCATGGCCGCTTTTGGTGTAGAAACCCAATACAAACGACTTGGCGCGCGCCGATAGAGGGGTAGACTGCTTACGACGTAGAACGGGTGGTTTGTGCGAGCGGCGCGGTTCGCTGCCATCCGTCTTTCGTTTCACAGCTGATCATTTTGGAGTGCAGGAGATATGAAACGGCTTTTTACGCTGCTTGTTGCGCTGGCTTTTGTTGCGCCGGTGATGGCGCAGGACAATAAGGATGAGGGCAATAACAACAAGATGGCTGCTGCCCCATCGTCATCCCAATGGGACACGCTGAGTGACACCTGGTTCTTCCAGGATGCCATTCCGGTGCCCCAGGGTAATGTGGATCTTCGCCTGAGCTTCGGTTGGCAGACCGGTAGCTGGCCGAGCAACGCCGGCGACTCCGACGACGACTTTGTCGCGACGCCGTCGTTGTACTGGGGCTTCGCGGAGAACTGGGAGGCGTCAGTCAACGTTCCGCTCTGGGTCGGTGACGCCGGCGATCGTGGCGGCTACGCGGACGGGAACTACGACACGAATGTCGGTGTCCTGTGGCGATTCGCCAAGCAGGACGATGGTCACCCGATGGACATGGCGCTGGCCGGCAACTTCCGTATTCCCACGGGCGACGGTTCCAGCGGTATCGACTACGAAGGCCGACTGGCGATGACGCACTTGTACCCGTGCAACGCCCGCACGCACCTCAACGTGTGGGGCAAGATCACCAACGGCAACGACCACGAGTCGGGTCGTCGTGTGCGTAGCGCCAACAACAACATTGGCATGTTCGGTGGCGGCCTGGGCCTCGCCAACTCGTTGCGTATGAATCGCATCGGCTGGGATGACGAGCGTAACTTCCAGTACGGTGCCAACGTCGGCGTCGATTTCCCGATTTGCGACAACGGGAACGTTCGCATGGTGTTTGACTACCTGACGCGCACGAGCAATCAGGAGGGCCAGAACTGGTGGCACATCCTCCAGACCGGCTGGGAGTGGAAGATTGACGACGCCAACCGCCTCGGTACGTCGTTCTTCTACAACATCGACCAGTCCACGGACGCGCCGAATTCCGGCATGACGGTCACGTTCGCTCACGCGCTGACGTACTAAGACCGCCGCGTTTGCTGATCTGCTTACGCCTATGGGCCCGGACCGATGTCCGGGCCCTTTTTGTGCGCTCTTGCCAACTCACCACGGAGTAGATCATGCGCGTCGGCGTGCTGACGAGTATCGAAACCCGGCATCGCTACTTCGTGCAGCGCGTTCGGGCCGCGTTCGACCTGGTGGCCGTCGGCTATGAACAGACGGGGTATTCGCCGGCGGATGTTTCGGAAGCCGACCTCGAGGTCGACGAGGCGGCGATCGTGGCCGCCCACTTCGCCGAGCGCGTGCGGCAGGAGCGAACGTTCTTCGGCGGCGACAGCGACTTCGTGCTCGATTCCGCCGACTGTCCGGCCGTGAGCCTCGAGCCCGGTCGGCTCAACACGCCGGAGACCGCGGCGTTCCTGGCGGATGCGCGAGTCGACGTGCTGCTCATCTACGGCACGAACCTGATCAAATCGCCGCTGCTGGAGCGCTTCGCCGGTCGCATGGTGAACATGCACCTGGGCCTCTCGCCGTATTACCGCGGGACGGCCACCAACTTCTACCCCTTGCTCAACGAGGAGCCGGAGTACGTCGGGGCGACGATCCATTTGATCGATCCGGGGATCGACTCCGGCCCGATTCTCGCGCACGCCCGGCCGGTGATCGAGCCGGGCGACCGACCGCACACCATTGGCTGCAAGGCGATTCGCGCCGGCATCGACCGGCTCATCGAGGTGCTACCCGCATGGCACGCAGGCGAGCGGGAGCCCGTGCCGCAGTGGCACGTCTCGGGCACCAGGCTCTACCTTCGCAAGGACTATCACCCGCGGCAGGTCGTCGAGCTGTACGAGAAGCTCGATCGCGGCTTGATCGACGATTACCTCGCCCGGGCCCACCGCGTGGCCGGTCTGGTGCGGCTGGTGGAATAGCGGGCGCCGCGGAGCCTCTCCTCGTGTTCCTACACTTGCTGACGAAGCCTTACAAAGCATTGCGCGTCCATAGGGAACGGATGTACCGGAGCGGCGTTACACCTATGGCGGCTGCGACACGCGTGAGCCGATCGACTCGGCATCGCGGCCGTCGCCAGACACTCGTCTACCTGACCTCTCGAGATATGAGGGGTATTTCGAGCGAGGGGAGGTTCGCCAAAGCCTCCCCCGCCCTTTTTCTATTCTCGTCGCACCGACAAAATCGGTTGTGGCGCACCGAAGCCATCGGCCGCTCAGAGTTCGTCGATCGATTTCGGCCAGTCATCCTTGAGCAACCGCGACAGCGAGCGATCCTTGAGCACCTTGCCGCCTGTCTGGCACTTCGGGCAGTAGTTGTGTTCGTTATCCGCGAGCCGGATGCGCTGCACCGGCGTGCCGCACACCGGGCACGGTTGATCGAAACGGCCGTGGACCGCGAAACCCTCACGAAAGGCCGTGATGTCACCCGGACCGGGGAAGCGATCGGCAAACTGCGCCCGCAGTTGTCCAATCCAATGGGTGAGCACGTCGCGGGCGGCCTGGTGGAGCCGGGCCGTCTCCCGTTCGTCGAGCTGCGACGTCAGCCTGGCCGGTGACAACCGCGCGGCATGAAGGATTTCGTCGGAGTAGGCGTTGCCGATGCCGTCGAACACGTGCGGGTCGGTGAGGACGCGCTTGAGCGTTCGGTTGGTGCGCGTGAGCGTGTCGGCGAAGTCCTGGGATGAGCAGGTCAACACGTCGAGGCCGCCGGGGTCGTGGGCGGCGAGCTGGTCCCGGCCGTTGATCACGTAGAGCGCCGCGCGTTTTTTCTTACTCGCCTCGGTGACGGCCAGCGTGCCGGCAGCGAAAGCGATCGTTGCCAGGGCGATCCTGCCCGGCGGTTTGGCGCCTACCTTCAGCCAGCGAAACCGGCCGGCGATCATCAGGTGGATAAGCAGGTAAAGTTCGTCGTCCAGCACGAAGACGATGCGCTTCGCCAGCCGGCGGACCTCGCGCACGCACTGGCCCTCGACGGCGTCCACCGGCGGATCGAAGCTGCGCAGGAAAAATGGGCTGATGATGCGCACGCGCTCGACCGTTTCACCGACGACGCGCCGTGACAGACAGTCGACATACGTGACGACATCCGGCAATTCGGGCATGGGCGAATCGTCGTGCGCGCGTGGTGCGGTGTCAACGACGCGCTGTGTAGGGCGGGTTCCACCCGCCGACTGTTCGCGCGGTGCTTCGGCGAGTTCGTAGTGTCCGCGGTGCAGACCAGAACGGATGCGTGACACCCTCCATTTCACGAGGTTCATGCGTGACAAGGGGGTTCGCTCTGCCCAAAGAGCCGGGAGACAAACGCAATGGCCATCACGTCCGCCTGAAACCAGGCGCGCGGGCTTTACCGATCCACACCGCGCGGAAACAATGGAGGCCGCGGCGTGATTCGCTCGACGCGGGTTGCGCGGCCGCGACGCATGATCCGAAAGGAAGAAATGCCGAAGGACGCACTCGAAACCGTCGTCGCCTATCACGAGGCGACCAAGCACTACCCCAATCGCTTCGCCCCCGGGCCCGGCCAGATGGATTGGGCAACGCAACCCGATCCGTTTCGACGCTTCGCCGGGGCGCCAACGATCGAACTTCCCCTGACGCCGGTCGCACCTGAACCACGCTACGACGATCTCTACGAAACGGGACACGTTCCGTGCCAGAGTGTGACACGCGAAACCGTCGCCGCGTTTCTTCAATACGCCCTCGGTCTGTCCGCGTGGAAGGAGTACCAGGGGTCGCGCTGGGCCCTGCGCATGAACCCGTCCAGCGGCAACCTGCACCCGACCGAGGGATACGTGGTATTGCCTGCGCAGGTGGGGCTGTCCGACCAGGCCGGGGTCTTTCACTACGCACCAAAGGATCACTTGCTCGAACGCCGGCGGACGCTGTCCGCAAAGGACTGGGAGGCGCTCACCGGCCGCCTGCCGGGCGGATCGTTCTTCGTCGCGCTAACGTCGATCCACTGGCGTGAGGCGTGGAAGTACGGCGAGCGCGCGTTTCGTTATTGCCAGCACGACGTCGGGCACGCGGTGGCGGCAGTGTCTTTGTCGGCCGGGGTGCAAGGTTGGCGCGTTTCGCCCCTGCCGGAGGTCGGCGATCGAGAGCTGGCCGCGTTGCTCGGATTGGATCGCGTGGCCGACTTCGAAGGTGCGGCGGAGGAGCATCCGGATTTGTTGCTTGTCGTGACACTGGGTGGCAGTTCGTCGGAGGTTTCGGCGGCCGACGGCAAAGGCGCGGGTGCTCGTGTGGAGGACGAGGGCGCGGCCGCGGAGGGCGGCGCGAGCGCGGACGCCGAGCCAGCCGATCGGCTCCAGTCGATCGATGTCAACGCACTGTCGAGACTCAACGACGGACCCTGGCACGGGCGAGCCAACCGACTCAGCTCATCGCGCCGCGATTGGCCGATGATCGAGGAAGTGACAGACGCGTGTCACAAGCCGCGCGGGGCCCCCACCCTAACCCTCCCCCAAGGGGGGAGGGAATGTGCCCCCCTCCCCTCGGGAGGGGCTGGGGGAGGGCCGGAATGCGAAGGGATCGAGAGGGAAAGCGACGAAGCGACGGAGCGACGGAGCGACGAAGGGACAAGAAGCGACGCGGGGGCGTCGAACGAAACCCCCCTCCCCTCGGGAGGGGCTGGGGGAGGGCCGGGGTTGCTTCCCCCCTCTGTTGAGGGGGGATTGAGGGGGGTTCTGCAAGAGCGACACGACAAACTTTCAGCCCTTGGCATCATCGCGCAACGACGTAGCGCCGTCGCCATGGACGGCGAAACGAAGATCACGGCCGACGAGTTCTACCTGATGATGGATCGCGCGATCCCGCGCTTCGACCGGGCTCCGTGGCGAGCGATCGGGCCACCGGTGTTCGTCCATCTGGCGCTGTTCGTTCACCTTGTCGACGGCCTCGAGCCGGGGCTGTACGTGCTGCTGCGCCGGCCGAATCGTGAGAAGGCGTTTCGTGCGCTGCTGCACAAGGAGTTTGACTGGCATCGGCCGGAAGGCTGTCCGGAGCATTTGCCGCTCTATCGATTGCTGTCCGGCGACGCGCGGCGTGTGGCCGGTCAGATCAGTTGCGGTCAGCAGATCGCGGCCGGCGGCGCGTTCGCGGTCGGCATGCTGGCCGAGTTCGACGCCCCACTGCGCGAGCACGGGCCGTGGCTCTATCGCCGGCTGTTCTGGGAAACGGGCATGATCGGCCAGGTGCTGTACTTGGAGGCGGAAGCGGCCGGCGTCCGCGCCACCGGCATCGGATGCTTCTTCGACGACGCCATGCACGAGTTACTTGGCTTGAAAGACCGAACGCTGCAATCGCTCTATCACTTCACCACCGGCGGCCCGGTGGAGGATGAGCGGCTGACGACGCTGCCTCCTTACGGCGAGTCAAACGCGCGTGGGGGATAGGACACATGCGACGTGCTAGAAAAACACCCCGCCAGGGGTTGCCCGACGGGGTGTTCGTCTATCGCAAGTCAGCGGCAGGCTGACGTTGGTGTTATCGTTGGCCGGGCTAATGGCCCTCCCCCAGCCCCTCCCGAGGGGAGGAGGGTAGGCGGTCGGCCGCGAGGGTGCGATACGGAGCACCGCGCGGCGATGAGCTCAACTCCTCGTGACATCCATTGTCACTCCAGCAGAACCATCCTTGAGGGGTTCGTGAAGAACCCCCCTCAATCCCCCCTCAACAGAGGGGGGAAGTTGGGTGTCCGCACGGCGGAGCCTACGAGCGGCGCGCCGAAGCTCATTCGGGTTCGTAAGGAACCCCCCTCAATCCCCCCTCAACAGAGGGGGGGAAGTTGGGTGTCCACACGACAGAGCCAACGAGCGAGCATGCTTCCGCTACGCGGAAGCATGGCACCCGTCGCGGGTGTCAGGGCGTCGGCACTGCTCACAGAGCAGTGGTACGAGGAAGCAAGCCTTGATCCCTGCCGAAGGTCCGCACAGCGGACCCTACGAGCTTCGGACCGCTCCCTGACGGTCGCGGCTCTGATCCTTCGTCGCTACGACTCGATCTCGCCAAGGCGATGCACACGGGCAAACTAGTTTGCCCATGCCACCCTCCGTCGCCGTGTCGCGGAGCCTGTCCGCCTCAGGCGGATCGCTACGTCCCTATGTCCCTGCGTCCCTCAGTCCCTTCTGAGCACTACATCATGCCCGGCATGCCGCCCATGCCGCCCATGCCACCCATGCCGCCCATGCCGGCACCGGCAGGTGCGGCCGGCTTCTTCTCCTTGATCTCGCTGATCGCGCAATCCGTCGTCAGCAGCAGGCTGGCGACCGAGCCGGCGTTCTGCAGAGCAACGCGCTCGACCTTGGCCGGCACCAGCACGCCCATCTTGATCATGTCGCCGTACTCACCCGTGAGCGCGTTGAACCCGTAGTTGACGTCCTTGTTCTCCGACACCTGCTTGCAGACGATCGAGCCGTCGAGCCCCGCGTTCGTTGCGATGTGCTTGATCGGCGCGACCAGCGCCCGGCGGATGATGTCCACGCCGGTCTTCTCGTCGCCGCGAGCCTTCTTGGCGACGTTTTCCAGCACGCTCATCGCACGGATGACGGCCACGCCGCCGCCCGGCAGCACGCCCTCTTCGACGGCCGCCCGACACGCGTGCAGCGCGTCTTCGACCAGAGCCTTCTTCTCCTTCATTTCGACCTCGGTCGCGGCGCCGACGTTGATCTGGGCCACGCCCCCCGACAGCTTCGCGAGGCGCTCCTCGAGCTTCTCGCGGTCGTAGTCGCTGGAGGACGCCTCGATCTCATTCTTGATCTGCTCGATGCGGCCCTTGATCTCCTTCGTCTGGCCGCCGCCCTCGACGATGGTCGTGGTTTCCTTTTCGATGCGGATCTTCTTGGCCGAGCCCAGGTCCGAGAGGTTGATGTTCTCGAGCTTGATGCCCAGGTCCTCGAAGATGGCCGTGCCGCCGGTCAGGATCGCGATGTCCTGGAGCATGGCCTTGCGGCGATCGCCGAAGCCCGGCGCCTTGACGGCACAGACCTGAAGCGTGCCGCGGAGCTTGTTGACGACGAGCGTGGCGAGCGCTTCGCCCTCGATGTCCTCGGCGATGATGAGCAGCGGTCGGCCGGCCTGCGACACCTTCTCGAGAATCGGGATCATGTCCTTGACGGCCGAGATCTTCTTCTCGTGGATCAAGACGAACGGCTTATCCAGCTCGCAACAAAGATCCTCGAACTTGTTGATGAAGTGCGGCGAGAGGTAGCCCTTGTCGAACTGCATGCCCTCGACGAGCTCGACGTGGGTTTCGAGGGTCTTGCCCTCTTCGACGGTGATGACGCCGTCCTTGCCGACCTTGTCCATCGCCTGGGCGATCTGCTTGCCGATCTCGGCGTTCTGGTTGGCCGCACAGGTGCCGACCTGGGCGATCTGATCGGTGCCCTTGACCGGCGTGCTCATCTTGGCGAGTTCGCCGACGACGGCCGCAATAGCCATCTCGATGCCGCGCTTGAGCTGCATCGACTCGGCGCCGGCGACGACGTTTTTCAGGCCCTCGTCGTAGATCGCCTCGGCGTAGACCGTGGCGGTGGTGGTGCCGTCGCCCGCGACGTTGGACGTCTTGGAGGCGACCTCTTTCACCATCTGGGCGCCCATGTTCTCGTAGGCGTCGTCGAGCTCGATCTCCTTGGCGACGGTGACGCCGTCCTTGGTGACTGTCGGCGAGCCGAACGACTTTTCGATGACGACGTTGCGGCCGCAGGGACCGAGCGTCGCCTTGACGGCCCGTGCCAACTGCTTGACACCGCGGCGAATGGCCTCGCGGGCCTCCATATCAAACGCAATCTGCTTCGCTGCCATGAATTCTCTCCTTCCGGAGTGTGGTGAATCGTCGGAATGACGGACTCACATCGTTAGTCCAATTGAACGTTCCATTCGGCGGGCGAATAGAGGAGCAGCGTCCCCACGTACATCGTCGCCTCGCCGCCGTACTCCTGCTCCAACGCATCCCAGACTTGGTTCTGCCGAGTCAAGCTGTCCCACCCGGCGAACGTCTCGGAGACGATGCTGCCTGATATCTTCCCGCCGTGGTTCTCCAAGTGAAAACCCGGAGATGCCAACTCCAGGCGGTCCGTCAGCACCTGCTTCAATTCCGTTTGGGTGATTTTTGTCTTTGCCATAGCACTTCACATCGTTCGAAGACGGCCCTGCAGTTCCCGTGGTGACGCTTGGCGACCGAGCGGTACTGCTTCTGGCTATTCTCGTTCAGCACGCCGATTCGCCGAAGCTGCCTCATCACCTGATCGTCCCCGGCAAAGCGAAGATCGTTCGACCAGACCCTCGTTACTTCCTGGACTGCGACGACAAAGTCCTCATCCTTGCGCCGTCGAACAAGGCCCAACTCTTCGACACGGACGGCCATCCGTCTCAGGTCGTGACGTTCGTCAAAGGCCCGATCCTCGAGCGAGGTGAGCGCGCGTAACATACACTCCACCGCCAACCCGCCGAGGTAGATCGACGAGCAGAGCCTGCTTTCTTTCAGGAGGACTCGACTCGCTTCGAGTTGAGCGCTCCCGCCCTGCCGGTAGGTGTCGGCTCCGAACTTCACGCATCTTGGCCCGCTAGTCGATCACGCCGAGAATGTCCGACTCGTCCATGATCATGTACTCTTGCCCGTCGATCTTGATTTCCGTGCCGGCGTAGCTCGTGAAGAGCACTTCGTCATTTCGTTTGACCTGCAGCTCGCTGCGCGTGCCGTCGTCGAGCAGGCGGCCGTTGCCCGTCGCCATGATCACGCCACGCTTGGGCTTCTCCTTGGCCGAATCGGGAAGGACGATCCCGCCGGCGGTCTTCTCCTCGGCCTCCACGCGCTTGACAATCACCTTGTCACCAAGCGGCCTGATGTTCAATTTCGCCATCTCGATCTTGCTCCTTGTCACAAACCAACGTTGGGTTACTCAGCCCTTTATCGATGCGGGCTTCGTGCCCGCGTTTGACTAGTTCATCTTCACGAGCAGTCGCTGGAGCGCCACCACCAGGTTGTCGAGCTCCCTCGGCCGGGAGATCACGCTGGTCACCTTGAGCGTCAGCGCCTGCTGGAGCACCTGCCGCGTCGGCGACTCGGT
>Ga0055449_10000440_pt1 | contig 11534 bp, 7 predicted proteins | sample China_Galinas_PW_2_FD_57739 | JGI IMG/M metagenome (GOLD analysis project Ga0055449, IMG submission 57739) | Wetland microbial communities from San Francisco Bay, California, USA, that impact long-term carbon sequestration - China_Galinas_PWB_D1 | ecosystem: Environmental > Aquatic > Marine >... | reverse complement strand
GTATCGTTGCCGGTCGTCGTCTGGGCCTGAAACGGACAGCCCAGTATCGGCAGAATGACGAGCGTAGCAAACACAAGCGACAGAAACTGACACGTTCTGCGGACCATGAGGTCACCTCTTTCATCGTATTGGAAGCCACAGCGGCACTCGGCCCGACGAGCGGGTTCGGACAGTATCTAGCATGATCGCGGCGGGCGTCAGCGTCAAGCACCGGCGCCCCACGTCTGGCATCCGACTTGCTTGTCTGTCGGTCGTTTGCTACGTTTGACGTCCGTAAGACCAACCACGCATGGCCGGCATCAAGGCCTGATTGGAGACGACATGCCAACGCTTCTTGATCGATTCCTAGGTTACGTCAAGGTGGACACGACGGCCGTCGAGGACGCCGGCTGCTACCCCAGCTCGCCCGGGCAGCTCGAGCTCGGCAAGATGCTCACGCAGGAGCTGAAGGATCTCGGGCTAGACGAGGTCTCCATGAGCGAGGACGGCATCGTCATGGGCACGATTCCCGCCACTGTCGACCGGGCGCCGACGATCGCGTGGTTTGCCCACGTCGATACGTCGCCGGAAACGACGGGCAAGGGCGTCAAACCGGTCGTTCACGAAAACTACGACGGAAAAGACATCACACTCACCGGCGACACGTCGAAGGTCATTCGCACGTCCGAGTGCCCTTCGCTGGCACCGCTTGCGGGCAAGACGATCATCACGACGGACGGCACGACCCTGCTCGGCGCCGACGACAAATCGGGCGTTGCGATCATCATGACGGCCGCCGCCGAGCTGATGAGCCAACCTGACCTGAAGCACGGGCCGATTCGGGTCGTGTTTACCTGTGACGAGGAGATCGGACACGGCACGGACAAGGTCGACCTCAAGAAGGTGGGCGCCGTGGTCGGCTACACGTTGGATGGCGAGGATGAGGCGCAAATCGAGAACGAGACGTTCTCGGCTGACCTTGCGGTCATCTCGGTCACCGGCAAGAACATCCACCCGGCAATCGCGAAGGGCAAGATGATCAACGCTTTGCGTGTCGCAAGCGACTTCATCTCGCGACTTCCGGCGGATCGTCTCGCCCCGGAGGCGACGGACGGACGGGACGGTTTTCTTCATCCGTACGTGATCAACGGCGGCGTTGGCTTGGTGAAAATCCGCACGCTGCTGCGAAGCTTCGACACCGGGGAGCTGGCCACCGAGGCGGACCTTCTGAGAGAGCAGGCTGCGGCCGTCGAGCGCGACTGGCCCGGGGCGTCGATCGAGGTGAGCGTCACCGCGCAGTACCGCAACATGGCTGAAGCGCTGAAAAAGGAGCCGCGTGCCGTTGATCTCGCCGCCAAGGCCATGCGAAACCTCGGGATCGAACCTCAATTCGCGTCGATCCGGGGCGGCACGGACGGATCCCGATTCAGCGAAATGGGTCTGCCGACACCGAATCTGTCGGCCGGCATGCACAACTTTCATTCACCCCTCGAATTTGCCTGCCTCGAACAAATGGAGCAGGCCGTTCGAGTTTTGGTGGAGCTGGCGCAACTCTGGGGCGCCGAGCGCGTGTGAGCGTGCCGGCGGCTATGTGGAGATGATCTGATGAGTTCAGTTGTCGAGCAGTTGGAACCCAAAACCGTCTGGAGTTTGTTTGCCGGGATCGCGGCCGTGCCGCGCCCGTCCAAGCACGAGGAGAAGATCCGTGCGCACCTGCGCGATCTGGTGACGAAACAAGGGCTGCACTTTGCGGAGGACGCGGCCGGCAACCTCGTGATTCAGGTGCCCGCTTCACCCGGACGGGAGAACACGCCCACGACGGTGCTGCAAGCGCACGTCGACATGGTGTGTGAGAAGAACAGCAACGTCGAGCACGACTTCGACACGCAGGGCATCGAGATGACGCTCGACAAGGACGCCCAGGGCGACGAAATCGTGCGTGCCAAGGGAACGACACTCGGCGCTGACAACGGCATCGGCGTGGCCATGGCACTCGCTTGCGCGTTCGACAAGGATGTCGTGCACGGCCCCCTCGAAATCCTCCTCACCACCGACGAAGAGGCGGGTATGACCGGGGCCAAAGCGCTGACACCGGACTCGTTCACCGGCCGGACCCTGTTCAATCTCGATTCCGAGGAGGACGATGCGATCTACATCGGCTGCGCCGGCGGCTGCGACACCAACCTGACCTGGGAACTTCCGCTCGAGGACGCCACCAACACGACGACCTTCCGCGTGGACATTTCGGGCCTGCGCGGCGGCCACTCCGGCGGCGACATTCACGAGAACCGGGCCAACGCCATCAAGGTTCTCGCGCGACTGCTGCTCGAGGCCAACGTCGAGGGTCTTCGCCTCGTCGGGACCAGCGGCGGTAGCAAGCGAAACGCCATCCCGCGAGAGGCGTGGGCCGTGGTCTGCGGACCGGCGGACGGCGAGAAGGCGATTTCCAACGTCGCGAAGCCGCTCATGGCCGCCGTCGCCGATGAGTCCGGTGACCGCGACGTGTCCATCCGCGTGGTCACGACCGATGCGGCGTCGCAGGCGGCGAGTCCGGCTGACACGCGGCGCTTGCTCGAGGCTATCGCTTCCTTGCCGAACGGCGTTCTGGGCATGAGCCCGGCCGTGCCCGGGCTGGTCCAGACCTCGAACAACGTTTCAACGCTCGTGGCCACGCAGGGCGGCACCAACAGCTCTCTCCGCATTGAGATTGGCACGCTGTCGCGAAGCTCGTCGGCGTATTGGAACGATGTCACGCTCCAACAGATCGAGAGCGTCGGTCGACTCGCGGGCGCGGAGGTGGTTCGGGCCAACGAGTATCCCGGGTGGGAGCCCAATCTCGATTCGTCGGCGCTGGCGACCGTTCGTCGGTCGTACGAGCAGTTGTTCGGTGCGACGCCCAAGATTGCCGCGATCCATGCCGGACTCGAGTGCGGAATAATCGGCGAGCGTGTCAGCGGCGTGGACATGGTATCGTTCGGCCCGCGCATCGAAGGCGCCCACAGCCCGGACGAGCGGGTGTATCCGGCGTCGGTCGCAAAATCGTGGTCCCTACTGAGAACGGTACTGGAAGCTGGATCGGCGTAGGCAAGCGGTGGGGCAGCCGCGCCGCGCACATCCGGCCGCGCTAGTCCGTATTGTTGGCCACCGCGGAGGCCTGGTTCGGGTCGATGACCTCATTCGAGCCGGATATGGAATAATACCGGTCGCCCCATTCCCGCGATTGCAGCGTCTTGAGCACGGGGAGCAATTCGGCATGGGAATCGACGAAAAGGAAGTTGGCCCCGCCGCCGTACTCGTCGTTGTACTCACGATTCGAGGTCGGGTGTGATCGCCCCACCGCATTCACCCCGGACACACTCGGGTTGAGCGCCAACAAGTCCGTCTTTCCGCGCAGGTCGCGCGCGGACAGGAGTCCGTAGCTCGGATCGGCCGGAAACGTGCCGTGGACGAAAGCGCCGCCCGATGACGGAGCGGTGTATTCATCGTAGCCTGACGCCGTGTTGGCGAAGGCGTCAATCGGTCGGTGGGCCTCGCTGATAAACCCGTCGCCGGCCGGTTTGGACAGCGCCTTCCAATCGTTGAGATACTCGGTGGCCAGGATCACCTTGCCCGGCGAACGAATCACGTGCTCCGCAACCAGCATGTTGACGCGCTGGCCCCCGGAGAGATCCTCCGTGAAACGATTCGGCGGAATTACCGCGGCATTGGCTGCGTAGGACATCCGCGGCGCCTGCCAGTCCGTCAGCGCTCCGTCCTCCGGGCCGGTCAGGCCGTTTCCACCGAGTTGACCCGCCTCCCAGTCGGACGCCTCCCGACCGGGATTCGTTCGCGGCGCTCCGCCCTTGGGAAATTCCGGACATTGAAAGAGCGAGGGATCAGGGTGCGGGCCGTCAAAAACGAGACTCGACCAGTGCAGGATACCGTACGTCGCCTTCGGATCCTGCCTGTGCGGCGTCCATGAGCCGCTCATGTCCGTCGGGTACACATAGGACGGCGGGTAGGTTCCGCCGTTGTCATTTCGATATTGCTCAAACGCAAGCCCGATGCTCTTGAGGTTGGTCAGGCAGGCGGTGGCCTTCGAGTGCGAACGAGCAGTAGACAGGCTCGGCACAAGAAGCGCCATGAGCAGCAGGATGATGCCCATGACCACCAGGATCTCCACGAGCGTGAACGCCGAGCGGGCCCGGCGGTGACGCCTATGGCGCCTTCCTGGAGCGAACATGAACTCGTTGTTAGCGCGATTCACGCCTTCCGCTTGCGCTTCCCGGCTAGAGTGCAATCGTGGTTTGGCTAACATAACGTCGAAATCCTTTTCGCGTTCAAACACACACAAAACGCATGGGAAATTCACACTGTGGTTCGGTGGGTCTGTTCGGCTTCGTGGAAGAGCCCGAACTCGCACGCACGATCAGCGCGAATCTAAGCGCTGTCGGCTTTCGTGTCACCTTCTGCGGCTCGCCTTTGGAGGCGATCGCGGCCATGCCCGACGTCGTGCTCGTCGCTCCCGGTACACGCATGCACGAGCGCGAGGCTCTACTCCGAGATATCAGAACGGACCCGCGCGCCGCGACGATCCGAACCTTGGTTCTCGACGAATCGAAGGACGAACTGTCCGAGGTGCTCGCCTTCGCACTGGGCGCCGACGATTGGATCGGGTACCCGATTTCGGACCGGTTGCTACTTGCACGCATCCGAGCCATCCAGCGCCGGGGGCAAGGCCGGCCGCGCTCCCCGCTGGAGCGCAGGAGCGAACCGATCGTCTGGGGCGCGCTATGCATCGACCCCCTCGAGCGCACCGCCGCCGTGGCCGGGACAGATGCCGGACTAACGTCTGTCGAATTCAACATCTTGTACGAGGTTGCCGTTCGCCGGGGCGGCGTCGCCGCGCGAGAACATCTCATCACCACGGTGTTCGGCTCGACCGATCGCCGCGATCGGCGGCTCGATACACACATGGCCTCGATACGCCGCAAGCTTGGCCCGAACTCCGCGCTCATCAAAACCGTCCGTGGCGTCGGCTACCAACTCGCCGAATCCAATACGGCGGACGCAACGTAGCCGCGCCTCTGTTTCGTGCGCCCTGCCGTCCGAATGAAAAGAACGGTGCACCGCGTCTCCGAAGAGACGCGGAACACCGAACAAGTTACCTCAAACGGTGCATGGTTTGGATCATCGGTCCAAAACAGCGCCGAGGTCATCAGAAAACCGCCGGGCCCTTACGCAAACGCCCGACGCTGACGACCGAACATAATCGTGCCAACCGCCAGGCCGATCAAGCTCATGATGGCCAGGCCCCACTCCGACACCGTCGGAATCAAACGCGGGCAACTCACGTCCGCACAGACCGTGTTGTCGCCCTGGTAGTCACCGCCGCATTCCGCACTGGGAACCTCGGAGCACGTGCCGTACGGATCACAGCAGGCACCAGACACCGGGCAACCCGGGATCGAGATCGCAAGCAGTGGATCGCCCTCATCAAACGTGTTGCCGACGCCGGAGTAGGTGATGTCGTCGGCTGAGTTCACCGCTGCAATGATGATCTGGAACTCACCGGCCGAATTGATCGCACTGATCAGATCGGCCTCGACCGAACTCAGATCCAGACTGAACGTATCCGTCTCGCCACCGGCACGACCGGCCATTTCCGGAATGGTGAAGACACCCAGCGAGACCGGGACGTAGGTGAACTGGCTTGCATCGATGCCGTTCGTGAAGGCGCCATTGAACGCTTGGGCGACGATCGCGTCCGTCGTAAAAAAGAACTCGACCTGCGTACCATCCGAGAAGGTGCGGTCGTTGACCGTCAACGTCAGCTGGGCCCTGCTGATATGGGAAATCGCGCCGCCGAAGTCGGCCGGGCCGAACTGGAAGGTCGTGGCGTCAAACTCGCCGAACGCATCGTCATTACCCGAGCCGTAGTAGTCGCTACCGATGTAGGCCCCGCCGCTGTCAATGTCGTAGGTGATGAGACCCGTCTTCGCCACTGGGCAGTCGGCCGGAGCCGCGAGGCAGTCGACGTCGGCGTCGGAGCAGAGCGACTCGTTGCCCTTGTAGATGCCGTCGCAATCGGCCTCCTGCAGGCCGTCGGTGCAGTTACCCAGAAGGTCGCAGCACGCGCCGATGGTGATCGGGCAACTCCCGTTGCAAAGCGTGTTATCGCCCTGGTAGGTCCCCGAGCAGTCGCCAGGCAGGCCCTCGGTGCAGGTACCGTCCGGAGCACAACAGGCGCCGGTCGCGCCGCAGGCCGAGAATGTCTGGTTGTTATTGACGGCACCGGGCGTCGCCGGAAGGTCCGACTGCCAAGTGAAGTCTGCAGCCGCTCCGCCAGTCCCGCCTAGTTGCAGCGAATTGCCGATCGGCGTCGCGGAACTCTCGGCCACACCAACATCGACGGACATCATCCCGCTGGCGGCCCCGTCAGTAGCCGAGAAGGTACCCTCATAGGTGATGAACTCTACCGCTGTGTTGGTGGCGTCCACCAGAGCGAAACCGTCCGGGCCGTTCTGTATTCCGTTCGAGGGGAAATTCACAACGTACGTTCCAATGCAGCCACCCTGATCCGCGAGGACGCCGGCGGCGGAGAGGTCGATCGTGTCGTACACTACACCGCCATTTCCGTTGTAAAGAAGGAGTGTCCAGCCGGTCAGATCCGTCCCGGCGGGCCCGGCGATCTCGACAAACTCGCCCTCATCTGTGCTCGCGTTGTCATAGTGAAACTCGTTAATCCACTGGGCGTTGGCCGTACCGGCAAACGCCAGTGCTACGGCTACCACCGCGCCTCTTCCCAACCTCGCTATGCCTCTTGTCATCTAACCTCCGCTCCTTTCTCGTACGACTCACGAGCCCCTGTTCGTTTGATCCCGACTGCTCCGCGACTCGCCATAGCCCCCCGGACGCACCGACCGCGCTTCATGTGGCCAGTTGATCGTGGGCACAAGAATACGGACTGGCAAAGCAAAAGTCGAGGAAAAACCTCTTGAAAAAGCGTTGAAGGTTTGGTAAAGATCAACTTGGCCTAACTTGACGAAATCTTTGCAGAACGGTCATGCGAGCTTAGTCGGTGGGCCCTACCATATTCGGGCTAGCGGTTGTGAGTTGAGCTTGTGAATTGAGCTTGTGAGTTGAGCATGGAGGCGACATTCATCGGTAAACGGTTCCCGTTCCTGCCGATTTGGCGCCGGAGGAACAGCCGCTGAACCGTCTGTGCGGCTTCTGAACCGTCTGTGAGGCTATCTCGTGTTGAATGCATTCCGTGAGTGGTGCGACCGCAACCCGAAGCCGGCTCTCGGCATCGGCGGCGGTCTGCTGTTGGTCGTGGTCATCGTGTTTGCACGTTCGCTGTTCGGCGGCTCCAACCTGCCGGTGGCGGACACCGTCCGGATGGTCTGTGTCCAGTCGGGGAAGATCTACAACCTCGATCGCGAAGACATCAACATGTTCCCCATGACGAACCCCAAGACCGGCGACCGCACGTTGGTGCCGATCACGGAGCGAAACGGCCACGAATATGTGCCGAAGCGCTACGCGGCCCTGATCACCGACCAGCTCAAGGACGTCAACCAGTACATCGATCCCAAGACGCTCGAGCTCAAGGAGAAGTCGTGACCCCGGCCGCACCGACAGGCAACGTCCATCGCCGATGGCGTTGCGCCGCCCAACAGGTTGGGTGCCGGGGCCGGGTGTGGTCGGACGTCCGAATCAATGATGGTATGAGTACCGGCCAGGTGTGCGTCACTTGCGCGATCCGTCGCAGTACCTGGCCGAAGCACGTTGGGCATGGTGATGCCACGCGGCGACCCGAACCGGCGAAACACGCTCGATAGCGACATGGAAAGGACGACAACGATGCGACATTCTGTTCCGTCGGCACGGAGGCGCTGCGGTAGTCGCGGCTTCACGCTGATCGAACTTCTCGTGGTCATTTCGATCATCATGCTGCTGATGTCGATTCTGATCCCGAGCATGCGGAAGGCGCGCGATCACGCGAAAGAGGTGGCCTGCGGCGCGCTGATGCACGGGCTGGGCAACGGGCTGGCCAACTATTTCTACGAAAACAACGATTGGATTCCGGGGATGAATACGTCCGGCGTCGGCCTTCGGTCAACGCAGATGATCGCCGGTGCCGATCCGGAGTCGTTCAAGACCAAGCGAATGCCCGTCCAGCCGCAAGACTGGCTGTCGCCGATCGTCGACGAGCCGAACCTGCCGGACAACCGCGCCGAGCGCTACAGGTTCCTGTTGGACCACTACAAGTGCCCCGCGCAGGCGGACGTCAACGCCATCGTGTACGGAAGCGCGCCCGACAGTGAGGACTTCGCGAAGATCCCGCGTTGGCAGTCAATCAGCTTCCTGATGCCGGAAGCCTTCCAGCTCTGGGGGAAGCACCAGGCCGGCCGCACGCTCGCGACGATGAAGAAGATACCGGCGATTCCGGTACGCGCGGAGGCCGCTCCGAACAACTGGGAGGTCCTCGCGGACGACTACGAATCCAAGCTCCTGCGCGTCGGGAATCCGGGCAAGAAAATCTTCATTGCCGACGGGACCCGATACCTCGATGACCAAGGCGTCCTCGATTTTGACATCGGGCTGTACCCGACCTACTTCGGGTCGTTCACTAGCAGCGGCGCCTGGTGGTGCCAGTCGACGGCCTACGGGGTAAAGCCCGGCAGCGAGGCGTGGAGTGAAACGACCCGCACCGTGAGCACCGGCTCGCCGAGCAAAGGGCAGAATCTCCAACTGAGCTATCGTCATAGCTCCCATGATCGATTTGACGGTGCCGCAAAGAACAACTTCGGCAAGATGGATGCGATGTTCTACGACGGCCACGTCAGCCTGCTGAATGACGAGGATTCGCGCAACATCGATCTCTGGTATCCCAAGGGTGCCAAAGTCATGAAGCCCGCTGAGGGGATGACCGACGTCGAGGACGGGCGGGTGATTCATTAGGGAACGTCCGGTGGGCCTTGCGGTGTCGCGGGTTTCCATCGGCGAAGTGACGGACGCAGTGGCCCGGCAATGGCGCCGTGCCATGATTCGATGAACGTAGGGGACGTGAGGAGGCGGGACGTCCGGCTTCGGGCCCACGCCATCGGGGCCGTCTCGCACGAGCCGTGTGACTGGACTCTCTCGGAAAGGAGCAGAATCATGACTGGCTTACGCGCAATGACTGCGCACGTATGCACTGGTTTGGTTGTCCTGGTCGCGGCGGGGACCGCCGTGGCGCAGGATAGCGTGTCCAACAACGACACGTGCAATGTCGGCGACGCCGTCGCACCGTGGGACACGACGGAGCAGGTCAACAACTACGTGGTTGACATGACGCCGTTTACGACTTCATGGGGAACGACATTCGGGATCGCCCCAATCGCCAAATCCAGCAAGACGGGCTCGGCGCACGACAGCAGTCTGACGTCGGCCTCGTCGATCAGCCGGCTGCACATTCCGACTACGCTGAGCGGCACGTATGATCTCTGGACGACGGCCGGGCAAGGTGTCAACGCCACGGAAAACGACGCGCCTACAGGCTCGGTCACGCTCACGGGCCAGGCCGGGTACCAGTTCGGCTACGTCCTGTCTGAGTTCGCCACACTCGACAACGCGGACGACTTCAACGGCGTCCTCGGTGGCGTCGTTCAGTACGACGCAACCGATCCGTCGCGGCTGTACGTGAAGCGCGTCGTTGCGGCCATGAATACCTGCGACGGCACCAACAATCTGTCGCAGATGGGCGTGGGCAGCGTCGACGCGAGCGGCAACCTGCATTTCCGCGCGGATGGCCACGATATTGTGACCGCGGCCGGGGATACCTGCTCGCCCGCCTTGCACAACTTCTTCGATACCGACACCTACACGCGCATCTTCCGTGTGAATGTGCTCAATCGAAACGCCGCCGCCCTCAACGTTATCAGTGACGACTATCCGGGCGGCCTGTTCGATCTCGCGGCGACTGACCTGGTGATTGACGACTACAACGGCGCCACGGGTATAACGCTCAGCACGCCGAACATCCTCCCCGCGGAGGTACGCGGCGGCACGCCCCTTTACATCGGCGCAGCCTTCGACAAGAACTACGTCCGCGAGGTCACGCCTGGTTCCGTCAATGCGGATACCACGCACTTTACGGTCGACATGACCGATCACCGCGGCAACTTGGGCTACAGCACGGCAACGTGCAGTATTCTCAACGACACGCACGGCATCGCCAGCGTTCTCGGGAAGGACGCCAACACCGGTCTCACGACGATCATGGACGTCTTCGGTCTGGATGCGTCGGGCAACGTGACGGGCAAGCTGGAGCTGAACCTCCCGGCCCTGATCACCGATCCGACCACCGGCGACACCACCTACACCCAGGTCACCCCTGAATTCAACAACTACCACGGCGCGACGGCGTACCGCGGCGGGAACAGCCCAATCGCCGTCGGGAACGATGCGGACGGGAACCTGCTCGTCGCGGCCGAGGTCGACTCGTACGTGTCCGGGCTCGATAACGATCCGTATGGTCACATCGCGGTCGCTCGCGTGAATTGCCAGACGGGCGACGTGGAATGGACCCTGGCCGGCTACTCGGCTGCCACGGATGCCCCTCCCCAGGCCACAACCCCTGGCAAGCCGATCCTGGACGGCCCGGGCGGTAATGTGATCGGCTACATGACGGGACTCTACAACGTCACAGGCGGCTCGCCAGCCGGTCCGAGCTTCTCCTCACCGATGATTGACTCAGCCGGAAACGTGTGGTTCATTTCGGCCGTCGACCTGGACCCGTTTTCCGTTGATCATTACTATACGTCTGCTCTGATTCGCGCCGTGTACAATCCGACCACGTTCAGCTACGAGCTGGAGATGGTCGCCCACCTTGGCTGGTTTTTCCACGGCCCGAACTCCGGGCTCGATTACAAGGTCATCTTCTGGGGGATCGCCAGCGCGAGCTCTGTGGACCCGGGCACGGCCTGGTCCTCGAACATGAGTCAGACCGCGCACCTCAACGGCGATCCGTCGCTCTGCCGCACGCGCGACGCGGAGACGATGGGCGGGATGGTCATCGCGGCGAGCATCATCTATGACGAGGATCAGGACGGGCAGTTCGTCGATTGCGACAACACGGACGGGATCGTCAGTACGGACCAGCAGTACAACGTCCTGCTTTACTTCGGCTCAGTGTCCAACCACCCGTGTACGCCGATTGTGACGCCGGGCCCGCTGGTGGCTGATAACGGCCCGAAGGGATCGCGTTACTTCAGGTTCTCGGCGCCGGCTCCGGCGACCGCAGGCGTTCCATCGGAAGTGGTCCGGGTCAAGATCACGTCGCTGGACGGATTCGCCACGCCCACGCCGGATACGCTGTATGTCGGCGAGCCGTACGACGCGCCCGACGAAAACAGCGGGTCACCGGGGCAGACGTTCCGCACGGCTAACCTCTCGTGCGAGCCCGTGTTCCACGCCTGGTCGGCCGAGGGTACCGTGGCGGCCTATGGCGGTGAGATCGTCCCGCTGTCGAGCTACGAAATCCAGCGTGCCGACTCGTCCTGCCCGGACCTTTCCGACGAGTCGTGCTG
>Ga0055449_10000436_pt1 | contig 11610 bp, 7 predicted proteins | sample China_Galinas_PW_2_FD_57739 | JGI IMG/M metagenome (GOLD analysis project Ga0055449, IMG submission 57739) | Wetland microbial communities from San Francisco Bay, California, USA, that impact long-term carbon sequestration - China_Galinas_PWB_D1 | ecosystem: Environmental > Aquatic > Marine >... | reverse complement strand
GCCACAATAACGACGCCCGAAAGCAGAGCCGCGACATGGCCCAGCCGAAGTCTCGTGAACTTCATGATGTGACAACCTCCTTTCAAAGTGATACTTCATTTGCACAACCCTCGGCCGGGAATATGAATGGCGGCGGATGAATCGGCTCCGGCCTCTGTATCATTAGGGCGCCGTTCGTCGACGAGCAAGGCGCGCATTTTTTCAGAAAAGCGCATGCGAACCCGCGGACGCCGCGACAATCGTGATGAATCTATCCTGACGACCACAGCATCGCCTCATACGTCGGCGTAGGCGCGGCGGCCATGGGCAAGGAGGTGTCCCGGCGTTCGGTGTCGGAATGCAGCAACTCGAAGGAGAGAATCGATCTCGAGCGCTACCCGCCGTTCGGCGCGTAGGCGAGGACGAAGCGACGATAGTCGGCCAGGTCGCTGTCGCCGTCCGCGTCGAAGTCGCTGGCCGCACAGGGGGCCCCCAACTTCGAGTCCGGACCGGACAGACAACCCGACATGGTCGAGGCTACATGGGCGGATTCTTTGGTCGCCGCCGCATGGGCCAGGCGAACCTTCTCGCGAAGGCTGCCAAACTCCACGTGATACATGAACGGCCAGAGGATCGCGACGATGCCGATCGCGGCCGCCACCGGAATCCACTTGCGACCGATCGTCGCACGCAACGGCACCGGGTCCGACCACGACTCGCGAAGCAGCCGCTCCGGGCTCGCGCTGGTTCGCTCGAAGACGCCGGCCTCCTCCGCGGCCGCAGCCTCGCGAAGCAGCGTCTCGATCGGCGTCAGTTGCTCGTTCGATTCCGTCATACGCTCACACTCTGACCAGGGCCGCACGGCATGCGCCGACTGCCCATCCGCACTATGAGTCGCCGCCACCCTCCCCAGGCGCGAAAGAACTTCCCCTTTTTTGGCCCATGCATGTCCGCAATCGCTCCAGGAGCTTCGCCCAACGCGACCGCAGGGTGGACTCCGCGATACCCAGCTCGGCCGCCACGGCCCGCCAACGCCGCTCCGTGATCGGACCCAGGTGGGCCATCAGCGCCGCGTCCTCGCCGGCCACGGCCTCGACACACGCCCTGAGCGCCCCCAGATCCTCCAACATGCCGAGGGACGCGGCCGGATCATCCTCGACACCCTCCAGCGTCTCACCTGCGAGCGCGTCGATCGGCTCCGCGAACGGAGCGGGCCTCCGAAGCTGGGAGATCACCCGCCGGCGCGCGATCCCGACGAGCAGTGCCGGCACCGAATCGGGCGGCCGATCGGGCGTGCGATTGAGCGATCGCACAAAACCCGCCCACGTCTCTGAGGCCACGGAATCCAGCCATTGCGGGTCTTTTTTGCAGCGATCGCCGGCCTGTCGGAAGACGGTATACCGCACCAGGCGGTCGTAGCGGTCCATGAGCAGGCGCAAGGCGGCCGAATCGCCACCCACCGCGGATCGGGCCAGGAACTGATCCGCAACGGATTCGTCCTTTCCCGAGTCAGCATCAGCGGCGAGTGAAGTACCGACTGGCTCAGGCATGATGCAAGATATTATGTCCGTCGTCCGGTTGCGGGCAAGGCCGGCGAACTGGAGCGGAATCCCGCCTCGCCGCCGCCGCGGCCCCGATACTCTGGGACGTTTATCTTGTTGAGAACAGGGCCCGGATCGGTGTATCATAGATCAGGGGAGTGTGGCCGCCTGCTGCGCGGCCCGCGCTCCACGCAAGGGAGGGTCATCAGTTGCTGGGGATTCGTACGTTTCGACCCTATGGATGGGTCGTCTGCGCCTTGTTTGCGTCCATGGCCCCCGCCGCGCGCGCCCAGTGGCACTATTACTACTTCGACCAGGAGCGACCGCTGACCGCGGACCTGAGCCGCATCGCGGTGTTTTCGCCGACGGGTGGCGTGGCGGCGAGCGATGCGCTCAAAGGCTTCAATGTCACGCCGTGGCACGCGTCCGGCTGGTCGCTGGCGGCACCCCAGGGTGGTGTCGCCGCGAGTGACCTCGAGCAACTCGTGGCCTCTGTCGCCGAGACCGTTCCCTTCGCTTCACCCGTTTTTCTCGACAAGTATGGCGAACCACTGATTGTAACGCCGGACGTTCTCGTCGGATTCAACGCGGACGTGGACGAGCGTGCGGCCGAGCGCATCTTGCGTAACGCCGGCGCGGGGGTGGTCACACGTCGCCGACTGGGCGGAATGCCCGGCGTCTATCGTCTGCGAAGTGATCTTCACAACGGCTTCGAAGTACTTGCAGCCGTCAATGATCTCGCACAGCGCCCGGAGGTACGATTTGCCGAGCCGGACGTACTGTTCACCGGGCACAGCGCGCTCGTTCCGACCGATCCGCTGTATCCCGATGCGTGGGCGCTGGACAACACGGGGCAGTTCGAGGGGACGGCGGGGATAGACCTCCGGGCCGTCGATGCATGGGATATCACGACGGGTGATGATTCGATCATCGTCGTGGTGATCGATTGCGGTGTGGACCTGACGCATCCGGACCTGAACCTGTTCACGCCGGGCACCGACACGACCAGCGACCCGTCGACGGACGGCAGCGAGGTGAATCAGTACGATGACCACGGGACGGCTGTTGCCGGCTGTATCTCGGGCCTGCTCGATAACGGCATCGGCGCCGTCGGCATCGCCCCGGATTGTCGCGTGGCGTCCGCCCGCACGTTTATCACTACCAGCTCGAGCGGCCAGTGGACGAGTGAGCCGAGTTGGACCGTGGACAGCCTGGCGTGGGCCGAGAGCATCGGCGCACGAGTGACCAACAACAGCAATTGCTACGGATTTCAATCGGCCGCCATTGATTCCAAATACGAGGAAACGCGCGCCAATGGCATGGTACACTTTGCCAGTTCGTGCAATGACGGTGCCGCCGAACTCGCCTATCCGTCGCTGCTACCGACGGTTAACGCCGTTGGGGCCATCACGCCAACCGGTGTGCGTGCGACGTTCAGCAACATCGGCAATGGTCTGGCCTATATGGCTCCGGGGGTGGACATCGTGACGACGGACCGGGTCGGTTCTCAAGGGCTTGACCCGTCCGACTTCGTCTACGTTCAGGGAACGTCGTTCGCGTCGCCGTTCGTGGCTGGCGTGGCTGCGCTATTCCTGTCCCGCACTCCGGGTGCTACGTCGGACGAAGTGGAAACGGCATTGACGGAGACCGCGACGGACATCAATACCCCGGGATACGACATCGTCACGGGCTGGGGTCTGGTCAACGCGGCGAAGATCCTCCAGTGGCGTCCGGAATGCTATCAGCCGGAGGAGATTCACGTCGACGCAGGTTCTGGCGCGTGGAATCGCTTCGTCTCGTTCACTCCGCCGCAGAACGCGGGCCCCGCCGCGCTGCGCATGACAGCCGAGAATCTTCCTCCCCCATACGATGTCTACAACGGTGAGTCGTGGTGGGTCGGTCCGCCTCAACTGACGCAGGGAAACGTCTCCGCGCCGACGAGTTTCATGGTCTCGAGGCTGCAATGTACCCCGGCGTTCGTGGACTGGGGCAGCATCGACGTCCTGTACATCGCGGGCACCGAGATCATGCCGGGCGGCAGCTACTCCGTGACCACCGTTCTTGAGGGGTGCGACGGGCCGGACGCATATCCGAGCTACACGTCTCAGCCGGTCGAATTCTCTTCATCTCCGACATGGGGCGATGTGGCGCCGCCGTACGAGGGTGAGACCGTAGCCCCGCAGCCGGACTTCAGGGACGTATCCGCCATTGTCGAGGCGTTTCTGAATTCACCGGGATGTCCCTCCATTCTGTACGCGGACCTGAATCCAGCGACGCCGAATTTCATTGTGGATTTCAACGACATTAGTGCGTGCGTCGACGGGTTCCTCGGCGTGCCCTACCAACTGGGCCCGCCGGAAGTGTGTCCGTAGTCGCTTGCCGATCCGCGAGCCCAAGATCCCCACCACCCCGGACGGACCCTATGCTTCCTCGACGACCGAGTAGCCTCGCGCGACCAGATCCTGGATGTCGATCATGCCGACGAGTCGGCCGTCGTCGCTCACCACCGGCAACTCATCGATCGCAAACTGCTTCATGACCTGCTGCGCCTGCGTCACCCGATCATCAACCGACACGCGCTTGGGCGACCTCGTCATGATCTCGACAATCGGACGGTCCAGGCGCCACCCGTTCGGCTGCGACAGGAGCCGGAAAAAGTCGCCGTGCGTGACGAACCCGACGAGCTTTCCCTCGGCGTCGACGATACCGGCCGCTCCCGACCGCCGCGGGGCCGAGAGCATCGCTTCATAACAGGCGACGAGCGTGGCCCCTTCGTGAACCGTCGGGCAATCCGCCCCGGTCCGCATCACCTCTTCCGCCTTCATGAGGAAACGCCCGAGTGCGCCTCCGGGATGATAGCTCGCATACTCGTCGGGCTGGACGGCTTTGAGTTCCATCACGGTGAGCGCCAGCGCATCCCCCAGGGCGAGCATGGCGGCCGTGGAACTACTGGGGGCCAATCCGAGCGGACACGCCTCGGGCGTGGTGCCGATGTGGAGCACGATATCCGCGTACTCGGCGGCCTTGGATTCGGGATGCGCTGTCAGGAGGATCACCCGGCAGCCCAGGTGCCGTAGCCGCGGAAGCAGTTGCACGAGTTCCGATCCGCCGCTCTTGCTGAGGGCAATCACGACGTCGTCCGCGTGAATCATCCCAAGATCGCCGTGAAGCGCCTCGACCGGATGAAGGCTGTAGGCCAGCGTTCCGGTGCTCGCCAAGGTGGCTTGAATCTTGTTGCCGATCAGCCCGGCCTTGCCGACCCCGGTGACGCAGATGCGGCCGGTACAATACACGATCGTCCGTACGGCCTCGACGAAGGCTTGATCCAAGCGCCCGGCGGCGTCTCGAATCGCCTCGGCTTCCGCATCCAGAACCGCTTGGCCAGCGGCGACCACCGCGTCGGCGTTGACCTGGGGTTGGGGGGCGTCGTTTTTCGGCCTTTGGGCTTCGGATTGTGCGTGCGTCATTGTCAGAGGATTATCCGGTATCTGGACCGGGGGCTCAACCGCCCGCCGCCGACCCCTTGTCGCTCGGTCTCGACGGAACGCCCGCCTCCGAGAGGGTGTGCGACACACTTTTCACCTGGTCCGGAGCCGCCCCGTCCGGAACGAGGACCACGGTGGGTCGACTCGGTCCGGTCCACACGTACTCCCGGTAGAGCTTCACGACGTCCGCGGGCTTCACGGAACGACCGTCCACGCTGAGCCGCCCGCCCGACGAGACCTTGACGGTAATCTCCGAGCTCCGCTTCGACATGATCAGCAACTGACACGACGTGCCGATCGGCGGAATCTCGGGCGTATTCGCCTCGAGCCAGAGCTTGTCGTTGTCCGCACTGTGAAGCGCGTCCACGGTGATCAGCGCCGTATCGAAATCGACGACGCACGCCACCGTGCCGTCGACATCGGCCCCGAACCGACCGTTCTCAAAGGTTCGCGAACCCGAAAACACCCAACGCAGCGCGTTCTTCGATAGCGGCTTCTTCCCCGTCGCGCGCATCAACGCCGATGGATCAACAAACCGCGCCTTGGCGCCGGTGCCAAACCGGACGGCGAGTGACAGCGGCACGCCCGCGGCCGGAACGGATCGGTTGGCTTTGGCATCAAACCTCGGCGGATGCCCCGGCTCCAGGCCGAGCAACCCCATCGCCTGGTAGATATGCATCGGTCTCGCCTGCACGACGAGCAGGCTCTCGTACTCTCGGGTTTGCGGTGAACAGGCGAACAGTTCCAGCGGCCCGGATCGCAACGCGATCTTGGCGTCGACCTCGACCGCACGGGCCTTCCAGTAGATCCGAACACCGGGCGCGAATTCGCGCGGTTGGGATTCAGTTGGGTGGGTCGTATCCCCGAAGGCCGTAGCGCCGCTCGCCGCGGCCGACACAAGCCACATTCCGATCAAGGTCGTCGCCACGAACCCGGCCGAGCCGAGCGCCGACCGGCGGCACCGCGACACTTTGGTCGATGGATTGTTCACGGCCCATCCATGCCACGTGCGAGGCTACGAACTCGAGAACGACGGAAACGCCAACTCCTCCTGCTCGGACTGGATCATGATCTTCGGCTTGATCAGAATGAGCAGCGTCTGTTCGTCCTTGACCAGTGTACGAGCCGAGTAGGCTCGTTTCAGCAGCGGAATCTTGGAGAGCACGGGAACGCCGGCCTCGACCTCCGTCTCGCTGGCCAGTTTCTGCCCGCCGATCAGGAGCGTACCGCCGTCGGGAATGGATACCGTCGTCTGAACGCGTTGACTCGACAAGGTCGGCACTTGGATGAACGCCGGCTGGGATTGAAAGGCATTGCCCCCAGCGCCGCCGGCGAATGGAATCGTCTGAAGGTCAAGCAGACGCGTAATGCCCGGACGCAGGGTCATGGTCACGTACGACTTGTCCGCCGTGACGGTGGCCGTGACGTCAAGCACGGCACCCGAGTCGATGGTACCAGTCTGAGGGGCCTGCAGGGCGGCCCCGGTCGCGACCACCGGGTTCAGCGTACTGACGAAATTCTGCTGAACCGTAACCGCCACCCACGAGCGCTGCCCGTTGAAGAGCACCAGCCGCGGCGCCGTCAGTACCGACGTGCGTGAGTCCGCCTGGGTGGCGCGAATCAGGAAATCCACCTGAATATTGTCGAGAAAGCTGCCGAACACGCTCAACGCCGGGCCGATCGTGTTGCCCGCGAAGCTGCCCGGAACGTCACTTCCAATACCCGACGGATCCGTGAAACCGAGCAGGTTCGACGTAATCGGAATCGGGGTGCCGTTTTTCCCACTTCCGCCGCTGTTCGTCGGAACCAGGTACGGCTGGGTATACGGTTGGGTGATCGCCCCCCCGTTCGCCATCGCCGTGCCCAGGGCAGGCGTGTTGGGCGTGAATCCGAGGCGAGACTGCGATCGCGGCAACAGAAGCCTCGAACCGGTCACCGGGTCGACCGTCCGGCTGCCACCGGGCCCGGGCACGTAGTCGTAGCCGGCGCTGCCGTTGTTGAGCACGATGTCCAGGTCGATGCCCATCTCCTCGAGGTAGTGGCTCGACACCGTAATGAAGCGCGACTCGACGGCGATTTGAATCGCTCGCTGCTCGCGAAGCTTGCCCAGCAGACTCGCGATCCGCTCATGACCGGCCGAGTTCTGCGTGACCACGAGCTGTCCGTTGAACTCATCCATCGTCCCGATCGTACCGCCTCGATCGACCCAGGTGTCCGGCAGGACGTTGTCCTCAATCAGATCCATCAACACCTTCACGCGGTGCTTGCGGCCCGGATCCTCTTCTCGCTCGTCATCGTCGTCGTCACCGTAGCGCCAGGGAAGATCCTCCCGCGCCGACTCCTTGGGTTTGATCGCGCGCTGGTTTGCCTGTCGGAGGTCCGTCATCGGCGCATCGTTGAAGACCGGAACCTCCATAAGCAGATCCTGGATGTCGTACACCGCCTGATAGGTATCCTGGTCCAGGCGGTTCTTCGTGGCGACCTTGATGGTCCCGTCGTTGACGGCGAAGCCCACGTCCACGGTTCCGGCGCCAGCCTGCTCCAGCACTTCCGTCAGCACCTTCTTCAGCGATATCTGATTGGGCAAGCGAAGGTCGATCGGCGTGTTCCGGTCGACACCCGCGAGCTTGAGGTCATGCCAGTTCACGATGATGTTGAGCTTGTGCGCATCGGCCAACTGCTCGATCACGTCGGCAAACGGCACGGACGCGAACTGCACGGACACGTCCTGATCGAGCGCCGAAATCAATCGCCTGTCCCGTTCCGATTCGCGACCGCCCCGCCGCTCCGGACGGCTGATCAACTCCGGCCAATTCGACGGATAGCGAAGCTCTTCGTGCCACGGGATCTTGGCTTCTTCGACGTCCTGCAGGGCGCGCTGCGTCTGCTTGTAGAAATCGTCGCGTAGTTCACGACCGCGGCGGTAGTCACGCCGATCGACGAGTTCGTCCATCAGCCACCGTGCGGTGTGATCCTTCGGGTCGATGACAATGATCTGCTTGAGAACGTTGATGGCGGCGTCAAGGTCACCGTCCTTGCGGTGCTGCTGAGCCTGCTCCATCAGGTTTTGAACCTGGCGGGCACGGTTTTCGGCATCCTGCTGAAGCCGCTGGCGGCGTTCTTCCTCGACCTTTTTTCGCGTTTCTTCGACCACACGCTGGTTGTAGTCAACCTCCGACTTGTGCACGTAGTCGCTGAGAACTCGGTATTCGTCGCGCAGGCTTTCGTACTTCGAGATGGGATCGGCGTATTGCTTGGCCGACTGGATGACCTGGTCGGCTCGAACCAAGAGCTGCTTGGCACGATCGAACCGCTCGGCGTCGACCTCGGTGTGGATGGCGTTCTCGACCTCGCGGTATTCCGCAACGGCACGCTGCCAGATGATGCGATCCTCCCGGCGCATCTGGTCGATCAGCGACTCGGACCGCGTCCCGGATTCATTGACCTGCTGGGCCCGCAGCCTGGCCAGCCCGGCCACCGCCTCGGGATACCCGGCCACCAGTGACAACGCCTCGTTGTACAACCGCTCGGCTTCGGCCTGCCGGCCTGCCTTGAGCGCTTCGTCACCCTCGGACGTCAGGGTGCGCGCGCGGTCGACGTCGGCCTTGGTTCCGGTCGGTGGCGGCGTTTCGGCCTTCTGCGCCGCCGGCTTCACGGGGGCGCCGTTGCCGCCTTGCATGTTGCCCTGAAGCTTCATCGCGGCGTCCCGGATCTCGCCCGAAACGTACTTGTTGGACAGCACGCCCTGAAGGAGGCGCTTGGCCGAAGCCCGATCGCCGGATGAGAGGGCCGTTTCCGCATCCTCGAGATCGCGCATGCCCTTCTCGTGCATCGTGATCGCGACCTGCGTGCGGTTGAGGTAATCATCTCGAAGGGCCTGGTCGTCCGGGGAAAGCTTCGATCGGTCGATTCCGACGAGGACCTGCTGGGCTTCGACGTACTGGCCCGACTCGAATAGCGCAATCGAGTGCTTGAGTGTATCTGCTTCGTCAGCGCGGGCGACCCCAACCGGCAGCATGCTCAACAGCACCGCAGCCACCAGTGCTGCCCCGGCCGGGAACTTGAACGTATTCAAAGTAAGCTCCTCCTCGTTGACGGCCGAACCGACTCCCGCGCCGCGCAACCTCGGCTCCTGCCGGAATTTGTCGCGGAGACGACTCGTTACATCTTCATCTGGATGCCGCACCTGCGGCTCGTAGCTCATCGCTCAGGGCGACGCCGCTTCCAAGGCACCCTGGACGGCCGATTCTAGGGCTGTCGTAGACTGCTCGCAAGCCCCGGATGGACATCCAGGCCGATCGGCCGGCTACCGAGACGGTAGCCAAACTCTCGATTGCGCGACCCGCTGACTCGGGTTGTCCTTGTCCACCGGAAGCAAGTGCTCGATCATGCGCCCGTCCGGCCCGATGACCGCCACCGCACACGAGCCCTTCGCCCGGTCGGCGAATCGTACGCCGTCACGCCCGGACCCGCGTTTGCGCTCCCGCAGAAGGCGGTTGAATTCGATGTCCAGCACCACGGAACCGGTATCGAAATCGATGTCGGCGTTGTCGTATGGCTTGCCCGCTTCGAGCGACGGCACCTTCTCCCTGGAGTGCCCGCCGACGGGATCGCCGATCCCGAGATCGAACTTGCGCGACCCGACCCACACTCCCTCGTACCACCGGAAGATCTTCACCCCAACCTGGCCGTCACGCTCGTCCTCGGTGGCGAGGTAGAACTCCTTGTCCTCCGGAATCACGACCGGATCGGACGGCTCCGACCACGGGCCGGTCAGATAAACCTTCGTGGCGTCCTGCGGCTCCTTGAATTTCGTGGGCTCGCCCACCAGTCGGTTCAGCAGGCTGAAACGAATGCGATACTGATAGACGGAACCGCTTTGCACATCGCCGGGGCGCATGTCATTCACCCAGCACTGCTGCGTCGGGAGCGGCTGCCGAACCGGGCGCTGCGCCTGGGAACCCTGCGTCGGGCTGGATGGTTCGTTCCCGCCGCGGTTACGAATCCGTTTTTCGCGCTCTATGTCGTTCGCAGCCTGATCGGCGTCAGCCATGCCGCGCTTCGCCCGACTCTTGTCGGCCGGTTTTGAGTTGTTATTGTTCGAAATCTGGAAGTACAGGTTGTAGGCACGTCGTGCGTCGTCTGCATTGAGCGTCGCGCGGGCCTGTTTGATCAGCTTGTCGGCCTCATCGAAATTCTTCGCGATCGCCTTTGCGGCGGTGGTCGCCTGATCCGTAGCCTTCGCGCGCACAAACCCGTAGCGATCCTCGGGATCAGACGCCGGCGGGTCCTTCGGATAGAGCATCTCGTCATCCATGGCCAGCACCTCGACGGCCGTCGAAATCACCGGGAACCGCCAAGGCGAACCGTTGTCGACGTTGGGAGCCAGCGGGCGCAGACAGGCGAGCTGCACGGCGGGGGCGGTCAGCAGATTCTTGAACTCCGTGAGATCGCGATCCGATTCGGCATCGATCTCGAAGTGCCCCTCGGTGGGCACAAGCTTGATCTCCGGCGGCTTTGGAAGCTCAACGAACCGGAACCACGGGGTGACCGCCTTCCAGTCGTCGTCGGACCAACTCCCATCCGGTCGGCGGGCCCGCCGCTGAATCTCGGTCGGGCCGTAGATGAGCTCCTCACGGGTCACGCCGTACGCTTGTCGCTGAAGCTTCGACTGCTGGCGCACGTCGATCATGCTGGACACCGTCACCCAGTTCGCCGGGTAGTAGGTGGTTGGCTCGTTGGTGGACTCGACGACAAAGGTACTGCGCCCGAACGTCAACTTCGGTTTCGGCAATTGCATGACCTTGAGCAGCTCGTATTGGCCGCTCGGCTTCCCAGGCTGGTCCACAAAAGGAGCGGCCGGACCCGTGGCGGCGACCAGCGGCCAGGATTCTCGCTTCAGCGGCGCCAACGAACGCTCAAATTCATCCCGCAGAGGCTCCGGTGGCGGAACCTCGGCCTTGGCATCGCGAATCCGCTGTCGGATCAACTCCGCCTTCGCGAGAAGTTTTCCGTCAATGGTGCCCGGCGTCACCGTCTCGCCGTCCATCTGAAGGTGGTTCGGCGACGCAATCAAATAGCGAGCGACCGCGCCGAGCAGCGCCAAAACGGCGACAGCCAACAGCAGCTTCTCGATGTGACGTTCGACCGGACTGACCAACTGTTTCGCCATGATCCTTGCCTTATCGATCCGCTAGGGACGCAAGCCCCTCAATCCTACCGGTCCACGGTACCCTGCCTTCCGACCCGACCGCCCGGTCGCTACGGCTTCGGGCAGTCATCCAAGTCGGGACGGCAAACCACGTTGTACGCATCCTGAATCTCAACCGGCATCAAACGTCGGAACACCTCGCCGAGGAGCACGGTCTCGAAGTCCATCACCACCATCACGGCCGGCCCGCTGCCGTAGATCTTGCCCTTGAGGTCTCGGTTCGGTGGGATCTCGGCATACGAGATCCGCAGCGGGCTGTGAAAGCTGTTGTTGCACAGTCGCTCGACGAATTCGGGAATGGCCCGTTGGTCCATCACGAGCTTGACCGTGAACTGAATGACGTCGAACGCCTCGCCGGACCCGGTCTTCGTGAACACCATCCCGCTCGTTCCGG
>Ga0055449_10000435_pt1 | contig 11620 bp, 8 predicted proteins | sample China_Galinas_PW_2_FD_57739 | JGI IMG/M metagenome (GOLD analysis project Ga0055449, IMG submission 57739) | Wetland microbial communities from San Francisco Bay, California, USA, that impact long-term carbon sequestration - China_Galinas_PWB_D1 | ecosystem: Environmental > Aquatic > Marine >... | reverse complement strand
GGTCAGCGTGGTCGCCTTTCAAGGCCGAGGTGAGCAGGGCCACGGCGTCATCAGGCTGTTTCTGCCGGCGGTATGCCTCGCACAGCGCCGCGGTGGCGTCGTGGTCGTCGGGGGCCGCCTCGTGCCACCGTTTCGCCATTTGCTCGGCCAGGTCCAACTCGTTGATCAGGAAGTAGATCCGAGTGAGGCGCTTCATGGACTCGACGTCGTTCGGATTGACCTGAAGCAGTCGCCGCAGCGCACGTGTCGCCTCGCCGATGGCCTGCGGCGTGACGTCGCCGTGGTCCATGAGCAGTTCCGCGTACCGGCGAAGGGCGTGCTGGTTGAACGGATCGCGATTGACGTAGACGCCGTAGGCTTCGATGGCGGCTGGCCAGTCTTCGTGGTCGTAGGCCGCGTCGGCCTCGTTCATCAAACGAAGGGTGTTCTGGTCGCGCTGGTAGTAGTAGAACCACCGACCCGCGATCACCAGGGCGATCAGCACCACCAGCGACGCGATGATGCGTCCGGTGCGGAAGTGCGGTGTGCGTTTCGAGGACTGGGCTTGCGCCATGCCTGAATCTCCCTATCGGACGTTGACGGTGCCGCCGGCGCGCATCTGGATCGGCCCGCCTCCATGGTATGCGGATGATCACCCAACCTGAGGCAGATCAGGTCCTTAGCTCGTCAATCGGGCGAAGTCGGTCGGAACCTTGACAAATGCCCGCTCGCTCCAGCTTGGCGGCGAAGCGATCCAGGTACTTGGGGGCGAACATGGCCACGGGCGTGTGCAGCAGCAGCTCCCAGTCGAGCCACAGCGAGCGATGTCGTGCATATTCGACGTCGTAGTAAATCCACTCCTGGAAGTCGGAGTGCGGGCACTGTCGGCGACGCAGAACCTGCCAAAGCCCGGTAATCCCCGGCTTGACCGATAACCGTGTCCGCCGCCACGCCGGGCAAAGCTGATTTTCGCTGTCCGGAGACGGTCGTGGGCCCACCAGGCTCATGTCGCCCGTCAGCACGTTGAGGAGCTGCGGCAGCTCGTCCAGGTTGAGCTTGCGGAGGATGTGCCCGACGCGGGTGATGCGCGGGTCGTCCGCGATGCGGAACTGCGGCCCGTCCACCTCGTTCTGATCGCGAAGCGACGCCTGCATGGCGTCCGCCCCGACGGTCATCGATCGAAACTTCAAGCAGAAGAATTCGCGCCCGCCAAGCCCCTGGCGCTTGTGGGCGAAGAACACCGGCCCGCGCGACGTGAGCTTCACCAACGCCGCAATCACCAAAAGAAGCGGCGAAAGCACCAGCAGGCCCAGCCCCGAGGCCGTCACGTCCACGGCCCGCTTCAGCCACAGATACGCCTGATCGTCCTCAGGCAACTCGAACCCATCAGCCGGATCGTCACCGGCGCCGGCCGTCATGCCCTCGGGCGCCTCCGCCTCCAGGCCCAGGTTCCACTCCATCGGCTCCATGTCGACCGCTGGTTCGCTGCGTGGCACATCGTCGCCCGTACCGCCTGCGGTAGCATCTCGCCACAGCCCGTCAACCGTCCCCATCGAATTGTCGAAGGCCGAGTGCCCGCACGGAAGCGGCGACCAACGGACAGAGAACCGGCGCGTCAAGGCGCCGATCGATTCCAAGCCCCATCCGCGGCGAAGCAAGTGAGCGACGACGGCCGGGGCGTGCTCATACCCCGTGACCACGAACGCCGACTCGCCCTCCCACAGATCCGCGCATACCGGCGAGTCCTGATAATAACGCTCGAAGCGAAGCACCTCGCGATCCTCGCTCACCACCACGTGCTCGTCATACGCCGAGGAGACGCGCTGCCCCGCGCCGTCAAACACGACTACGTCCGCCCCTACGTGGCGCGACGTGGCGGCCGCTTTCTCCCAGTCCACGATGGGAAGATGCGCCGCGTTGACGATCCACACCCGATCCCGTCGACTCGATGAGGGAACCGAAACGCCTTCGTTGCCGTTGTACCAGATCGGCTCGAGGCCCGCGAAGATCGCGTCGTCTTCGCCGAGGCTCGCTCGCGCTGAATCCGGCACGAGCACCCGTGCCGTGGGTGATGTGCCGCCCAGCCACTCGCAAAACCAGCGAAGGTTGGTTCGAAAATCCGTGTGAGTGGCCAAGTCTTCCACGGAAGCCGTGCGCGCAATGCGCTCGGCTACCGCCGCATCCACATGCACCAGAACCTGATCCTGTCCCTTTGGTGCGATCAAGCGCGCTTCCTCCCTTGACGATTCATGCGCGTCCGGGTCGGCCCGCGCATCAGACTTCGTCCTCCTCGCCGCTGGCCCCCTGGACGTACCCGTACGCGTAGCCGTAGCGCGACCGGCGCCGATCGACGGCGTTCAAGATGACGCCGGCGACGTTGGCCCCGACGGCCGCCAGCGACTGCCGTGCCGCGTTGGCCTCATCCTGCGTCGATTGACCGGCCCTGAGGATCAACACCACCTCGTCCACCAGGGTGGCCAGCAGGACGGCGTCCGACGACGCCAGCACCGGCGGCGAATCGATGATGACTTCGTCAAACTCCTTGAAGATCGCCTCGAGCTTGTCCCGAAGGTGCCTCGAGTTGAGTAGCTCGCCGAAGCGCGGGTCGTGGCGCCCGGCCGGCAGGATTTTCATGTGCGGCAGGTCCGTATCGTGCATGACCTGTGGCGCTTTCGCTTCGCCGGCGAGCCATTCCATCAGCCCCGGCTTGTCCGTCAGCCCCGACTGCTCGGTGACGCCCATACGGTTGTTGTCGGCGTCGACGAGCAGCACGCGTCGTTCACTCGAGGCCAGCGTGCGGGCCAGGTTCATCGCCATCGACGACTTGCCGCTTCCGGGGGTCGGGCTCGTGATCAACAGGTCGCGGCGACCTTCATGAGCCGAACTCGCGAGCAGGGCGGCCGAGATCCCCCGCATGGGTGCGGCCAGTTGATCGTTGAAGTACTTGGCCGATCCGTTGGCGCGGGCCGGCAGTTGCCTTACGCGCTCGACGGAGCCCAGCACGCGAACACCGAGCCGCTCCACCACCTGCTCCGGCTCGCGGATGCAGGTGTCCATGCGGGCTCTCAGAAGCGCCGCCGCGAGCCCCAGACACACGCTCAGCATGCAGGCGAGGGCGCTGAACTTCAGACGGGAATCCTTGTTGGGCGCCGCTGGCACCCGCGCCTCCGACGCGAGCGTCACCCGGGCCGCTCGGTTCTGCTCGACATCGACCGTCCAGATCTTCTCGCGCACCTGGGCGAGGGAATCCTCAAGCGACTGACGTTCGTGCCGCAGGTTCTCCAACTCGAACAACTGATTGGCCACGTCGCTGCGCATCGAACCCAGCCTGGCGAGCTCCTCCTTGAACACGCGCACTTCGACGGCCGCGTCGTCCTTCTCGACCTTGAGATCCTTGACCTGCTTCTTAAGCTGTTGCTTCCTGGATGTCTGATACACACCCCAGAGATCGTCTGTCTTGGCGGTGATCCGGTCTTTCAGCAGTTTGATTCGATCCTCACGACTCCGCACATCCGGGTGGTCCGGGCCGCGACCCAGACGCGCGTCGTCGAGCTTGTCCATCTCGATGGTGCGGAGGTCCTGCTTGAGTTGCAGCAACTCGGCGTTGCCGGCCACGAACGTCTCGAAATCGACTGAGTTGCGCTCCGCCGGGTCCACCTTGTCCGAGTCGCCGTTGAGGTCCGCTTGCCGCGCTTTGTAGTTCGCCTCGGCGACGGCCTGGCGCTTCTTGGCTTCGGCCAGAAGTTTTTGCGCCTCCGACATCCAGTTGTCGAGCATGGCACCGGAGGCGTCCGCACTGCTGAGGCCGTCGGCGACGGCCGCTTGCTGAAGCTGCCGGGCCTTGATTTGCAGCTTGGCCTCCAGCTCCGACTCCTCCTGTCGCAGCGAGCTCAGCGTCCGTTCGTCATTCGCTCGCTGCTGGTCGTTGCGGCGCCGAAGGTAGGCGTCGATCATAGCGTTGACGATCAGCACCATCTGCTCCGGCCGGTTGCCCGACATGGACACGTCCAGCCATTCGGTGCCCTGCCGCTGTTTGACCTCGACCCGTTTCTGCATGGTCTGCACCGGATCGACCGAGTCCACCACAATCGGAAGTGTGCGTACCTCCGGCTCGTTGAGCGCCGCCTCCACCACAACCGGGCTGAGAATGCTGGCCGCCTCCGTACCCACGTACTGGTGGTAGTTGACCGCCACGTCTTCCGTCGGGTCCGTAAATAGGATGTGCCGCTCCACCGGCGCGACGTGAATCGATGCCGTCACCTCATACTTGGGCTTGATCACCAGCCAGATGATCGACAAGGTGGCCGCGAGGGCGAGCAATGTGACGACGAGCGCCGTCGGCCAGCGCTGAAGCAGAAGCGTGATGATGGACGGCTCGTGCTCCTCTACCGCGCCGGCGAGGTCGGGCACGTATTGTGTCATGGAGTGACCGTCATCCATTACGTAGTCCGTATCACCTAAGGCTATCATTCCGTCCCCCCCAACGGCCGGTGCGCCTCATGCCACCGACCTGACGGTCATGGCGATCGCCGCCGCCCCTTATCGGCGCGATGGCCGAAAACCTGCTTGCACCCGTCCTACCACCCCGTAGGAAATGCCTCACGCGGTCTGCCGGCCGCCGCTCAGCGATGCCTCGCTCGACCGACGCGCTAGTTTCCCGAGACCACGTGGCGTCGGTCCACTCGCTCTACGAACACCGACATCGCCCCGGCGGGGACCGCGAGGTTCGAGAGCGCCCGGAACTCGATCCAAATCAGCAGCAGCGCCACCGGCATCATCATGATACCGGCGCTGTCGTGAAACGCACCCTGGGCCAGAAAATCGAGCCCGGCGTTGAACAGGCAGGCCGAGCCCACGATGCGCACCACATTGCATACAACGGCAATCGGGACTGCCGTCAAAAGCACAATCGCCTTCTGCCAGCGAGGACGGCGTAGCAGATAGACCACGACCGCCGTCACGATCACAAACGCCACCGCCATCCGCAGCCCGCTGCACGCCTCGGCGACCGCCAGCCGATGCCCGGCCACCTCCAGCACGTGTCCTTGCTGAACCACCGGAATCGCCAACATTTCCAGGACCGTCCCCGACACATGCGTGCTGATGTCCTGTAGCGGCAGCAGCACGGCCAGGTGGACCCGATGCGGTAAGGGTAACATGAAAAACAGAAACAGCAGCGGATACCAGAGCTTTGCGGACGCCTCACGCCCGAGAATACTCATGATGATCCCTACGGCGCACAGCACCATCCCGAAGTTTTCCAGCGAGCCGTACAGATAGAACCGGCCGAACAGGTGAACCGCGACGCCCAGGCCGAACGCCAGCAGCCCGCCCGACCAGAACCGGAACTGGAGCTTGCGAATCGCCTGGCGGCGCGTCGACATCATGTACAAAGCCGCCAGCGGGACCAATTGCCCCGCGCTGTAGTCGGCGTTGTTCTGCCACACGCCCCACAGATCACTGGCCGTCGACCAGAACGCCCATACGAACACGGCACAAAGGGCCGCGGCCGGTAGCCAGAAGTCCGCGAGGTAGTCGCGAAGCCTTCCGCCGGCGCGCGCCGGAGGAGCTGGGCGACCGGCCGCACGCGCCCGCTCCGTCCGCGGGTGTGATTTGCCGCCCCTGGGCCTCGGCGGGCTCATCGCCCCGGTCAGCGTGTCCGTCATGTGTACGTCCGGCGCGATCACCGTGCCATCGGCGGCGATGGTTCGTATCGCCCAACTCTGTACCTCGACCGTGCATCCCGGCCCGAGCACCGCCGGACCCACCACCAATGCCTGCGACTTGACCTTCGTGTCATGCCCGAGCAGTGCCGGACCGACGATCCGAGCGTCCGACGCGATCGAAACATTCTGCCCACACCAGATGCCCGGCGCGAGCTCACGATAGCCGGGCAACATCACGGCCTCGGTGGCCAACGCGCGCGACACAGCGCGAAGGTAGTCGCTCCAGCTCGTGATCTCGAAGGCGGGACGCCGCAACACAACCGCGCCCACGCGAAGCCCGGCCGCTTTCAACGCCGGGATGACCTGCTCTTTCAGATCCTGAAAGCCGACGTTGCGAATGTGCGGGAGCACCTCCGGCTCGACGCAGTACATGCCGGTCGGCGTCAGCGCGTTGGATACGTCACCATATCTTCCTTCAGCGCAAAAGACAGTGAGCGCGTTGCCCGCGGCGCGGTGCTCGGCGAGCATCCACTGCGGGTCTTCCTCGATCCACGTGGCGCCGCCGGCGACGAACACGGTGCGCGGCTCGCCCTTGGGTGCGGCCGCCTTGATGCAGCCGCCCGTGCCGCGGGGCATGTTGTCACGGTAGTAACGAATCGAATCGTGGCGTGTCACGCCCGCCTCGACGTGCGCCTCGAGCAGGTTCGTGTGACCGTTGGCGCAAATGGTGATCGAGCCCTCGAGCGAAAGGCTCAGTTTGCGAAGGAGCGTCTCCACCACGGAGCGACCGGGAACCAGCGGCAGCATGGCGCGCGGCAACCCGCGAGACCAATGAGCCTCGTGCCCAACCGTACCGGCAAGGATGACGACGTCCGCATCGCGGTGTTCCGCGGCGATGCCGCGCGATACACCTGGCGCTCGCGCCGTGTTAGACAGTGTGTCCGTCACGCTTCTGGCCCCGACTAGATTCGCAGCAACACACCCACCGCTTAAGGGATCTCACCGCACGTTGCGAAGTGGGCTGCGTCGCCTGCTTTCCCCACCTATACTCTAGCCACACAAAGGGAGGAGTCAACGATCACGCGCTTCGACGCCGCGATTCCGTCAGTGGTCCGTTACCATGCCAAAACACTATTCGTTTTCGGAAGCCGGAGCGGACAAGTATTCTTTGGCAATTGTTATCGGCAATGCCAGCGGGCTGTCACCCTGAAGCCCCACGGTCCACAAATACCCTCCGCCGGGCGCTCACCGGCCGCGTGCTCCGCCCGAGGTTGCTCCGCCTGCCGATCCACCAGCGGAGGGACGTGGGAAACGGGGACAACTAGGAGAACCGAACGAACCGGCTTCGTCCGGCAGACGTCATACGCTTGCCGGCGGTGACGCTCCGATTCTCGCTCCGGCTCGCCCCCTGCACGCTATCAACTTGAAAGTTATAGGGCGTTGCCGTCATCGGGCTGACACCGGCGTGTGCGGCGCTCGAAGGCGACCACTTCGCGGCTCGTGACGTCGAGCCCGGCTAGGCGGCGTTTCTCGGACCGAGCGAAAGTCCGGTGACTCGGCCGCAAGACCGGAGCCCCCCCGGACGAAGATTGAGGAAGGGGTCGGGAGCAGGAACATCGAGTAGGCCAGCAGGCTGGCCTGCGGGCGGCGGGTGATGGCACGGTTTGCCAAGCGGCCACGCGACGGGTGCGCGTGGCTGACGGGGACGGAGTCTGCCGTGACAAGTCCGGTAACCAGCGGGTACACTACGCTTCACTTGGGGCATCTGGCGAATCCGCACGCGGCGACGCGGACGACTTCCGATCCACCTTTGGGAGCTCACTCAACATGATCGAGGACGTTCGCACCAAACCACTCCGAGTGATACCCGACGAGCGCGGCCGGCTGATGGAGATGCTGCGTCGCGACGACGAATTGTTTCGCGGCTTCGGCCAGCTCTATCTGACGACGGCCTATCCAGGGGTCGTCAAGGCGTGGCACTACCACAAAAAACAGTGGGATCACTTCGTCTGCGTACGCGGGACGATGAAAGTCGTGCTGTACGACAGTCGCGACAGGTCGCCGACGCGCGGAGAGGTCAACGAGTTTTTCCTCGGCGACCACAACCCGATTCTGCTTCAGATTCCGCCGCTCGTCTACCACGGGTTCAAGTGCGTCAGCGATTTCGAGGCGATGGTCGTTAACTGCCCGACCGAGGTCTACGATTACAAGGATCCGGACGAGTTTCGCGTGCCGCCTCACGACAACGACATCCCCTACGACTGGGCGAGAAAGGACGGCTGACCATGAAGGGCGTGATCCTTGCGGGAGGACTCGGCACGCGTTTGCTGCCGCTGACGCGCGTGACCAACAAGCATCTGCTGCCGGTCTACGACCGGCCGATGATCCATTACCCGATCCAGTGCCTGGTCAACGCGGGCATCGAGGACATCATGATCGTCACCGGCGGTAACGACGCCGGCGATTTCCTCCGCCTGCTGGGAAACGGCAAGGAGTTCGGCCTGCGTGACGTCCACTACACGTATCAGGAGGGCGAAGGCGGCATCGCCGACGCGCTGCGCCTGGCCGAGCACTTCGCCGACGGCGACAAGATCGTCGTCGTCCTGGGCGACAACATCATCGAGAAGAACATCAAGTCGGCCGTCGGCTCGTACTTCACCCAGCCAAAGGGCGCCAAGATTCTGCTGAAGGAAGTGCGCGACCCCGAGCGGTTCGGCGTGGCCGAGATCGACGGCGATCGCATCGTGGGCATCGAGGAAAAGCCCCAAAAGCCCAAGTCGAACCTGGCCGTCATCGGCATCTACATGTACGACCGGCAGGTGTTCGATTTTATCTCGCAGTGCAAGCCGTCGCAGCGCGGCGAGCTCGAGATCACCGACGTCAACAACTTCTACATCGACCAGGGCACGATGACCTACGACGTGCTCGACGGCTGGTGGTCCGACGCGGGGACGTTCGCCTCGCTCGATCGGACGTGGCGGCTCGTTGCCGACGGTGGTGCCAATCATGTGGCAGACATTGTTTCACCGGCCCGTGCCGGTACGGTAAAGGCGAGTTGAGCATGAAGACCTGCCTCGTGACGGGAGCGGCCGGATTCATCGGCAGCAACTTCGTCCGCCTGCTGCTCGATCAGCGGAGGGACTACGCCATCATCGCGCTCGACGCACTCACGTATGCCGGCAACCTGGCGAACCTCGATGGGTGCGACGAGCACGACGGCTACCGATTCGTCCGCGCCGACATCGGCGATGCCGAGGCGTTGACCCCGCTGTTTGCGGGGGGCATTGATATTGTGGTCAACTTCGCGGCCGAGAGCCACGTCGACCGGAGTATTCACGGCGCCGCGGCGTTCGTCGCGACCAACGTCGCCGGCACGCAAAGCCTGCTCGATCTCTCCCGCCAACAAGGTGTGAAGCGATACGTGCAGATCTCCACCGACGAAGTCTACGGATCGCTCGGGCCCCAAGGCGCGTTTTCGGAAGTCTCGCCGATCGCCCCGAACAGTCCGTACAGCGCATCCAAGGCGGGGGCCGACTTCCTCGTCCACGCCGCCCACGAGACCTTCGGGCTCGACTGCGTGATCACGCGCTGCTCCAACAACTACGGCCCGTACCAGTTTCCGGAAAAGCTCATTCCACTCTTCGTCACCAACCTGATCGCCGGCGAGAAGGTGCCGCTGTACGGCGACGGGCTCAACGTGCGCGATTGGATTCACGTACGCGATCACTGCGCGGCGATCCTGCTGGTCATGGAACAGGCGGCACCCGGGTCGGTCTACAACATCGGCGGTGATTGCGAGAGAACCAACATCGAGATCGCCCGGACGATTTTGACGCACCTCGGCCATGACGAGTCCAGGATCCGCTACGTCAAGGATCGGCCGGGTCACGACCGCCGTTACGCGATGGACTTCTCCAAACTGACCACGGACCTCGGCTGGCGACCATCCATCCCGTTCGAGGTGGGCATGGCGGAGACGATCGACTGGTACGTGGCCAACGAAGCCTGGTGGCGCCCGATCAAGACGGGCGAGTACCTGCACTACTACGAGAAGCAGTACGGCAAGGGGGGTGTCGTGGGAGTCGATTCTTGAGCGATTCGTGGGCCACCAGCCCGACTATGCTCACCGGGGCGAGCGGCATGCTCGGTCACGAGCTGGCAACGGCGTTGCGCGCGCGGCTTGACGCGCCGCTCTACTGCTTCGATCTCGACCTGGACATCCGGGACGAGCGCGCGATCGGCGCCAAGTTTGCGGAGTTGAAGCCGGGCACGGTCATCAACGCGGCCGCCTTCACCGACGTGGACGGCTGCGAGTCTCAGGTCGCGACCGCGATGGCGGTAAACGCGAAAGCCGCTGGCAACCTGGCCGCGGCGTGCAAGAATGTCGGCGCAACGCTCGTACACTTCAGCACGGATTTCGTGTTCGACGGCTCGTCGACGAGGCCGTACCGGCCGGACGATCCGACCAACCCGCTGTCGGTGTACGGCAAGAGCAAGCGCGACGGCGAGGTTGCGATCCGCGAATCCGGCTGCACGCACCTGATCGTCCGAACGTCGTGGCTGTTCGGCCCGCATGGCAAGAACTTCGTCGAAGCGATTCTGGCCCGGGCCGCTTCGGGGCAGCCGCTGTCTGTCGTGACCGACCAAGTCGGGTGCCCGACGCTGGCCTCGTCGCTGGCTGAGGCGGTCGTTCGCCTGTTGGACGCCGGGGCGACGGGCACGGTTCACTATTGCAACGCCGAGCCCTGCTCGTGGCACGAGTTCGCCTGCGAGATCGTGCGGGTCGCCGGCTACGACATCCCCGTGGCTGAGGTAACGGGCGACGTCCTGAACCGTCCGGCGCGGCGGCCGGCGTTCTCCGTGCTCGATACCGCAAGCTACTCCCGCGCGACCGGTCACGATCCGGACTCCTGGCGGGCGGCGCTGGGGCGATACTTCCAGGAGCGAGCGGCCGTTCGCGCCGGCGCGGGTGCGGCCGCGTCCACCGGAGCACGATCGTCATGACGCCTCGCGCCAATGCCAGAACGGGGCGGTGGGGGGTCGTCATCTTTTGGTGCGTGATCCTCGGGGTCGTCGGTGGCTTGCTTCGCGCGGTCATGCCACAACGGTCGTCGACGTCCGGTGCCGTCGCCCACCTCGACCGCCCGTTGTCCGAGTTGCCGCTGGTCATCGGCGAATGGAAGGGCGTGGACGTCCCGGTCGATCCGCAGGTGCTCAAGGTCGCCAAGAACGACGACTACGTCTCCCGCCGCTACGTCGACGAGACCAAGGGCGAGTTCGTCGATTTGTACATCGCGTATACGGCCCGGCCGGCGAACATGCTCGGCCACCGCCCGTCGGTGTGTTATCCCGCACAAGGTTGGATTGCGGCGGATCCCGAGAAAGTGGCGCTCACGCTCTCCAACAGCCGGCGCATGGACTGCCTGATACACCACTTTCACCGCGACGATCCGAGCGGCGAGAACCTGGTGGTGCTCAACTACTACGTGCTCGCCGGCGAGTCGACGACGGATTGGAGGGACTTCTGGGGCCCGAGTTGGCGCCGCCCGAACGCCGACGCCGATCCGACGTTCTACGTCGCGCAGATTCAGGTCGCCACGCCGGTGATGATTCCGGCCCTGATGGATCGCGGGGACGCGCTTGTTCAACGCTTTGCCGCCGAGGCGACGCCGTTGATCCGGTCGCTCCTGCCAAAGACCGCGGAATATCAATCGTCCACGCAGGCCGCGGCCGCAGAGGTGCCGTAGGCCATGCTCAAGCGGCTGATCAAACTGAAGCTGAGCACGTCGCTTCGCACGGCGGACGTCGTAACCGGCGTGGTCGGCCGGCTCGTCGGGCGCGGGCCGGTGAATCGCTGCGTCGTGCTCTACTACCACGGCGTGACCGACGCCCAGCGCCACCGCTTCGCGAAACAGATGCGGTGGCTCGCTTCGCACGTTGAAATGGTGCCGATCGAGCGGTTGGGTCATACGAAC
>Ga0055449_10000434_pt1 | contig 11631 bp, 10 predicted proteins | sample China_Galinas_PW_2_FD_57739 | JGI IMG/M metagenome (GOLD analysis project Ga0055449, IMG submission 57739) | Wetland microbial communities from San Francisco Bay, California, USA, that impact long-term carbon sequestration - China_Galinas_PWB_D1 | ecosystem: Environmental > Aquatic > Marine >... | reverse complement strand
AGCGCTCTCGCTGACGGCGGGGTCTTCAGATATTCGATCACGGTCGGCTTGATGCCCTTCTCTTCCAGAAGCGCCAGGGTCTGGCGCGATTTGGTGCAGCGCGGGTTGTGATAGATCGTGATCGACATCAATGCGCTCCGTCTCGGATAGAGGATGATCCGGTTATAGCGAACAGGCGGAAGATCGGCCACGCCCGATATCAATGAAATTGACAATCATTCGCAAAAGCCCTATATAGTTCCTACTGACACAAGTATGAGATCGACGAATGTATGTGTGTATCTGTAATTGCCTGACCGAACGCACCGTCCGCGAGGCCGCCGCCGCGCCGTCCGTGCGGACTGCCGACGATCTTTTCGCGGCGCTGGATGTCGAGCCCGTCTGCGGCCATTGCATGGATTTTGCCGAAGAACTCATCGTCGAGGCAACGCATGAAAACGGCCAGGATGCTCCCGGTTTCGCGGAGCCTCTGCTCATGGCCGTCGGCGCTCGCTGACCGTCATTTCTCTCCCCTTAGATCCGATCGGTACAGGTTTGCCCTGCAAAGGCGCGCCCGGTCGTCTATAGTGGGTCTTAGATCGGCAGGCAGTGCTGACCAGGCAGTGCTGGCAATGCACCCCGGGAGAGTGAGCCATGAAAGGCGACAAAAAGGTCATCAGCTATCTCAACAAGGCTCTGACCAACGAGCTGACCGCGATCAACCAGTATTTCCTGCATTCCCGGATGTTCAACAATTGGGGGCTCAAGGAACTCGGCAAGCACGAATACGAAGAATCCATCGACGAGATGAAGCATGCCGACAAGCTGATCGAGCGGATCCTGTTCCTCGAAGGCCTGCCGAACCTGCAGAATCTCGGAAAGCTCAAGATCGGCGAGACAGTCACTGAAGTCGTCAAATGCGATCTTGCGCTGGAGATGGACGCCGTGCCGCTCCTTAAGGAAGCCATCGCCTATTGCGAGAAGGCTCCCGATTACATCAGCCGCGAACTTTTCGAAGACATCCTCGAATCCGAGGAAGAGCATATCGACTGGCTCGAAACCCAGCTCGATCTCATCGGCAAGATGGGCGAACCGCTCTATATGCAAGCGAAGATGGACGACTGAGGCGCTTCGCCCCGTCCTGTCCTCTCCCGTCATTCCCGCGAAAGCGGGAATCCAAACTCCGGCATCGTCTTTGGATCCCCGCTTCTGCGGGGATGACGACTAAGGCTCATTGCGAGCGACCAACGGGCCTTCGCCACACCGACGGGGATACGGCCGCGCAGGCGGGAGCGCGGCAATCCAGATAGCGCTGGAGATGGCCCTCAGGCGCTGGATTGCGTCGCTGCGCTCGCAATGACGGTGGCGACTATCTCCCGGCCTTCTCGGCGGCGGTGATGAGCTTGTCGATCAACTCGCCGATGGGGAGATTCTCGTCGGACTTGGGGTTATAGGGAACGCCGAGTTCCGAGACCCATTTCTGGCGCTTGGCGATCGCCGAGGCCATCAGCGGTTCGATGCCGGCGGCGCCGACGGTGGCGGCCGAGAATTCCATCTCCTCGGCGCGACGCTTGCCGTGGACATAGACCCGGTCGAGCATATAGGCGCCCTGCTTCACCCAGTCGACGCCGGGATAGGTGCGCTTCAGCGAGGCGAGCACGTCGTCCTCGACGCCGTATTTGCGCGCGGCGAACAGGCATTCGACGATCAGCGCCTCGATCCCCTTGATCATGACGCTGCGGCACATCTTCTGTGCCGAGGCGACGCCGATCTTCTCGCTGGCAACGGTGACATTCATGCCGATCGCCTTCAGGCGGTCGGCGAGCGCCGCCGCCGCCGTTCCACCAAGCGAGATCGGTACCCGCAGCCCATACGGCCCAATCGGGCTCATCACGGCAGCCTCTACATAGGTGCCGCCCGCGCCCTGGATCATCTCGGCGCCCGCTTCCTTGTCCTGCGGCGAGACGGAATTCACGTCGAGAAACACCTGCTCCGGCTTGATGAAGCCGGCGACGGTCTTCGCCACGTCGCGGGCGGAACCCGCGGTCACGCAGGAGATGATGAGATCAGCGCTCTCGCAGGCCGCTTTATGCGAATCGGCGGGAACCACGCCGATCTGCGACGCCTTGTCGCGCATGTGCCGCCCGCCGTCCTCGCGGTCGAACAGGATGTCATAGGTCACGACCCGGTCGACGCCCGAGGTCAGCAGATCTTTGCCGAAGCGGCCGCCGACCTCACCGAAGCCGATCAGCGCAACCGTTTGAATCCTGTCTTCTGCCATGACTACGCAATCCCCATGGTCATAAAGCTCCGTTCGTCCTGAGCCTGTCGAAGGACGCGCTTCGACAAGCTCGGCGCGAACGGTTTTGGTGATCGGCGGTCAGTCCTCGAGATCCGCGAGGCTGTCGACATAAACGAGCCCGGCCTTGGCCAGCTTTTCGCGCATGCCGTAGATATCGACGCCGAGTTCGCCGGCCTTGAGGCGTTTGCGGGTGGCGGCTTCCTTTTCCTCGCGGGCGTGGGACGCCTTGAGCACCTCCCCGGCCTTGAGGCGCGGCACGACGCAGACACCGTCATCGTCGCCGAGCACAACGTCGCCCGGATTGACCACCTGCCCCGCCACGACGATCGGCACATTCACCGCGCCGGGCGTCGCCTTCACGGTGCCTTGTGCGTTGATCGTCTTGGACCACACCGGGAAATCCATCTCGCGCAGCTCGCCCACGTCGCGGCAGGCGGCTTCGATCACGAGCCCCACGACGCCGCGGCTGCGCAAGGACGTCGCCAGCAGCTCGCCGAACATGCCGGTATCGTTCTCGGAGATCGAGGCCAGCACGAGGATGTCGCCTTCCTGGCACATCTCCACAGCGACATGGAGCATCCAGTTGTCGCCCGGATGGGAGAGCACCGTCACAGCATTGCCGGATGCCCGCGCGCCCGCATAGATCGGCCGCATATAGGATTTGAGAAGACCCGTGCGCCCCTGAGCCTCATGGACCGTGGCGGTGCCGCATTTGCCGAGGCCTTTGACGGTCTCGAGATCGGTACGATCGATATTGCGGACGGCAACATATTTCATCGGGAAGAACCCCCTGTTGGTTTTCTGGTTGCGTTCGATAGATGTGGGTTTATTCGGCGACATCCTTGAGGGCGGTCTTCCTGCCTTCCCAGACTTTGCCCGGAACCAGCACGAAGCCCTCATAGAGCCGCCGCGCGGTGCGGAGAAGCCCCGCGCTCAGAACCTTGATCTGGCCGTTCTCTTCCGCCGTATCCAGCTGGACGGTGAATTCGCCCGTCGGATGCTCGATCGAGATGGTCTTGGTCTTGCCCTCGGGGATGATCGCTATGTCGTCGCCGACCGAACCGGGGAGCACGCAGCCGGTCGCGACCGTGACCGCGCCCAACACGCCGATCGCGTCATGGCATTTATGCGGGATGAAGGTGCGGGTGGAGACCGCGCCATCTTGTTCCGGAGGCGAAATGAGTGTCATTTTCGGTACGACCTTGTTGGTCACATCGCCAAGATTCATGATCGGACCACACTGCAAACGGATCGATTCGATCTTCGCCTTTACGTCCTTCTTGGCCTCGAGTTCCTTCGGCGCTTCCTTGCCGGTCGCGCCGACATCGGCCGCGCGCATCAGCACCACGGGCATGCCGTTATCCGCCATGGTCACCTCGACGCCGTCGATCACGTCCTTCACATGGCCGGAGGGCAGCAGCGAGCCGCAGGACGAGCCTTCGGTCTCCAGGAAATGCAGGATGATTGGGGCGGAGGTGCCCGGCACGCCGGAGATCGTCGCGTCGCCGTCATAGGCAACCTCGCCGCCGGGTGTCGGCACCATGGCCGTGCACAGGGCTTCCGTGTTGACCATGAAGATGCGGACCGGCGTTTCGCCGTCCCTGGCTTCGATCAGGCCCTCATCGATCGCGAAGGGGCCGACGCCCGCGAGGATATTGCCGCAGGTCGGCGAGGTATCCACCCGGGCCTCGTTCACCACGACCTGGGCGAAGAGATAGTCCACGTCGGCATCCGGTCGTTTCGATCGCGAAATGATCCCGACTTTGCTTGTAAGCGGATCGGCGCCGCCCATGCCGTCGATCTGGCGGTTGTCCGGCGAACCCATGACGGCGAGGAGAACCTTGTCGCGGGTCCCGATGTCCTCGGGCAGGTCGGCTGCGTGGAAATAAGCGCCCTTCGAGGTGCCGCCGCGCATCCATACGCAGGGAATTTTGGTTTGTCTCATCGCACCTGGTCCTTTCCTCACACGCGGCCGGGAGTCGCACCCGCGATCACGTGCCAGCGAAGATCATGCTTCCGTCGCGCCTGGCGATCCGCCAGCCGGCATCGGTCAGTATGTAATCGTCGCGAAACTCGCCAACAAGCAGAGCCGGATCCGCCTTGATCGGGAATTTCGGTGCATCGGTCTCGGCCGTTCCGGAGATGAGTAACACATACAATAAGCCCCTGGCTTTGTCGCCCCCCTGCACGTCGATCACGACGTTGGTGGCGAAGTGCCGCGTCACTCTCGATATAGGGCGCGCCTTATATTGCGCCAGGATCGCCTCTTTGCCCTTGATCGGGTCGTCCGGCGCGATCGGCCGCACGAAGACGGCGTCTTCGGTGAAGAGATCGGTGAGCGTTTCCCAGTCCTGGGTATCGTTCAGCACGATCGATCTGATCGCGAGATCGCGGCAATCCGATTCGATGGCGCGCCGAGTGTCATCGGACATGGTTTCGTCTTCCGTCATGGTTCCCCCTTGACCCCTTCTTTAGCGCGCGAGCCAGCGGCGCAGGGCCGCCGTCACGGGCGCCGGCTTCTCGAAGGGGGCCATATGACCACACTCCTCGACGATTTCGAAGACCACGCCGGGGATGTCATAGGCCCATTCTTCGTGTTGCGCCGGCGTGCGCCAGGCGTCGTGCCGGCCGCAGAGAACGAGCGCCGGGCAGGCGATCTTCGGCAAAAGCGAGGCTTCCTCGGGCCGGGTCAGCATGGCGTTGATCTGGCCGGCATAGATTTCCGGCGACATGGAGCGGACCATCTCGCGCATCGGCTCCATGATCGACGCATCGTCGTGATAGGCGTACCAGACCATGGGCGGCAGCCAATTCCGGACCAGCACCTCCATGCCGCCCTCGCGGACGGCGTCCAATGAGGCCTGGCGCTTCTCGGGCTCGCCGGGTGCGACCGGCGTGACGGAGGTGTCGAGCAGCGCGATGTGCGTGATGCGCTCGGGCGCCAGCCGGAACATCTCCAGCGCCACCCGCGCGCCCATGGAATGGCCTGCGACGGCGAATGTTTCGGGCGCGTAATCAAGCGCCTCGGCGGCCATGGCAGGCAGGGTAACGCAGTGCCGGTAGTCGGGAACGATCGGGTCGGCGATATCGGCCAGATCCGTGATCTGGTGGCGCCAGACCGTGCGGTCGCAGAGGATGCCGGTGAGCAGAAGGAGGGGTCTTTTCGCCATGTGCTTGTTCTGGGGTCGAACTCCCAATCCGACCGTCCTTCCCGTGAAAACGGGAATCCAGTCTCTGCCATCTGGTTTGGATCCCCGTTTTCACGGGGATGACGACGAAAGACTCGCTCGCCGTCCTACCGCAGCCCGCGCAGCTTCAGCTTGTCGATCTTTCCGGGACCGGTCTTCGGCAGGGCGTCGAGGAACTCGACGGCGCGCGGCACCTTGTAGTCCGCGAGCTGGGTCTTGCAGTAGTCGATCATCTCTTCCTCGGTCATGGTCTTGCCGGGTTTGAGCACCACGAAGGCCTTCACGATCTCGCCGCGGAACTCGTCCTTCACGCCCACCGCCGCAACCTCGATGGTGTCGGGATGACTGGCCAGCACCTCGTCGACCTCGCGGGGATAGATGTTGAAGCCGCCGGAGAGGATCATCTCCTTCTTGCGGTCGACCACGAACAGATAGCCCTCGTCGTCGAAATAGCCGATATCGCCGGTATAGAGCCAGCCGTCGCGGATCGCGTTGGCGGATTCCTCGGGCCGGTTCAGATAGCCTTTGGTGAATTGCGGACCCTTGACCCGGATCTCACCGCGCTCATAGAGCGGCATGATGTTGGTGCCGGTATCGAGATCCACGATATCGACCTCCGTCAGGGGCGGCACGACGCCCACCGACAGAATTTTGCGCTCATGGAACATGGTGTTGTTCGCGGTCGGCGCGCCTTCCGACATGCCGATGCCCTCGTAGATCGGGCAGCCCGCTTCGCGCTCCCAATTGCGCAGCAGGTCTTCCGAACAGGGCGCGCCGCCGGAATTGCAGATCTTCAGATGGGACAGATCCGTCTTCTTGAAATTCTCATGGGCGAGAAGGCCGACATAAATCGTCGACGGCCCGCCCGCGAACATCGTGACCTTGTATTTCTCCAGCTCCGCCAGCACCACGTCGCGCTTGTATTGCTTGATCAGGACATGGGTCGCGCCCCAGTAGAGCGCGTAGATCACGCAATGATGATGGCCGAAAATGTGGAACATCGGCGCGACGCTGAGCGAAATTTCGGCGTCCCAGTCGAACTCGAAGAAGGAGGACTCGGCGCGGCAGGCAGCAATGATCGTGCTGTGAAGATGTTCCGCGCCCTTGGGCAGACCGGTAGTGCCGCCGGTGAAAAACATCACGGCCTTGTCGCCGGCCTCGGGAAGCGGCAACGGCAGCCCGCCTCGGCCATCCTCAATCCATTTCTCGAGGGTATGTTCACCCGCACCGACCGCGTAGACATGCTTGACGCCGATCTCGTCACCGAATTTGCGCGCGCGGTCCAGGAATTCCGGGATCGTCAGGATCGCCGTCGGTGCGGCGTCCTTCATCAGAGGGCTCAGCTCCCGGTCGGAATAGTTCGGGTTCATCGGCGCGACATAGCCGCCCGCCGCCATGGTGCCGAGAATCGCGACCGGCATTTCCAGGCAGTTGGTCATCACGATGGCGACCCTGTCGCCTTTCTTGATCAGGAGCTTGAGGCGCTTGGCGAGACCGGCAACGGCCTGAAGATGCTGCTTATAGGTTAGGCTTTGATCCTCGCAGATCAGCGCGGTGCGGTCCGGAACGCGTTTCGCCGTCGCTTCCAGGCAATGGATGATCGTCGGGTAATTGACTGCTTCGTCCGGAATCCTGAGGGTCGAACGTCCCGGCTTTGCGGCGAGCTCGGTTTCCATCGCTTCTCTCTCCCACTACACTCGCTTCTGCACTCCCCGGGCCCCTTGTGTCCGGGGCGTAGCGGACCAGCCTTGCGAGCCTTCCGATCCGCGAGACTGGTTTACAATCGGCCCGCCCCTCTGCGCAATCCCTAAGCCGTTCTATTCGGCCGGATGGGGGCTTTCGGCGGCCCCTGCGCCTTCTGTCAGACGGCTGAGCCGCCGGCCCGCGAACAAGGTATAGACTGCCGGGATGACGAAAAGCGTGAAAAGCGTACCGATCAAGAGCCCGCCGACGATCACGAGACCGATCGACTCGCGGCTGGCGGCCCCGGCGCCGCTCGCGATCACCAGCGGAATCGCGCCGAAAACCATGGCGCCGGTGGTCATCAGGATCGGGCGTAGCCGCAGGGTTGCCGCGTCCACGACCGCGTCCATGAGATTCATGCCCGCCTCGCGGTTCTGATTCGAGAACTCGACGATCAGGATGCCATGCTTGGTGATGAGGCCGATCAGCGTGATGAGGCCGACCTGGCTGTAGATATTGAGGCTGGCGCCGGCAAGCCAGAGGGCGAACAAGCCGCCGGCGATGGAGAGGGGCACCGTCAGCAGGATGATCAGCGGGCTGCGGAAGCTCTCGAACTGCGCCGCGAGCACCAGGAAGATGAACACGATCGCCAGCCCGAAGGTCGCATAGATCGAGGACGACGACTTCAGGAACTCGCGGAGCTGGCCGGTATATTCGAGCCGCGCGGTCGCCGGCAGGGTCTGTTTTGCCGTCGCCTGTAGCGCTGCGACGCCCTGATCGAGCGAGACGCCGTCGGCCAGGTTAGCGGTGATCGAAGCGGAACGCAGCTGATCGAAATGGGCGAGCGAGCGCGGCGCGACGGTCTCCGTGACCTTCACCAGACTGGCGAGCTGGATGAGTTCGCCGTTGCCGGCGCGGATATAGATATTCGGCAGGTCGCCCGGGCTGGTGCGGAACGGCTCGGTCAGCCGGACGATCACGTCATATTCCTGGCCCTCGCGCTTGAACCGGGTGATCTGCTGGCCGCCGACAAGAATGCCGAGGGTCTGGCCAAGGGACTGGGCGTCGATACCGAGATCGGCCGCCTTGTCGCGGTCTATATCGATCTTGACCTGCGGCTTGTCGAGCCGGAGATCGGTATCGAGCGCGGTGAACTTGCCGGTCGCCCTCAGCGCATCGACGAATTTATTCGTCATCTCGTTCAGCTGCTCGAAGGGCTGCGGCGTCTGCACCACGACGGAGATCGGCTTCGAGTTCCGTCCGCCCAAGGGCGGGGAGAGAATCGGGAAGGCGTTGACGCCCGGCACGTCTCTGAGCCGCCCCATGATCGTCGGGATGATCTGCTGCGGGGTGCGGGAACGCTCCGACCACGGCTTGAGCTCGACGAAGACGCGCCCCGACGTGACGTCGGAGCCGAAACCGATAACCATCATCACGGTGTCGGCTTCCGGGATGCTCTGGGCGATCGCCTCGATCTGGCGGCCGTATTTCTCGGTATAGTCGATGGTCGATCCTTCCGGCGCCTGGAAGATGATCGGGAAGTCGCCGCCGTCCTCGATCGGCGCCAGCTCGCTCGGCAGAGTGAGGAAGAACACGACGCCGGTCCCTGCGACCGCCGCGCCGACCAGAACCACCAGCCCGCGACGTTTGAGGGACTTCGCCAACAGCCCGCGATAGCCTTCCGTGACCCGGACGAAGAAGCTTTCCATGGCCTGGTAGGTCCGGCCGTGCTTCTCCTGGCGCTTGAGGAGCTTCGAGCACATCATCGGCGAGGCGGTCAGCGCCACGAAGCCCGAAATCAGCACAGCGGCGGCAAGCGTGATGGCGAATTCCGTGAACAGACGCCCGCTGGTGCCGCCCATGAAGGAAACCGGCACATAGACCGCGGCGAGCGTCAGCGACATGGCGACGACCGCAAAGCCCATCTCCGCCGCACCCTTCTTGGCGGCCTCGAAGGGGCGCATGCCGTCCTCGACATGGCGGTAGACGTTTTCGAGCATGACGATGGCGTCATCGACCACGAGGCCGATCGCGAGCACCATGGCAAGAAGCGTCAGCGTGTTGATCGAGAAGCCGAGCACGAACATCAGCCCGACCGCGCCGATCAGCGAGACCGGAATCGTAATGAGCGGCACCAGCGTCGCGCGCATCGAGCGCAGGAACAGGAAGATGACGGCGATCACGAGCACGATCGCCTCGAAGATGGTCTCGTAGACGTTCTTGATCGATTCCCGGATCGAGCGCGAGAAATCGACGATCACATTCGCGGTCATGCCGGGTGGCAGAGTCTCGCGGATGCGTGGCATCATCTTCTGGACGGCATTCGAGATATCGAGCGGATTGGCCGTCGCCTGCTTGGTGATGCCGAGGCCGAAGGCGGTCACGCCGTTATCGAACAGGGCGAAGCGCTCGTCCGCCGGCCCGAGCTCCGCCCGGCCGACATCGATGAGACGCACGAGATAGCCGGACGCGGTCTTGCGGATGACGAGATTGTTGAAATCCTCGGGCGTCTTGAGGTCGGTCTCGGTAAGGACCGTATATTCGCGGTATTTGCCCTCGACGAGGCCGCCCGGCACCTCGACATTCTGTTGCCTGAGCGCGTTGGCCACGTCCTGGGGCGTGACGCCGTAGGCGGCGAGCCGTTCGGCATCGAGCCAGATGCGCATCGAATATTTGCGCTCGCCGATCTGGTTGACGGTCGCGACGCCGGGAATGGTCTGGAACTGGTCGACCACATAGCGGTCGATGAAATCCGAGAGCTCCATGGCCGACATGCGGTCGCTGGAGAAGCTGATGAACAGGATCGGCTGGGAATCCGCCTCGACCTTGGAGATCACCGGCTCGTTCACATCCATCGGCAGCCGGCCGCGGGTGCGGCTCACCCGGTCGCGCACATCCGCGGCGGCGGAATCGGGGTCGCGGTCGAGATTGAAGGTGATGTTGATATTGCTGCGGCCCTGCTGGCTCGACGAGGTCATGTAGTCGATGCCGTCGATGCCGGAGAGCGACTCCTCCAGAATCTGGGTGACCTGCGATTCCATGATATTGGCGCTGGCGCCCGCATAGGTGGTCTGCACGCTGACGACCGGAGAATCGGTCTGCGGATATTCCCGGACGGTCAGTTTGGAGAAGGAGACGAGGCCGAGAAGAACGATGACGAGGCTGAGCACGGTCGCGAAGACCGGGCGGTCGATACAGACGTCGGAGATCTTCATCCGCCAGCCTGCTCGGTGTCGGAGACGGCTTTCACGGGCACGCCGTCGCGCACCTTCATGGTGCCGCCGGTAATGACGACGTCATTGGCGGAGAGCCCCTCGACGATCTCGGCGAGGCCGAAACGCCTGAGCCCGACCTTGACCTTGGTCAGCACGGCGCGGCCGTTGACCACCCGGTAGACCGCCAGGTCGTCGCCCTGTGCCACGATCGACTCTTCCGGCACCGTAATGGCCTTGTCCTTGTGCTGGGTGACGATCTCGACGCGGGCGAAGAGGCCGGGCTTTAACCGGTGATCGGGATTGGGGATGCTGGCGCGGATGGCGATGCTGCGTCCGTCTGGATTGACCCGGGGGCTGATGGCGTAGATCTCGCCGTTGAAGGTATCGCCGGGAAGCGCGTCGACGGTGAGCGTCACCTGCTGGCCGGGATGCAGGAAGCGCAGGAAACGTTCCGGCACGCTGAAATCGATCTTGATCGGATCAATCTCGTCGAGGCTGATCAGGTCGTCGCCGGCCTTCACGTAATCGCCGACGTCGACTTGCCGCAGCCCGGCGATGCCGTCGAAAGGCGCGATGATCTTGGTTTGCAGAACCCGGGCCTTGGCAAGCTCGGCAGCGGCGCGGTCCGCTTCCATCGTGGCCTGTGCCTGGTCGCGCGTGCTGACGGTGCCGGCGCCGGATTGGTAAAGCTGCTCGGCGCGATTATAGGTCCGCATGCTCAAGCGGAGCGCGGCCTGGGCCTGGGCCAGTTCTGCCTCGGGGATCGAGGCATCGAGCGCGAACAGCAACTGGCCTTGCTTCACCTCGCTGCCGTCATCGACACCGATCTTGGTGATGAGCCCCGCGATTTCAGGCCGCGCGATGATCGATTGATTGGCGCGCAGGCTGCCGACCGCGGGCAGGGTTTCGACCAGGGACTGGACGGTGACCGGTTTGACATCGACCGCGACTGCGCTGTTGGCCCCGCGCGGCTGCGCCAGCGCCGTATCGACCGTTCCGCCCGCGAAACAAGCGGTGGCAAGCGCAACGAAGAAAGCGATCAGTCTCGGCACACTTGCAGCCCTCGCAATATAGATCCACGTGCGACCTGGCTCGGATGGGTTCCGGTGCCGGCAATGCCAGACCCTCGGGGCATCTTGCGCACGCGACAATAGAAAAATCAAATTCCGTCCGGCGGCCTTGATTCGGGTCAAGGGGCGGAGCCCGCACGAGGCCGGATGGCGCGCCGCGCCTTTGTGACGCCTCATTGTTGAGATGTCAATAT
>Ga0055449_10000433_pt1 | contig 11632 bp, 4 predicted proteins | sample China_Galinas_PW_2_FD_57739 | JGI IMG/M metagenome (GOLD analysis project Ga0055449, IMG submission 57739) | Wetland microbial communities from San Francisco Bay, California, USA, that impact long-term carbon sequestration - China_Galinas_PWB_D1 | ecosystem: Environmental > Aquatic > Marine >... | reverse complement strand
GCCGTCGGGTGCGACGTCCACCTGGTCGAAGTACAGCACGAGGTCCGTGCGTCCGTCGCGGTTGACGTCCTGCTTCTGGACGAGGTGCTGGCCGCTCTTACCGCGTCGGACAACCGACGCGCCGGAGAGTTTCACCGTGGCGGGATCGATCGAGAGCGCATCGAACGACTCGCTCGACAGCACGGCCACGGGCAGGTGACCGTGATCATGAAGCTCGAGCAAATCGGTCCGGCCGCGGGGGTGCACGACGATTTCGACCTCAGTTGGCGGCGGAATGAACTCGTAAGCCCCCATATCGACGACGTCATTGAAGATGCGCGGGTTGCCGTCCAGGTCGAAGTCGAAGCCGGCAATCGCGTCGTTGTCGCCAGCGTCGACGCAGGGGGAATCGGCCGTCAGCCGCAGGTCACCGAAATCGTCGTTGGCGCCCTCGTCGACGTTCGGTGTGTCAGGATCGTCGCCCCAGCCGTCTCCGCCGTCGCTACCGAGTCTCACGAAAGCGGGCTCAAGGTGAATATTGCCCTCGGAGTATGGCTCAGTCACGACTCCAGGCGGCGGGCCGCCGTCGACGAGTTGCCAGGCCGAATGTGACAACGTAAGTGTGGTAGGAGAGCCGTAGGCGTTGAGTGCGCGCTGGTCGTCCTCCTCGATCCCATCCCATAGAATGGAGTTGCTTACTCTGGCGTCACCAAAATAGACACGTAGCGCATTGCCGACGGGCCCCAAGTTGTCGTTGCATGTACAGTTGGCCATGGACATCTTGGTGTATCTCGTGTACACACCGGCGCCGAAATCGGCCCGGTTTGCAACGAAAAGTGAGTTCGTCACAACAGCCTCGCTGTAATCCCAGGCGGCCAGGCCACCACCAGTATCAATGGCGCTATTGCGCATGAATGTACACCGGTCAATGCGAAACCGGCTTCGTTCGGCATACATCCCGCCACCATTGAAGTAGAAGAACTCGTACTGTCCTTGATCGAGGACGTGGTTGTCACGGAACATGGTGCCGGTAAGCGTCAGGTCCGCGTCTGAGCTGTAGATGCCGCCCCCCTCTCGGTTGGCCGTGTTGTGCTCAAGAATGCAGTCGGCCAGCGTGGCGGCCGCTTGCTTGAGGAACATCCCGCCGCCGTAGCGATCCCCCCCCACGAGCGTTCCCACGCCGCCGGTGATCGTGAAGCCGTTGATGGTCGGATTCCCGCCGTTGGTACAGGTGATCGTCGATCCGTCCCAGTCCGATCCATCAAGGATGGTCCGATTTGGTCCTTGCGCGCCGAACAGTCTGGGCGACCTTCCCGATAGATCGACGGCTTCGCGGTAGGTGCCAGGTGCGACGACGATGTTGGTCGCGTCAGCGGCGATGGCCAGGGCCCCGTTGATCGACGCTACGTCGTCGGGCACGTAGATGGTATCTCCGCACGGTCCGCAGTCGAATACGCAGGAGTGACAGGACTCGCGGTGCTCACAAATGCGGTTGCCGCAGCCGGATTCGGAAGCGAACTCGTAGGCCCCGATGTCTACGACCGGCCAGCCGAAGATGCCGGTATCGACCGTGTCCGGGTCGTCGAGGAATCGCGGGCCTCCGCTGAGATCATTACTGCGATACCGCGCCGCGCGGTTGTCGCCGGCATCGATGCAAGGTGAGCCCGCCGACAGCCGGAAGTCATCCGCCTCCGGATCGACGAACAACGGATCGGCATCGATGTTTCCGCCGCCGTCGGTTCCGAGCGATTCGTCCCAGTTGGCGCTGCCACCGGAGCCTTCGATGTCGTTGTGGCTCAGAGACGGCGGAGTGTGTGTGCCCCATCCGGAGCGGACCTGTGGGTGAAAGGTCGCTGAATTGCCGCGGACGATGTTGCCGATTAGAGAGACTCGGCTTCCAAGCGTAAGCGCTCCGCCGTCCATTGCACTATTTCCGAGGAATGTACAGTTGGCCACGAGCGCATTCTCCTGGAACTCGGCTGCACCGCCGTCATGAGAAGCTGCGTTCCCCAGGAACAGGGAGTTCGTGACGACGCTCCTTCCAGGGAGACTTCCATTCCACGATGGGCTCACCGCCCCACCCCATAGCGCTACGTTGTCGATAAAGCGGCACCGATCGATGTTGGCCGGGCCGGCGACGCCAGCGCCGCCGAATCGATCACTGACGTTGCCGACAAAGTCGCAGTTGCGGATTGTACATTCCCCGGACCGCACAAGGACACCACCGCCGTCATAGTTGTTTCCGCCGTTGTTTCGAAAACCGCAACGCTCGATCAGCACGGTGCTCTCGTCGCTGAGAATGACACGGCCGAAGTGGTCCTTGAACTCGCTGTCTCGAACAGTGAGGTCGCTACGAAGCGCGCCGATGCCGGATCCATCGAGCCTGATGTTTCTTTCAAACCGGCAATCCTCGACGGTCGCGTGCGAATCTATGAGCCCAATGCCCGCACCGATACCGGTATGGGCTTGATTGTCCAGGAAGTCACAATTGCGAACGGACAAACCGCTGCGAAGTGCGAACAAGCCGGCGCCGCGGTCCGCGTAGTTGAGCTTGAATACACAGTCCTCGGCAGTCAGATCCCCATCGGAAACGACGATGCCGCCACCACAGGTGCCGCTGTCGCTGTCGGGACACGAAGACCGGCCGTTACCGTCGGTGATCGTGAAACCGCGAATTGACGTGCCGGTACCCTCGCCCATCACCATTGTCACGACGCTTCCATGCCGTTCCGCGGCCGTGATGGTCGTGACATCCGCCCCGCCGCTGCTGCGAAGCGTAATCTCCTTGCCGAGGAAATCGATGTTCTCGACGTACGTTCCCGGCGCGACGACGATCTCGTCCGCGGGCTCCGCCGCATCGATCGCCGCCTGAATAGTGGCGAAGTCGTCGGGGACGTTCAGTACCCGGCACGCACAGTCTTCTGCGCAGGTATAGCAGTTTTCGAAGCTGCCGCACGTGCCGTCGCCGCAGCAGTCGCCGCAGTCACAGGGACAATCCGCGCACGACTCGCCCGCATCGCATGTGCCGTTCCCACAGGAATCAAGGCCCTGGAATTCAAACGCCCCGATATCGACGATCGGAGCCGGCCCGTCGCCAGTATCCGCAGCGCACGGATCGTCCGCGAAACGGGGAAGGCCTGCGAGGTCTATGGCCGCCCCGCTCGGCGCGAGATCGTTGTCGCCGGCGTCGATGCCTGGCGAGCCACTAAGCAAACGAAGATCACCATAGTCGTTGTTGTCGCGCTCGTCGATTTCAGGCGTGTCTGGGTCGTCCGCCCACCCGTCGCCACCATCATAAGGCATGTGCCGGAACATTGGTTGTGCCTTGAGATTTCCACCTTCATCAACCGCGCCGTACGGCAGGCCGCTCTCTGCTAGGCAATGAGCGAAATGCGCCACGAACTCGGATTCGCCGATCAGGCCCTGACGTGGCACATTGCCCCAAAGAATGCTGTTATGAAAATAAATCGTCTGGTCGTAGTCAGCGTCATATACGCCGTTACCCTCGGAGGATACGTTGGCGACGAGCGTTGTGTTCTGGAATCTTGGTCCGCCTTGGTCCAACCAGAACAGCGCGCTACCCCGCGTGGCCACGTTGCCGACGAACAAAGTGTTGGTGATGTCCAAGCCGTAGGGGTATTCGCAATAGATCGCCCCGCCCTGTCCATACGACGGGCTGGTCGTGGCGATCGAAGAGTTACCGAGGAAGATACTCTCCGAAACGGACGCACCATACTCCTCCAGATAAAGTGCGCCTCCTTGAATGTACGCATCGTTCTCCACGAACATGCATCCGCGAATGGTGGTTGGCGCTCGTGAGTAGATCGCGCCCCCTTCCCATGCGCTGTTCCGAACGAATGTACTGCCTACGATCGTTGCACCGTCACCGAAGTCATAGATCGCGCCCCCGCTCTCCACCGCGCCGCAATTGTCGAACAAGCTGTCGACAATGATCGGTGCGCTGGCTCCGTAGTTCCCGATTGCCCCGGCTCGGTGGGACGCTTTGCTGCCGCGGAAGACGCAGCGTTCAATCGTCGGACTGCTGTCAGCGTTGTCAATAGAGCCGGCTTCGTTGTCGGGAAACGTGCAGTCGGACACATGCGGATTGCCGTCCTGGTTTAGCATGGCCAGATTGGGCCACGGTGCGTGGAGTGTGCAATGAGAGATGGATGGACTCGTGCCGATGCACCGGACGCCACCTCCGAGGTGGCGATCTTCGCCATCCGGTACGATGCCGCCAGTGATTCTGAACCCATCCAAAGCTGTCTCGGCCCCCTGCCCGCCGGCAATAGTCACGACTGTTGTGTCCAGCCCGTTGCCGTCGATCGTCGTCACGTCCTCGCCGTCGCGGCTCTCGACGACGATCTGCCGATCGAGGTAGTCGATCGCCTCGTGGTACGTGCCCGGCAGCACGAGCACGGTGTCGCCGTTGGCGGCCGCTTCGATTCCGTCCTGGATCTTGCAGAAGGGATCGGCGTCCGTCCCGGTGCCCGCGCCAGGGCAAGCAGCCACGTCGACGTACCACGTCGTCTGGGCTGCGGCCGGGGTCGGCCGCAGGCATAGAGACGCCGCGCTAAAGAGTACAACTGCCACTGGAGATGATCTCTTGAACATCGCACTTCCTAGAACGAGAGATTTGGTGACTGGTTACCACCGCCTTATCGGTGAACGCACGAGGGGCAGGACCTCGCACCCGCTATTGTAACCGATTGTGCCACCTGGGATCAACTCAATCTGCTCCGTGCCGTGTCGACGCCGCCGCCGGAGTCGATTCACTGTTACATTCTCGCGGCGTGTCGCTGGGCGGCAATGCCACCCCCCGAAGTAATTCGGAAGTGGACAGAATGCTAGGGCTGCTTTCAATCCTCCAGCACGTGCATCACAAGCTCTCGAAACGACCTGCCCAATACGCTTAGCCGCCCCGCCCGTGCTGCCGCGTCTTGATCGTGTCGCTGCCGACGATCTGGGTGCCGTCGTAGGTTGTGCCAGTAAGGGTCACGACGTTGCCGTCGGGTGCGACGTCCACCTGGTCGAAGTACAGCACGAGGTCCGTGCGCCCGTCGCGGTTGATGTCCTGCTTCTGGACGAGGTATTGGCCGCTCTTGCCGCGGCGGACGACCGACGCCCCGGAGAGCTTCACCGTGGCGGGATCGATCGTGAGCGCATCGAAGGACTCGCTCGACAGCACGGACACGGGCAGGTGACCGTGGTCATGTAGCTCGAGCAAATCGGTCCGGCCGCGGGGATGCACGGTGATGTCGACCTCCATCGGCGGCGGAATGAACTCGTAGGCCCCCATGTCAACGACGTCGTTGTAAATGCGCGGATTGCCGTCCAGGTCGAAGTCGAATCCGGCAATCGCGTCGTTGTCACCGGCGTCAATGCAGGGGGAGTCGGACCGAAGACGCACATCGCCGAAGTCGTCGTTGGCGCCCTCGTCGACGTCCGGTGTGTCAGTATCGTCACCCCAGCCGTCTCCGCCATCGTAGGGAGAACGAACGAATTGAGCATCGGCGTCGAAGTTCATTTCGCCGTCGAATCCACCGGCTACGTTTGAATGGCTGACCACTACTCCACCGGTCAATCCGAGCCACGCGATCTGTTCGAACGAGTTGCCGCGGACGATCGAATTGGTCACGTGGAGTCGTCCGTTCGTACGGATGCCGCCTACTATTAGCGGAGCTTGGTTGCCCACGATGGAACTATTGACGATGGTGACGTCACTACCGTTGTCCGCAATCGCCGCGCCCCACGATGAGTTCGTCACGTTGCCAACCAGGACAGATCCCACCACTTCCAATTGCCCGCCTTGCTCGTTCGTGATGCCCCCACCTTTGGGTGACGCGTTGCCCAGAAAGGTTGAGTTGACGACCGTAAGCAACCCGGAGCTGCTGCTCACGGCGCCGCCGCTTTCCGTGGCCGAATTGTATTCAAACGTGGAGCCGTCGATAAGCGGTTCGCTGCCTGACCCTTCGGAATAAATGGCTCCACCAGTTTCACTGTGGTTTCTCGCGAACCGGCTCTTGAGAATGCTCGGGCTCCGATTTGTGTACATCGCACCGCCAAAAAACCACGCCGTGTTATCGACGAACTCGCAATGCGAAATCGTCATGCTACCCACGAATTCGTAGACTGCTCCGCCGCTACCTGCCGAGTTGGAAGCGAACTTGGATCGAATGAGGCGAACGCCGGAACGATCACTGTAAACGGCACCTCCGAAATCAGCTGAATTCTCGGTGAACACGCAATCGGAAAGCGTCGGCCCGCCGTAAAGCACATAGACGGCTCCACCATACCGGGAATGTGAATACCTTTCCTTACCTCGCCCCCCCGTGAGCGTGAAGCCGCGGAGCACACTCATCGGCCCCTCGTTGTTGAGGAAGTGCACGATGCTGTCATCCAGTTCGGAGCCCTCGAGGGTCGTGACGGCGGGGCCGTCGAGACTTTGCACTGTCAGGTTCTTGCCCTGGAAATCGACCTGCTCGTGGTACACGCCGGGCTGTACGACCACTTCATCGCCCGGGCGCGCGGCCACAACGGCTTCTCGAATGGTCGCAAACTGGTCAGGGACGCTGAGGGTCGCGCAAGGGCAGTCCTCCGCGCACCAAAGACAATCCTCGAAAGCCTCACAGGTTCCGTTGCCGCAGCAGTCGCCGCAGTCGCATGCGCAAGTCTCGCAAGACTCATCGGCGCCGCATACGTTGTCACCGCACGCCGGCGGCGGCTGAAACTCGTAGGCGCCGATATCAACGGTCGCGCCTACGACTTCACTACCGCTATCGCTACATATGTTGCCGGCGACACGCGGCGCCCCGGCCGTATCCTCATCGACACCTGGCGGTAACAGATCGTTGGAGCCCGCATCCACGCCGGGAGAGTTCCCCCGAAGCCGAAGGTCGCCATAGTCGTCGTCAAGACCATCCCAGCCGTGTAGACCGGGTGACGGCGCTCGCATAAACCTCGGCGCCACGTCAAGGTTACCGGCGCCCTCGTACCCACCGGCCACGATGCAATGGCGGACGTAGCCTAGCGGAGAAGCTCCGTACGAAAGAATCGGAGACCCGTAGTTGGCCCAGATCACGCTATTCAACGCGGTCAGCTCCGTACCGTAGGAGGCCCGCACGGCACTGCCGTCCCGCGAGACGTTGTGAGTGATCGTACAGTTGATGCAGTCCACGGTCGACGCGGAGAACGACAACGCTCCACCGGATCGACCGGCGCTGTTACCGGCGAAAACGCAATTTGAGAAGATCACATGGCTCGATCCTCCCGCGGCACCGCCGCCGTCGTCGTCCGAGTGGTTCCCCAAAAAGTGGCAGTTCAAGAAGGTCGGGTTTCCTTCAAGGACATAAGCGCCGCCGCCGTTGCCGGACGGGTTCCTGTTGTTCCGAATGACGCAGTTTCTGATTGTCGGGCTACTGCCCCGAATAAACAGACCGCCGCCAGTATTGCCTTGAACTCCTGCCTCACCGCCCGTCCCCCCGGAGATCGTGAAGCCATCCAATGTGAAGTCAGGCCCTTCGCCACGATTGATCCAAACCGTTCCAAGGCCGGTCTGTGAACCATCGATCACTGTCCGTTCGGGGCCCTCCGCGCTACGGACCGTCATGTCCGCTCCCTTGAACTGGACACGCTCGTAATAGGTACCGGGAAGTACCATGAGCGTGTCACCGGGCTGCGCGAAGGTGACCGCACTTCGAATCCTGCAATAAGGATCGGACGAGGTCCCGCTCCCTGGGCTCGGGCAGGCCGACACATCGACGTACCATGTCGCTTGAGCCGCAGCCGGAGTCGGCCGCACGAGAGAACACGCCACGGTCAACAGCACGACTGCCACTGGCAATGGTTTCGTAAACATTGCACTTCCCACAACGGGTGACTGGACACTACGGTTCCGACGCTGCATCGGTAAACAAACGAGGGGCAGGACCTCGCACCCGCAATTGTAACCGATCGCCCCACCGGGAATCAAGTTCTTTATCTGCGTCTGCTGCGTCGGCGGCCTTCGCCCGAACTGATCCGCTGTTACATTTCCGTAGGACGTGGCCGAGCAGACATCGCTCTCTCCGGCGTCATTCGGAGGTGGCAAAGTGTTAAGGCTGCGTTCATGCCTCCGGCAGCGGCATCACAAGCTCTCGAAACGACTTCGTCGGCACGCTGACCGTTCCCCAGCTTGGCGAGCGCTGCCGCGCGACGGTCGCGTATTTTCGTGCGCTGATCGGCAGGAACGCATAATATTCATCCCGGAAACAATGAATCGCGGCCTGGGGCTCGCGGTCGGCCGGGCCAAGCAGCCAGTAGACGAACATCAGCACCGGCTCGTATTCGTCGCCGAGCACGTCGTACCACTGGCTCAGGCCTTGGAGGTCGTCCTCGGTGACCCAGTTCTCCCAGTAGCGTTTGCCGCTCGCGCCGTCGTATGGAAATTTCCGCCCTTTGATGTCCACGAGCCACGCCTTTTCGTTCGGCGGGTAGACGACGAAGTCGAAGGACTTGACACGCGCGCCGGAGAAGATCGCCTTGCGCTGTTCGTTGACGGGGATATACGGCCAGCCGCGCGAACGGACAAAGTCCTCGAAGGCCGCCTCGTAATGGACGTGACGTTGGCTCATGACGTGCCCTACGCGGATCTTATCACAACGCCGCGGGCGTGTCACCACAAGATGTTGGCGCGCCGATACCGCGAAATCTCGGAGCGCCGGCCGCGTGGGTGTCGATCACCGGGACCCGATGGTTATAATCCCGTGCATGGCCCACGGGTCGAAGAAAGTCCTCTATGCCGCCCTTCTGGGCAACACCGGGATCGCGATCACGAAATTCGTGGCAGCGGCGATGACGCAATCCAGCGCGATGCTCGCCGAGGCGATCCACTCCTGCGTCGATACGGGCAATCAGGTGCTGCTGCTTTGGGGGCTCAAGCAGGCGAAACGCCCGCCGGACGCCGAGCGGCCGCTGGGTTACGGCAAGGAAGTCTACTTTTGGTCCTTCGTCGTGGCGATTCTCATTTTCGCGGTTGGTGCGGGTGTTTCGATCTATGAGGGCATCGTACACCTGACGGCATCGCCCAGGGCCGATGCTCATGCGGGTAGCACGAGCCTCGTCGTCAACTACGTCGTGCTGGTCATCGCCATGATCTTTGAGGGAAGCGCCTGGTGGATCGCGCGGCGCGAGTTTCGGGCAGCCAAGGGCGACCGCGGCTACCTCGAGGCGGTCCACGTCGCAAAAGACCCGACGATGTTCGTGGTTTTGCTCGAAGACTCGGCCGCGTTGCTCGGGCTGCTTGCGGCCTTCGTCGGGATCACGCTGACGCGGTGGACCGGCTCGGCAGTGTTCGACGGCGCCGCTTCGATCGTGATCGGGCTGATCCTCGGCGGCGTCGCGTGCTGGCTGGCGTGGGAGAGCAAGAGCCTGCTCATCGGGGAGGCGGCCGACCCCGAGGTGCAGAAGCAAATCAGGACGATTCTCTCCGAACACGCGGGCATTAAGAGCGTGAACGAGCTGATCACCTTGCACATGGGACCGCAGAGCATCCTCGTCAATGTCAGCGTTGACTTTGCGGATCATCTTACAAGCCGCGAGGTTGAAGATGCCGTCGCGGACTTCAACCGGAATATCAAGAAAGCGCTGCCCGAAGTCCAGCGAATCTTCATCGAGGCGGAGACGTACGCGGCTCATCGGTTGCAACAGCGATCGGAAGATGCCAAGCCCGACGGCGGCGCGCATGACTGAGAACGAGTCGGTCCTTACTGGTCGCGCGCAGTCGCTCGCCTTGACCGGCCCCCTCGGCTCAGCAACGCTGGTTGGCGAGCGCTCGACTCAGTTAGTGGAGAGATTCGTGGCAGTGCCCGTTGAAGACGCCCCCGGATTGGCCAGCCGTTCCTGCAGGTAGGCATACGGATCGTCGGCCTTGGATGCCGCCTGAAACCACGCCAGTGCGGCGTCCCAGTCCTCGCCGGTCGCCTCAAACACCTGCTGAAAGACACCCAGCTCGAGGTTGTACCGGCGAATTCCCAGCATCCAGGCGTTGTTGATCGGCAGGTCAGTCGCCCACTGATAGTTTTCAGGCACGTGCATCAGCGGCAATACCTCGTCGACGAATCGCTGATCCGCGGCCGCAATGACTTCAGCCCGACCGTCCACCTTCTCCTGCGAGGTGAGATCCGATTGGAACAGCGTATCCAAATCGTCGTAGACGCTGAGTAGAAAATTCGATAAGCGATCCGTGTCCTCGTAGTAGTCCATGGCCTCCTGGATCAACTCGGGATTGTCGGGGTACCGGTCGCGCAGGTAATGGATCGCACCGGTTCGGCCGTAGAACGTCGCGAGGCTCTCGTTGAAGCTGGTCGCATTGGCCTTCCACACCGTGCTGTGCAATAGCTCATGAATCACGGTCTCGACGATGCTGATGTCGGGCCGCTTCAACATCGGCGACAAGATGAGATTGGGGACCAGGCTGATGCCGCTGTAGGCATCGACCTCGTACATCCAGGCGTCGTAACCGTCGGCTACGAGCTTGTGATATTCCTTGTTCGCGGCGGTCCCGTTGAAGTAGCCGATGTAGGGAAACGAGCCGACGAATGGAAAGGTCCAGGTGTAGGGGGCGAAGGCGTCCTTCCGGCTCGCCGAGATGTTGAACAGCACGGGCTTGCCTTGAGAGTCATACCACTTTTGAAAGTTGTTTCCGACGTGAAGGGACAGAACCCGCCCGGCGTATTCGCGGACGTCGAGAATGACGGAGAGCTTGGCCTCTGTCGCCGGCGGGAGGTCACCCGATGCGATGGCATCGTCGATCGGCTTCGCCTTGGCCAGCAGCTCGAGCTGTCCGGCGGCCGCGCCGAGCAAGTACGGAACGTCAAAGCCGCAACCGCCGAGCAGCGCCGCGACGGCCGAAAGGAGTAGCGGCGTCCAAATTCGGCGTCCACGATTCAACCTGTCACGCGGAGTCACTAGGTACACTCCCTCGTTTGTGAGTTGAGGAGAATCGTACCGCGTCGCACGACATTGTTCCACCTCGGCGACCGCCCCGCTGTGAGAAGTTCGACCCCGCGGACATCGGCCTGGCGATTCCACTTGCGATCCGAGCGGTTTCGAGCACAATCCGCTCATGGCCGAAGTACCACGCGGTAGATTGATCGTCATTCACGGTTCGATGTTCGCCGGAAAGACGGAGACCATGATCGCGCGCCTGCGACTCGCCCGCCAGGCCGGCCGCCGCGTCGTGGCGTTCAAACATTCCATCGACGACCGATACGACGCGGATCATCTGGTCACGCATCGGGGGGATCGGTTCGACGCCAAACGTGCGGCCACCCCGGCAGACATCCTCGAGCAGATCGCGGACGCACAAACCATCGCCATCGACGAGGCGCAATTTTTCGGCACGGCCTTGATCCCGGTTGTGGCGTCGCTACTTGAGCGCGGAGTCGAGGTTATCGCGGCCGGCATCACCAACGACGCGTGGGGTCGGCCGTTCGAGCCGATGCCGGACCTGGCCGCGCTCGCCAGCGAGGAAGTCCTGCTGCGTGCCCCCTGCCGCGTCTGTGGTCAACCCGCGGCGTTTACCCAGCGGCTCGTTCCGGTCACGACGACGCACATGGTGGGCGGGCTCGAAGAGTACGAGCCGCGGTGTGCGGACCACTTCACGCCCTTACCC
>Ga0055449_10000425_pt1 | contig 11709 bp, 8 predicted proteins | sample China_Galinas_PW_2_FD_57739 | JGI IMG/M metagenome (GOLD analysis project Ga0055449, IMG submission 57739) | Wetland microbial communities from San Francisco Bay, California, USA, that impact long-term carbon sequestration - China_Galinas_PWB_D1 | ecosystem: Environmental > Aquatic > Marine >... | reverse complement strand
TGGTAGGTCGTAAAGTCGTCGAAGCCGGTGATCGCTTGATGAACATTGGCATCAGAGCCGCTGGGGCTACCAAAGATACGCACTTGCAGGTCACCGGATATCGAGCCCGGCGCGATCGTGCTGGAATTGTCCGGAAGGATCGACAGGACGTTCTTGAACTTGAGCAGGCCGAACTGCCGGTCGCCCGCCGGATCGTTCTGCCACGTGAACGAATCCTGCTCGTACAACGGAGTGGTCGGTGAGTTGGCACTAAGCGTGGTGTCGTCGATGATGTTGTTCACGAAGTCGGTCGAGACCAGGTTGTCAGCCTCGAAGACTTGAACCTGCGTCTCCGTGATTTCCACGCGAATACTCAGCGTATCCGTTTGCTGGATGTCGGAATCTCCGGGATCGAAGTCCATACACTCGACCGCGCCTGCGACGTGGGCGAGTCCGAAGAGTATTTCGGGCCGCCCGTCGTCGTCGAGGTCGCTAATGTAGCTGACGTCGGTAATGCCATCGGTATAAGAACTGTTGCCGAGCCGATTGGCCGGTGCCTCGAATACCGCGCCGGAGACGGTGTTGGCGATCGAGTTGACCGGGATGGATCCGCCGAACCGCACGCCCGGAAGCGTCGGGCTGGGAACGCCGGCGTCCGTCTGCCCGACCTGCCCGTACACCAGGTACGCCTCGCCTACCGGGCCGACGTTCCGCGGGTTGCCTTTCTGGGCCACGATCACGAAATCCGAAGCGCCGTCATTATCGAAATCAGTCAGGGTGGAGATTCTCGAGCCGGTGTATGCGCCGGGGTTGAAACCGTAGAATCTGGCCCCCGAGGTAATCTTGCCGACCTCCCCCAGATCGACGATGCCGCTGGCCAGTTGGTTGACGTTGATGGTGCCCACGGCGTAGCGATGCACCCGCGAGTTCTCCAAGTCACTGGCCGTGACGCGAACGTAATAGGGCAGCCCGCCCGGGCGGGCTGGAATCGTGTTCAGGTCGATCGTAATCGTGAACACCTCGGGCTCATACGCGCCTTGGGGTACTGTGCGGCTGTCGAGTACGATGATCTTGCTGGGGTCGGGATTGGATGGGTCGTCGTTGTTCGGGTTCTGGTCGAGGTCGAGAAGGAGCGTCAGAACCACATCGCTGTCGGGATCGAACGGGCGCGAGGGATCCACCCCGAGGATGCTCGGGACGACAACCACGCGGACGGTGTCATCCTGGGTGACGCTGAGCCCGAAGGCCGGTTGGATCACGGCCAGCGCCGGCGGAACGGATTGCTGTCCCTCCCCTTCGCCGGTGATCCGCACGACGACTCGAGTACCGGCCTCAGTACCTCCGATGGTGGCATACGTGAGCACCGGGTCATTCGTCCCGTCGTCGATCGTTCCCAGCAGGTTGTACGATCCCTGTGGGATGAGCGTCGTACCGACCGTAACGTTATCGGGTGCACTCAGGTCGTTCTCCGCCAGCCCGCTTGCCAAGGGGACACGGGCGCTGTTGGCCGTGCTGACCAGCTCGAAGCTGATCATCGCGTTGTCGTCAGGGTCGGTATCAACCCATCGAATCAGCAGCGGTGACCCCTGCGAACGGGTGATGTTCTCAATTGGGTCGACAATCTGTAAGGTCGGGGGCACATTCCCGACTTGGCCGGGGCCATTGACAAGGAAGGCCGTCGGGGCCGTTCCGCAGGAGCTAATGCTCATCAGAATCAATGCAGCGCCGACGGTGACCGTCAGCGTTCCCGTGCCGAGCTTGCATGCAGCCGATCGTTGCATCACTAGGAGGCTCCCTTTCACGTTGAGCCGAAACCGGCCGGCGAATACTCGTGGCCGGTGTTTCTCCCCGCCTTCGAGCCGGGTACTCGCGGGTATAGACCAAGCGGCGTGGCCCAATCGCATCGCCTGCGCGAAGACCCAAAGGCCTTATGGGCAGCCGATGTCGACCGTTGTCGAGGTCCACCCGGACCGAAACTGGCGGCTCAGCGCGTTGCGAACTCAGAACAAGCATCGGGCCTGATTCGGAGATTCAAGCGACTCTGAGGCCAGACAACCAGTTTCGCGAATCTTAGAGGTGTTTCAGATGTCCAGTCAAGCTGTCAGAGACGAACGGTCGGACCGTTGACCGTCGGCGGTGAGAGACTACGATCACGGACAGGCACGCCGGGCAGCCGGCGATGCGAATGTTGGCCGGGGCGGACCGCTCGCTCGTCTCGGCAGCCGCCCACGACCTCGCGCGAGATTCCCGTCGGAAAGCGGCGGATCCCGACCGAAGCGGGCCTCGGCGGCTTCCTTCGGGGGCGAGCTGGGCTGACGCCATTATACAAATCGGAGGATAGACCCGTGGCACGCAGTTGTACGCTCAAAGGAAACGCGCTCGAACTCGAGGGTCCGGAGCTCAAAGTCGGCGACAAGGCCCCGGATGCAACCGTCAAGAAAACGCTGGTCGAGAGCATCAAGCTGAGCCAGCTCCCGGCTCGGACCCGGGTATTCAGCGTCGTGCCTTCCCTGGACACGCCGGTTTGTGCCGAGCAAACAAAAAAATTCAACGAGAAAGCGGCCGGCATGACCGACGTCGATTTCTACACTGTGAGTTGTGACCTGCCGACGGCTCAGGCCCGGTTCTGCGGGGCCGAGGGCATCGATCAGGATCGCCTCAAGGTGTTGAGTGATCATCAGGATACGTCGTTCGGCAAGGCGTTCGGGACGCTGATTCCGAGCCTGCGGGTGCTCTGCCGTGCCGTGTTCGTGGTGGATGGCGCGGGGCTCATCCAGCACGCGGAGTACGTGCCGGAGATTGCCGACCATCCGAACTATGACGCGGTCCTGTCTTGTGCGGCCAAGATTGGCGGTTGAGCGCCCCGCGTTCGCGCTGTTGCACGAGCGGTCATTTGATTAGAATCGGGTCGGTTCGAGCGTTTGTCGAGCCGGCCCGTTTTCCTTTGTCACAGCTACTCGGAGTCCATCCATGTCGCAGCTACCGCCAGCCGATCCGTTCGGTCAGGCACCGCCACCACAGTACGCGCCTCAGACGCCGGTGGGGCCGGCCCCCTACAGTGCCTTGGCAATCGCGGGCTTTGTCTGCGCGCTGCTCGGCTTTTGCCTGGGTGTTCCGGCGATCCTCGGGCTGATCTTGGGGATCGCAGGGATCGCCGTGACGGGAGGCGGGGTGCGCCGGGGCCGGGGCCTGGCGATTGCCGCGATTCCCATCTCGCTGGTTGCGACCGTGCTGTGGGTCGTCGTCGGCATGGGGTTCATGGCCATGAGTCACTTGGTGCAGAGCATGGAGCAGGTGACCAATATCTATGACGTGAACGGTCACGTGTCCACTTCGGCCGCCCAAGCCATTCGTGAGAGCTTCACAGACGAGTTCAAGCAGCAGGTCTCCGAGAAGCAATTCATCGCATGGCTCGAGCGGGTACGCGCGGTCGACGGTGCGTTCGTGCAGATCACGGATCCCGGCCAGCCCACCCCCGATCCCAAGAATCCCAACCGGATGATCCTGCATTCCAAGGCGAAGTTCGCCACCGGCAACAAGGCCATCGACACCACGATCCAGATAGATTCCCTGACATCGTGGGGCATCGCGGATATCTCCGTCGACGGGTTGTCGCCGAGGAAGCTGCAGCCCGAGAAGCCCAAAAAGCCTGGGAACCCGGACGTGCCGGACAAGAAAGCAGTCCCTTGATCCAAAAGAACACGGTGCCGCCAGCCAAAGTGGCGACACCGTGCGATCAGCCGTTTGCGATGGTCCGGTCAGCCCCCGAACGAGCCGGCCGCAACTACCGGATGACGAGATCCTCCGGCATCATCATGACGACACCCTCGTTGTGGATCAGTTCGATCCGCTGAAGGGCGTGCAGCACCGCCTCGAACCGGAGTGGATCGGTCTTGGCCAGCATGGGCAGCACCGTCCGGACCAGCGGTTGGTTGAGCAGTGAAAACGTACCGCCCGTGGCCATCGAGATCGTGTCCTTGTCGGACCGCTGGGCGAATAGGTCGAAGATCGTCGGCGGCTCGGGGATGACGCGAACATCGTAGTCGCCGATGCCCGCTTGATCGGCCGCGTACTTGATTGAGTCCTCCAGTCCACCGAGCTTGTCGACCAGGCCCAATTCGAGCGCCTGGCGTCCCGTGTAGACGCGGCCGCCGGCTATCTGATCGATCGGTTTGGTCAACTTGCCCTCGCGCGAGCTCTCAACGTGTCCCTTGAAAATGCGGTAGGTGCTGTCCAGGTAATGCCGCATCTTGGCGCGTTCCTGGGGCGTGAACTTCGAGGCGGAACTGAGCATGCCGGCCATGTCCCCGCGCTGATGCGGCTGCCAGTTGATACCGAGTTTCTCCCACATTCCGGTGGTGACGATCTTGCCGCCCAGCACGCCGATCGACGCGGTGATCGTGGACGGTGATGCAAAGATCATATCTGCGGCGCAGGTGACGTAGTAGCCGCCGCTCCCGGCGACGTTGCCCATCGAAACGATCAGCGGTTTCTTGGCCTCCACGCGTTTCGCGGCGTTGAGGATGATCTCCGAGGCGAGCGCCGAGCCGCCCGGAGAGTCAACTCGGAGGACGACGGCCTTGACCGAGTCATCGTCCGCGGCCTTGTCGAGGGCCTTGCGAATTGTGGTGCTGAACGCGCCGGAGCTGGCGCCGAAGGGGCTGCGTTCGGCCGAGCCGGTCTGAATCGTACCGTCGACATAGATGATGGCAACGCTCGGCTTGGTGTAGACGCGCGGCTCGGGGTTCATCATCTTCATGATGAAGTCGAACATCGCGAAGAAGTTGTCTTCGGGAATCTTGAACGGATCCTTTTCGCCGTAGTGCGACGCGAAACGCACGGTTTTGCCGTACTTGGCCTTGAGATTTGCGACGAAGTCCTCCGTGTGCTGGACAGAGTCGATGAGTCCGGCGGCGAGTGCCTCCTCGGCCGTGTACGGCCCGCCATCGATCAGCTTCTTGACTTTTTCCGGCGTCATGCCGCGGCCCTGGGCGATCAATCCGACCGTGTTGTGATAGAGATCATCGAGCAGCCAGCCGGTCATCTCTTCGGATTCCTTGGAGGGGCCGGTACGCATGATGGTTTCGGTGGCCGTCTTGTAGTCGCCGCACCGCTCGAAGTCGGGAACGCAGCCGAGCTTGTCCAGCAGCCCGCGCACATAGGGCGACTCCCCGTAGAAGCCCGTGAGCCAGACCATTCCGGTCGGCACGACGCTGATGTGCGAGGCGGCGGTGGCGAGCGCATACGTGCCGGTGGTCAGGGCGTCCGCGTGAAGGTAGACCTCCTTGTCGACCGCTTCGAACTGCCTTAGCGAATCGTGTATCTCCGCGAGTTGCGCCATGCCCAGGGCGGCCTGTTGGAAGTCCACGACGACGGCGACGACGTTATCGTCCAGGCGTGCCTCCTTGAACCGCTCGAGAAGACCCTTGAGCGACGTCGGCGGCTTCTCGCCGAAGAGGGGGGGCATGACCACGGGTGTTTCCGCCAGCCGCCCTTTGACTTTGAAGTAGGCGATCGTCTTGGCCGGCTCGGAGCCGCCGGTCATCTTGCGCAGCGCATCCAACTGCGCGTTGGCGATCGGGCTACGCACGAACAAGGCGGCCAAGGTGACCACCGCAAGGATACGTACACGTCTCATGATTCAATCTCCCAGAGCTTCGGCGAATCGAGGATGCGCTCGCTGCACCTATTATCGATTCGTACCGTGGCGTCATTAATTAAGGTATCCTCCGGTGTCGGCGCACGGAAGGCGATAGACAGCTTCTCACAAGTCCTTACAGGGCGTTGATTCATCCCGCCTACGTCGTGGCGCCCGTCTCGGCGCCTTGAAGCGGCGTACGGCGCGACCAGATGGACGGAGCGATCGTTGCCGCAAGAAGCACGAGTGTGGCAAGAATCTGCAGCCATACGATCGGGTGTCGATAACTGGCGCCGGCCTCGCCCAGCAGCAACAGGGCGGCTGTCATCATACCCAAAAGGGCGAGTTGCCGCTTCAGGGGTACTCGGCGCGAAATGATCATCAGCCATACGACCAGAAGGATCATGAGCTCGCGCAGGCGCGGAAACACAGCGATCCCGAAGCCCGCGGCCCGCGGCAAGACCGCCAGTCCGCGCCAGTTGAACTTGACGCCCTTGTCCGTGGCGACGATGGCTTTGCGCTTGCCCGGGCCCATGGCGTCACCGCGTGGCGTGGACACCCAGACGTGTGCGAAGTTTGAGACGAGGTGGGCGTCGAAGCCGAAGTGGCGCAGCAAGGAGGCGGCGAGCACGGCCCGGCCGTCGCAGTCCTCACGACCTTTTTGGATGACTTGCGCGACTGTCGGCGTATAGTCGGCCATGCCCCACGTATTCCAATCCCAGTCGTACGGCACGTGCTTGTAGACGAACGCCTCGATGAGTCGCAGAACCGCCTTGGGGTCTTTCAACGCGGCGACCTCCGGCTCGAGCTCTTCGATCATCGGACGAAGGGCGGGGGCGTCGGGCTCGATGAGGGCGTTCGGATTTCTCCAGCGATGGAGTTGCTGGATGAATCGCTTGGGATGAGGGAAACAGACCACCAGCGCGGTCAGGCAGACCAAGGCCAGTTTGGTCGGCCATCGCACCCATCGACGCGCTTCGTTGAGTCGCCAGAGCCAGCGGAGCATGAGTTCTCCCGAGCGGCAGTCGCCTGGTGCATTGTAGAGGCGAACGCCGCCGCGATCATCTCGGTCGTGGTCGCGGATAAAGCCCGGCGCCCAGGTGCCGCAAGCGACTCGGTTCGCGGTTGGTTCGTCTTGCCGGCGGGAGTATAGTTTCGCCGGTGACAGGTGACTTTCGCTTCACGGAGATCACACGTGACGAAGCTGGTGGCGTCCATCCCGGTCGATGATCTGCAAGCCGCGTGGCGTTCGGCTCGAGCGGCTCGGCAGGCAGGCGCGGATGCCGTCGAGCTTCGGCTGGATTCGTTCGACGGCGACGCTGCCGACGTTCGCGCGTACCTCCAATCGCACCGCGACCTGTGCTGGATCGTCACGTGTCGGAGTGCGGAGGAGGGCGGGAGCTTTGGCGGCGACACGCGGGAGCGGGTATCGGCACTGATCGCGGCCGCTCGTGACTCGGGGGCTTTCGTCGATTTCGAATGGGCCGATTGGCAGCGCTCGGACAACATTCGCCAGAAGGTGAGGCTAGCGGCCGGGGACGAACGGCTGCTTCTTTCCACGCACGATTTCACGGCGGTTCCTCGGGATCTTGCCGGCACAGTTGCGGAAATACTTGCCGTCCCGGGCGTGTGCGCGGCCAAAGTCGCCTATCGATGCGAGCGGGCGGACAACTCGTTTCATGCGCTGGACCTGATGCACGAGCACGCGGACCGTGTCGTTGCGATCGGCATGGGTGAAGCCGGCGCGTGGACGCGCGTGTTGGCGAAAAAGCTCGGGAGCTGGGCCGGCTATGCGAGCCTCGGCGATCTGCCGGCAACGGCGCCCGGACAGCTTGCGGTGGACGATCTGGTGTCGGGGTTCCATTGGCCGCGGATCGGCCCGAACACAAAGGTCTTTGGGGTTCTCGGGGATCCGGTCGGGCACTCGATGAGCCCGCTGGTGTTCAACCGGTGGATTGCGGCTGCGGGGATCGACGCGGTCTATCTGCCGATCCGCGTGCCGGGCGGCCCGGAGGCTCTTTCGGCGTTTCTCGACGGCTGCCGGGCTCGACCCTGGCTGGACGTCGGCGGCTTTAGCGTGACCCTGCCACATAAGGCGTCGGCCGCGAGTTGGTGCGGCGAAGGCGCGGACTGGATGGTGCGCGGTATCGGGGCGACCAACACCCTTGCATTCGACCGGGACCGCGTGCGGGCACACAATACGGACAGCTTCGCGGCCGTCAGTGCGGTGGTTGAAGGGCTGGGCTGTCGACACACCGACTTGTTGGGTATGCGAGTGGATCTGCTCGGTGCCGGCGGCGCGGCACGAGCCATACTGTATGGGCTGGACTTTCTCGGCTGCCGGCACACGCTGTACGTGCGCGAGCCGGACAAGGTGGCGGCACTCGCGGAAGCATACCGATGCGAGGTGCGGCCGTGGTCCCAGCGCGATGAACGTAGCGGCGACGTCGTCATCAACTGCACGAGCATCGGCATGATACCGCAGGTCGACGAGAGCCCTTTGAAATCGGACGCCTTCGACGGCTGTCGCCTTGTGTTCGATATGGTGTACCACCCGGTCGAAACGCGGCTTCTGCGCGACGCGCGACGCGCGGGCGTTCGCACGGTCAGCGGCTTGGAGATGTTCATCAGGCAGGCGGTGATGCAGTTCGCGCTCTGGTTCAGGAAACCGGCCGATGGAGACGCGGCCCGGCGGTGGATCGTGGCGGCGCTAGCTGCGTCGTCCAAGTCGGAGGCATCGTCGTGACATCACGCCCGACCGACACGAGGTGTGTGGTGCTCATCGGCATGCGCGGCAGCGGCAAGACGGTGGTGGCGCGCGCGCTCGCACAACGTCTGGGCTGGCCGGTTATCGACACCGACGAAGTCATCGAGCAATGGGACGGTGATACGATCGCCGAAATCTTCGCCGCGGAAAGTGAGGCCGGCTTCCGACGGCGCGAGCGCGAGGTGATTGCGCAACTCGACCCGGATCGGCCGATGGTGATCAGTGTCGGCGGCGGTGCCGTCCTGCACCCGGACAATCGGGCGCGGCTGCGTGACTTGGGGCACGTCGTGTGGCTCGAGGCGCCGAGCGAGGTCCTGTTGAATCGCCTGCGCGGCGACTTGCGTTCGACGTCTACCCGCCCGCCGTTGGTGTCGGACGGCGGCGTGTCGGAGCTGGAAGCGCTGCGGCGCGAGCGTGCGTCGCGATACCATGAAATTGCGGAATTGATCGTAGACACGACCCGCAAGACGCCCGAGGGGGTCGCCGACAAGATCGTCGCCTGGTTGACGGATTTGGCCGATGCGTGACCGAATCCGACGGCAGCGGCTGCATGTGAATACCCATTCAGTCACACTCGCGTAACCTGCACGTCGTTTTGCGTCAGACCCGCGCGTGAGCGTTGGAAATCGGCGTCACGAACATGCTATGCTCGGCGCAGGTGACGCGGTACCGCGTCCGTCGATGACGGCGCCCGCACATTTTCCTTGAAAAAAGGGGCGTCGACAGGATAGTATGGGTGTTCGCGGGTCTTCGCGCGACACATGGTTCGAGCACGAGGTGCGTCATGATAGATGGATTGGGCGCGGTTTGTGACGACTTTTATGTCACCTGTCGTCTCTTTCTCAAGCTGGAGATGTCGCCGTCGCGCGAGACGATCCTCCACTTCTTCGATCGACTTCGGCGTGCGTTTCCATCGATGCGCAAGCTGCGCATGCGTGACAGCGATTCGATCGTGCTGGAAGAGGAGGCGGACGGCCAGAGTTCGCGCCGTTGGATTCGCGTGGACGCGGGCGGGCTTCGCTTCGGCTATTTCGCCCCGCCGTCCCTCGAGGAGGTGCGGCGCCTCGCGGAGACGGTTTTGGAACAGGCGCCGTTTCACCTGACGTTCAGCGACCTCGACTATGATCACCTCGAGGTGATCTATGGGTTCGACCTGGCGTACCGCGGCAACCACGATCAGCTCGTGGCCGAAACGCTGCTTGGAGAACAAACGGCCTCGTCCTTTCTTTTCGGGCGTCAGGCCGTCCACGCGATCGACGCCCAGCCGTACTTCGGTATCGCGCTGACGCCGGAGTGCGACCTCCAGGCCTACGTCGAAGTCAAGTCGCGCACGACCACGTTCGAGGTTCGCAGCGGAACCTTCGAGAACGAGCCGATCACCGTGTTTCTCACCGTCCGGAAGTACTGGGGGGACGAGCGTGTCGACGCGTTGGGTTCCACCGCGATGGAGCTGTTCGGCCACGCCGATGAGCTCGCGACGGAGCGCGTCGTGCCGGCCTTCGTCAATCCCCTCGCCGCGGCGATTGCGAGTCGACCGTAAGCGCCGGGTTCTCTTCTTTTGATCCTGAGGTTAGGATTCCAGGACCCGAGGCGAGCTTTAGCTCGACCGGGTGCCGGTGATTTAGAATCCATGACCACGACCGTACACGCGATGATCGGGCTGGAAATACACGTTCAGCTCGATACCGAAACCAAGATGTTCTGCGGCTGCCCCGTGCGCTACGAGGCGGCTCCGAACAGTTGCACCTGCCCGGTGTGCCTGGGCCATCCGGGCACGTTGCCGGTGATCAACCGCCGGGCATACGAGCTGGCCGTACGCACCGGTATGGCGCTGAACTGCCGTATCGCCACCTTCACCAAATGGGACCGGAAGAGCTACTACTATCCGGACATGCCGAAGAACTACCAGATCAGCCAGTACGATCTTCCGTTGGCGTCCGAAGGATGGTTCGAGGTTGACGCAGCCAAGGGCCCGCGCCGCGTCCGGATTCGGCGTGCCCACCTCGAGGAGGATGCGGGAAAGAACATTCACGATGTCGGCGATCGCACGCTCGTGGACCTGAATCGGGCCGGCACGCCGCTGCTCGAGATCGTGACCGAGCCGGACTTCGAGTCGGCCGACGAGGCGTACCAGTTTTGCATGGAGCTGCACCGGCTGGTGACCTACCTCGGCGTGTCCGAGGGCAACATGAAAAAAGGCCAGATGCGCTTCGAGCCCAACGTCAACGTCCGGATCGTAACGGAGGGCGAAGAGGTCCGCACGCCCATTGCTGAGATCAAGAATCTCAACAGCTTCCGGTCCGTGCGGGACGCCATCGCGTTCGAGGTCGATCGGCAAGTCGAGACGTGGCAGCAGGACGAGGGCTACGTGATCGGCCGCGCGCCGAACGAAAACCGGGGATGGAATGCGGATCGCGGCGTGACGGAGTTCCAGCGGGCCAAGGAGGCCGCGCAGGACTATCGCTACTTTCCCGATCCGGACCTGGTGCCGGCCCTCCTTTCCGCGGCCGAACTCGAGGCTCTGCGCGCGGAGTTGCCGGAGCTACCCCGAGCGCGCGGGCGCCGCTGGCAGGACGAGTGGGGCGTGCCTGCAGAAGCGGCCGATACCATCGTGGCAGATCGTGCCACGGCCGATCTGTTCGAGGCGGTCGTTGCGGACGGTGCGCCGGTCGAGCTGGCCGCCAAGCAGTTCACGAATGTCTGGCAATCCCTGGCCAACGCGCGGGAGACGACGATCGCCGGATTGGGCGTTTCCGCCGAGCGAATGTCAGAACTTGTCCGGTCGGTGAACGAGGGTGCTATCAATAAGACGGCCGCCCAGGTTCTGGCGGAGGCGATGCTGACACGCGACGCGTCGCCCGACGAGCTGGCGGACGAGATGGGCTTGGTGCAGGTTCGGGACGTCGCGGCGACGGAAGCGTGGGTTGAGGATGCGTTCGCCGCCAATGCGCAAGCGGTTGCGGATGCGCGGGCGAACCCGAAGAAGGCGAAAGCAGCCGCGGGCTTTTTGCGCGGGCAGGTGATGAAGCTGTCGGGTGGCAAGGCGGACCCGAAGCTGGTCGGCGAACTCGTCAACCGCCGTCTGAACGACGTATCGAAGTGAGCTTTTCCGTGCGTGGCGCCGCGCAGGCTGAAGCGGGCTACCCGTGGTGTCGTGGGCCAGGTTCCACGGGTCTTGGGTCGAGATACCTGACTTGAAACTACTCTACTCGGTGATCCTCTGTACAACTGGTCTCGCCTGCGGCTGGATCTTTTTGATCCGTCCGATCATTCGGCGCCGGGCGGACGGCACCGCGGTGTCCGACGATCGACCGTGGCGCCGGAT
>Ga0055449_10000424_pt1 | contig 11717 bp, 11 predicted proteins | sample China_Galinas_PW_2_FD_57739 | JGI IMG/M metagenome (GOLD analysis project Ga0055449, IMG submission 57739) | Wetland microbial communities from San Francisco Bay, California, USA, that impact long-term carbon sequestration - China_Galinas_PWB_D1 | ecosystem: Environmental > Aquatic > Marine >... | reverse complement strand
TTTGGCCGTATCGGGCGCAACGTCTACCGTGCGGCGCACGCGGCGGGAGCCGACCTGGAGTTCGTCGCCGTCAACGACCTCACCGATCCGGCGACGCTTGCCCATCTGCTCAAGTACGACTCGATCCTGGGTCGTTTCCCGGGCAAGGTCAGCACGGGCGAGGGATCGATCGAGGTCGACGGGAAGACGATCAAGGTCCTCTCCGAGCGCGATCCGGCAGCGCTGCCCTGGGCCGAGCTCGGCGTCGAGGTGGTTATCGAGTCGACCGGCCTCTTTACCGCTCGCGACGATGCCGCCAAGCACCTGGAGGCAGGCGCCAAGAAGGTGATCATCTCAGCCCCCGCCAAGGAGCCCGACGTGACCGTCGCGCTCGGCGTCAACTTCGATAGCGACTACGACCCCGACAGCCACCACATCATCTCCAACGCCTCGTGCACGACCAACTGCCTTGCACCGCTGGCCAAGGTTCTCCACGAGGAGTTCGGGATCGAGCAGGGGCTGATGACCACGATCCACGCCTACACAGCCGATCAGCGCCTGCAGGACATGCCTCACAAGGACCTGCGGCGGGCGCGTGCCGCGGCGATCAACCTGATCCCGACTACGACCGGTGCCGCGAAGGCCGTCGGGCTGGTGCTGCCCGAGCTGAACGGGAAGCTGAACGGGTTCGCGATGCGGGCGCCAGTGGCGACCGGCTCGGTGGTCGACCTCGTGTGCACCCTGTCCAAGACGACGAATGCGGAGGAGATCAACGCGGCGGTCAAGGCGGCCGCCGAGGGCCCGCTCCGGGGAATCCTCTCCTACACCGAGGATGAGATCGTCTCCACCGACATCGTCCAGGACCCGCACTCCTCGATCTTCGACGCCGGCCAGACGATGGCGATCGGCGACGGCAGCATGGTCAAGACCGTCGCGTGGTACGACAACGAGTGGGGCTACTCGAACCGCTGCGTGGAGTTGGTCGGCAAGGTCCTGCAGCCCGTATCGACGAGCGCCTGAGGCCCAGTGGGCTTTTCAAGGGCAAGTGTCCGCGACGCCGACGTCGCGGGCAGGCAGGTGCTCGTCCGGGTGGACTTCAACGTGCCGCTCGAGGGCGGCGCGGTTGCCGACGACATGCGGATCGAGGCCGCCCTGCCGACGATCCAGCTGCTGCGCGAGCGCGGCGCGAAGCTGATCCTGGTCTCTCATCTCGGCCGGCCGAAGGGCAAGGCCGACCCGGCGCTCTCGATGCGCCCGGTCGGCGAGCGGCTGGCGGAGCTGCTTGGCACCGTCGTCCACCAGGCGCCGGCTGTGATCGGCGAGGACGTCGAGACGATGGCGGCGGGTCTCGGCCCCGCCGACGTCCTCCTGCTCGAGAACGTTCGCTTCGAGCCGGGCGAGACGGAGAACGATCCAGCCCTGGCGAGCGCCCTGGCCGGCCTGGCCGATGTCTACGTCAACGACGCCTTTGGAGCCGCCCACCGCGCTCACGCAAGCACCGAGGGGGTCGCTCACCGGCTTCCCGGATACGCGGGCCTGCTGCTGGAGCGAGAGCTGACCGAACTGGGTCGTGTCGTCGAATCTCCGCAGCGGCCCCTGGTCGTGGTCCTCGGCGGGGCCAAGGTCTCCGACAAGATTGGAGTGATCGATCGCTTCCTTCAACTCGCGGAACGGATCCTGATCGGCGGTGCGATGTGCTTCAGTTTCTTTCGCGCACAGGGGCTGGCGACAGGTGACTCGCTGGTCGAGGAGGAGGGCGTGAAGCTGGCAGAGGAGGCGCTGCAAAAGGCCGGCGACGCCGACTGCGATCTGATGCTGCCCACCGACCTGGTGCTGGGGGAAGCCTTTGACGCGGGCACAGAGCGTCGCGAGAGCGACGGCGTCGAGGTGCCGGACGGCTGGATGGGCCTCGACATCGGAGCCCGCACGGCTGCCGCCTACGCCGAGGCGATCGCCGCTGCCGGGACCGTGCTCTGGAACGGGCCGATGGGAGCGTTCGAGCTCGAGCCGTTCGCGGCCGGGACCCGCGCCGTCGCCGAGGCGGTCGCCGCTGCGCCGGGAACGACCGTGGTCGGCGGCGGCGACTCAGTAGCCGCCCTGCGACAGTTCGGGCTCGCCGAGAAAGTGAATTGGCTGTCTACCGGAGGAGGCGCGTCGTTGGAGCTCTTAGAGGGAAGAAAGCTACCCGGAGTGGAGGCTCTTCAAGATGCCTGACCGCACGCCCTACCTGGCAGCCAACTGGAAGATGCACAAGACCGTTGCCGAGGCGGCGGACTTCGTCGACGCGCTGTTGCCGAAGATCGGCGCGACGCGCAACGACGTCGTGATCTGTCCGCCGTTTCTGGCGCTTGGCGAGGTCGTCAGCCGAACGCGCGGCAGTGCCATAAAAATCGCTGCTCAGAACATGCACGAGGCCGAGTCCGGTGCCTTCACCGGGGAGGTCTCGGCGCCGATGCTCCTCGATGCGGGCGTTCACGCTGTGGTCCTCGGCCACTCAGAGCGCCGCCAGTACTTTGGTGAGACCGACGAGTCGCTGGCCCGTAAGGTGCCGGTCGCGCTCGCCGCAGGCCTGGAGCCGATCCTCTGCATCGGCGAGAGCGAGGAGGCGCGCGACGCCGGCCAGACCGAGAGTGTGCTGGAGCGCCAGCTGCAGGCCGACCTGGCCGAGGTGGATCCGGCCCTCCTTGCGGACGTCGTTATCGCGTACGAGCCGATCTGGGCGATCGGCACCGGCCGCACGGCAAGCCCCGAGCAGGCCCAGGAGGCGGTCGCCTTCGTCCGTGACGTCCTGCGCGCGCAGGAGGCCGAAGCCGAGCGGGTGAGAGTCCTCTACGGCGGCTCGGTGAAGCCCGCCAACGCGGCGGAGCTGATGGCGCAGCCCGACATCGACGGGGCCCTGGTCGGTGGCGCGAGCCTCGAGCCCGACGACTTCGCCGCGATCGTGGAAGCGGCGTGACCGACCTGCCGGTCCCCTCGCTGGCGCTGGTCATCCTCGACGGGTGGGGCCTTGCCGATCCCGGCCCCGGCAACGCGATCTCGCAGTCTGAGACGCCCGTCTTCGACCGACTGTGGGAGCGGTACCCGCACACCCAGCTCTCCGCTCAGGGACGCGACGTCGGCCTTCCCGACGGCCAGATGGGCAACTCCGAGGTGGGCCATCTCAACCTCGGTGCGGGGGCAATCGTCAAGCAGGATCTGGCGCGGATCGACGACGCAATCGCCGACGGCAGCTTCTTCGACAACGAAGCGCTGCTTGCCGCCTGCGATCATGCCCGCCGCAGCCCGCGCGGCCGGTTGCATCTGATCGGCCTCGTCTCCGACGGCGGAGTGCACTCGGGCTGGGAGCACCTGGAGGCGACGATCGAGCTCGCAACCCAGGAGGGTGTCCCGGACGTCGTCTTCCATGCCATCACCGATGGGCGCGACACGCTGCCCCACGGGGGACGCGGCTACCTCGCCGAGCTGGAACGCTGGCTGCGCCACGCAGGCCGCATCGCGACCGTCAGCGGCCGCTACTACGCCATGGACCGCGACACCCGCTGGGAGAGGACCAAGCTCGCCTACGACGCGATGGTCCACGCCCGCGGCCTGCATGCGGCAAGCGCCGAGGATGCGATCGCGGCCTCCTACGAGCGCGACGAGACCGACGAGTTCGTGAAGCCGACCGTGATCGGCAACTACGACGGCGCAGCTCCGGGCGACGTCGCAATCTTCGTCAACTTCCGCCCCGACCGTGCCCGCCAGATGACCCGTGCCCTGGCCGAGCCCGGGTTCGACGAGTTCTCGCGCGCAGGGGGCCCGGTCCTCAACCTGACGACGATGACCGCGTACCGCAAGGGCTGGCCCTACCCGGTCGCCTTCCCCGAGGCGCGGCCGAGCACAACCCTTGCCGAGGTCGTCTCGGAGGGCGGCGGCCGTCAGCTCCACGTTGCCGAGACCGAGAAGTATGCGCACGTCACCTACTTCTTCAACGGCGGTCGCGAGCAGGAGTGGGAGGGGGAGGAGCGCTGCCTGGTCGACTCGCCGCGCGACGTGCCGACCTACGACCACAAGCCGGAGATGAGCGCCAGGGCCGCCGCCGAGGCATTCGTCAGCAGTTGGTCGGGCGGCGATTACCGGTTCGGCATCATCAACTTCGCCAACCCCGACATGGTCGGCCACACGGGGTCGATCCCCGCCGCGGTGAAGGCGGTGGAGGCCGTCGACGGCTACCTCGGCGATGTGGTCGAGGCGGTCGAGCGCTCGGGCGGCGCCTGCATCGTCACCGCCGACCACGGCAACTGCGACAACATGCTCGAGCCCGACGGATCGCCGAACACGGCGCACTCGCTCAACCCGGTGCCGCTGATCGTCACCCTCGAGGGACTGGAGCTGCGCGGCCAGGGCATACTTGCCGACGTTGCTCCAACCGTGCTCGAGCTGCTCGGCATGCCCCAGCCCGAGGCGATGACCGGCAAGTCGCTGATCGATGAGGCATGAGCCCGAGAGGCTGAGGTTCGAAATCGAGGCGCGGGACGGCGGCTCCCGGGCGGGCGTGCTGCACACCGCGCACGGGCCGGTCAGGACGCCGGCGTTCATCCCGCTGGCCACGAAGGGGACAGTGCGGGGCCTGGAGTCTCGGGAGGTCGCCGAGCTCGGCTACGAGTTGATCCTGGGGAACACCTACCACCTGTTCGTCTCGCCCGGGCCCGAGCGGATAGCGGCCGCCGGGGGGCTGCATCGGTTCATGGGGTGGGAGCGGGCGTTGATCACCGATTCCGGCGGGTTCCAGGTCTTCTCGCTGGCGCACGGGGGCGTGGCCAACGAGGTGAAGGGGAGCGGCCGGCCTGGCGGAGGCCGGGGATCGGTGGTCTCGATCGCCGAGGAGGGGGTCCACTTCCGCTCCTACAGGGACGGCAGCTCGCTGTTCCTCTCGCCAGAGGTCTCGATGGAGATTCAGGCGAAGCTCGGGTCCGACATCGCCCTCGCCTTCGACGAGTGCACTCCCTACCACGCCGAGCGGGACTACACGGCGCGCTCGATGGAGCGCACCCACCGCTGGCTGGCACGCTGCCTGGACTGGCAGGCCGCGCAGGGACCCGAGCGGCAGGCCGTGTTCGGGATCGTGCAGGGCGGCGTTCACGAGGACCTGCGCAGGGAGTCCGCGCAGGCCGTCTCGGAGGCCGCCGTGGACGGCCTCGCCATCGGCGGCACGCTGGGGCGGGACAAGGAGGAGATGCGCACGATCCTGGCGCTGACCGCGCCGCTGCTGCCCGAGGACCCCCCAAAGCACCTGCTGGGCATCGGCGACGTGGACGACCTGCTGGCGGGCATCGCGCTCGGCCTCGACGTCTTCGACTGCGCGATACCCACCCGCCTGGCCCGCCACGGCACGGCCCTTGTCCCGGATCCCGGCTCGCGCTTTCGCCTCAACCTCCGCGGGCCGGGCTTCGAGGGAGACCGCAGCCCGATCGCCGAGGGCTGCCCCTGCCCGGCGTGCCGGCACCACGACCGCGACTATCTCGCCTACCTCTCCCGGGCCGAGGAGCTGACCGCGGTCCGCCTTCTCTGCCTTCACAACCTCGCCTACATGCACCAGCTGATCGCCCACGCCCGTGCCGCGATCGTCGCGGGCGCCTTCGCCGAATACGCAACTGCCGTGATGGCAGGCGCCGCCCCCTGGGCGGCTATTCGGTGTTCTTCCGAACCAGGTCCTTGAGCTCTTCGACGACCTTGTCGACGGAGTCCCCCGCCACTTCGGTCGCCTTGACGCCGGTCGCCCGGTCGGTGGCGACGATCACGGCGGCGGCGACCGCAGCGGCGATCAGTACCAGTGCGACGGTGGCCATCACCAGCCTGCCGAATCGCGCGAACGCTCCTCGCTTGCGGGGCTCCACAGCCGCCGGTTCGACGGGAGCGGCCGGCTGCGGAGCGCGGGCCGCCGGCCGCCTGCTCGGCGAGGACGGGCGGAGCTCGGTCCGCTCCGTCCGCTCCAGCGGGCGCGTGGCCGTCTCGCCGTCCAATACACGGGTCGGCGTTCCCCCCTCGGCGAGCTGCAAAGTGACGTCTTCGCCCTGCAGCCCCATCTGCAGTCCGCTCGCCAGCTCATCTGCGCTCGTGTAGCGGCGCGCGGGGTCGCCCTCCAGCGCCCGCAGCACCGCCCCTCCCAGCGTCTCGGGCACGTCGTTGTTGTAGGTGCTGGGCGGCAGCGGCCGCTCGTTCTGCTGGCGGACCGCCAGCTCGGCGAGAGTCGAGCCCTCATACGGCAGCCGACCGGTGAGGAACTGGTAGATCACAACACCGAGCGCGTAGACGTCGGTCGCCGGCGTCGCCTCCTCGCCGCGCACCTGCTCGGGCGAAAGGTAGGCGGCGGTGCCGACCACCGAACCCACCTGGGTGATGCGGGTCTGTTCGATCGCCCGCGCGATCCCGAAATCGGTCAGTTTCACCGTCATCTCACCTCCGCCGACCGGCCCCCCGACGATCATCAGGTTTCCGGGCTTGACGTCACGGTGGATGATTCCGCGGCGGTGCGCGTAGTCGAGCCCGGCGCAGGACTGGACCCCGATCTCCGTCGCGGTCTCGAAGCCGATCGGTCCCTGCCGCTGGAGGATCTGCGCGCCCGAGCGCCCCTCGACGTACTCCATGACGATGTAGTGGCGTCCCTCGTCGATCCCGGTGTCGTAGACCTGGACGATGTTGGGGTGGACCAGCTTGGCGACGGCAAGCGCCTCGCGGCGGAACCGGGCTACGAAGCGCTCGTCGTCGGATAGGTGCTCGGCGAGGACCTTGACGGCTACGGTGCGCTCGAGAATCCGGTCCGTGGCCCGGTAGACGTTCGACATCCCGCCCGAGCCAAGCCGGTCGCCTATCTCATAGCGGCCGGAGAGAGCCTGCCCGTCCATCAGCTTTCTCCTTCGAGCGGAGTGCCGGGGCCGACGCCGCCGGATGAGTCTTCGCCGCCGCCTTCTTCGCCCCCCGAGCCTTCCCCCGTCCCTTTGTCGTGACCTTCCGCTTCGCCTTCGGACTGCGGAGGTAGAGATGGGGCCGGTTCGCCGGCGCCTTCCCGATTCGTATCGGCTTCTTCCTTTTCGGCTTCCCTTTCTTCCTTTTCCCTTCTCTTTTCTTCTTTCTTTGCCGCCTTCTCGCCCGCGGTTTCGGTCTCCGTGGGGGCGGTTGTCGTCGTGGTTCCTTCGTCTTCGGCTTCTTCGCAGCGCGCAACGACGGTGTTGAGCCGCGCGGCGCCCTGCTCGAGCGCGCGCTTGAGCTTGGGGTCGATGCCGCCCAGCGCTTCGACCTGTTCGCTCACCTGCTGTGCGGCGCTTTCGGCCCCGATGCAATCGCCTTCGTCTGCCAGCAGCTGGACCGTGTTGAGGTTCACGGTGATGTCCCGCGCAGTGTCGCCGGGCAGCAACTGGGCGTCTTCGCCGCCGCAGGAGGCGACCGCCACCGCGGCAAGGATGGCCAGCGCAAGCGCGAGCAGGGATTGATTAGGGCGACCCACTGCGGCGAGTCTAGATGGTTGATTCGGCGACCCCGCCCGCCTGGATGACGGCGATCAGTGGCCGATGTAGAGGCGGCTCGCGAGGCGTCCCGGGAGATCTGTCGCGGCGATGGAGCCGGCCGCTCGCTCGATGTCATAGGGGACGCGATTGAAGCGGGCCGTTTCCTCGTCGGTGTCTAGCTGCAACCACGCGGCGCGGGGATCGCCGTCGCGCGGCTGGCCGACGCTGCCGGGATTCACCAGCCACCTGCCGCGGCTGAGGTCGAGCAGGGTGCCGTCGCTGGCCTGAGCGCCGCGAATGCCACCGTGTGCATGGTCGTCCGGGCGCACGAAGAACAGCGCTGCGTGCGAGTGGCCGATCAGCGCGATCCTCTCCTCCTGGGCGTCCAAGCAGGCGTCGGCCTGCTCTGCCGACAGCACGTACTCCCAGACGGGATCGCGGGGAGATGCATGGAAGAGATCGATGTCCCCCTGCCGCCCGGCTGGCTGCAGGTCCCGCAGGAACGCCAGTGTCCGCTCCGAAGCCTGCGCCCGGGTCCAGATGACTGCCTCTGCGGCGGCCTCCGAGAATGCGCCGATTTGCAGCTCGCCGAGCACGGCCAGGTCGTGGTTGCCAGCCAGGCAGACGGAGCACCGTTCCTCAACCAGCTCGGCGCAGGCATCGGGATCGCCGCCATAACCGACCACGTCCCCCAGGCACCAGATCTCTTCGATGCCGGCTTCGTCTATGGCCTCGAGGACGGCTTCGAGGGCCGGCAGGTTGGCATGGATGTCGGTGATTGCGGCTACGCCCACAACGGCCAGCGTACCCCGGTGCCGCCGAGCTTCATACGATGGGCCTGTGAGCACGACCGAGCCGATCGCAGAGCTGCGCCTGGCCGTCAACCGGGCGGTGCAAGCGCTGCACGGTGGCGAGACGAGCGGCCCGGAGCCCTCACTCGACAGGCCGCCCAAGCCTGAGCATGGCGACTACAGCTCCAACGCGGCGATGCTCTTGGCCGCCCATCTGGCGGAAAGCCCGCGGGACGTTGCGGACCGCCTCAGCGGCGAGATAGGGAGCGAGCTGGGCGAGGGTGCCAGTCTCGACCGGATCGAGGTGGCCGGCCCGGGCTTCGTCAACCTCTTTCTCTCCGATCGCTGGTACCGGCGTGCGATGGATTTCCTGGCCGCGTCGGGAAGCCATCTGGGACCTGCCCCGACCGAGTCTCCCGAACGCATCCTCGTCGAGTTCGTCTCCGCCAATCCAACCGGCCCGCTGCATGTCGGCGGCGGTCGTCACGCGGCCTATGGCGACGCGCTGGTGCGCCTGCTCGAGGCCGTGGGCCACGAGGTGCAGCGCGAGTTCTACGTCAACGACGCCGGCGGGCAGATCGGGCGCTTCGCGGCGTCGATCGTCGCCCGGATGACCGGCGGGGAGATGCCGGACGACGGATACGAAGGCGACTACGTGACCGACCTGGCGGACACCATTCGCGCCGAGGGGATCGATCCAAGCGAAGCGGACGCGGTTGGGCAGCGCGGAGTCAAGCTGGTCCTCGAGAGCGTGCGCGCCACCCTGGATCGTTTCCGCGTCCACTTCGACAACTGGTTCTCGGAGCGAGACCTATACGCGCGGGGTGAGGTGGACGCTGCGCTCGCCAAACTGGAGGAAAGGGGGCACACCTACCGGAGTGAGGGGGCGCTCTGGCTGCGCACCACAGACTTCGACGACGACAAGGACAGAGTGCTGATCCGGGCCAATGGGGAGCACACCTATCTTGCCGCGGACGTCGCGTATCACTGGGACAAGCTCGAGCGGGGCTTCGGGCGGATGATTGACGTGCTGGGCGCGGACCATCATGGCTACGCACCCCGCCTGCGCGCCTCGGTCGCGGCGCTTGGCGCCGATGCGGACGCGCTCGAGACCCTGATCATGCGGCTGGTGAACGTCGTCGACGGCGACAAGCGATCCCAGATGTCAAAGCGCAGCGGGGACTTCGTCACCCTCGATGAGCTGATCGACGACATCGGCGTCGACGCGGCTCGCTGGTTCATGCTGTGGCGCAGTCACGACACGCCGGTCGACCTTGACCTCGAGCTGGCCCGGCGCGAGTCAAGCGACAACCCGGTCTACTACGTGCAGTACGCGCACGCCCGCATCGCAAGCATCCTGCGCAAGGCGGGCGTGGGGGGGACGGACGATCTCGCCACGGCCGGCGCCCAGCCCCCGGACACTCCCCTGGAGCTCACCGAGAAGGCGCTCGTCAAGCGCCTTCTGGAATTCCCTGACGAGGTTCGCGACGCCGCCGAACGGCGCGGTCCGTACCGCCTCTGCGCGTACTCGACTGCGGTGGCCGCCGACTTTCACGCTTTTTACCGCGACTGCCAGGTCGTCGGGGCCCAGGGCGAGGGGGTGGAGCGGTCCCGACTGGCTCTTTGCATGGCCACCAAACGGACGATCGCCAACGCGCTCGGACTGCTCGGCATCTCCACTCCCGAGCGAATGTGAAGGCCCTGGCGAAGATCTCGAGCGGGTCGCCCGTCGACCTTCGAGCCGGGACGCTTCGCCGCCGCGACCTCAAGACGTTCGATGCGCTGCTGGTCGAGCTGGGCGGGACCGGAACGGTGCTGGTCACCGGCGCCTCCGAGCACAAGCGGGCGGGGGCGATCGGCCTGGCTGCTGCCGCTGCCGCCGGTGGCACGCGGACAGCGCTGCTCGAGTGCGACCTGGCGGCGCCGGCGCTGGCGGGCGAGCTCGGGTTGGTCGCTGTGCCGGGCCTCCACGAGTACCTGCGCTGGGAAGCAACCGCTGCCCAGATCCTGCAGGGGCTCGCTCTCGCCGGTCCCGGCGCGGCAGGCGCCACCGAGCCACTTGTCTGCATAGCTGCCGGCAGGCCCACCGCGGACGGGCGTTTGCTGCTCGCCTCGGAGAGCTTCCACCATGCGACGGAGCGGCTGGGCGCCGCGTACGAGCTCGTCGTCCTCGATGGGCCTTCGCTCGACCGCGATCCGGTGCAACTGGAAGCGGTGGCGGCCCGGGCCGATACGACACTTGCCTGCGTGAGCAAGTCCGACGCCCGGGGGCGCCATGCGCGCAGGTTGCGGCGCCTCCTCTGGCAGATGCCCTCCCGGTTTGCCGGCCTGGTCGCCTTCGAATGAGCCCTCAGAGGTCGTAGCGGGCGATGTCCGCCTCGAGCCTGTCCGCCTCCTCGCCCTGCGGCCCGGGCTCCTCGGGACCGCCACGACGAGCTGCCCGGCGCCACCGCCGGACCCCGACGCCGAGCGCCGCTGCGGCGAGCGCAAACGCGATCGCCGGGATCAGGTAGGCCGAGAGCTCGAACCCGGATCCCCGGGGCAGTGCCAGCACCGCCGGCCCGTACTCGGCAACCAGTGCATCCTTGATCTCCGCCTTTGTCCTCCCCCTGGCGACCAGCCTGGCGACGAAGGCACGCTCGCGCTGTGCCTGCGGAGACTGGGACAGCTCCAGAAGCGTGCCGCAGATCGGGCACATGACCTCGTCTTCGACGTCCGGAAGGGCGGTCTTCGGGGTTGCTGCCGAGGCGGAGGCAGCGGGAAGAGCGACCGCGAGCGCTGTGACGATCGCCAGCATTGTGCGGGGCCGGCTCATCTCGATCCCTTGATCAGCGGGACCACCTGCTCGGCGAGGATCTCGTCGTCTACCGGGCCGCGCCTGATGAAGGCCAGCTTCCCCTGCGGGTCGACGAGAAAGTTCTCCGGCACGCCGGTGGAGCCAAAGGCTTCGCTGCGCTCCGCTCCGACCGAGCGCAGCTGTGGGTAGGTGACCCCCCGCTCGCGCACGAAGGCGAGTGCGTCATCGCTGTTGTCCTGTACGTCGATGCCAAGCACCCGGACATTCTCGTCGCGGTACCGCTGAGCGAAGCGGTCGAGCACCGGCGCCTCGGCACGGCACGGCACGCACCACGATGCCCAGAGGTTGACCAGCACCCAGTGGCCGCGATAGTCGGCGATCTTGCCGTCGCCCCTGCCGGTAAGCACGGGAAGCTCTCGATCGGGCACGCGGTCACCGACGGCAAGCGTGGTCGGGTCCTTGCTGAGCAGGCCAAAGCCGAGCAGGCCGACCACGGCCAGCACGCCAAGGAAGGCGACGAATGCACGGGCGCTCACGGGGGTGGGAGATTAGGGCCTCGGCCGTGCCGCTCTCCGTGCGACAGCTGGTCGTAGAATCAGGTGCTCAACGCGGACGTAGCTCAGTTGGTAGAGCGCGAGCTTCCCAAGCTCGAGGTCGCGGGTTCGA
>Ga0055449_10000422_pt1 | contig 11734 bp, 12 predicted proteins | sample China_Galinas_PW_2_FD_57739 | JGI IMG/M metagenome (GOLD analysis project Ga0055449, IMG submission 57739) | Wetland microbial communities from San Francisco Bay, California, USA, that impact long-term carbon sequestration - China_Galinas_PWB_D1 | ecosystem: Environmental > Aquatic > Marine >... | reverse complement strand
TGTTATTGGCCGCACGGTCTCGTTGGTTTCATCGCAATTCCTCCGGCATTTTCCGTCGCCGCCGGCGGCGGGGTTACATTTCGGCGCGGCGCGATTAGGTTTGGGAGAGAACCCGTTCCGAAGCAGCCGCGAGAAAAGGGGTGTCACATGGCGAAGATCCAAAACGTCGTTCCCGAGAACAACGCATCCGTAACGACCGGCAATATCGCTGGCTCCCGGAAGATCTATGTAAAGGGCGACCGGCATGAGGGCATCCGCGTGCCGTTCCGTGAGATCGAGCTCGAGGCGTCCGCCAATGCGGGGCCCGTCCGGGTTTATGATCCTTCCGGCCCCTATACCGATCAGGATGCCGAGATCGATATCCTCAAGGGCCTGCCGCCTCTGCGTCAGCAATGGATCCTCGGGCGCGGCGACGTGGAATGGTATGAAGGCCGCAAGGTCCGCCCGGAGGACAATAGCGCCGGCAAGACCGGCATCGCGGATGTGACCAGCTTCCATCGCGGCACGAGCCAGGTGCTCCGCGCCAAGCCCGGCAAATCGGTGACCCAACTCACTTATGCCCGCGCCGGCATCGTGACGCCGGAGATGGAATATATCGCTATCCGGGAAAATCTCGGGCGCAAGACGGCGGCGGAAAGGATCGGTCATCACAAGGGCAACGGTCTCGGGGCCTCGATCCCGGAATTCGTGACGCCCGAATTCGTGCGCGACGAGGTGGCGCGCGGCCGGGCGATCATTCCGGCCAACGTCAACCATCCCGAGTCCGAGCCGATGATCATCGGCCGGAATTTTCTCGTAAAGATCAACGCCAATATCGGCAATTCCGCCGTCACCTCCTCGATCGCCGAGGAAGTGGACAAGCTGGTATGGTCGATCCGCTGGGGCGGCGACACGGTGATGGACTTGTCCACCGGCAAGAACATTCACAACACCCGCGAATGGATCATCCGCAACTCGCCAGTGCCGATCGGAACCGTCCCGATCTATCAGGCGCTGGAGAAAGTCGGCGGCGTCGCCGAGGACCTCACCTATGAGATCTTCCGCGACACGCTCGTCGAGCAATGCGAGCAGGGCGTGGATTATTTCACCATCCATGCCGGCGTGCGGCTGCCCTATGTGCCGCTGACCGCCGAGCGCGTCACCGGCATCGTCAGCCGCGGTGGCTCGATCCTGGCGAAGTGGTGCCTCGCCCACCACAAGGAGAATTTCCTCTACACGAATTTCGAGGATATCTGCGAGTTGTTGAGCCAATACGATGTCAGCTTCTCGCTCGGTGACGGCTTGCGTCCGGGCAGCATCGCGGATGCCAATGACCGCGCCCAATTCGCGGAGCTCGAGACGCTGGGCGAACTCACCAAGATCGCCTGGAAGAAGGACTGCCAGGTTATGATCGAAGGGCCGGGTCATGTGCCCATGCACATGATCAAGGAGAACATGGACAAGCAGCTCGCTGAATGCGACGAGGCGCCGTTCTATACGCTTGGCCCGCTCACGACTGACATCGCGCCCGGCTATGATCACATCACCAGCGCGATCGGCGCGGCGATGATCGGCTGGTTCGGCACCGCCATGCTTTGCTATGTGACGCCGAAGGAGCATCTCGGCCTGCCTGATCGCGACGACGTGAAGGCCGGCGTGATCGCCTACAAGATCGCGGCCCATGCGGCCGATCTCGCCAAGGGCCATCCGGCGGCGCAGACCCGCGACAATGCGCTAAGCCACGCCCGGTTCGACTTCCGCTGGAAGGATCAGTTCAACCTGTCGCTGGACCCGGATACGGCGCGCACCTATCACGATGCGACGCTCCCGGCCGAGGGTCACAAGGTCGCCCATTTCTGCTCCATGTGCGGCCCCAAATTCTGCTCCATGAAGATCACGCAGGAAGTGCGCGATTATGCCCGCAAAGGCATGGATCAGATGTCGGAGAAGTTCAAGGAGAAGGGCAGCGAGATCTATCAGCCGGCCGAGGATGTCGAGGCCGAGAAAGCCAAGCTGCCGGAAAACGCGGCCGAATAGAACGCACGGAACAACAACTAAAAGTAAGAGGGACCGCATCATGGCGTTCGAGACTCTGAAGGCCGAAATACTGATGCTCTGGAACGACATGGAAGGGCAGACCAAGGACCGCCGCGAGATTGCTTTCCAGATCCAGGAAAAGATCGGCGAGCTACGCGCCATGGGCATGCCGGTGCCGCAAGATCTCCTGGAGGTCGAGCAGGTGATCGAGCAGGAATACGGCCGGCCGGCGAAACAATAGCCAAGCGTTTCGAGCGGGCCGCTAGCCCCTCATGCAGCTCAGAATGCTGCCGAAGATGCCCTCGACGAGGAAGCGGTAGGCACCGGGGCCCGGCTGGAGCTTGGTCCCGAGAGGGTCGATCTCGGCGACTTTGGCGTGAGTGCCTTCGACGAGCGCGCGCGCCATGGAGGGGGAGAATTCTGGCTCGGTGAAGACGCAGCGGACGTTATTCTCGGCGATGATGTTGCGGAGATCCGACATGTGGTGCGCGCCGGGCATCCGGTCGCCGGAGAGGATCGTGCCGGCGATATCGAGACCGTAGCGCGCCGCGAAATAGCGCAGCGAATCGTGATAGAGGATCACCGGCTTGCCGAGGAAATTGCCGGCCGTCATTTCCGAGGCCGACATATCAAGATCGATCAGGTCGTCGATCTGGGCTTCGGCATTCGACTCATAAGTATCGGCGTTCGCGGGATCGATCTCTTTGAGGGCGGCCGTCACGAGCCGCGTGATCGCGATGCCGTTTTCCGGATCGAGCCAGATATGGGGATCGACATCGAGGCCCGCTTCCGTGCCCGCGCGAGTCGCGCCGCTGCCGCCCGCGATATGGATTACATGAATGCTCGGCTCGTCGGTCAGGTTGATCACTTTGGTCCTGGCGCCGAGAGTCGACAGCGGCTTGATCAGGAACGACTCGAGGGTCGGCCCTACCCAGACGACCAGATCGGCGCTATTGAGCGCCTTCGCATCGGATGGCCGCAGGGCATAGTCGTGCGGCGAGGCCGGGCGGTCGATCAGCAGCTTCGGCGTGCCGACGCCGCCCATCACGCCCGCGACGAGGCTGTGAATCGGCAGGATACTGACGACGACCTTGGGAACCTCGGCCACGGCAGGTGAGGCCAGGGCAAGCATGATCATCAGCCCCAGCGCGTGGCCCAGGCCGGTAAGACGGAAGAGTCGTTTTCGAGTCATTATGGCCGGCATCATAACGGCATATCGGGCATGCGATCCAGCCCCGCGCGGCGATTTGTCCGGGACCGCCCAAATGAGTCCGAAACCGCCTTTCCGATCAGGGCCCGCCATGCTAAACCAATGGCGCGTCGAAAGAATCCAGGAGAAGATCCGATATGGAGATGCAGGGAAGCGTGGTAATTCCTGCGCCGCGCCAGACTGTTTGGGATGCGTTGAATGATCCCGAAGTGCTGCGGCAGAGCATTCCCGGTTGCCAGTCCATCACCCTGGTCTCGCCCACCGAGATTGATGCCAGCGTGCGGGCCAAGGTCGGCCCGGTCAGTGCGACCTTTAACGGCAAGGTGACATTGTCCGAGCTCGATCCGCCGAACGGCTATACGATTTCGGGCGAAGGCAAGGGGGGCGCTGCCGGCTTTGCCAAAGGCGGCGCCAAAGTGAAGCTCACGGATGAAGGCGAGGGCACACTGCTGAGCTATGACGTGTCTGCGACGGTCGGCGGCAAGCTGGCCCAGATCGGCTCGCGACTCATCGATCAGACGTCTAAGAAGCTCGCCGACGAGTTCTTCAGGAATTTCAGCCAGAACGTCGGAACAGCCGCGGCAGCATCCGCCGGAGCGGGCGAAGGCCCCGACCCTCAAGCCCCGGAGGCCGTTCCGGAAACGGTAGCGGCCCCCGCGCCTCAGGGGCCGGCGCCCCAGGAGTCCAAACGCGGAATCAGCTCGTGGATCTGGATTCCGGTTCTGGTGGCTGTCATCGGCGCGATTCTCTGGTATTACAGCTAACCAAGCCAACGCACATGGCGGGATGAACCGTCTAAGGGAGAACACGACATGAAAGTTTCCATGCGGGTTAATGGCCGTGAGGTCACAGGGGATGTTGAAGCTCGGACCTTGCTGGTCGAGTTCCTGAGATACAATCTCGGGCTCACTGGAACCCATGTCGGTTGCGACACGACTCAGTGCGGGGCCTGCACGGTTCATGTCGACGGCAAGGCGGTCAAGTCCTGCACGGCGCTGGCGGTCCAGCTCGACGGCAGCGAGGTGACGACGATCGAAGGCCTCGCCAAGGACGGCAAGCTGCACCCGATGCAGGAAGCCTTCCGCGAGAATCACGGGCTGCAATGCGGCTTCTGCACGCCGGGCATGGTGATGAGCGCGGTGGATATGGTGCGGCGTCATCCCGAGCCGGACGAGCGAACGATCCGCGAAGAGCTGGAAGGCAATATCTGCCGCTGTACGGGCTACCACAATATCGTGAAATCCATCGCCGCCGGTGCTGCGGCCATGCGCCGCGGCTAAGGGAGGGTGTGCCATGTATGACTTCAATTACATCCAGGCCAAGAACGTAGACGAAGCGGCCCAGAGCCATGGCTCGGCCTCCGACGGCACCTATCTCGCCGGCGGCATGACGCTGATCCCGACGCTGAAGCAGCGTCTGGCCTCGCCGTCCGATCTCATCGATCTCGCCAGGATCGACGATCTGGCCGGCATCAGCGTGAAGGGTAATTCGGTGCGCATCGGCGCCATGACCCGCCATGCCGTCGTCGCCTCTTCAGAGGATGTGCAGAAGGCGATTCCGGCGCTCGCCGCTCTTGCGGGCGGCATCGGCGATCCGATGGTGCGCAATCGCGGCACCATGGGGGGCTCGATCGCGAATAACGATCCGGCGGCGGACTATCCCTCGGCCGTGGTCGGCCTCGGCGCGACGGTGCATACCTCCAAGCGCAACATCCCGGGCGACGAGTTCTTCACCGGCATGTTCGAGACTGCGCTGGAGCCCGGCGAAATCGTCACCGCCGTCACCTATCCGGTGCCGGACAAGGCGGCTTATGTGAAGTTTCCCAATCCGGCGTCGCGCTATGCGATCGTCGGCGTGTTCGTCTCCAAGACCGGCAGCAGCGTCCGCGTCGCGGTGACCGGCGCCGGCCCGTGCGTGTTCCGCGCCACGGAGATGGAGAAGGCGCTGGAGGCTGACTTCTCGCCCAAGGCCATCGAGAATATCAAGGTGCCCGCCGACGGGCTGAACTCCGATATTCATGCGACCGCCGACTACCGGGCACATCTCGTCACGGTGATGGCGAAGCGGGCCGTCGCATCGATGTAAGTAAGGGTGCGAGTCGCAGGCAGACTCGCTTCTCGTTCGAGATCAGAAGGGCTCGCCGGAGCAGGGCGGGCCCTTCGCCTTTACGGGTGTGCGGATCGTCCCAAGACTCTCGATTGTTCTTGCTTTATCAACCGCCTCGCCCGACCATGGGCGCCTATCGGTGACCTGTCGCATCAAGAAGGTGGGGGGATGTTGACATTCGTCTCAGTCAGCACGCGTCTGTTCCGCGCAGCGGTTCTGGCGGTGGTTATTGTCTTTGTCGGATCGCGATTGACCGTTCCGGTCCGCGCTGCCGATTCACATCCGGATTTCAACGGTGTTTGGTCTGTCATTCAGCATGACGGGCCGTCCGACCGTTTCACCATGGCCGCCGATCCGCCGCTCTCGGCGAAGGGCAAGGCCGTGGTCGATGCCTATCGCGCCAAATATGACGTGAAGAAATACGATATGGAGCCGAACCAGTATTGCGTGGAGCATGGCATGCCCACGGCGATGTTCGGTCTTGGCGGCATGCCGATGGAAGTGATCCAGCAGCCCCGTCGCATGTCGATCTTCTCGGAGGCCGCCAACCAGTTCCGCCGCATCTTCGTAGATGGCCGCAAGATGCCGGAGGATTTTCCGCCGACGCCGAATGGTTATTCGATAGGCCACTGGGAGGGCGATACGCTGGTGGTCGAAACCGGATCGCTCGAGGAATGGTATCTGGCGCGCTGGCCGCATAGCGACCATGCGAAATTCGTCGAACGGTTTTCGATAAAGGATGCCAAGGACGTGAAGCTGCCACGCCCGCTGCGCCCGGGCCTCACGCTCTCGGGCAATATCCTGATCGATGAGATGACGATGATCGATTCGGACATGTACGACAAACCGGCGAGCGTGACCTATTACTACCGCCAGATCGGTGACGACGAGATCTTCTACGACGGCTGCACGCAAGGCCTGTGGCAGGCGGAGTTCGACAAAAGAATAGAGAACGGACAAACGGGTAAGGCTCAATGATCGAGACGTTCGGTATCAAGGCGAAGAGTGTTGCGGCGGTCGTTGCGGCCGCGATGATTGGCGGCGCGGTCCTGTGCGGCAGCGCGAGCGCTGCTGAAAAGATGGACGGGCATCCCGATCTCTCCGGCGTCTGGGTAGTGTTCCAGAACGACAAAATGGGTAATCGGGGCATGCCGATGGGCGCCAAGCTCAATGAGCACGGCAAGAAGATGGTCGCCGACTTCAAGGCCAAATACGATCTCTCGAATCTGGAGCCGGGCGCGTACTGCGTACCCGGCGGCATGCCGACCGAGATGTTCGGCGGCGGCAGCTATCCCTTCGAGATCATTCAGCAGCCGAAACGCATTACCTTGTTGAACGAGCTCGAGATGCAGGTGCGGCGGATGTATATGGACGGCCGCGATCATCCCAAGGATTTCCCCCATACCCGGGGCGGCCATTCCGTCGCCCATTGGGACGGCGATACGTTGGTGGTGGACACCGCGCTCATCAAATCCTGGCCGATCGGCGGTTGGCCCCACAGCGACGACCTCCATATCGTGGAGCGGATCTCGCTGAAGAATAAGAGCGACGTCAAGATCATCACCACCGGCTTCCTGGGCGGCAAGCTCAGCGACATCATCATGGTCGACGAGATGACCCTGACGGACCCGGTCATGTATGACGGGCCGCAGAAGATCACTGTTTTCGCCCGCAAGCTCGATCAGAAGGAAACCCTCGAATATGACTGCACCGAGGGCAACTGGTGGACCGCGGTCGAGGCGACCGAAAAGAAATAATCCACATATCCATTTGCGGGCCCTCACGTCGCGCGCGTCGTTGTGACTGAGGACGGAAAGAATTTGGGTGGGACGATGAATAACAATACCAGGATGTCAGGGACGTATCGTGTCGCGTTGCTCATAGGAGCCTTTGTCGGGACGATGGGCGTCGCAAGCGCTTCCCGCGCTGCCGACCATCCCGATCTCTCGGGCGTCTGGGGCGTGTTCTATCACGATCACCAGGGCGGCCGGGCCGGTGCTCCGGCCGAGCCGGCGCTTTCGGCGGCCGGCGAGAAGGAGGTCCGTGACTTCAAGGCCAAGTATGATGTCGCGAATATCGAGCCGGGCGCTTACTGTGTGCCCGGCGGCATGCCGACGGAAATGTTCGGCCTTGGTGGCTATCCGGTCGAGATCATTCAGCAGCCGAAGCGGATCACGATGATCAACGAGAACGAGATGCAGGTCCGCCGCATCTATATGGATGGCCGCGATCATCCGAAGGATTTCCCTCATACGCGCGGTGGTCATTCGATCGCCCATTGGGACGGCGACACGCTCGTCGTCGACACCGCCCTTATCAGCCGCTGGCCGCTCGAGCGCTGGCCCCACAGTGACGACGCGCATGTGGTCGAGCATATTTCGCTGAAGAAGCTAAGCTCGGTGGATGTCAAATTGCGGCGGGGTCTAACCCCCGACAAGATCGGCGATACAGTCCTTGAGGATGTGGTCACGACCGTCGATCCGAAGATGTATGACGGCCCGCAGACCGTGAAGGTTTATTTTCGGCGCCTGCCGGACCAGGAGACCCTCGAATATGATTGCGCCGAGGGCAATTGGTGGGATTCGGTCGAGGCGACGGAGAAGAAGTGATCCCGCCGGCAACGACTCTAGCTCTTGGCCCGGTAGGCCTCACAGGTCAGGATGCGGCGATCGATATCGTCCAGCATCGCCTTGAACGCCGCACTCGTGATGTCGCCATAGGCCGCGCGGAAGTGTTCCGGTGACATACTGTCTGGAAGGTCGCTGACGTCCGGGAAGAACAGGCCCTCGTCTTCAGGGCGATCGCCGAGGCTCTCGAGATAACGAGCGCCATTCGGCGTCTTAGCGATTTGAGCGAACTCTGCGCCGGCGTGGTCCGCGGCGAGATCCTGAAAGCTGAAATCTTCCCCGCCGCGACGGAGATCATCGAGTTCCTTCGCCTCGCCCATGACCGCTGTGAACCCGGCGCCGCCAGACAGCCCCAGTGCCGCGGACACGATGAAGTGCTGGAGATGATCGTGGTGGCCGCGGAGGACGACATAGTCGCTGTAGGGTCTGGGTAATTTTGCGAGATCTGGCGGGAGAAGGCTTTCGCGCATTTCGTCGAGCCGATGACCCCCGAAATAGACCGCAAGCGCGAACACAACCCCCCGCATTTCAATAACAGGATCCGAGTGACGAGACCGGTCCGCGGCCATCGTAAGAAGGGGTTGCAGAAAGTTGACGAACGGAACCTGGTGAAGGCGATCATAAGGCTCCGCGATGCGCATGATCTGCCGGTAATAGGCGCTGACGGTCGATGGATCAACGGCCGCAGTCGCGTTCGTTAGTCTTTCCTTGATGCGCGCTTCTATCGTCGGGTCGGGCCGGAGCATTAGCGTGACGACATCACCATTGATCGCGATTCCACCGATCGCATGGAGCAGATCCGCACCGAGTTTCTTTCCCAGCACTTGCCTGAATGCGCGATCGACGAAGAAACGCGCGAGCCGGGGACCCAAGTGAATGTGTCCGACGTCAAGTTCCATCACGTTCAGACCGGTTGTCGACGGCCGAACGGCGAGCGCCAAGTTGACGTAGCGTCTGACCGGGCGATGCAACAACTCATATGTGGCGAGGAACACCACCTTTTCGGGGAAGACGCGTACTTCGCTGGCCAACCCGTTTACGCTGCGAGCGGCGAATATCCCGAGGCTGTCGAGATCAGATTGGGCGGCGGCGACGCTGGTCGAGGGCCCTCTGCCGTCGAGGGCGTATTGCACGCGGCGTATCAATCTTTCGGCGCGATTGAAATCGTGGGCGTCGATTTCCCGGTCGGCCGATGTTAGGGGCGCCCGCTCAAGGACGAGGAAATAGCACGCGGCCGCAAGTGCGATCAGAACGGCGAGAGCCGAGAGTAGACCGAGAGCCAAACCCCTTTTTTGTTTTGCCGACACCGGCATGTCCTGTTTCCCCCATGAGATCCGATAGTTATTCTCGGTCAGATTAAGGGGGCCTTAAAACGGCGCGGTGCGTAAAACCTGACGGGACATGAAGCGCCCCGTATGGCGACATCTGTGTGGACACCAACCGAATGACCGAGAGTTCGGTCGAGGTCACGGCAAAGAAATAATGGGCGAGCTTCGTCAGTTCGCCGAGCTGTAGGCCCCGCAGGCGCGGATGCGCTTGTCGATGTCGTTCAGCATGCCCCCGAAGGCGGCGCTGTCGGTGTCGTGATAAATCTCGTCGAAGCGGCGTGGCGACATGCCGTCCGGCAGGTCATGCACCACGGGGAAGAACAGATCCTCGGAAGGGGCGCGGTGGCCGAGGCTCTCTAGAAACCGCGCGCCCGTGGGCGTGTTGGCAAGACGGCCGAAGGCAATGCCGGCGCGGTCGGCCGCGATGTCCTGGAAGCTGAAATCGCTGCCGCCGCGCAGAAGATCGTCGAATTCCTTGGCCTCGCCGATCGTGGTCGTGAAGCCGATACCGCCCGAAAGCGTGAAGGCGGCCGAGACGATGAAATGCTGCACATGGTCGTGCCGCCCGCGCACGACGACATAGTCGGTCGTATTCAGGATCTGAGCGAGATCTTCGGGCAGCAGCGCGTCGCGAAGCCGATCCAGCCGCTCGCCGCCGAAATAGATCGCGAGCGCGAAGACCATCGCGTGCATCTCCGCGACCGGATCGCCGTTGACCGAGCGTTCCTCGGCCCTCAGGAGTAGTGGCTGCAGGAAATTAACGAAGGGCACGGGATCGGCCTGATTATATTTCGACGCGATCTTGAGGATCTGCCGGTAATAGTCCGCGACCGCCGGAGGCTGGGCGAGAATGGCGACGTCCGTCACCCGCTCCTTGAAGCGGGTTTCGAGCGTCGCGTCCGGCCGGATCGTCAGAGTGGCCTGCTGTCCCTGAACCTCCAAACCCTTGACGGAAGACATGACGTCGCCGCCCAGCCTGCCCCCGAGGGTGGTGGAGGCGAGCAGGGTCACCAGCGGCCGGGCCAGCCAGGACCCGAGATGGACCCGGCCGATATCGATCGCCGCGACATCGAGGCGGTCGTCCGAACGCCGGACCGTGACGATAAGATTGACGTATCGGCCCACGGGATTTCGGGGCAATTCGTAGGTGGCGAGCAGGCGGACGCTTGCGGGGCCCACGATCACCGTGCCGTTGACGCCGTCGATGCTGCGCGCGAGGAATGCCGCCAAACTGTCGAGATCGAGCTGGCTTGCCGAGATCGTGGTCGAGGTCTGGCCGTCGGCCAGCGCGAATTGCGCGCGCCGGATGAGCTTTTCGGCACGGTCGTAATCCCTTGAATCGATGGCGCGATTCGCCGCGACCAGGGCGTTGTTCTCGACCGCCATCAGCCCAAGCACCGCCGGTGCGGCGAGGGCCAGAATAACGACCAGATATAAGATTGCGCTTATCGCCCGCATGGACCTTGCTGCCAAGTCATCCTATCTTGTTACTCTCAGGGACCATGGAACCTCTATCCCGATATCAATTAACGCCAACTGAAAATAGTGGCTCCGCAGGGAATCCGGCCGTGGCACGTGAAAGAACATAGCTTGGCCTTAAGGGTTGAGCTGGTGGCGTATCGATCGCGGTTGGATATTGGCGGAATGGCCGGGAGCAAGAGGTCGCGGTGAATGCGCGCATGTTAGACGACCACCGGGCTTCCGACGCCGGCAACCAACCCAAGGATTCGGGCCTGGGCGCGGGTGACGATACCCTAATGCTGCTTGCCGGCAAAGGTGATGAGCGCGCCTATGGTCAACTTGTCGACCGCCACCTGGATCGGACACTGGCCTTCGCCCAGCGCGTGCTGAGCAACCGGTCGGAGGCGGAAGACGTGTTGCAGGAAGCGTTCTTAAGAGTGTGGAAGAAGGCGCCGACCTGGACCAATGACGGCGCGCGGTTTTCGACCTGGTTCTACCGGGTGGTGCTCAATCTGTGCATCGACCGGAAACGCAAGCCGGCTCACGCGGCGCTTCCGGACGACTTCGAGTTCGCGGACAGCTCGCCGATCGCGGACGCGCAGCTCGAGGAGACGCAGGCGTCCGAACTGGTGGAGAAAGCGTTGGCGGAATTGCCGGATCGTCAGCGTGAGGCTGTGGTGCTGTGTTACTATCAAGGACTTAGCAATAAAGAAGCGGCGGAGATCTTGTCTGTACGGGTGAAGGCGTTGGAGTCGCTCCTGGTCAGGGCGCGCAAGAATTTGCAGGTGCTGCTCGACGGAGTGCGCGGGGAAGTGTTGGGAGAAACGAGATGACACCGGATAGGACACGTGAGCTTTTGGAGGCTTATGGCGCGGACCGCGCCAGGTGGCCCCATGACGAGGCCCGTCTTGATGCCGGAAAGACCCGAACGGACGGTGATACGGTCGATCTTGAGCAAGCGCGGAGCGAGGCCGGACGGCTCGATG
>Ga0055449_10000417_pt1 | contig 11772 bp, 10 predicted proteins | sample China_Galinas_PW_2_FD_57739 | JGI IMG/M metagenome (GOLD analysis project Ga0055449, IMG submission 57739) | Wetland microbial communities from San Francisco Bay, California, USA, that impact long-term carbon sequestration - China_Galinas_PWB_D1 | ecosystem: Environmental > Aquatic > Marine >... | reverse complement strand
CTTGGGCCCCTTGACCAACCCCGCGGGGGCGCGACGCCAACTGCTTGGCGTGCCACAACCCGAGTTGGTCGACAAGGTCGCGCACGCGCTGGCCGCCTTGGGCGCCGTCCACGCCTGGGTCGTTCATGGCGCCGACGGGCTGTGCGACGTCACCATCACGGCCGCCACGCGAATCGCCGAGGTTCAGGGCGGCTCGGTTCGCCGCTTCGAGGTGACGCCCGAGGACGCCGGCCTTCATCGAGCGCGGCTGGACGAGCTTCGGGTGGATTCGCCCGCCGAAAGCGCGGCGCAGGTGCTGGCCGTACTCGACGGCCAGATCGGCGGCCCGAGGGATCACACGCTGATGAACGCGGGTGCGGCGCTCGTGGTGGCTGGTCTCGCGCCTACGCTGAAGGAAGGTGTGGACCTGGCGGCGGCGACAATTGACAGCGGCAATGCGATGCGACGCCTCGAGGCTTGGCGCGCAATCGCCGGCAAACCGGGTAAAGGTGGCGAGGCATCGTGATTCGATACGAATGTGACGGATGTGGTGCGTCGCTCGGGGCGAACGATGCCGGCCGATTCATCGTCAAGCTGGAGGTGTACGCCGCGGCCGGGCCGGTCGAGCTGGACCTGTCCGCAGCCGGGGACAGCTCCGCTGAGCTGACGGAGCTCCTGGAGCGGCTTCGCCAGGCTGACGCCAACGACGTCGAGGATCAAACCTATCGCTCGTTTCGCTTCGACCTGTGCGATGCCTGCCGCCGCATCCTGATCGCCAACCCACTCCCGCGCCGGGATTGAGCCAAGCGCCAAGGCTGGCGGACACCAGGGGGGGCGGCAGCGAGTCACCTCGCGGTCGCCGGCTTGCGTCCCCCCTCGGGTAGCGGGTACCGTACCCACCGGTCCGGTGGATCACGGTCGCCGGCGTCAGGGACTGTTGTGGTACACCTTGATCAATGAGCGATGAACCTTTCGATGTCGTGGTGGTCGGTGCGGGCCCCGCTGGTGCGGCGGCCGCCGGGTGCCTCGCGCGAAAGCGGCGCCGCGTTCTGCTGCTGGATCGGGCCGCGTTTCCGCGATCCGTTCCGTGCTCGGGCTGGGTCAGCGCACGGGTGCCCCCGATGCTCGGCGAGTTGGACATCGACGCCAAGAAGCTTCTCGGCAAACAGTTCACCGACGTGAAAATTTTCAGCGGGGATCTGGGAAAGGTCGCCACGCCCGCCTTCGAGGGGTCGCCGGGGTACCTGGTCGACCGGGCGCAGTTCGACAACGCGTTGGTCGAGGCGGCCGTCAAAGCCGGCGCGACCTTTCGCCCCGAATCGCCCGTCACCGACATCCACCTTCATGAGTCCTCGGTGGCTGTCGACATCGAAGGCGGCGATCCGCAGGAAGCGCGACTGCTGCTGATCGCCTCCGGGCGAGCGTCGACCCTGACGGAGCGTCTCGGTTTTCCGCCGCCGACGGGGACGGCGATGTGGGTCGCCCACGTCAGTGATGCGACGCCGAAGGGAAGAGCACCGGCCGCACCGGCGGTCAGCGTCATCCTGGGGCTGGACGGCGCGTCGAGCTTCGGATTCGTCTGCGTGTCGAGCGAGCGCGTGACCGTGGACGTCAACTGGGTCGGCGCGCGCGATGGTGCGGTTACCGCGCTGGTGACCTTGTGCCGCGCCGCGGTGGCCAAGGGCCTCATTCCAGTCGACTTGACGGACAAGGCGGTCAAGGCAACGGCCACGCGCAGCCCGGCGTCGGCCGCCTTGGACATGGACTCGCACGTGCGCAAGCACACCTTGCTCATCGGCGATGCGGGCGGGTTCGTATCGGCCGTCAGCAACGAGGGCATCTACCCGGCGATCTGGTCTGCCACCATCGCCGCGGACGTCGTCGACGCCGCTTTGAGTTCGGAGCACTCGCAGGACGAGCTGATGAAATTCAACGCCGCCTGGCGGGTCAAGATGGCCGACCACCTGCGCAGCCCGCACACGGACATCCGCTTCCTGCTGCCGTTGGTCTTTTCCAACCAGCCGATGGCAGACCGCATGGCCGCCGCCTTCTTCTTCGGCGACAACATCTGAGGCACCACCGATGGAGGAGTTGTTGCTGTCACGGCCCAAGAGCAACTCGAATCGTAGCTCCGCGCCTACGGATATGTCGGAATGTAGGGCGGGTTCCACCCGCCGCAAGCTGCGCCAGGGATAAACCCTGGCGCTCTATTCTCACTTGTGGTATCTCTACTGTTTCATTGCAGCTAAAACGAAGCGTCGGCGGGTGGCAAACTTGTTTGCCCGTGATCTATGCGACAGCCGCCTGAATGGCACTTGCCCATGCGCGCAACGATCGAGTTGCAACGAACCACTACTCCCCCGCCTGAGCCTGCGGCTTGAGCAGCTTGGCCGCGCCGACATCCTCAAACCGCGACAAGTCCGTCCAGAACGTGCCGTCGCCCGCGAAGAACAGTTGAATCGACTCCGGCTGGAAGCTCTGTGCGAACGTATAGAGGTTATACGCCTCGCCGCTGCCCAGCGCCTGAACCAGCATCTCGTAGCCCTGCGCCTCGGCGTCGCCCTTGAAGCGATCCACGTCGGCATTCGCCTGACCGAGAATCTCCGTGCGCTTTGCCTCCAGCCCCGCGACCTCCTGCTGGATACCCGCGACCTCCAGGTCCGCCTGAGCCTCGATCTGGGCCGCGTCCTTGTCGGCTTCGGCGAGAATGTTGGCGACCATCACGCGCGTCTCCGCCTGGATCGTCTCGCGTTTGATATCGATTTTCTTGCGCTGTTCTTCGAGCTTGGCCCTCACGGCCGCTGCCTCGCGCTGCTTGGCCTTCGTCAACTGCTTTTCGATCGCGATGTAGCTCTCCTGGATCGTCCGCTTCAGATCCTCGGTGACGTCACCGCCACCGGCTTGCGCGCCGGGCGCGTGGACCTCGATCTCACGCACGAGTGCCAACAGCACCTCGATGTTCTTCGCCTGGCAGACGCGCTGCAGCTCGGCCGTCATCGCTCGTTGAAACAGCTCGCGCTTCTCGCCCTGAATAAAGTCTCGCGCGGTGTAGGTGGAGCCGACGTTTCGCGCGATCGAACGCAGCTGTGGGCTGATCACCTTGTCGAGCACGCGATCGATGTTGCCGAACTCGTTGATGATCTCGGCCGCGTGCTTCGGATCGATCCCCCAGACCACGGTGACCCCGACCTTGATGTCGTAGCCCGTGTCCGATGGAAACGGAATTCGGTAGTTTTCGGTGTCCGAGACCTTGACCTGCGAGTACTCGTTGAATCCGACCTCGATGAGCGTCACCTTCTGGAGCTTCGGGTTGATGAAGTACACGCCAGGCTGAAGAACGTCGCGAAGCGTGCCGCGCATGCCCGGCTCCGCGAGCGGCGGCACGGAGCTGACCATCTCCGCCTCGGTCGGTTCCACGCCCGCGACCCCCAGGGGCCCCGAAACCGCCTCCGCTTTCGGGTTCGTGTCGCCGAACAGGTTGGTCACCACGCCCACGAACCCCGCGGGAATCACCACCGCGGGATGCAGCTCGACTTCGTACACGTACGGGTTGATCTTGTACGTACCCGGCGTGAGCACTTCACGCAGAATCCCCTGGTAGCCGCTGGCCCGATCGACGATGCGCTGCCCGTTCGGCGGTTTCTTGCCGACCTTGCGCGTCACCACGCCGATCTGCGGAAATGCGCCCTTGAACTTGAACGTCCCCGCGCGAAGCTGGTCGCGCTGATCCGCGTCGAGCGAATGCACCCACTCCCAAGTGCTCGGGTCACCCGAAGGCACCACCTTCAAGTCCTTGATCTCCCAGTCCCAAAGCAGCGGGTTGTAGAAGTACCGCCCCGGTCCGAGCACCTCAGCCTGAATGCCCTGCTGCCCCGGCTCCGTCGCCACGCGCTGACCCGGCGGAAGCTCCGAACCCATCTTGCGAATCAGCACGGCGCACTTGTCGGCCGGCACGTACACGCGAAACGTCGTCCAGTACAGCATGGCCAGGCCGGCAAGGCAGACCATGACAATGCCGATCACTCCGGTGATCAAGCGCGCCTTCATCGCTCACCTCCCGTCGAGGCCTTGCCCGAGAACGTCTGGAACTGCTTGAAGATGTCCGCGAACGGCCCCTCCGTGTTGGACAGAATCGACCGGATCGACGGCGCGATCTTCTTCAGGAAAAACTGCTGGGCATAGGTATGGCCGTCGCCGAAGGCGTCCACCGCGCGTTTCAGCGGCTCGGCTTGTGCCTTGTAGTTGAACAGGATGACGTTGGCATCCGCCTGCCCGCGCGAGCGAATCGCCGACGCCTGCTTCTCGGCCGCCTCGAGCTCGAGCTTCGCCACCTCCAACTCCTGGTTGGCTTTCGTGACCGCCACGACTTTGCGCTGCTCGGCCTCCTTGGTCACCGTGACCACCTGCCGCTTTGCGTCGCCGATCGCCTTGTTCTGCTCCTCGAGTTCCTGCTGCTCGACGAGCAGCGCCTCGGCCTTGGCCTCTTCCATCTGGTTCGTGGAGCGTTCGATCTCCTGGTCGGCCTGCTCACGCTGCGAGATCAGGCTGGCAATCTCTGCCGGCGGCTGGATGTCGCGCACCAGCGCCGACTTGATGTCCACCCCCTGCGACCAGCACTCGCGCCGCAGCTCCTCGAGAAGGTGATCCTGAAAGGCCGTGCGCGTTTTGCCGCTGATGAACTCCCGCGCCTTGAGCTTGGAACCCTGAATGCGCGAAATGCTCCGTGCGTTGGGCAGGATGATCTTGTTGAGAATGTCCTCCTCGTCGCCGTATTCCACGGTCACGCGGGCCACGCTGTCCGGGCGAAGCGCCCACTCGATCGTGCCCTCGATCGAGATCGTGAAGCTGTCGCTCGAGGGAAAGTGAATCGCGTCGTCGCCGAGCATGTCGTACTTGTGGCTGCGCACATCGACGATCTCGATCTGCTTGAGATACGGGTTGTAGTCCTCCCGGCCGGGCGGCAACGTCACGGCCTGCACGCCCTTCTCGCCCTCTTTGACCGTGTAGGTGTTTTTGTTCACCGGATCGTTGCCCGACAGCAACGTGACCACGCCGACGTGCCCCTCGGGAATCTGGATCACATTGAACTTCTGAACCTCGAACGCCAGAAGGTTCACGTAGTGCTTGCCCTGCGTGAGGATTTCCGCCTCGGGACCGCGCTCGTCGGGCTCGGTGGCCACCGTCTTGGGAAACGGTAGCGGCTTGCCGAATTTTCGCACCAGCACGCCGATCTCGTCCTGCCCGATGATCGTCGCCGGAAACTTGACCGCCTTGATGGAGTAAGGATTCGGGAAGTAACGGCCTTCGCCCAACACCTCGTAACGGATGCCCTTGTATCCGTTTCGGACCTGGTCCTGAGACTCGCCCGTCAGGCTGGTGATGCGCGACACGAGCTCCGGATAGAGCACGACCTGATCGCCGAACTCGTCGCGCAGCTCGGCCGGCAACACCCTGCCCGTCTTGTTGACGTAGACAAGCACCTCGTCCGGGTTCACCTCCACGCGGATGATGAACCACACGACGAAGGACAGCACGACGCCGAGTAGAAAGACGCCGCCGATGATCATCCGCACCAGCGGCAGGCGGCGCCGGAAGCGCGGCGCCGCGTAGGGATCGCCTGTATCTGCCATGGTTGTTACCTTTCCCGCTTAAGACTGACGCTCAGAACCCACCGGCCGCCCGCATCGCGGGCAATACTTGGCGTCCTGGCGATCGATGCGCGTTTGGCAGTGCCTGCAGCGACCAGAATCGTCCGAGGAAAGACCCAACGCCCGGTACAGCAGCCACACGCCGACCGTGAGCATGACCACGATGGCAACGAGTACGAGAATCGTCATGGGACCGAATACCATCACCAACGCACCGACAAGGACCTGTCTGGGGGGATTATACCACGTGGAGCGAACCGATGGGGTTACAATCCCCGCCTACCTTTGGAATCAGCGTGGCAACTTCGATGCCGAGGCGTCGAGGGTGGCACGACACCGGATGTGAGATTCTGTCACCGACACCGGGGGCGATGAACCCACCGCAGGGCCACCCGAGCCGCAGGCTTCAGCCTGCGCGGCGATGAAGGCGCCGGCCATCTGGCGAGGACTGGATGCACCGATGGGACAGGATTTCGGTTTGCGATCGCCTTCTACGTGCACGGCCGCAGCGAGTGGACGTGGCGCGCTAGTCGACGCAAAGTGACGTGACGGCCGAGACCATCGCGTTGTCGACATTCTGCGTCAGGTCGTCCTGGGGTACGGAGGCGGTGACGACGTAGCTCGTATCGGACTTCAAGGTGTTGACGCGGTAGTAGAAGACACCATCCTGGCTGTAAGTTGTCAGCGTGGCGGCGTCGCCGTTGGCGAGCACCAGGTCGATCGGCGCGTTGACGTTGCCGCCGGCCAGCGTCACCGCCTCATTGGCCGCCTCGACAATCAGCGACAGGTCGGAAGGAAACGGCACCGTCGTCGCCTCGGCGTCCAGCGTGATCGTGACGTCGCCGACCGAAAACACCCAGGCCATCGAGAACACGGCCTCCGCGTCCGGAGTGAAGCCGGGGGCCGCGCTTGCGTTGCTTGGAAGATCGAGGCCGAGCGGCGCGTAGTCGGCCACGAAGTTGGTATCGCACACGCCGCCGTTGCTGGTCAGATCAACCGGGTCATTCGTCTGGGTGTTGTCCACCTGGCTGCTCAAGGTAGTCAGTGCGGTCAGTGCGTCGCATCCGACAACGCCCGGCAGCATGACGAACACGAGACAAACCGAGAGCGAGGCGCGAAGCCCGCGCGAGCGACAAGCGTCCATGGAACAGCTCCGTGGCGGCGATACGGCAGCACTACGATTCAAGAAAACCCCCATGTTTCCCCCTCGACGGTAATTCGGACGAATGCCGCGCACACTTGACGCCGAAACCGCGGAAACGAACCGGCCCCGTGCCCGCGGTTCCCATAAGAAGGCTCGCGGCCCGAACGCGCGACGTTCTGCCCGGGCGGCGCTTTCGTTGCGCGGGGCACGTCGACCTTACCGGAACCGAACTGCGGGGATCACGCCAAAAGAAAAGCGTCGACCCTCACCCCGTGGGCCGACGCTTTTGCCTTGTGACGCGAACAGTGAGCGAATCGAATCTTGGCGCTACGCTCGCGGATGAGCGTCGTCGTAAACCGCCTTGAGTCGCGGGGCCGTCAGGTGCGTGTATACCTGCGTCGTCGAGAGCGACTGGTGCCCCAGGAGCTCCTGGACGCTGCGCAGGTCCGCTCCATTGTTGAGCATGTGCGTGGCGAAGCTGTGCCGCAGCGTGTGCGGACTGATCGTCGGATCGAGCCCCGCCTCGTTCAGGTACTTGTCGAGCTTGCGTCGCACGCTTCGCGTGCTGAGGCGCTGCCCGTGCTTGTTAACGAATAGTGCCGTGGCGTCGAAGCTGGCGGCGCGGGCGTCGGCGCGACGCAGTTCGAGGTAGCGCTTGATCGAGGCGATCGCGGTCGGGCCAATCGGGGCCGTCCGCTGCTTCTTGCCCTTGCCACGCACGCGGATCGAGCCGCCCTCGAAATCCACGTCGGCGAAGTTCAGATCGACCAGCTCGCTGACGCGCACGCCGGTCGAGAAGAGCACTTCCAGCATCGCGCGATCGCGCGCGCCGAGCAGCGTGTTGATGTCCGGCGTGCTGAGCAGCTTGTTGATGTCGCTGAGCTCGAGAAACTTCGGAAGGCGCTTCTCCTGCTTCGGCGTCCGGATCGTCGCCAGCGGATGCACCTTGATGTAGCTCCGACGCAGACAGAACTTGAAGAAACTGCGGAGCGTCGCCAACTTACGCGCCACCGTGGACTTGGAGTAGCTTTGCGTCCCCAGAAACGCCAGGAACTCCTTGACCTGCTCCGGCGTGACGTCGCGCAGCTTCTGCTGCACGGACACCTCGACCATCACGGCCGTTCCCGTGCCGCGCGGATTCGGTCCGCTGCCAGAATGATTCGGCGGCGAGAAGCTCTGCCGACCAGTCGCCCCCGCCAGGTCACCTGACAAGAACGCACAGAACTGCGTCAGGTCGGCGGCGTAGCACTTGGCCGTGTGAGGCGAGAAGTGCCGCTCGAACTTCAGGTAGTTCAGGAACTCGTCAATCAATGAATTCTCTGTCATGATCGAAGTCACACACCGGCGAAATCCTGCGTCGTACGCCCGGTTGAATCATCGACCGGGATTCGGTCACGCTTCACCCACCCTGTCCGGACGACGCCGCAATCTGTTCAAGGTCCGTTTCGATCCGACGCCCCAACTGATAACTGAGGACCGCGGCGTCGAACCAATCGAAGCAACTCGCGTCGTCCGCGGCCATCGACGCGAAAGCGTCGATGACCTCCGACTCCTGCCCCGTCTGATAGCGAAACACAAATCGTTCTTCGCCTTTGACGAGCGACAGTTGTCGCATCTCACTCATGGTGTCCCTACCTGCTTGAGCCGTCTCCTGCCGTCGGCGCTACGGTTCACGCAACAGCGCCCGAATCGTCGCGAAGCAGCAGTATTCCATGAACGCCTGCTGACTCACAACGTAGCGCCGCCAGCCGTACGGACTGCCATCCGCTCCGCGGATCGACGCAAAACGCTTGATGTCCGCGACCACCGCGTTATGCGATGCGTCGAACGTCTGTTGCGTCTCGGCCAGCAGACGCCGACGGTTCCGTCGTTGCCGCTCCGGCGTCGAGGCCGAGGCCAATCTCCCGAGTCGCGACAGCACCGTCGGATCGAGCGAGCCCACGTTCGGCCCCGTGCCCGACCCGTACAACTGCGCGGTCAGGCCGATCCGCGGTGGCTCGTACGGATCGTAGTCCGTCACCGAGAACACCAGGATCGCGTCCGCCCCGACGGCCCGCGCCAACTCCGACGCGTGCGCCGGCGACGTCACCTGGCTGTGTCCCGACGCGGACAAGGCCGCCAGCACCCGGCTCACCGGAATCACCGACACGCCTTCCGCGTAGCTCAACTCCGTCGCCATCCGGTCGGCGAATCGGTCCGGATCGAAGTCGACCGAGCCGCTCTGGTTGATCGCCGGAGCCACAGCGATCGTCACCGGCTGCATCCAGTCATTTGGAATGACCGCCGCGGCCGGTTCCGCGCGATGCACCATGGCGCACCCGCCGAGGGCGCCGCACAGCAGCGTCCAGATGGGAATCCGTCCCCAGACTGCAATCCGTCGGTTCGCTGTCATCCGTGACGCGCGTCCGTCTCTTTCACGTCCTCGGCTTCCTTGCCCTGCCGTTTGGGCACCGTGTTCCAGTGCTCCGGAACTGTGTATCGTCCGTTTCCGAGCCGCGCTGGCGTTGCGCCGGGCAGAATCTCGACCTAGTGAACGCCTCGGGCAGCCGCCGGCTGGAACATGGCCTCGTGGGCCGGCGCCGTACGCATCGGATTCCGCCTCATCCCGGCATCCTGCGGCGGACTCATCCCGGTGATGTGATCCGCCTTCGGCAGCAGGTCCGGATCCAACTCCGACCGCACGGACCAGATGCTCTCCGTGCCGGTGCGCGTGCTCGTGAAGTACACTCGACCGTTCGGGCCGAACGTCGGGCCGTAATTCACCGAATGACCATCCGTCAGGCGAACCTTGTTCGTGCCGTTCGAGGAGATGGTCCAAATATCGAACGTCGGCGTGCCCGTCGGATCGAGCGACGTATGGTTCATGACGTGGTTCGGCTGATCTCCGCCCGGAACGACCGTCGCGTTCGGATCGACCGCGGTCGTGGCGAACGTGATCTGCGTGCCGTCGCGGTTCCACTTGGGGAGAATCATCGCCTGCGTGGCGCTGGCCGCGAGTTCCGTCGGGTACCGCGGCTCGCCGTCCACGAGTTGCAGCTTCCAGATGCTGAACCAATGACCGCCGCGCTCACGGGCACGCTGATAGACGATCTCATCCGCGACCGGAGACCAGTCCGGGAACAGCCCGTAACCGATGAACCGGCGCGACGTGCCGCCGATCGCATCCGCGATCCAAAGCTCCCACTGACCGCCCTGCTCCGACATGCTGCAATAGACGAGCTTCGTGCCGTCGGGCGACCAGCTCGGGTGAATTTCGTCGGCCGAACTCTGGGTGACACGCACTGGCATGCCGCCGTTGACGCTCATCATCCAGATGTCCCAGTTGCCGCCCCGGTTGCTCGCAAACGCGATTCGCGTGCCGTCCGGGCTGAACGTCGGTTCAACGTCGGACGCCGGATCGCTCGTCAGTTGGGTGACGGCCACGCCATCCACACCCTTGATGTAGATGTCCGGATAGATGCTGTGGCGCGTCGATGCAAACGCCATGGCATCGCCGGCCGGGCTGATGTCGACGTCGAAATCAGCGCCGACATCCGCAAACGAGTGACGCCGAAGCGACGTCATGGGCATGCTGACATACTCGTTGCCCCGATCGTTCGAAAGCTGCCCGAACATGGTCAGATGGCTGGCACGCGCCGCCGCAAGCATGGCCGTCGGCCCGTCGGGAAACATCTGCGCCGACTGGTGGGACCTGCACCCTGCCAGCCCCGCGAGGAGCATGGCCATGACGCAGCCTCTCGCAGCCAGCGCCGTTCGCGTCGAGTCCGATGGCGTGTTCATCATGATTCGGTGCAAAGCCTGCGGCGATTCGGAACGGGGTCCATGCCGAAAAAAACCGGACGAGGCCCCGACCAACGCCGGTTCTGATGACCCCGTCGAGCTACAATCCCATCGGCAGGCCGCACCGCACACCGTAGTTATGCCTCGTATTGCTGGCTGCCTTTTGGCCGGCAAGCCCCATGCGTACGAAACGAACCAACTGTCCGATAACATCTTCGATACTGTTATCGACCCGCCGTTTCGAAGCGCTCCAATTCTTGCACGACGCGAATTCTGCGCCGCGCCGCGCCGAACAGGCGGCCGATTCGCAACGCCTCGATCGAGTTCGTTCCGTGTTATCGGCCTAGCCCAGCATTGCGGCGGGTGCCCGACCCGATTTCCCAATGCTGAAACCCTTATTCAACCCAGTACTTCCAATATAACGGAGGCGGCGACATCCGTGGTTCCTACGTGTGGTTATGGGACGTTTTTCTCAGAAGATTCAGCGCGGAATCGCCCAATGGATGCTCGCCTTCAAAAGCCCCCGCGGCTACACTTGGACATCAGCTCGTAGGATTTTGTCGCGCCGACGGGCCGAGGTTGTGGGGAGCGGGAGGGAAAGAAGCACCCCCTGCCGCGGATGATGGAGGTCGGGAAACTCCGCGAGGCGCAAATCTTGCGCCTCAATCGTGCCGTCGCTATTCGGGGAGTTAGGGGGACCGAACATGCTCGGACGAAAGAATGGTCGGGTGTTTGAGTGCGTGGTGGTCGATCTCAACACGCAGCAGGACTTCTGCGACCCGGTCGGGGCCCAGCCAGTTGAGAACGCTCGCGACCTGATCCCAGCACTGAGGCGCGTCGTCGCCTGGGTACGCCGGAATTGCGCACCCATCGTCTCCTCAATCGAGTCGCACCGTAGCTCCGAGCTATCGGACAGCGGCTATCCCATCTGTTGCCTCGACGGATCCAACGGACAGCGCAAGATTCCGTTTACGCTCCTGCCCAGCCGGGCCTCCGTGGAAATCGACAACACGCTGTCCATTCCGGCCAACGTCTTCCGCCGCTATCAGCAGGTCATCTTCCGCAAGCGAACGGACGACCTTCTGGCGAACCCCAAGGCCGACCGCCTTCTGACTCAGTTGCCGGTCCGAGAACTCATCGTGTTCGGCACCGGGCTGGAAACGTCCATCAAGGCGCTGGTGCTCGCTTTGCTCGCCAGAGACAAGACCGTCACGGTCGTGG
>Ga0055449_10000409_pt1 | contig 11875 bp, 16 predicted proteins | sample China_Galinas_PW_2_FD_57739 | JGI IMG/M metagenome (GOLD analysis project Ga0055449, IMG submission 57739) | Wetland microbial communities from San Francisco Bay, California, USA, that impact long-term carbon sequestration - China_Galinas_PWB_D1 | ecosystem: Environmental > Aquatic > Marine >... | reverse complement strand
CGGCGGATCGGAAGCGACCGTCTCGATCACGGTCTCCTGTGTCGATGACCCGCCGGTCGCTGTGAACGATGCAGACACGGTCACCGAGGATGCCCCTGCAACCGCGATCGACGTCCTCGCCAACGACACCGACATCGACGGTGGTCCTAGATCGATCACCGGCCGCACCAATGGCTCACATGGCGCCGTCTCGATCATCGGCGTGGGTGCCGGTCTCACCTACACGCCAAGCGCAAACTATTGCGGCCCGGACTCCTTCACCTATGCCTTGAACGGCGGCTCGATCGCGACAGTCTCCATCACCGTGACCTGCGTCGAAGAGCCGGCCGTCACACCCGTCGACTCGCCCACCTCCTCCGGGGAAGGGTCGACATCCGACCGGAGTGGACCCTCAACCGTGGTCAACATAACCCCGGGCGTGGGCGTCCTCTCCGGTCGGCATCGGCCGCGAGTTGCGATCAAGGGGACCTACGCGTTCTTCACCTTGACCTGCAAGTTCGCCGACAAAGACTGCCGGGGCAAGGTCGTCGTCAAGGCCAGCGTGCCCAGCCTCTCTCTTGAGGCAGCCACCCGCAGGGTGACCCTCGTCAAGGGCCGGTTCCGTATCGGAGCTCGCCGCAGCGTCCTTGTCCGGGCCAGGCTCAGAAGGCGTGGACGCCGCCTGCTCAAAGCCAAGCGAAGCCTGCGCGGGATGCGAGGGCGGATGGCCATCGTCGACGGTCGAAGCGGTGAACGGGGGGCAATCGAGGTCACCCTCGTGCGCCGCCCCAGGGCCAGCCTGTTGCCAGATGGCAAGAAGAAGAAGAGGAGGAAGAAGCATTCCGCTCGGAAGTCCGCGACGCGGTAGCGAGTGCGGATGCGTCGGGTCGAAGTGTGGTGGTTAGCTCTCCCGGCGTAGCGATTTCGCCCGACCATTTGGCTTGTTGAGCCGCTTCTGCAGGATGTCCTCGCATCCTGGAAGATTGGCGCGATGACGGACCCAACTGCCGATCTTCATCGGCTTCCTGACGGCCTGCCGGTCCCCGAGGACGACGGTGCGGCCGACCATCTTCAGGGCGTATCGGTGCCGGCGATCACGCTCCCGTCGACATCCGGTCAGACCGTCGACCTTGCCGGTGCGGCTCGGGGCACGCTGGTGCTCTATGTCTATCCAGCCACTGGCGTCCCCGGTCGGCCGCTTCCAGCGGGTTGGGACGGCATTCCGGGCGCCCGGGGGTGCACGCCGCAGAACTGCGCGTTTCGCGATAGCGCGCAGGATCTCGCTGACCTCGGGGCGGCTGTGTTCGGCCTCAGCGCACAGAGCCTCGCCGAGCAGCAGGAGTTCTCCGAAAGGGAGCAGGTTCCCTACCCCCTGATTCACGACGGGGCGTTTCATCTCGCCGATGAACTCGGTCTGCCCGGCTTCGAAGCCGGCGGTCAGCGCTACTACCGGCGCCTAACGTTCATCGCCAGCCGGGGCCGTATAGAGAAGGTCTTCTACCCGGTGTTCCCGCCTCAGGAAAATGCGGCCGACGTTGTCGCGTGGCTCCGGCTGAACGGCACCTGAGGAGCGGAAGCACTCGGGATCCAGCCCCTTGCTGGCCTCCGAGTTACCCTGCCTCGCTTTGGAGCTTGCGCCGTTTTCGAAGGTCGGTGAGTCAGAATCGTGTTCAGTCTCGGGCCCCGAGCCAGCTGTCGGTTGAGGCGGCCGCAGCCGTCACCACGTCGACGATCGAAGCAGATGCCTTGGCCGGAGATCCGCTGTGGAACGGCGGCTGCGGGTCGTACTCGATCCCGAGCTGGACTGCCTGCGCAACCTCTGGACCTGCCGAGCGGCCGACGAGGTGCAGCGCCATGTCGATTCCGGCAGAGACGCCCGCCGCGGTGATCGTCTTGCCGTCCTCGACGAAGCGGCCGCCGACCGGGTCGGCGCCGAACTCTCGTAGGCGCTCCAGGAAAAGCCAGTGTGAGGTGGCCCGCTTGCCCTCGAGCAGGCCGGCGGCGCCGAGGACGAGGGAGCCCGTGCAAACCGACGTTGTCCACCTGGTTGCCTCGTCTACGTTGCGCAGCCAGGAGAGCACCGTCTGGTCCTCCATCAGGGGCCGGTTGCCCTCGCCGCCCGGCACGAGCACGATGTCTGGGTCGGTCACCTCGTCGAGCGCATGGTCAGCGCTGAGCCCCAGAAAACCGCTGTCGGTGCGGACCTCGCCGCGATCGCGGCCAACAAACTTCACCTCCCAGCCCGGCACGGAGCGCAGCACCTCATAGGGACCGATCGCGTCGAGCGCGGTAAGCCTGTCGAAGATGAGGATCGCTACGTCCATCAGCGAATCATCGCAAGGGTGAAGCCGTCATAGCCCTTCGACCCGACCGTCTGGATGGTCGTGGCGCTGACCCGTGGCTCCGTCGCGAGCATCTCGTGCAGGCGGCGCTGCGCCCTGGCGTTGGGATCGTCGCTGTCTGGGTTGGCCAGCGTGCCGCCGCGGACGACGTTGTCGGCGATGATCAGACCGCCCGAGGCGGAGTGGTCGAGCGCCCAGGCGAAGTACTCGGGCGTGTTCACCTTGTCCGCGTCGATGAACGTCAGGTCGAAGGGGCCAGCTTCCTCTGCGGCCAGGTCGGGCAGGACCTCCAGTGCGGGCCCGACCCGCAGTTCGACGAGCTCGCCGACACCGGCCCGCTCGATGCTCGCCCGCGCCACCTCGGCATAGCGGGGATCGGCCTCAACAGTGACCACGCGACCCCCCGGCGGCAGCGCGCGCGCGAGCCAGATGGTGCTGTAGCCACCCAACGTTCCGAGCTCCAGGATGGATTTGGCGCCCCGGACCTGCGCCAGCAACTGCAGCAGTTTTCCCTGCGGCGGGGAAACCTGGATCTGTGGCAGGCCCGCCTCGACGCTCGCCCGGAGTGCCGCCTCCAGCCCCTCGTCGTGCGGGGCAAGCAGGTCTGTGACGTAGCGGTCGATCTCCGTCCATACCGGATCGCTCATGGGGCGATTTTGCCACGGTAGGCTCTCGGCGGTTGGGCGCTGAAGGCGCACGTCGCAGTATGTTTCGCAGATGCCGGCGAATGTGTTCGATGACACGTGGGACGCGCATCAGTCCCAGCCGGGGTTCACATGGAAGCGGATGCGGCTGGCGGCTCGGCTCGGTTCGGAGAAGCTCGGCGCAAGCGTGTATGAGTTGCCGCCGGGGCAGCGCGCCTTCCCCTACCACCTCCATCACGCCAACGAGGAGCTGCTCGTGGTGCTCGATGGCTCCGTGGCGGTGCGGGGCGAGTCGGGCGAGGAGACACTGGGCCGCGGTGATGCCGTTCTCTTTCCCGTGGGCAGAGAGGGAGCGCACCAGGTCGTCAATCGCTCCGAGGAGGCAGCGCGATTCATGGTCGTCTCGACGATGATCGAGCCCGACATCACCGAGTTCCCGGACACGGGCAAGGTCGGTCTGTTCGCGGGAGCGCCGCCGGGTGGGCAGGCACCCCGGACCCTTGAGGCGTTTCTTCGGCGCGATGCCGAGGTTGGCTACTTCGAGGATGAGCCGACCGACTGAGGAGCCCGTCGCGGAGATATGCGGTGGCGTTAGGTCTCCAGTAGCAGGGTGACCGGGCCGTCGTTCACAAGCGCGACCCCCATGCAGGCCCCAAATACGCCCTTCTCTGCCTTGAGGCGCTCGCAGAATCGGTCGTAGAGCGGCTCGGCCTCTCCGGATGGCGCAGCCTCCGTGTAGCTGGGGCGGTTGCCCTTGCGCGCGTCGCCGATGAGCGTGAATTGACTGACGCACAGAACCTCACGCCCACCGAGCGGCTCGTTCATACGCCCCTCGGCGTCGTCAAAGATCCGCAGTGCCCGCACCTTGTCGGCGAGCCGGTCGGCCTGCTCCTCCGTGTCGCCACGGCGCACCCCGAGAAGGACCACCATCCCCGCGCCGATCTGCGCCACCCGCTTGCCATCGACGTCGACCGCCGCCTGGCTGACCCGCTGGACGAGCGCCTTCACCGGCCCTTCTCTCGCTGGCGCCGGGTTGTTACCGCGGCCCCGGTCTGGGTGAGAAAGACCGCGAGCCGCCGTTCGTACAGCTTTGGATTGACGTTCCACGACTCCGTGTGGCCGGCTCCCAGCAGCCGGTGGTAGCTGACCCAGCGCGGCAGCTCGGCGGCAAAGTCGTCGCTGTCGGCGATCGGCACGACCTTGTCCTCGGTGCCGTGGAAGAGCAGGATCGGCACGTGGAAGTCCTCGGTGTGCTGCAGTGCGTCCAGGCTCTCCCAATCCGCGTCGATGCGCGCCCCGATCATCCAATCGACCGGTGTTGCCGTGAACGACGGCAGGCCCATCTGGGTCGCGTTGAAGCCGATGGTCGACCGCCAGTCGAGGACCGGGGCGTCAAGGACGAGGCCCGCGACCCGCTGCGCGAGCGACGAGCGCTCCATGAACTGGGTGACGAGCGCACCGCCCATCGAGTAGCCGATCAGAATGAGGTGTCGTGCTCCGTGGGCAAGGGCGTAGCGGGCCGCGGCCGCAAGATCCCGCCACTCGGTGAGTCCCATGTGGTGCAGTCCATCGGGGCTTGCCGGGGCGCCAAGGTCCTCTCGGTAGGTGATGAGAAGTGTCGGTACACCCATGCGGTGCAGTGTTGGCGCTACGCGCAGCCCAATCTCGGGCGTGCTGTTTATCCCGTGCACGACGATGGCCCACGTGTCCGAGCGACCCGGAATCTGCCAGGCCGGCATCGACCCCAGTTCGTCGGGAACGCCGACCGTTTTCGACGGCAGGCCAAGAGCCGTGCGTGGGTTCCCCTCATAGACGTGCGGGTCAACCGCAACCTTCATTTCCGGCACCAGGTAGCCGTTTACCGCACGGAGTTTCCGTGTCACCCGATCTCCGTCGCTGCCGAGCACGTTTCCGATGATCGCCCGGCCCCCTTGCCACTCGAGCCCGTACACGCCCTGTCGCAGCGTGTCTTCGGAGTGCGACAGGACGATCCGGGTGGGGGAGACGTCCTCGACCGTGACGTCGGCGGGCCAGTCCGAGTGATCCGGCACCAGGACCGCCGAGGAGAAGTGCCAGCTCAGTGCCGCGGCGATACTGACGACCACGACGACAGCGATCCCTGCGGCGAGCAACCAGCACCTGTGCCGGTGCGGCCATGACTGCGCCTTCACGGCTGTTGGTGCTGTGTCGCTCAAGGGTCGTCCAGCCTAACCTCGCAACCAGCCAGCCGCCGCCCACCTGAATCGTGCGTTGCGAAGCGAGCCACTCAACGACCCGGCCCGCTTCATCGAATCTCGCGCGGCATCCCGGCCATCGGTCAGTCGGCCAGCTCGCGCACGAACCTGCTCCTCTCAGCTTGGCGCTCGTAGTCGGCCGCTTGCCAAAGGGCCATCGCGGCCCGCTCCTCGCTGGCGACGATTGCTGTCAACCTGATCGCACCGAGCGCCTTCAGCCTTTTCTCGCCGTTGCGGATCAGCGCTCTGGCAATGCCCTGGCGTCGCCATTCTGGGTGGACCGCGAGCCGGTAGAAGCTGCCGCGCCAGCCATCCCAGCCGACGATCAGCGAGCCAATCGTCACCTCGTCGACCGTGGCGATGAGCAGCGACTCAGGATCGCGCGCCAACAGCCCCCTGAGCGCCTGCTCGGTGTCAGTTGCGGTCGGAAGACTTTCGGCGGCCCGCCAGAGGGCGAGCACTGACGCCGCGTCCGCCGCAGTGCCAGTACGGATCCTCACGTGGCTCAAGCGCCGATTCATAACACAGGAGGTGTGCGTTGCTGTGTCCGTTGCCCTCGCGCCCGCGACGCTGAGAAGATGCGCGCCATGCGTCGTCCACAATCGCGAGGTGAACGTGAGTCATCTGATGTCTGGAGTTGACCATGGTGCGCGGATTAGGCCCGCGGGGAGAGATGACGCAGCGCTCCTCCTTGAGCTGATCGGCGAGCTGGCCGAGTACGAGCGGTTGGCGGGCATGGTCAGAGGCGACCCGGATCTGTTGGCCAAGGCGCTGTTCGACGACGAGGCGGCCGAGGCCATCGTGGCGGAGGAGGGGGAGGAGGCGGTCGGCTACGCAATCTTCTTCAGCACCTTCTCGAGCTTTGAGTGTCGGTCTGGTATCTGGGTGGAGGATCTTTTCGTCAGGCCAGAGCACCGTGGCCGCGGGATCGGTCGTGCTCTCCTCGGGCACATCTCCGGCCTCGCTCTCAAGCGTGAATGTGCTCGCCTGGAGTGGTCCGCTCTCGACTGGAACTCGCCGGCGCTGCAGTTTTACGACTCACTTGGAGCGTCGCTGATGGAGCAGTGGCGGATACTGCGCCTCGAGGGTGACGGCCTGCGCCGGCTTGGTGCCGGCCGGCAGTCCTCCGTCTAGAACCTCGCGCGATTTCGTGCCTGGCAAGATGCCCTCCATGCTCTGGGATGAGGCAGAGGTCAGCCGTGTCGATGCGCTCAAGTCTCAGGTGCTCGAGATGGGGGAGATGGTCTGCGTTCGGCATCTGGTTCCGGCGGGCTTCGACTCAACGCCGCTGTATCGCGGCCTGCCGGCTGACATGTGCCCATGCGAGCACTGGTGCTACCTGGTCAAGGGTCGTCTCAGGTACCGCTTCGCTGACGGTGGGGAGCTCACCGTCGAGGCGGGGGAGGCCTTTCATCTCCGCAGCGGCCACCTCGCCGATGCCCTTGAGGACTCGGAGCTGATCGAGTTCACGGCAGCCGAGCCCTACCGACGAAAGGCCGAGCATCTCGCGAGCAGAAAGGGTGAGGCAGATGAGTGAGAGGACAAGCATCCACCGCGCGCGCGTGGCGTGGGACATGGACAGGGAGGATCCGCGCGCCCACACGGTGGAGCTCGCGGGCCAGACGCTTGCGGCCTCGAGTGCGGCAGAGTTCGGAGGCAATCCGGACAAGGCCGACCCCGAGGAGATGTTCGTCGCCTCGCTGTCCAGCTGTCACATGCTTTGGTTCCTCTCCCTCGCCCGAGCCGAGGGGCTGCGGGTGGCGGCCTACGAAGACAGCCCGGAGGGAACGATGGACGGCAGCCAATTCACCGGCGTCGTGTTGCGACCGCGGATCGCTTTCGACGGCGCTCCCGAGGATGGGCAGCTTAGGTCTCTGCACCACCGCGCGCACCAGCGCTGCTTCATCGCCAACAGCGTTAGCTGCCTGGTGACCGTTGAGCCGCTCGGATTCGACGTGGGGGGCGAGGACGACATCCCCTCATGAGCGAAGCCGTCTACGGCCGGATCGGACGCGGCTATGCGAACACCCGCCGCGCAGACCCTAGAATCGCAGCCCCGATCGAACAAGCGCTTGGCGATGCTAGAACCGTGCTCAACGTGGGCGCCGGCGCCGGCTCCTACGAGCCCGTCGACCGCGAGGTGACCGCAGTCGAGCCCTCGGCCGAGATGATCGCCCAGCGTCCCGTCGTTCACCCCTATCCCGCACTGGTGCTCAGTGCCGGAGAAGACAGCCTCCGATGCGGAGGTTGACGCGCGGGTGAAGTGATGCAGTATGTCGTCAAGGTCGAAGCCGATCCAGCGCAGGCAAGGTGGCAACTGGTCGATCACCGACCGGCAGGCTCGCGGCGAAAGCCGCCCTCGGCGTCGATCACCTGACCGGTCATCCAGCCGCTGTCGGCGGACACGATCCAGCCGACGATCGCAGCTATGTCATCTGGATGTCCCCAGCGGCCGGCCGGGAACGCGGGGCGCAGGCGCTCGCGCAACTCGGCTGACGGCCAGCCGGTGTCGACCGGACCCGGGTTGATCGCGTTGACCGTGATTCCGCGGGCGGCCAGTTCGTCGGCGAGCGTGCGAGTGACCTGGTGGATGGCGCCCTTGCTGATTACGTACGGCAGCTCGCCGGGCATCGGGCCGAGGTGCTGGCCGGATGTGAACAGCACGATTCGACCATGCGATCGATTCTGGTCATGGCTTGCCGCGAAGGCCTTGGCAAGTAGCACGGACGCGCGAGCGTTCACGGCCCAGGCTCTGTCGAGCTCCTCGACGCTCACTGTTTCGAGCGATTGAGCAGACGTATGAGCGTGGTTGACCACGAGGGCGTCAAGGGCGCCGAATGCATCGGTGGCTCTCCCGATCACCAGTCGTGCGGCGCCCGGATCGGCGAGGTCGGCCTCGACGTGCTGGAGGCGCTCCGGGCCGGCCGCGAGCTCGCCAATCAGTGCATCCATCCCACCTGGGTCGGCGCCCCACCGTTGCTCGGCGTCATACCGCGCGAACGAGTGGAGCAACACGTTCGCGCCGTCTCGAAGAAGGCGCCGTGCAATCGCGAAGCCGATCCCGGCCTTGCGGCTGACGCCGGTCACCACCACGGTTCGACCGTTGGGTCCCCGATCCACCATGACCATCTTCTACTCGATCCGCTGAGATGCCACGCGGTCCGCTATGTGCTCGCTGGCCATTCCGTCCTCAGCACTGCATATATGACGCTGTCGAGATAGCGGCCGCCGACCCGTTCCGCCTTGCGCAGCGTCCCCTCCTGATGGAATCCAAGGCGCTCCGGTATGGCGCGGCTGCGCCGGTTCTCAGCCGCGGCGCGGATTTCGACCCGGTTGAGCTCCCAGATCGTGAGTGCGTGGTCGACCAGGGCCCGCACGGCTTCGGTCATGGTCCCCCGTCCCTGGTACTCCGTTCCCAGCCAGTAGCCAATGCTGGTCGAGCGATGCTGCCAGTTGACGCCGACATGGCCGACGATGCCCGCGATGTTTCCGTCGCAAACGACAGCAGTCTGAAAGCCGTCGTTGGCAGCCACCTGATCCTGCGTTCTGCGGATGAAGCCAAGCGTGTCCGCGGGGGTCTGGGCGGCTGCCCACGGTAGCCACTGTGCGAGCTCCATACGATTCGCCTCGATCAGGGCGTGAAGGTCGTGTGTGTCGTCCCCGCCGAGAAGGCGGAGGTATGTGGCGTCCGAAGTCGGAAGCCTCCACGCTTTGGGGATCCCTCCACTCTCCTGACAGCTAGGGGAAGATTCGCTCATCGCCTTGCTCGCCCCACCGGACTCACCGCCTCCAGACGAGCCTATTCGGCTCTCGCAATACGATCCGGAATGGCCCATCCGATTCAAGCAGGAGCAGGCGCTGCTGGCGACTGCGATCGGGGGGTGGATCGTCGGCGGGATCCATCACATCGGTAGCACCGCCGTCCCGGGCCTTGACGCCAAGCCGATCGTCGACATCCTCGCCGGCGTTCGCGACCTCGACGAGTCCAGGGCGAGTTTCGAGCCTCTCGCGCAGCTCGAATACGTCTACGCGCCGTATCTTCAAGATGAGATGCACTGGTTCTGCAAGCCGGACCCCAGCCGGCGCACGCACCACCTCCACCTTGTTCCGGTCGGATCCGAGCGCTACCGAGACGAGCTGGCGTTTCGCGACCGGCTTCGTGCCGATCCCAAGATCGCGAGCGACTACGCGGATCTCAAGCACAGCCTCGTTGAGCGCTTCGCAGATGACCGCGAGGCCTACACCGACGCGAAGGGCGAGTTCATCCGTGCGGTTCTCGCCGCGCCCGGCAGATGAGCGCTGTGGAGATTCGCCGGGCCAAAGGGGAGGACGCGCCGAGGATCGCGGAGATTCACGTTTGATCCTGGCAGGCCGCCTACCGGGGCACTCTGACCAACGAGCTGCTGGACGGTCTGTCGGTGTCGGAGCGCGCCACCCGCTGGCGAGCCCTCCTGGGCGACGGCGAGGGACATTGACTGATACTCGTGACCGAAGACGGCAGTGGTGAGCTAACGGGCTTCTGTTCGGTGGCAACACCCAGTCACGAGCCCGTCGACGATGAGGGGTGGCGGAGCTGGGCGCCCTCTACATCGATCCCGCTCGCTGGCGCAATGGAGTGGGCACCGCGCTGCCCACCAATGTTCTGGGAGGAGCTGAGGAGCGCGGGCTTACATGACGTCCCACTTTGGGTGCTGCCCCAGAACCGCGCCGCGCGCGCTTTCTATGGACGGTTCGGATTCAAGTTGGAGGAGGGCGACGAAATGCGCGAGGAGCGGAGCGGCCGGCCGGTGATTCGGCTTCGCGCTGTCTTGGCGCCCGGCGAGTTGGATGATTCAGGGCGCTAGGACGCAGCGGTCGCCTCGTTCGGGTTGGGAACCTCGCCGAGGATGCCTGCTCGGCCGTAGGCCCGGCGAATGGCCTGGCTGTGCAACTTCTGCCCGGTCCCGGCGGCCGCCCGCTTGAGCATCTGAACGAAGGCGAGGTCATGGGTGAAGACGATCACCTGCCGCCGCTGTGCTTGCTCGATGAGGCGGTGCGCGACCCGCTCGCACCGGTCGCGGTCGAGCAGGGCTGCGGGATCGTCCAGGACGATCGCGCCCCGTCCCTGGCCAAAGGAGCTTTCGGCAAGGAAGAGTGCAAGCGCAACGGCCCGCTGCTCGCCCTCGCTCAGGACTGCCCCGACCTTCACACCATCCGAGCCTCTCAGGCCGAATTCGATCGCCGCCCGCCCGCCTCTCGCCTTGCCCGCGACGTCGAGCTCGGCGGCCAGAAGGTCCAGCGCGGTGAGCTCGTCGATGATGGCGGCGCGCAGGCGGCTGGTGAGCACACCCTCTTGCAGCTTGCGCAGCTGGCTGCTGATCTTGGCCGTCCTGAGCTCGACGCCGGCCTCCTTGAAGCGCTCGATCTTGACCAGGCTGGAAACGTGACCAGAGATTTCGGGCAGGAGCGACGCCAGTTCCCTGCGCCCGCGCAACTCGGTGCATCGCTCGATCAGCTTCTGCTGGGCGGCCTCGTCCCGTAGTCCAGCCTGGGTCTTGGCGGCCATGACCTGCTCTTCGGCGTAGGACCGAATCCGCGTTGTGGGCGGGATCCGCGGCCCGGTGCTCCGATCCGTCGACGATGTCTCCGCGAGGCCACGGGCAAGCCTCACTCGTGCTGCGAGTGCCTCGACGATCTCCGTGGCGGCCGTGGCGACCTCGTCGGGCGCCTCAGGGAGGGACGCGTCGACTAGAGCGCCGATCACCGCGACGTCGGGAAGCCCATCCACCTTGCCTGCGAGGTCCTTCGTGAGCGACGCGATCTTCTCGCAAAGGTCGCTTTTCACAAACTCCTCGAGTTTGGCCATGCGTGCGCGTGCGTCGCCCGCAAGGTTCTGCTGGCAAAGGGGGCAGGCTCCATCCGGTTTCTTGTCCGGGAAGGTTCCTTTCTCGGCCTCGACGAAGCGCCGTGCCGCCTCCCACATCTCTCGCCAGGGGGCCTGCCCAGTGCCTGGATAGGACTGCTTGGAAAAGGCATCGCTTGCCAACGAACGCTCAGCCGCCGCCGCCTCGTCGAGATTTCCTCGAAGGGCTGCAATCGCTGTGATTCGGTCATCGCTGACCATCTCTGTGGCGCGCTCCAACTCGTCCGCAACCTTTTCCGCTGCCTGCGCCCGGGCCTGCGCTGCTTTCTCCCAGCGACGGCTGTCCTCGGACTGCAGTGCCATCAGCGCTGCCTCGAGCTTCTTGATCTCGACCCGCTCGTCCGCGCTCAGGGTGGCGCGCTTTTCCAACTCGGCAAGGTCGGTCTCGGCGGTGATCGTTTCCAGGAGCTGGCCGGCAGGTGTCGCGGGCTTGATGTCAGCGGGCGGCTGCTCTTCCTGAAGTGTGGAAATCCGTTCCTTGAGCCGCGCCTGAAGTGCTTCCTGTGTTTCCGCCAGCCGCCGCAATAGGAGGAGCGACTCGGGGACATGCTCGATCACACTCGGCTTCGACACGTAGGTGGAGGCGCGGGCTGCATCGAAGATCGCCAACCCGGAGAGGACACGATCGGGTTCCTTCTCGAGGTCGACGGTGATCTCTCGCACGTCGTCGCCGACTGCGATCTGCACGACCGCCGTTTGTCGTTTGCCGGCGGCATTTGCATCGAAGGCGCTGCGAAGGACCTCGGCACTTTCGGACGGCTGGGAGAGTCGCCG
>Ga0055449_10000408_pt1 | contig 11876 bp, 11 predicted proteins | sample China_Galinas_PW_2_FD_57739 | JGI IMG/M metagenome (GOLD analysis project Ga0055449, IMG submission 57739) | Wetland microbial communities from San Francisco Bay, California, USA, that impact long-term carbon sequestration - China_Galinas_PWB_D1 | ecosystem: Environmental > Aquatic > Marine >... | reverse complement strand
CTTCGACATCGGCCCACACTGCTTTGGAACGTGCCGCACCATGGCCGCTGCCTATGGACTGTCGGCGCCCTCGAGCGATGTGCCATGAAACGCAACCAGGTTAGGAATTGTCATGGTGACGACGGCCAACATTGAGAATCGCACGTTCGATGAAATCCAGGTCGGGGACACGGCGCGCCTGCAGCGAACCCTGACGAATGAGGACATTCTGTTGTTCGCGGCCGTGTCCGGTGATGTCAACCCGGCACACGTCGACGAGGAATTCGCGCGCAACGACATGTTTCGCAAGATCATCGCCCACGGCATGTGGGGCGCCGCGTTGATCTCGACGGTCCTGGGCACGCAGATGCCCGGTCCCGGGGCGATCTATGTGGGTCAGACGCTTCGGTTTCGGCGCCCGGTCGCCGTGGGCGACGAGATCGAGGTGATCGTCACCGCGAAGAATAAAGATGAGAAGAGCAAACGCATCGTGTTCGACTGCCAGTGCGTGAACGCCCGAAACGAAATTGTGATCAGCGGCGAGGCGGAGGTCGTGGCGCCCACCGAGAAGGTGTCTCGTCCCCGAGCCGTCCTTCCCGAAGTGCGGATGGTCGATCGTCAGGCTCGATACCGCGTGTTGTTGCGGATGGTCGAACCGCTATCGCCGCTTCGAGCGGCCGTGGTACACGCAGCCGATCGGGTGACGCTTGCGGGCGTCAAGCAGGCGGTCGAGGCTTCGGTGATTGAACCCATTCTGATCGGCCCGCGCCCGAAGGTCCGGGCGGCCGCGGAACAGGCGGAATTCGATTTCGGCAGGTTCAGGCACATCGATGTCGAGCATAGCAATGCCGCGGCGCATGAGGCAGTGCGACTGGCAGCCGCTGGAGACGTCGATGCGATCATCAAAGGCACGCTCTCCACGGTTGAATTGATGGCGGCCATCAATTCGGACCCGCAGTTGCTGCACACCGGCCGCGAGATGACCCACGTCTACGTGCTTGACGTCCCATCGTATCCGCGGCCTCTGCTTCTTTCCGACGCGGGCCTGCATGTGCAGCCCACGCTCGAAGAGAAGCAGGACATCGTTCAGAACGCCATCGATCTGGCCAGAGCACTTCAGATTCCCACGCCGATGGTGGGTATTCTGGCGGCCGTCGGACGCGTGGATCCCAAGATGCCGTCGACGATGGACGCCGCCGCCTTGTGCAAGATGGCCGAGCGCGGTCAGATCAGCGGCGCCATTGTGGACGGGCCGCTGGCATTTGACGCGGCCGTGTCGGGCGACGCCGCGCAGCGGCAACATGTTCACTCGCCCGTCGCCGGTCAGGCCGACATCCTGATCGTTCCCGACCTTGAAACCGGCCACATGTTGGTCAAGCAACTGGAATACCTCGCGGACACCAGCGCCGTGGGCATGGTGTTGGGGGCACGGGTCCCGATTGTTCTGCCGACTGCGGAGTCGACGCCAAGTGAATTCGCAGCCGGTTGTGCCGTCGCAGCCTTGCTACGACAGGCACAACGAGCGCAGCCGGCGAACGAGGTACCGAAGCTCCGCGACGCGCCGCAGCCATGATGGAACCGTAACCAAACGTGAATTCAAAGGGGGGCCTCATGAGCGTAAGCAACCTGAATTACCTGTTCCATCCGCGGAGCCTGGCCGTCATTGGGGCATCCGATCATGAGGACAGCCTCGGCGGCATCGTTCTTCGAAACGTACTGGCCTCGGGGTATGGGGGGCCGGTCATGCCGGTTCATCCGGAGGTGGATCAAGTCGCCGGTATGTCGGCGTATCACGACATCGCCTCCATGCCGGAGTCGCCCGATGTGGCGGTGATCTGCACGCCGGCGCCGACCGTGCCCGAGCTCATTGCCGAGTTGGGGGAGCGCGGCGTCAAGGCGGCGATCATCATCACGGCGGGACTGGGGCGGCAGTGCGACGGCGGTGGTCGCACGCTGCAGGAGGCGGCGCTCGACGCCGCCCGGTCGCACTCGCTGCGGCTACTGGGTCCGAACTGCGTGGGTCTGATCGTTCCGTCCATCGGGCTCAACGCGAGCTTCGCCCCTTCCGGCGCACTTCCGGGCCACCTCGCCCTCGTCTCACAGTCGGGGGCCATGTGTACCGCCGTGATGGACTGGGCTCATTCGAAGGGAATCGGGTTCTCGCACTTGATTTCACTGGGTAACTGCGCCGACGTCGATTTCGACGACACGATCAACTATCTCGCCGAGCAACCCGATGTTCACGCGATCCTCCTCTACATCGAGTCGGTTCGCCACGCCCGGGCGTTCATGACGGCGTCACGGTCCGCGGCACGAATGAAGCCGGTTCTGGCCGTCAAGGCCGGGCGCGTCGAGCAGGGAGCGCGGGCCGCCGCCTCGCATACCGGTGCGATTGCCGGCGCCGACGACGTATACGATGCGGCCATTCGCCGGGCCGGCATGCTCCGCCTGTTAACCATCGAGGATTTGTTCGACGCGGCGGAGATGCTCTCCCGCTGTCAACCGCCTCGTGGCGACCGCCTGGCGATCGTCACCAACGGTGGCGGCCCCGGCGTGATGGCCACCGACACTCTGGTGACGGCCGGTGGCACGCTGGCCGAACTCTCGGAGGAGACCATCGCCGCATTGGACAAGGTGCTTCCACCGACCTGGTCGAAGGCCAACCCGCTCGACATCATCGGGGATGCGCCGCCCGAACGATACGTCAAGACGCTCCAGTGCCTCGACACCGACGAGAACATCGACGCGACTCTGTTGATCCATGCGCCTTCGGCGATCGCGCCGAGCCATGAGATCGCTCGTGCGGTCATCGAGGCGCTGCCGGCTCTCGATCATCCCTTGCTGGTCTGCTGGCTCGGCGGGGACGCGGTCGTCACCGCGAGGAAGCTGTTTGACGCGGCCGACGTGCCCAGCTTTGAATCTCCCGAGGACGCCGTCAACGCCTTCTTGCGCCTCGTTCAATACCAGCGCAATCAGCACCTGCTCCAGCAGATGCCGACCTCGCGCGCTGCGAAGAGCGAACCTGACATCGACACGGCCAGAAATCGGATCGACACCGCGATCAAGAGCGGGCAGGAGATGATGGGTGAAGTCGAGGCCAAGGAACTACTGGCGGCGTACGGAATTCCGGTGGTTCAGACGCGAATCGCCGGCTCCGTCGACGAAGTGGAGCGACTTGCCTGGCAGATCGGATTTCCCGTGGCGGTCAAGATCCGTTCGCCTGACATCACGCACAAGTCCGATGTCGGCGGTGTGGCGTTGAACCTCGACACGCCCGAAGAGGCCCGGGCCGCCGCGGAAGCGATGATCCGCCGCGTCCGACGCCTGTTTCCACGCGCCGGCATCGACGGATTCAGCGTGCAGAAGATGGTGCACCGACCGGGTGCCCATGAGTTGATCATCGGGGCCACGGTTGATGCGACTTTCGGCCCCATCGTACTGTTCGGACACGGGGGCACGGCCGTGGAGGTGATTCGCGATCGTGCTATCGGCCTGCCGCCGCTCAACATGACGTTGGCGCGGGATATGATCGAGCGTACGCGCATCTCCAGGCTGCTCGCGGGATATCGCGATCGACCACCCGCGGCCATCGACGCGATCTGTGACGTACTGGTGCAAACGTCGCGACTGATGGAAGATCACGTGCAGATCGTCGAGCTGGACATCAACCCGCTGCTCGCCGACGAGAATGGCGTGCTCGTCCTGGATGCGCGCGTCAAGGTTCAAGAGGCGGAATGCAGCGGCGCCGGACGCCTCGCCATCGAGCCGGAGCCGTGACGCGCCCGCCGCGCGATGCCCTTACGGGTCACTATTCTCCACCCTTCGCCTCGAACGACTGCAGAGCCAGGTAGTTCGGGCCGAAGCGCTTGAGGTTGTCGAGCTGCTGGTCGAAGAGGTCGAAGTGACCCTCCTCGTCCTGGATCTGCTGCTCGAAAAGCTGCCTCGTGCCCGCGTCGGCGTGCTCGTGGCACTTGAGGGCGAAGCGGTTGTAGTCTTCGACGGCCTCCTTCTCCATCGCGGCCGCCCGCTTGAGGATCGCCTCGGGCTCGGTGATCGTCTCGACCGGGCCGCGCGGCGTCATCTCGATCTCACCGTCCAGAAAAAGAATCCGCTCGGCGAAGTGCTCGACGTGGAGCATCTCCATGATGGCGACGCGCTTGAACAGAGCGGCCAGCGGCTTGAACCCCTGGTCGTCCAGGTGCATGTGCCAGTACATGTATTGGAGCACTGCCTGTAGCTCGTCGGCCACGCCCTTGTTCAACAACTCGATGCTCTTCGTTCGGTCCATGATGCCTCCTTTTGTCGGCAAGGCGCGCTTCCAACGGGCGACTCATGATCAGAGCCGTGACCGTAAGGGAGCGGTCCGTCTTGTGTTCCTTCACCGGCGACACCGGGCTACTCGAGTCGCCGCTGCTCCGCGGTGACCATACTGTTCCATGCGCTACCTCCATCACGTCGCGTGCCACATGCCGGTGAGCCGCCCGTCCGGCGGTACGCCGAACCATACCTAACATTTTTCTAACATCCCTCTTGCCGGATGGCCGAAGATGGGGTAGATTGCCCGCACAAGCGGCCCGGGAGGGCTGAACTCGACCCCAACACGGAGGAACCCATGGCCCTTCTCGTCACCGGCAGCATCGGCATCGATACGGTCACCTCGCCCCACGGCTCAGTGGACAGCGTTCTGGGCGGCTCGGCCGTCTATTTCAGCTTCGCGGCCGCCCACTATTGCCCGGTGCGGCTGGTGGCCGTCGTCGGCGAGGACTTCCCGACCGAGTTCCGGAGCACGCTGGAGACCCGCGGCATCGATCTGACCGGCCTCGAGACGCGTGCCGGAAGCAAGACATTCCGCTGGGCCGGCAAGTACGTCGGCGACATGAACGAGGCCGAGACCGTCGGCGTCGAGCTCAATGTGCTCGCGGAGGCGGGCCCGAAAGTTCCCGCCGGAATTGCCGACTCGGATACGGTGTTTTTAGCGAATACTCATCCGGGGCTTCAGCGCGAGCTGCTCTCCCAGGTGACGTCACCGAAGCTGACGGTGATGGACACGATGAACCTGTGGATCGAAAACGAGCGCGACTCGCTGATCGAGACCATTGGGATGGTGACCGGCGTGATCATCAACGATGCCGAGTCGCGGCAGCTGACGGGGAAGATGAACCTGATCGAGGCCGGCGAGGCGGTGCTGGGGATGGGGCCGAAGTTCGTCATGATCAAAAAGGGCGAGCACGGCGCGCTTCTCGTGACGCCAGAGGGGCCGGTAGCGATCCCCGCGTTTCCAACCAAGCGCGTGTGCGACCCGACCGGGGCGGGCGACAGCTTCGCCGGCGGCACGCTCGGGTATCTGACGGCCGAGGGCAAGCACGATCCCGCGACGCTCGCCCGGGCGATGGTCCGCGGCACGGTGGCGGCGTCGTTTACGATCGAGGACTTCTCGCTTGGCCGGGTGAAGGACCTGGCCCGCGGCGAGATCGACGCCCGCGTCGACAAGTTCCTGAGCATGCTGCGTTTCGAGTAGGTTCGGGTTTCGAGTAGGTTCGGGTTTCGAGCGGGAAGTTACCAGAAGGTCGGGTCGAGGTGGAGCCGCATTGCGACTGTTCGTGGCCATCCTGCTCGATGACGAGGTTCGCACGGCGCTGGGTCGCGTGCAGCAGACGCTGGACCGTCGGTGCGACGGCGTGCGATGGGTCCGGACGGACCAGCTTCACGTCACGGTGAAATTCCTCGGTGACGTGGACGATCGGGACGTTTCGGCGGTAACCGAGGCGATCGCGGCCGGGGCCGCCGACGGCGCGGAGACGACAATGACGGTGTCCGGCGCAGGCTGTTTTCCACCGCGGGGCGGTGTGCGGATCGTCTGGGCCGGGGCGTCGGACGAGGGCGGCGCGCTGGCGCGGGCCGCGGAGGCAATCAACGGGCGCCTCGAGGCCCTCGGGTTCGAGGCGGAGCGGCGGCGGTGGTCGCCGCACATCACGATCGGCCGGGTGAAGTTCGACAAGTCGGCCGGTCGGGTTCGCTCGGCTGTCGAGCAGGCGTCGTACCCGTCGCTCATGCAGCCGGTGGATTCGGTTTCACTCATGTCGTCGGTCCTTTCGCCGAAGGGGCCGACCTACGATACGGTCTTTACATGCCCGCTGGGAACGGCGTAGCCCCGTCGGGTGGGAGGTGTACAATGAAAGTCATCATGGACGACAAGCAGGAAGCCAAGCGCAGTGAGGCGTTGGATCGTGCCCTTCAGCAGATCGAGAAGCAGTACGGTCAGGGCGCCATCATGCAGCTCGACAAGATGGAGGCCGACGTGGAAGGTCTACCCACCGGTGCGCTATCTTTGGATTTGGCCCTAGGCGGGCAGGGGTTGCCGCGCGGGCGCGTCATCGAGATGTTCGGCCCGGAGTCTTCGGGCAAGACGACGCTTGCGCTGCACGTCGCGGCCGAGGCCCAGAAGCTCGGCGGCGTGGCCGCGATCATAGACGCGGAGCACGCGCTCAATCCGTCGTGGGCGAAGAAGTGCGGCATCAACCTCGAGAAGCTGCTCGTCTCCCAGCCGGAGGCCGGTGAGGAAGCGCTCGAGATTTGCGAGATGCTCGTGCGTAGCGGCTCGGTGGACGTGATCATCGTGGACTCGGTGGCGGCGCTCATTCCTCGGGCGGAGATCGAGGGCGAGATGGGCGACGCGCATGTCGCCGTGCAGGCGCGGCTGATGAGCCAGGCGCTGCGCAAGCTGACGGCTGCCATCGGCAAGACGAAGACCATCGTCATCTTCATCAATCAGATTCGTATGAAGATCGGCGTGATGTTCGGCAATCCCGAGACGACGCCGGGCGGGCGTGCGCTGAAGTTCTATTCTTCCGTTCGACTGGACGTGCGCCGCATCTCCTCGATCAAGGAGGGCGACGTGGTCACTGGTAACCACGTTCGCGCCAAGGTCGTGAAGAACAAGGTGGCCGCTCCGTTCCGCGAGTCGGAGTTCGACATCATGTTCGACAGCGGGATCAGCGCCGAGGGCGATCTGCTCGACATGGCGATCAAGGATGAAGTGGTCAAAAAGAGCGGGGCGTGGTTCAGCTATGAGGACGTTCGTCTCGGGCAGGGGCGGGAGAACGTCAAGCAATTCCTGAAGGACAACCCGGATCTTTTCGCCGAAATCAGGCAGGCGGTGTTGGCCAAGCGGGCTCCGGCGACGGCTGAAGACGCCGAAAAGCCGGACTCGAAGAAGTCCGCGTCGAACCTGAAGGCGGACTCATCGGCCAAAGGCGCGACGAAGAAGCGCAAGCGGGCATAGCCGTTCCAAACCGGAACAGGGTGCCCCATCGTTGGTCGACCGTCTGAGTGTCGGCTGCCGTGTCGCGTCATCTCGACCAACGGTGGGAGCCGGAATCGATATCCGAGGTCCATCCGTCTCCCGCCCCCGCCCTTGCCCGCGGTCGGCGCTGATGGTTCCTTGCGTCGTGTTGACGCGGGCAAGGACAGGGCACCCCGACTGCCGACGTTCTAAACCGGATGGTCCGGTAGGCCGACATAACCTCTGATGCGCGACTGGATCGGCAATCTGCGACCGTTCCGCGCGCGGATGGAGGCGTTGAGCCATGACCGAGGCGGCGACGGTGAGTGAGAACGACAGGCCCGGTTTCTCGACGGGAAAACCGATCAATGTGGTCGTGGTCGGTCCGCCGCTGGACACCATGGGCGGAATGACGAGCGTCGTTCGGCAGACGCTGGGCTTGGCTTATGACGACCGATACGCCGTGCACCACCTTCCCACGACGCACAGCAGTCAACCGAATGAACGTTCGTGGCAGAAGCTTCGCCGGCATCGCGCTCAGGTCGATCGCCTGCACCGCACCGTGAAGGAGCTGGATGCCCGGATCGTCCACATCCACACCTGTAGCGGATTCTCGTACTATCGCTCGCTGGTGGATGTACTCGCCGCTTGGCGCCTGGGTCGCCATACGGTGCTGCATGTCCACGGCGCGCGGTTCGACGAGTTCTTTCGTGAATCGTCGGCGCCGGCGCGCTGGAGCATCGGTTGGGGGCTGTCCCGTGCGGATCGCGTGATCGCTCTGTCATCGTCGTGGCGCGACAAGCTCCTGGCGATGGCACCGGCCGCGAACGTGACGGTCATCGAAAACGCCGTCGCCACAGGCAGCGAGCGCGCTGTCCAAAAGGCAGGCCTGTCGGAGCCGTGCCACTTCATCGTGCTGGCGCGGATGGACCACTGGAAGGGCATCGACGACGCCTTGGAGGCGTCGCGCGAGTTGGCCGAGCGCGGTGTCAACTTCCGGCTGACGCTGGCCGGGCCGGAGGGCACCGCCGGGGACGCGGCCGGGCTGGTCGAAAGAATCCAATCGCTGGGGATTACCCATCAGGTCCGATACGTTGGTCCGGTGGAAGGGGACGCGAAGACGAACCTTCTTGAAAGCGCGGACGTCTACCTCCTGCCGAGCCACAACGAAGGCATGCCCATCTCCCTGCTCGAAGCGTTGTCGCACGGTTTGCCGATCGTCGGGACGAGCGTGGGGGCGGTACCCGAGGTCGTCGAAGACGGGGTGGTGGGTTTCCTGGTCCCGCCGAAATCACCGGCGCAGCTCGCTGAGGCCATGGCGACGTTGGCGACGAACGGCGATCGCCGGGCCCACTTCGCGAATGCCGCGCGGTGTCTCGCACGAGCACGTTTCAGTCTGATGCGCTTCGAGCGTGAGTTGATCGGGCTGTATGACGGGCTACTGAGTTCGCCGCCGCCGGTACTCGAGTTGCTGGAGCAGTCCCACGCGATGTGGCAGGTGCCCGCCGGCACACCTGGCTAAGGTCCATCACTCACAGCGCACATCGTAGACTTCGGCGCGGACCTGGCCGGGCCGGCTTCACGATTCTGGGGAAGAGGCGGTGGCGATTTCGAGCACCTCGGTGCTGGCGTCGTTAATGTGGCGTGCCTTCTCAGCCACCTTCCGATAGCCGAGGTACTGGATGATCTCGAACACCTCAGACCAACTCGGAAACGGTCGATCGTTGATGCGTTTGTATTCGTCAATGGCCATGATGAATTCGAGGAGTTCGCCGGAAATCTCGCCTTCCTCGGCCGCCCGACGGACTTCCCCGCGACGTCGTCCCGGCCCGCGACGGCGGTCCATGCCCGAGCGTCGGTCGACGACCTTTTCTCGGCGGTCGGTGCTGGCGCGCCGATCGGCGTTGTCGCGCCGATTCGGCTTTACAGTGGAGTCGCTCATACGGCGGCCATCGGTCGGCGGTCGGCCACTCTTGAAGTGCGTCCGTACCCAGTCAGGCCGAGGTGATCAGGGCGGTTGTTATCGGGAGGTGAACTTTGATCGGTAGGGGCATGGGCGGGCGGCGACGTGGATCCTAGTCCATGTCGTCGAACTCCTCGTCCTCTTCGAAGTCGTCATCGTCATCGTCGTCGTAGTCGTCGTCATCATCATCGTCATCGTAGTCGTCATCGTCGTCGTCATCGTCATCGTCGTCGTAGTCGTCGTCCTCCTCTTCGAAGTCGTCGTCCCATTCGTCGGGATCATCGGTCGCGGTGAAGCATTCGAGGATTTCCCGCGCCTGGCGGAGCAGATCGGGACGCACGAGGACCAGCACACTCGCGAAGCGCGAAACATAAGAACTGAAGGTCGCGTCCGGTCTGCCCAACACCGACGGAATGTCGAAATCGTCGAGCATCTCTCGATAGGCCTCGGCCTCGTCGCGCGAGGGCGCGACACAGACACAGGCCATATCGGCGGTGGGCGACTCCCAGGCCGACACGTCCCAACCGGAATCGGATCGTGGATCCCAAACCATGATCGTTTCCCCGCTTACAGCAATTGCCTTTCCGACGTCGATTCCGCGGCAGCGAAGCCCTGTCGATGCGCGTAAAATCGACAGCCAACAACGAACCTCATAAACGAAAATCGCGAAAAGTCTAGCCTGTCAATAGGGGTCGTCAAGAAAAAAATCAGCGAGTTGGTGACGCGTCGCCGTAGCGACTGCCCAGCCCTCGGGGGCAGGCTCGACGGTCGGGCCGGGGTGAGCAGCCGGCGTTCGTAACTCCGGCTCCCTACGGACGTTGCGATTTTCGGCCAGACCCCTGGCTGTCAACGTGATCCTGAAGACGCAGGTTGAAGTCGTGCCCTACGTTCGTCAGTCACTCGTATGGATCGAGTCGGTGGGCGGCGAATCGCTGAACGCTGCTGGCCAAGTGACGCGGCGCGCGTGCGAGCGAACGGGCGTGCTCGATCAGCCAGTCCATGAGGACGTCGCCGTGGCCAGAAGTTCGTGCAGAGCGGTCACCTTCAGAAGGGTTCCTCGATGTCCTCGTCGTCCCCGGTGTCACCGAGGCGCGCACCGAAGCCGTTCATGATTCGCTCGAAGGCGAGTGTCGCGGCCTCTTCGGTCTCGCCGAACAGAAACGACGTCTCCAGGGCGAGATCGGCGAGCAGGGCGCCGAATTCCTCCGGATCCTCCAGGATGCCGTCACGAAGCTGGAAATTGACCAAACCGTCGATGACCCAGGCGCGGAGCAGCTCCACCGCGCCGTCGCGCTCGCTGTCTTCGGGGGGCGGCAGTTCCTTGGTGAATTCGTCCATTCCGTTCGATCCTCTCTGAGAAAGGGCCTGTCGTGCTTTCCCGTGTCAGCGGGGCGTCGGTTGGTCGTGCGATCAGCGCAGCCGGTCCGGGTTGAGCCCGTGTAAATCTTCTGTCACAAACAGTCCGTCCTTACGGATCAACTCGCCGTCGAACCAGATTTCGCCGCCGCCGTTGGCTGCGTCCTGGAGGCAGACGATGTCCCAGTGGACACTGCTGCGGTTGCCGTTGTCGGCCTCGTCGTACGCCTGGCCGGGCGTGAAGTGGAACGATCCGGCGATCTTCTCATCGAAGAGGATGTCGAGCATCGGCTCAGTCACGAACGGGTTGAAACCGATCGCGAACTCGCCGATGTAGCGGGCGCCGGCGTCGGTGTCCAGCACCTCATTCATCGCTTTGGTGTTGGTGCTGGTGGCGTCGACGATCTTACCGTCCTTGAACTCGAACCGGACGTTGTCGTGAATCGTGCCGTCGTAGATGGTGCGCGCGTTGTATTGGAGCGTTCCGTTGACGCTATTCTTCACCGGGGCGGAAAACACCTCGCCGTCCGGGATGTTGAGCTTGCCGTCGCACGGGATCGCGTCGATGCCCTTGATCGAGAACGCCAGCTCGGTGCCCGGGCCGACGATCTTGACCTGATCGGCCTCCCTCATCCGCTTGGCCAGCGGCTGCATGGCCTTGGACATCCGCGCGTAGTCCATCGTGCAGACGTCGAAGTAGAAGTTCTCGAAGAACTCCGTACTCTTGCCGGCCTGCTGGGCCATCGACGGGCTCGGCCAGCGCAGCACGACCCACCGCGTCTTGGGCACGCGGATCTCCTGGTGGACGCGCTTCCAGACGTTTTCCTTGTAGAGCGTGCGCTTCTCCTTCGGAACGTCGGAGTCCTCGGCGATGTTGGGGTTGCCGCGCATGCCGATGTAGGCGTCGACGTGCTTCATGCGTTCGGCCTCGATGTCGGCGATGAGGCTCATCTGCGTTTCGGAGGCGCAGTGCATGAGCATCCGGTTGACGGTGTTGCTCTTGAGCGTCACCAGCGGGTCGGCCCCGGCCGCCCGGGCCATGCGCACGAGTTCGCACGTCATCTCGTGCGGAATATCGATGGCCTCGATGAGGATCTTCTCACCGGGCTTCATGGCCGTGGAGTAGTTGATTAGCACGTCCGCCAGCTTGGTCATTCTCGGGTCGATCATGGCACTACCTCACTAGACGTCAGACTGTCGTTTTCCGTTCTCGAGCCTCCCGGCGCCGGATGCGCCCGGCTCGCCCCCCCGCTCTACGCGCCAGCCGGGAGAATAACGCCAAAGCGGGCGGTCGAC
>Ga0055449_10000407_pt1 | contig 11895 bp, 10 predicted proteins | sample China_Galinas_PW_2_FD_57739 | JGI IMG/M metagenome (GOLD analysis project Ga0055449, IMG submission 57739) | Wetland microbial communities from San Francisco Bay, California, USA, that impact long-term carbon sequestration - China_Galinas_PWB_D1 | ecosystem: Environmental > Aquatic > Marine >... | reverse complement strand
TTCGCCTTCTTCGGCCCGACGAGCCAGGGCAGCAGCATGACGACGATGCCGGCGCCGAACTGCAACTCGGGCTCGCCGAAGCGGGCGTCCTCGGTGGCGACGGTCATGTCGCAGGCCAGCGCCAGCTCGCAGCCGCCGGCCAGCGCCGGGCCGTGCACCGCCGCGATGGTGGGCTTGGCGAGATGCCAGAACCGCATCACCGCATTGAAATCCTTGCGCAGCACCGGCGCCCACTCTGCCTCGCCCTGGGGCGGCGCCGCGGCCTGGGCCTGCAAATCGAACCCGGCCGAGAACGCCTTGCCCGCCCCGGTCACGACGAGCGCCCGGATTGCCGGGTCGGCCTCGACGCGGTCGCAGGCCGCCATCATCTCGGCGAGCATCTGTGCGTTCATCGCGTTGAGGCGCTCGGGGCGCCGCAAGGTCAGGACCGCGACGGGTCCGTCGGTCGCCAGTGCTATGGTCTGGTAGGTCATCAAGCCCCCCGGAAAGGTCGCGACGATCATTCCGTCGCTCAGCCGCAGCGGTCAAGGGGAGGAGAGATGGTGGGGGATCCTGGAATCGAACCAGGCGTGGGTCTCCCCGGCGGATTTACAGTCCGCTGCCGCACCTTGCAGCGCATCCCCCATTCCGGGTGTGTGGGATGTAGGCGCCGCCCCCCAGTGCTGTCAACAGACAATCCGCGCCTTTCCTCGGCCGGTCATCCGGCCTAATCTCGGCGCCCTGTGGAGAGGAAAACCGATGTCCGAGACCCCCCCGGATCGCGGCGCAACGAACGGCAAGCGGTCCGGCAAGCCGAAATGGGCGATCGCGCGCGACCGGGCCCGCAGGGCCGGGCCCGAGACGGTCTGGCTGTTCGGCCTGCATGCGGTGCGCGATGCGCTGATGAACCCGCGCCGCCGCCGTCACCGGCTGATCGTCACGCCGAACGCCGCGGCGAAGCTGGCCGAGGCGATCGCGGTGGCAGGGATCGACCCGGAGATCACCGATCCGCGCAGGTTCCCGGCGCCGCTGGACCCGCAATCGGTCCACCAGGGCGCGGCGCTGGAGACCGAGCCGTTGGACTGGGGCGGGCTTGCCGATCGCTGCGCGCCGGCCGCGACCGGCCCGGCGCCGATCGTGGTGCTGCTCGACCGGGTGACCGATCCGCACAATGTCGGCGCCATCCTGCGCTCGGCCGAGGTGTTCGGCGCCCGCGCGGTGATCGCGCCGCGCCACCACGCGGCGCCCGAGACCGGGGCGCTGGCGAAGGCCGCTTCCGGGGCGCTGGAGCGCCAGCCCTATCTGAGGGTGCGCAATCTGGGGGACGCGATGCAGGAGCTGGCCGCGATGGGCTATGTGCTGGTCGGTCTCGACGGTGCCGGCGAGGCCGAGCTGGGCCCGTTGCTCGCCGCCGAATCAGGTCGGCCGCTCGCACTGGTTCTCGGTTCCGAGGGAATCGGGCTGCGCCAGCGCACGCGCGCATTGTGCGGTTCCCTGGCGCGAATCACCGCCGGCTCGGATTTTGCCTCGCTCAACGTCTCCAATGCGGCTGCGGTGGCCCTATATGCTGCGTCCATGTCCGCCGCGAGCCCAAAAAACGCCGTCTAAACAGGATTTTTGCTCACGACATTGCTACGGAGGGTTACATAATCGCAATGAAATCGCCATATTATGCTCGTGAAGCGGATTTGAACGGACCGCTTCGATACTCACTGTCCCTCGTTCCGACTCTGGTCCGCCGGCAATCTTCGTTCAGCGAATGAATGGCCGGCGGACATTTTTCCCTAGCCGCTGCTGATATCCGCCCGGTGGCGCGGTGCTTTTGATCTCGCGGCCGGCGTTGAGCCATGGCAGAAACGGCCCATGGACACGCCCAGCTACGCGCACGACCACATCCGCGGCATTCTCGAGCGCACCCACACCATCGCCACGGTGGGGGTGTCGCTGAACGAGGTGCGGCCCTCGTACTACGTCGCCCGGTATCTGAAGCTGAAGGGCTACAAGGTGATCCCGGTCAATCCGCGTTATGCTGGCACCGAGGCCTTCGGCGAGACCGTGATCGAGAGCCTGGCGGCGATCCCGCGCGCGCACGACCCGATCGACATGGTCGATATCTTCCGCCGCTCGGCGGAGGCGGGCGCCGTGGTCGACGAGGCCATCGAGGCGCTGCTCGACCGCGGGCTCAGGACCGTCTGGATGCAGATCGGGGTGATTGACCGCGAGGCGGCCAGGCGGGCCGAGGCCAAGGGCCTGACGGTGATCATGAACCACTGCCCCAAGATCGAGTACCAGCGGCTGTTCGGCGAGCTTCGCTGGGGCGGGTTCAACACCGGGATGATCTCGTCGAAGCTGCGCTGACCCAGTGCGCTGACCCAGTGCGCTGACCCCGGCGGCCCGCCATGGCGCTTGACCCGGTGGCCGATCCGGGTGTGTGCTCGTGCGGCATTCCTGTCGGAGCCCGCCCCCATGAAGCCGCTGGACATCCTGATCGCGATCTGCGTGCCCGTCTCATGGGGGCTGGGGATCGTCGTCGCCAAGCCTGCGGTCGACCAGTTCCCGCCGATCCTCTTGATGGCGCTGCGCTTCAGCATCTCGGCGCTGGCGCTGGTCTGGTTCGTGCGGGTGCCGCGGGTTTCGCTGAAATGGCTGTTCGTCGCCGCCTTCGTCGGCTCGACGGTCCAGTACGGCCTGACCTTCAACGGGCTGAAGCTGCTCGATGCCTCGACCATGTCGCTCCTGGTGCAGGCCGAGGCGCCGTTCCTGGCGCTGGTCGGCGCGGTGGTGTTCGGCGAGCGGCTGGGACCGCGGCGGGTGCTCGGCATGCTGGTTGCCTTCGCAGGCATCTACCTGATCACCGGCGAGCCGCGGATCCGGGGGCACGAGCTGGGCGTTGCCCTGGTGCTGGGCGGCGCGTTCTTCTGGGCCTGCGGCCAGATGATCGTGCGCAAGCTTGGCCCGATCGGCGGGATGACCGCGATCGCCTGGATTTCGATCTTCGCCGCGCCGCAGCTGTTCGCCGCCTCGGCGCTGGTCGAGCAGGGCCAGCTTGCGGCGCTGGCCGGGGCGCCGCCGTCGGTCTGGGCGACGGTGGTCTATCTGGGTCTGGTGATGACGGCGGTGGGCTATACCTGCTGGTATCATGTGCTCGGGCGCTACGAGGTCAATCAGGTGGCCCCGTTCCTGCTGCTGATCCCGGTGACCTCGGTGGCAGGCGGGGCGCTGCTGCTCGACGAGCCGCTGACTCCGACCATCCTGATGGGCGGCAGCGTCGTCCTCGCCGGGGTCGCGCTGTTGCTGATCGAGCCCCGCCGGGCTGCGGTGGGCAGCGCCGGCGAGTGACGTTGCGGGCCGGGCGCGGCGGTTTCCCCGTCAAATCGCTTGCGGTTCAAATCGCTTGCGGTGCGGCGGCGGGGCCGATACAGCGATTCAGCCAAATTGCGAGGAGAATTAGGCCCATGAGCTACGGCTTCGATACCCTGCAGGTCCATGCCGGCGCCAGACCGGATCCGGCGACCGGCGCGCGGCAGACGCCGATCCACCTGACCACCGCCTATGTGTTCCGCGACGCCGACCACGCGGCGGCGCTGTTCAACCTGCAGGAGGTCGGGTTCATCTACTCGCGCCTGACCAACCCCACCGTCTCGGTGCTGCAGGAGCGGGTCGCGGTGCTGGAGGGGGGGATCGGCGCGGTCGCCTGCTCGTCGGGCCACGCGGCGCAGATCCTGGCGCTGTTCCCGCTGATGCGGCCGGGGGACAATGTGGTGGTCTCGAACCGGCTCTATGGCGGCACGGTGACCCAGATGAACCAGACCATCCGGCGCTTCGGCTGGGAGGCCAAGTTCGTCGACATCGACAGGACGGGCGAGATCAGCCGGGCCTGCAACAAGCGCACCCGCGCGATCTTCTGCGAGACGATCGCCAACCCCGGCGGTCATATCGCGGACCTGCCGAAGATCGCCGAGGTGGCCGAGCGCAAGGGGGTGCCGCTGATCGTCGACAACACCTCGGCCACCCCGTACCTTTGCCGGCCGATCGAGATGGGGGCGACCCTGGTGGTGCACTCGGCGACCAAGTACCTCACCGGCAACGGCACCGTGACCGGGGGCGTGGTGGTGGATTCGGGCAAGTTCGACTGGTCTGCCTCGGACAAGTTCCCGTCGCTGAGCCAGCCCGAGCCCGCCTATCACGGGCTGAAATTCCACGAGACCTTCGGGCCGCTGGCCTACACCATCCACGGCCATGCGGTGGGGCTGCGGGACCTGGGCATGACCATGAACCCGATGGGCGCATTCCAGACCCTGCTGGGGGTCGAGACCCTGAGCCTGCGCATGGACAAGCACGTCGCCAACGCGGTCGAGGTAGCGAACTGGCTGGAGAACGACGACAGGGTCGTCGCGGTGACCTATGCCGGGCTGAAGTCGAGCCCCTACTTTCGGCGCGGGCGCAAGCTGTGCCCCAAGGGGGCAGGGGCGCTGTTCACCTTCCAGCTCAAGGGGGGCTACGATGCCTGCGTGAAGCTGGTGGACTCGCTGGAGCTGTTCAGCCATGTGGCGAACCTGGGCGACACCCGGTCGCTGGTGATCCACTCGGCCTCGACCACCCACCGCCAGCTGACCCCGGAGCAGCGCGTCGCGGCCGGGGCCGGGGACGACGTGGTGCGCCTCTCGATCGGCATCGAGGACCCGGCGGACCTGATCGCCGACCTCGACCAGGCGCTGGCCAAGGCCCACCGCTGAGGGGCGATACGCGGCGGCGCAAGCCCCGGACGGCGCTGGCGCGCCGTTGCCTCCTCCCCAGCCCTCCCCCCGCCGGGGGGAGGGACCGCGGGTCGACAGATCGGTCCCTAGTCGCGCAGCTGCATCACCACCTCGCCGACGATGGTCGGGGTGGTCAGCTGCACCACCTGGAAGTCGCCGGCCGGGCGTTCGGCCAGATAGAGGGTGAACGGCCGCTGGCGGTCGTTCGCCATCTGCTCCGGCCGGTAGCCGGAGAGCCGGGTGAAGGTGCCGTCGCAGCGGATCCGGTCCTCGGTGCGCTTCGGGTCCTCGGTGTGCTTCGGGGCGGCGATGTCGAAGGCGAAGCGGCGCCGGCCGTCGAAGGCCTCGATGTGCTGGCCGCAGACCGCGCTTACCGGCCCCGGCGCCAGCGCGCTGAGCACCGCGCTGAGGGGGTCGGTGACCCCCCCGTCCTGATCGAGTGGATCGATCGCCCATGGCTTGTCGTGGAAGGCGGGTGCGACATCGATCTGGAAGGGCTTGCTGCCGGCGAAGGCGATGTCGATTCGCCGCTCCTTCGTGCTGCCGATCTCCAGCGAGCGGTAGTGCGCCGGTAGCAGCGCGCCGGCCGCCAGCTTACCGGCGGCCTCCGCGCGGATGTCCGAGTCGGTGAACAGCGAGACCAGGCCCCGGACCTTGAAGTCGCCGGTCGCCTGGTAGCTGTCGGCATCGAACCTGGCCGAGATGGTCATCTTCGCGGCGCGGATCCCGGCGATGTAGAAATCGTAGACCGCGGTCAGGCTCGATACCGCAGGCGCGCTGGTTCCCGGCGCAGCCTGTGGCGCCGCGGCGGCGAGGAGCAGCGTCAGCCCGGCAATCCAAGATTTCATCGACGTATCCTCTGTTTCGCCACCGCGCATCTCTGCGCCGGCGGCGAGAGCCATCGCGTCAGTATATGCCATTGCGCGGGCCCAGCAAACAGGCCCACACCGACTGAGAACCAACGCCTGAGCGGCGGGAATCCGGCGGCACCTGGCAGATATTTGCGCCCCCGGCGACCGGAGCGCCGCGCAAATCTTGACGATCCGCGGGTGAATCGTCCACATTCCGGGTGCCGCGGCGGGGACCGTTCCCCGCCTTTCGTCGTCCTCGGCGCCCGGCAAACATGGAGACCCTGACTTGGCGAAACAGTCGCATCCCGCTATCGGCCCGGTCGCGGACATCGTTGAACTGGTTGTTCGAATGCTGCCGCTGAAGCTGGCCTGCGCGCTGATGGCGCTGCTGGCGCGGCTGGGGGTCGGCCTGTTCACCAGCAAGGTGAAGGTCCGGCGCAATCTGAGCGAGGCGTTTCCCGAGCTGGACGCGGCGGCGCTGGACCGGCTGGTCGGCAAGGTGATCGCCAATCTGGGCCGCCTGCTGGCCGAGATCCTGAAGATCCGGGCCTTCGTCGACGGCAAGGAGGGCGCGGTGCTGACCGCCAGCGGCGCCTATGACTGCGCGATCACGCAGAAGCGCCAGGCGATCTATGTCAGCGGGCATCTGGGAAACTGGGAGCTCATCCCGATTCTGTTCCGCCAGCAAGGGATTCCGCTCACGATCATCTACCGGCTGCTGAAGTATCGCAATGTCGACGCAAAGCTGATGCGGGCGCGCGAGCAGACCGGCCAGAAATATGTCGAGCGCACCGATGCGATGCGGGGCTGCATCGATGCCCTGAGGCGCGGCGAGTCGGTAGCGCTGCTGATCGATCAGAAGACCGAGAGCGGTATCGAGGTCGAGTTCTTCGGCCGGCCCACGCTGGTCACCCACTTCCCGGCGCGCATGGCGCTGAAGTTCGGCTGTCCGATCATCGTCGGCGAGGCGATCCGCGTGGGCCTGGGCAAGGTCGACGTCAAATTCCGCGAGCCGATCTACCCGCCTGCGACCCGGGGCGCCGAAGCGGAACGCGAGCTGACCCAAACGATGGCGCGGGAAGTCGAGGCGGGCATCCGCGACCACCCGGAGCAATGGTTCTGTTTCCAGCGCCGGTTCAAGCCGCCCAAGACCCGGACGGTGGCTGCGGCCGAGGCGGCCGGCGCGCCGGCATCGTGAACGGCGCCGCCGTGCGGCGCGGATTGGGGCGGGTTCACATCGGCGGGAACGGCGCGAAGCTTTCCGACCGCGCCTCGTGCCAGCGGCCGAGATAGCCGAAGGCGTCCTCCTCCTCCCGCAGCAGGAAGCCTTCGGGCAGATAGGGGTAGACCTCGGCCCCGGTCACCATGTTGCGGTCCGTCTCGCGCATGATCAGGTGGTGCGGCTGGAACGCGCGCGGGTGGCTGAGCCCGGCGGCGCCGGTAAATTCGGCCAGTGCCTTCAGCGTGTTCGCGTGGAACCGGGTGACCCGCTGTGCCTTGTCCCAGACGCTGAGGGCGCGCTGGCGCATCGGGTCCTGGGTGGCGATGCCGACCGGGCAGCGGTTGGTGTGGCAGGCCTGCGCCTGGATGCAGCCGATCGCGAACATGAAGCCGCGGGCCGAGTTGGCCCAGTCGGCGCCCAGCGCCAGCGCCTTGGCGATATCGAAGGCGGTGACCAGCTTGCCCGAGGCGCCCAGCATCACCCGGTCGCGCAGCCCGGCGCCGCGCAGGGTGTTGTGAGCGAAGGTAAGCCCCTCGACCAGCGGCATGCCCATGTGGTTGGCGAATTCCAGCGGGGCGGCGCCGGTGCCGCCTTCCTTGCCGTCGATGACGATGAAGTCGGGGACGATGCCGGACTCCAGCATCGCCCGCACGATGCACATGAACTCGCGCCGATGACCGATGCAGAGCTTGAAGCCGGCCGGCTTGCCGCCGGAGAGCTCGCGCAGCCGGCCGATGAACCGGATCAGCTCCATCGGGGTCGAGAAGGCGCTGTGCCGGGACGGCGAGAGGCAGTCGCGGTCCATCGGCACGCTGCGCGCTTCGGCGATCTCGGGCGAGATCTTGGCCGCCGGCAGCATGCCGCCATGGCCGGGCTTGGCGCCCTGGCTGAGCTTGACCTCGACCATCCTGACCTGCGGGTCGGCGGCCTGCACGGCGAACTTGTCCGGGTCGAACCGGCCGTCATCGGTGCGGCAGCCGAAATAGCCGGAACCGATCTCGTAGATCAGGTCGCCGCCGCCCTGGCGGTGGTAGCGGCTGATCCCGCCCTCGCCGGTGTCGTGGGCGAAGCCGCCGGCCTTGGCGCCCTTGTTGAGGGCGAGGATGGCGTTGGCCGAGAGCGCGCCGAAGCTCATTGCCGAGATGTTGTAGATCGACGCTCCGTAGGGCTGGGTGCAGTCCGGGCCGCCGATGGTGATCCGGAAGTCGTGGTTCTCGATCTCGATCGGCACCACCGAATGGGTCAGCCATTCGTAGCCGGCGTCGTACACCCGGTTGCGGGTGCCGAACGGGCGCTTGTCCTCGACTCCCTTTGCCCGCTGGTAGACGAGCGAGCGCTTGTCGCGCGAGAACGGCTCCTCGTCCTGGTCGCTTTCGATCAGATACTGGCGGACCTCGGGCCGGATGCCCTCGAACAGGAACCGCATATGCCCGATGACGGGGTAGTTGCGCAGGATCGAATGGGACTTCTGCATCACGTCACAGACGCCGAGCAGCGACAGCGCGAGGAACGACGCCGCCGGGATCAGGAACCAGGCGCTCCAGATCACGCCGAACAGCGAGAGAACCGTCAGGGCGATGACGCCCGCGAAGGCAAAGTAGCGCTCGTATTCCCATAACAGGGCCATGGCCGCCCTCCCCCTTGCGATGCCGGACGGGCCGCAGGAGCGCTCGCGTCGGCAACTGCACAACGGCGTCGATCCGACAGGCGGATGCCGATCGCCTCGTGGCGGGCCGAGCCTGGCTCCGCCAACCGGGTCAGCCTACAGTGCAGGGGCACGGCATCCAAGGGCGACGTTGCCGTGAAGCGCGGCCTCAGACGGCGGTTGCCTCGGCGTTCTCCAGGTAGATCTCGCGCAGCCGCCTGGCGACCGGGCCGGGCTTGCCGTCGCCGATCTGCGCCTCGTCGATCGCAACCACCGGGCAGACGAAGGTCGAGGCGGCGGTAATGAAGGCCTCGGCCGCGTCCTGCGCCTCGGCGATGGTGAAGGGGCGTTCCACGATCTTCATCTGCGCCTCGGCGGCGAGCTTGAGGACCGAGGCCCGGGTGATGCCGTGCAGGATGTCCTGCGTGAGGTTGCGGGTGACGATGGTGCCGTCCCGGGTGACGATATAGGCGTTGTTCGAGGTCCCCTCGGTGACGAAGCCGTCCTCGACCAGCCAGGCATCGTCGGCGCCCTGGGCCTTGGCCTGCATCTTGGCGAAGCTGGAATACAGCAGCTGCACCGTCTTGATGTCGCGCCTGCCCCAGCGCAGGTCGGGCACCGAGACCACCTTGATGCCGCGCCTCGGCCCCTCGTCATCCTCGAAATGCTTCGTCTGGGTGAACATCACCAGGGATGGCGGCGCGTCCTTTGGCCAGATGAAGTCCCGGTCCCCGACATTGCCGCGGGTGACCTGGAGGTAGACCAGACCGTCATCGATGCCGTTCAGGCGGATCAGCTCGTGGTGGATCGCCAACAGCTCCTCGTCGGTGGCCGGGGACGGAATCTGCAGCGCGTCCAGCGAGCGGTGCAGCCGGGCCATGTGGCCGTCGAAATCCGCCAGCTTGCCGCCCAGCACCGCGCTGACCTCGTAGACCGCATCGGCCATGAGAAAGGCGCGATCGAAGATCGAGACCTTCGCGTCCGCTTCGGGCAGGTAGTGTCCGTTGACATAGACAGTGCGGCTCATGTGTCACCCCCAGAGTTCCGGCGTCGGAGGATGCACCCCTTCGGCGTCGTATTGCAATGGATGGTCGCGGTCGGCGGCCAGAAGCAGCGGGCCGTCGAGGTCGACCAGCTCGACCCCCTGGGCCAGCAGCACCGCGGGCGCCATCGCCAGCGACGAGGCCAGCATGCAGCCGACCATGATGCGCAGGCCCAGCCGTTCCGCCTCGGCGCGCAGGCGCAGGGCCTCGGTGAGGCCGCCGGTCTTGTCGAGCTTGATGTTGATCATGTCGTACTTGCCGGCAAGGTGGCCGAGCGAGGCGGTGTCGTGGCAGGCCTCGTCGGCGCAGACCGGCAGCGGGCGCGCCATACCGGCGAGCGCCCCGTCGTCCCAGGCGGGCAGGGGCTGCTCGACCATGGCGACGCCCAACGCCAGGAACTCAGGCGCGAGCGCCCCGTAGCTTTCCGGGGTCCAGCCCTCGTTCGCATCGACGACGATCGTCGCCCGCGGCGCCCCGGCGCGGACCGCGCGGATGCGCTCGAGATCGCCCTCGCCGCCGAGCTTGACCTTGAGCAGCGGCCGGTGGGCGTTCGCGGCCGCCTTCGCCTGCATCGCCTCGGGGCTGTCGAGCGAGAGCGAATAGGCGGTGATGACAGGTTTGGGCTCTGCGAGGCCCGCGAGCTGCCAGACCCGCTTGCCGGTGAGCTTCGCGCGCAGGTCCCACAGGGCGCAGTCGACCGCGTTGCGGGCGGCGCCCGCGGGCATCAGGGTCCCCAGCGGAACCGCGGCCGGGTCGGCGCCCAGCTCGGGCGCGACCGCCTCGATCGCTGCGACCACGCCCTCGGGGGTCTCGTCGTAGCGCGGATAGGGCCGGCACTCGCCGCGTCCGGTGTGGCCATTCAGGCTGGCATGGGCGGTGACGACCACCACCTCGGTGATCGACTCGCGCGAGATGGTCCAGGCGCCGGCGGTCGGGAACCGGTCGATCGTGGCGGTGAGCTGGATTCGGCTCATGCCCGGCACTCCCGCGCCGGCTGCGCCGCCGCAGGACCCCCACCCAACCCTCCCCCTTCCGGGGGGAGGGCGCCGCCGTCCGGATGCCGGCGCTGATAGCCCCTCCCCTGCAAGGGGAGGGGTTGGGGAGGGGTCTTGCGGCGCTCGGGGCCGGTCGCCGGGCTGGTCATAGCGCGTCCACCAGCCGGTCGGCGCCGTGGCGGAACGGGTCGACGCAGGGGATGCCCAGCCGCGCCTCGGTCTCGGCCAGGTAGGCTTCGGCATCCGACGCGCTCAGCGCCGCGGTGTTGATGGCGCAGCCGATCACCCGGCAGTCGGGGTTGACGATCTGCGCCATCTGCAGGGCGAGCGGGCGCAGCTCGTCGAGCGAGGGCACCGGGAAATGCGGCAGGCCGCGCATGTGGGTGCGGGTGGGCTCGTGGCACAGCACCAGGGCGTCCGGCTGGCCGCCGTGGATCAGCGCCAGGGTGACGCCGGAATAGGAGGCGTGGAACAGCGAGCCCTGGCCCTCGATCACGTCCCAGTGGTCGGGGTCGTTCGCGGGGGTCAGCGCCTCGATGGCGCCGGCCATGAAGTCGGCCACCACCGCGTCGAGCGGCACCCCGTCGCCGGTGATCAGGATGCCGGTCTGGCCGGTGGCGCGGAAATCGGCCTTCATGCCGCGGGCGCGCATCGCCTTCTCCATCGCCAGCGCGGCGTACATCTTGCCGCAGGAGCAGTCGGTGCCGACGGCGAGGACGCGCTTGCCGGAGCGGCGCTTGCCGTCGGCGATCGGGTATTGGACGGTGGGGTAGCGCACGTCATGGAGGGTGCGGCCGCTATGGGCGGCGGCGGCGCCGAGCTCGGGCTGGTTGCGCAACAGGGTGTGCAGCCCGGCGGCGAGGTCCATGCCGGCCTCCAGCGCCTCGACCAGGACCTCCTTCCAGGCGGCCGAGATCACCCCGCCACGGTTGGCGACGCCGATCACCAGGGTCCTGGCCCCGGCCGCCGCAGCCTCGGCGATGGTCATGTCGGGCAACCCCATGTCGGCGTTGCAGCCGGGCAGGCGGATCTGGCCGACGCTGTCGTTTGGGCGCCAGTCGCGGACGCCCTGGGCGACCTTGGCGGCGAGCGCGTCGGGGGCGTCGCCGAGGAACAGGAGATAGGGGTGCAGAAGCGACATGGCGGATTCCCTCCGGAAGGACCGAGCGGCTCATTTCATACGCGGTCGGCACCGGATCGGTGGCACCAGTTGCGACGATTCAGGGAACCAGCGCGGCCGTCAAGATGGCGCACACGATTCGTTCCCGCGGCCGGTGCGGCAACGGAGATCGAGCCAAGCGGCGCCCGCGCGTCGCGCGGACAACACATGCCTCGCGTCACCGCGCGCCGGGGGCGATGCGGCCGGGGGGCGATGCGGCCAGGGGCGATGCGGCCCTGGCTAG
>Ga0055449_10000405_pt1 | contig 11932 bp, 1 predicted proteins | sample China_Galinas_PW_2_FD_57739 | JGI IMG/M metagenome (GOLD analysis project Ga0055449, IMG submission 57739) | Wetland microbial communities from San Francisco Bay, California, USA, that impact long-term carbon sequestration - China_Galinas_PWB_D1 | ecosystem: Environmental > Aquatic > Marine >... | reverse complement strand
TCACGATTCACGGTGAAGCACAGGCCCGGCTCGATGGTGTCGATGCCGTCGGTGACTTGCACGGGAATCGTGACGGGCGTCGTCACGCCATACGTGGTCACGTCAAACGGAATCTCCCACGTCAGGTGGCCGGTCGCGGCGTTGATCCGCATCGCACTCGTGGCCGTGCCGCACGGCCCGCCGTCGTGAAACGAGAATGCAGGCTGCGAAGCGAATACGACCTCGATATCATCGGGATCAAACGACTCGACGAAGCAGTCGAGTAGCTGGCCCTCCGCCATGTCCACCGGGTTTCCACCACAGTCGGCGAAGTCCAACGTCGGCGACGAGTTGGTGGGAAAGACCGTGATGTCGTAGGACTGCTCGACGGTGAACGTGCCGTCAGCCAGCTCGAGCTTGACCGAGTAGGGACTGTCCCATACTGCCAGGGGATCGGGCTTCCAGTCGAGCAACTCGGGAGGCGTCGAGAAGCACATCGCATATTCGTCGACGCACTGTTCGCCGGGGACGGATGTATAGCCGAGCGAGAAAGTGAGCAGTGCTCCCGCGGGATCGTCCGGATCGGAGCCTGTTGCATGGTACTCGTACGGCACGTCCTCGTACGCGATGCGCGGCGGCTGGGATGTGAACTCAGGCGGAACGTCCACGGCATTCACCGTGATCTGAAACTCGACGTTCCCGATGTTGCCGTGGGGGTCCACTGCGGCGATGCGCACGTCGTAAGGGCTGTCGACCGCGGCCGTCTGCGACGGCGTCCAGGTTACCCGGGGGTACCAACGCTCAACCTCCAGCCCTTCCGGCCCGGCCACCTTCGTGAACGAGTGGCCGCGATCGCCGTCCGGATCATCCACGTCGAGCAGCAGCGCGAACTCCTGCCCCTCGTCGATTGTCACGCCGCCCTCGATCGGCTTGATCGTCGGGGCGGTGTAGCCGTCCAGTACCGCAAACCGGATGGTCTCGAAGTCCGCACAATTCGCGATGGTCGGACGCTCCGCACGAACGACCGCGAGCACGTCGCCGCCGGTGGCCGCGTCGTACGGCGGAATCCACCGCACCAATCCGGAGTACTCGTCGACGGTCATGCCGGCCGGCCCGGCGTCGAGGAAGAAATGAGCGTCGGGTGAACCCTCGGCAAGCGTCACGTGGTAATCCGCGCCGGAGTCCTGGAATCGCTCGCCCTCGGTCACGCTGAATGACGTTTCGCCCGATGGATACGCCGTGTCCGCAATCAACGGAAGCTCGGCGGGGTCGCAGTTCCTGACGATGACGTCAACGTCCTTTCGATCGGCCGTGTGCCCGTCGCTGATCTCCACGGCGATCCGCTCCCGCCCGGGATCAGTCGGCGTCCAATGGATCGTCATCAGGCCGTTCGCGTCGTACTCGGTTGTCGCTCCCAACGGCAGAATCAGCGCGGTCGTGGTCACTGCGTCTCCCGGGTCGTCGTCCGCGACGGTCACGGTCCACTGGTAGTCGCCGCCGACCTCGGCCACGACCTCGGGCTCACCCACGAACCGCGGCGGCACGTTCACCGCTTCCACGTGGATGATGAACGCTTGATCGGTGTTGCTTCCGGCGATGCCGTCGCTCGCACGGATCACGATGGGATGATCCCCGGCCGCGTCCTGCGCAGGGCGCCAGGACAAGACACCGGAACGCGTGTTCAGATACATGCCGGCCGGCGGCGGCGCGGGCTCGATCAGGTCGTAGGTTACCTCGCGGCCCTCGGGATCGACTGCGTAGGCCTGATAGAGGTACATCACGCCTTCGGTGGCCGTCATGCCCGGCTGGGACTCGAAGACCGGCGCAAGCTGGCCCGAGTACGCCTTGGCCGCGTACGTGAGCGGGTCCGTCGCCGTGTCCGGTACGTCCCATGCGATCGATACCCAATCTGATGCCTCGCCCGGCGCCAGGCTCCCGCCGGGAATTGGCACTTCGATTTGAGGCAGGTCGGCGTCGTCGAGCGGGTCGGTGCCGGCTCGCAGGTCGCCGACCAGAAGCGTACCCGCCGGCGCGAGCAGTGCGAACCCGACGTAGACCGGCGCATCCACGGTCGTCGTGGCCGTTCGGTTGATCACGCGGATTTCCGCGCGGTGTCGAAGAAAGCCGGTGCCGTCGGGCTCGAGGTCGTGCGTGTGGTAGCGGGTTTCGACGCCGAGCGTCGTATCGACCGCGACAAACGCCGGCGTGTCTTCGACGACTTCGACGTCCCATGAGGTGATCGGACGCGTGCCCGGGCCGCTCACGCTTTCGTCGGACTCGAGCACGCGCAGGGCCAGCGAATAGGCGCCGGGCGTGCCGTAGGTGACGCAGGGCTCGGCGCCCGCGCCCTCAGCGTCAAAGCTGCTCACACCATCGTAGTCACTGTCCCAGTCGAAATAGGCAACGGGGTCGCACCCGTCGTTGTACAAGGCTTTGAAGCACGCGGACTCGCCGACCACCAGGCGCCGCGGCCCCTCGATACCGATTTCCAACGTCGATCGCTCCGTATCCCCGACCTCGATGTTGAGCGTCGTATCGGCCGTCTGCCCGCTCGCGTCGCGCACGCGCAGGGTGACGGCATGCGTTTCGCATTCATCCGGCTGCGGGGCCGGCGCGTTGACGCACGCCTGACCGGGAGCGTCCATGCGCCAGGAGTACAGCACCGTCTCGCCGGTCGCGCTGGGCCCGTCGGCGAAGCCGTCGCCTTCGAGATCCCACTCGAAGTCCACGAGGGACGCGCCGTTGCCAACGGATCCGCTGGCGTCCAGCGCGACGTAGGCGCACTCGTCGACGTAGCCGATCTCGTCGTTCGTGATCTGCCCGTTTTCCACGGCGTAGGCCTTGGCCACGGCCATGGGGGCCTGGGACTCGCAGACGTCGAGAATGCCGTTGCCGTCAACGTCGGTGGATGGGTCGAGTTCACATGAATCGAGTACGTCGTTTCCATCGCAGTCGACGGCGCATTCCTGCTCAATCGCAAGATCGTGAACGATGGGTGTACTGAAATACTGTTCCGGATCACTTTGGAGCGTGATGCCGTTGAGTGTCACCAGTACCTCGATATAGCGACCCAACAGTCCATTGCCTGGATATGGATCGCCATTATCGATCGATTCGAACTGCGCCGCGCCAAGAAGCTCCCGAGTCATGGCCGCACGCGCCTCGACAACCACATTCACGTTCGCGTTGGTGTTCTCAATCGTCTCAGTCCAACTGATCCGCGACCATGTCGTTCCGGCCACGTTGCCTTCAACAACCACGGACCAAATCCCCTTTGGATACACGAACCCGGTGTAACTGGGAGTGAGGTTGCTGTAGCCGCCCGGGCCGCACCGCGCCATCCACTCTTCGTCCGAATTTCGAAAAAGGCCTCCCAGTTCAACCTGCAGATCCACCGCTCCGTGGAAACCCGTCGACTGATCGTACAAGTCCGGGTCAATGCGGCTGACTCGGTCTGCATCGGTCTCCGTCACCCAGACCTTCCCCGCTCGGTCGATGCCGACCACGGCGCCTTGGCGAGCTCCGTTGTCACTTGCGATCCATGCACCTTCAACGTTGTCAACGCTCTCGTCGCAGGCTCCATTGAAGTGCCAGTTCGGTCGGCATCCGTCTGGGATGCGCGGGCCTTGGCCGGGGTCGCGAAGTTCACAACCGACAGTACACGACGGCCGGCAGGTATACGGTACGGGTACTCTAGTGCAAGTTCCAGGGATCACGAGGTGTGAGCTGTTTCGTGGTGGTCCGCTGATCTGGCTGAACTGATAAATCTCCTTATTGGCGAGGCGTTTGAGTCGCTGAACGCGGCCGCCACCACCAATCCAGATGTCGCTGTAGTCAACGGCTATAAGGCCGGCGATATCCACGTCATGAAACATTTGGTCCGTCGCCCGCTGTCCATACGCCCACGGATCTAGTTCGTAGAGCTGGAGGTCTGGGGGGTGAGTGCCGTGTTTGGCATCATTCTGCGTCACCAAGAGCGTATGTCCCGTCGTGGTATCCCAAGCAATCCCATGAGAATGCGGCGAGGCGGAAAAGGGTTCTTGATCGAGACCAAGCTGTGCCATGATGCAGAAAATACATGATTCACATTGACTGCATGCGTTGCACATCGCACAGCTTGCACAATCTATGCAGCTGCTTCCGGTTGGGTCATAGCAGGGGTATCTTACCCCTGGTATGCAACACGGATCGTTGGCCAGTGAGTTGGTGTCAAGTCGCAACAAGTCGCCGCCGCAGTGGTCGTTGTCGCACGACGTACTGGCGAACCAGAGCACGCCGGCGGGGTCAATGATTCCGCCGTACGCATTGCACGCAGTTTGCTTCAAGGAACCAGGCACCGGGGCGCCGGTTACGCCGTCGAATTTCTCGAGCACACTGCTGCTGTTGGCCCTGGCTGTGGTCCCCACCCATAGATCATCGTTTGAATCGAGTGCGAGGGCTGACGCCGGACTCCCGACCGTCACGATGTACTCGGAGATACAGTCGTCGGTAGCGTCCAAAATGGATGAGCCGTCCCAAGCTTTGATGTCGCCGAGACCCTGTGAGGAATTGAAGCCGGGCAGGCTCTGATTCGGACAATTGTGCTCAATCCGCACAACGGTAGAGCAAGTGAAATCTTCAGCAAATGTTCCGGCTAGGTCGCGGCGTGGACCGCTGGTTGGGTCAAAACACTCGGCCGAGTCAATCGCTACGCTGTTGCCGACCCACACTGCGCCGGCGCGATCGATGGCCGCACGGGAAGGCCCACCACCGTTCTTCTGCGGAGACGTCCAATACTCCCCGAGAATCGTACCCTCCAGAATCTCCTCGCCGTCGGCGTTGGTGAAATTTTCCGTCGCGATCTTCACGACAGTGCCTCGGTTTTGGCACACGACCCACAAGATTGGGTCAAGCGCCTGATGGTAGGCGATCTTGATTTCATCGTTCTCTGCCGTGATGTTATCCAAGATGGGTCCAGAGTTGGGATGGGTTGGATCAACGGACTGCTCGAAGTCGGCTGTCGTTGTAAAGACAATCGAGCTTGGATCGGAACTGCAGAGCTCGCAGGAGTCGATCACGCCGTTGTCGTTACAGTCGGGTTTGCAGTTTCCGGTGCAGTAGAAGGGCCCACCCGGAGCGCTACTGTTCTGATCGATCTCGCAAACATCCGGTAGTCGTGGATTGCCGCCATCACAATCAGCCAGCGTCCCACGATTCAATTGACATTGATCGACGACGCCATCACCGTTGCAATCCGGCAAGCCCGTTTCGGCAGCGTCACATTCGTCCACGTCGACAACCGAGGCAACAGTTCCCTCCAGGGAGGTCGCTATGGTCGACGCAGGTTCCGCTCCCTCTTCGGTAGTCAGAGTGACGGTCGTGGCCCAATCTCCAGTACCGCCGTCAAACCGAAGGAGCAGAAGCGACTCGCCGGTCGCCAGCGAGAATGCCTCCGATAGCAATTCATTCGGATCAGCACAATCACGGGTGACGCAAGGACAGGCGGACAGGATAGGGTAACCGTCAATCCAGGCGCTCACGCCGTGATCGCCCGAGACGCGCAATCGTGCGGATGCCACTTCTCCCTCATTGTGAAGGATCGCGGCTAGATACGCCGACTTGTTGATGCCTCCCGGTGATGCACCATCCAGCCCGAAGTACTCATTCAGATCGATTGTGCCGCCGGCGCCAGAGAAGTCGGTGGACGATTGGCTAGACCACCTACGCCACGTGAGATTCGGCCCACCCACAAACTCTCCAAGCGACGGTCGAACCGTGAACTGCATCGTGGCATAGCCGGTACTCTCTGCCAACAAATCGCGGTCCGCGACACAAACGGAGTTGCACATGGTACCGGGAGGCGCCTCCGTACAGGAGGTGTCACACCCACTCCCCTCAAACGGCCCCAGCACCAACCAGTCCAGAATCGCCGGCGGTCGAGCATCCGGCTCCGACGGCACGACGAGCCCCTCGTCCGGCGGGATTTCCGACCGGTTCGGCGTGATGGCGATGTTCGCGGGGGTCAGAAACGCAGCCCCATCGTGCAGCCGGAGCATGATCGGCCAGGTGGCCGGGCTCCCTGAGGTGTTGGCGACCTGCACCATCACGCGGTGCCAGCCGGCCGCGACGTTGAATGGAGTCGCGGAGACGTCGTCCGACGTCGTGCTCAGCGATCGCGGACCGCCGGTGTAAAGCAACCGCTCGACGCCATCCACGAGCACTTGATAGTTGTCGTCGCTGCGGCCGTGGACCGTGACATTCGCCAGATCGCTTGGTGAGTAAAAGTACGTGTGTACGTAGGCCGTGGCACCGTAGCCGGTCAGACGTCGCGTCAGCTCCAGACCGTGCCCCCCGGCCAGCGGCAGACCGTACATCTCGGTCCACGTCAACCCGGCCACCCTGTCTCCGACGGAAGGGTCCATGTTGCGCTCGGTGTATCCACACCCGACGGTCAGCGGATCGGGCGATGCCAGTACGTCATATCCCGTGAAAGGGCCAACGAAGGCCCATCGATTCAGCCAGCCGTCGCTGTCGATCTCGAGCTGACACACATCGGGAATGCCGTCTACGTCCGCGTCGGCAAGCGTGCCATTCGCCATCTCGCAGCGATCGGTCACGCCGCTGGCCTCGCAGTCCACACCGGTCTGCGACATCTCATAGGCGCCCATGTCCACCGCACACGACTGCTGCCTTGGCTGCCCGCGGAAGTCGAGCTCGTCGGAGTAGTCGAGATTGAGATCGCCCGCGTCGATGCACGGTGAGCCGGCCCTCAACGAGAAGTCATCCGCCGCAATGTCCACAAAGGACGGATTCACGCTCAGGTTGCCCGTGCCGACGTATGAGACAAGTCCGGCCCCGGCGTCATCATCCTGGATGCAGGAATAGGTGACGCTCGCCGATGCGGTGGGACTGACGGTGAGCTGCGCGGACTCGTCACGATAGCCCGCACGCGCGTTGTTCCACAGGATGCTGTGCTTGATTGTCGTTGTGGATCCGGCACCCCACGCCACAATCGCTCCACCCTGCGGGCCGGCATTCGGTATCTGGTTCCCGTAGAAGGTGCAACCGTCGATGGTGGTTTGACCGGAGCCGCACGTCACCGCCCCGGCTTGATCCAGCGCATTCGTGCTGTCCGAAACGTTGGCGTGGAATACACTGCTCTCAATGGTCAGATCGACGCCACCCTGAACGGCGCTCGCCACCCTCGCCCGATTGGCGATGAACTCACATCGTTTGATCGCAAGCGATGCGCCCGATTGATGGTGGATCGCTCCGCCCGCCACCAGCGCGTAGTTCTCCTCGAACGTGCAGTCGCGGAATTCGTGCGACCCGCCCGTGATCTTGACGCCGCCGCCGAAGTACTCGGAGGCCGCGTTGTCGGCAAACCCACCCCTGACGACGAGTCCCTCCAACGTCACCGAAGCACCGGTGCCGTCGATGGTCACCACGTGGTAGGCGTTGGTCGTTCGGGGCGTGTCGTTCCACGCCGATCCAGCGATGTCGTTGAAATCAACGTCGCCGCTGAGAATCGTCTCGTGCAGTCTTCCGTTGTGGCTCCCGTTGCCGACGTCGCCGCCTTCCGGAAACCCGCCGACCAGCGTGAGTTGCGTCGAGCCCGATGGAATCGTGAACGTCTGCGCCCGTGGATCGGCCGGGTTGTTCATCGGAACGTAGGTGCCCTCGGCCACCCGAATTTCGATCGCGTCGTACTCCGATCCCGCCGCGGCATCGATGCCGGCCTGCAACTCCGCGTACGCGGTCTCCCACGTTCGTCCATCGGGCGTGCCGGTCGCGGACCGATCGACAAAGACATACTCGCACTCGTCCGGCACACCGTCGTTGTCATAGTCGGGGCTGAAGCCACTGGCGATATCACACGAGTCGCGAACCTCATAGTTCGGGTCATTCTCATGGCCCGTCATGTAGTTGCCGTTGCAGTTGGGCGGACCACAGCAAGGTGTGAACACGCATTGGCCCGTGGCAGGGTCGCAGTCATCCTGCGTGCACTCGTCGCCGTCATCGCACGTGACCGCAACGACGTGGCTGCAGCCCGTGGCCGGATCGCAATCGTCCGTCGTGCAGGCGTTGTTGTCGTTGCAGCTGATCTGAGGGTGAACGCAACTGCCGCTCGAGCAGTAGTCGTACGTACACAGGTTGTTATCCGAAGGGCAGGTACATCCACCGCCCCCCGGGCCACAGTCCTGCAGTAGCGCAACGGCATTCAATTCCGTCGTGAGCGACGCGGTCATCTGCGTGTACGCGGTCGAGGCGTTGTTGGTCCCGGGGTCACACACGGCCTGCGCGCTTGCCCCTACGCTACCCGACGGATTGAACCCTAGCGTAACGATTGGTTTGTTGGACTGAGCGGCCGCCACGACCTCATCGACAAACTCGGGCCTCCAGTGCGTGCTGTCCTGGCCGACATGGGCAATGATGCGGTTGCCGGCTGCGTCCGGAATCGCATCCAGCAGGGCTCGAGCCGTATCCAACCCAACCGCTCGCGTTGTCATTTCCTGCGCAGTCACTGACTGCAAGACGCTGTCCAAGGCGGGTTCGACCACGTGAAACAGCTCGTACGGCCGAATCACGGTCATCGGCAAGGGCGTGAAGTTGGACTGGCCGTACGCGACGATCCCGATGGCCATGGTCCCATTACGCGGCACCATCACGGGATTGCGCAGCATCTCCTTGATGGCCTCGATTTGCCCGGCACGCTCGTCGTCCGAGACGTCGTCACTCACCTCGATGAGCAAGACCATGCCCTCATCGGCGCCGGAGGGCGGAAACGCCAACACACGGACGAAGCAAACACAGATCATTAGACATACGATTAGGCGGATAGCCACGCGACCTGCGGACATGACGATACTCCTGGTTTACGGCAAGGCGAATTGATAGTACGACGGAGGAGAGCACGCGAACCCGTCATCGGTCGCTACGACGCAGAGGTGTTTGCTGTTCCCTCCGATCACTCAAGCTTTGGCGTGCAAAGGGTAGCAAGCACGACATCCTTAAGTCAAGAAAAAAAAGGAATATTTTGCTAAAATAAATTACTCCCCGTCGGTGCGCCAAAACGGGAATCGACGCGGCGCGAAAAATCGGAAAAACTTTATATGGTAATTGAGAACCGTGGAGCCAACACTTTCGCTCCACTGTCATACCTTGGCATTTCGCGAGCGGACGATGCGGCGCACCGTTGGACGCGAACCCGTCCACCTACAGCGAAGGTACGGCCGCCGGCCCGTAGGCTCGGCGAAACAGGAACGTCGTTTGAGCGGGCTGACGAGAAAGCGGGCCAACGAGTTGAAGCGGCACTGGATGCGGCAGGTACTCGCAAACGCGAACCGCGTCGGGCGGATTGAGCCGGTGTACCATCCCGCCCGGCGACGGACTGCCAGGGAATTTCCTAGTACTACAACGCTAACATGCAATGGCCGAAATCGCCGTTTTCGGCATCGAAAACCGGCTTTGCTGCGGTCCGGCGGGCGAAGCGTTCTTCGCCTCAAGTGCTCACCATTGATCGGGAACCAGGCAGCACCCTGGCCGCGGGAAACGCAGAGTTTCGCCCCAGGACGGCAGAACGACCTAGCGTTGTAGTACTAGGCGCCGTGGGCGGGGTGGTGCAACCCGCGTAAAGATGAGGCATTTCGAAATGCGGCCAGGGTAGTCATGCTCGACGACGCGCCGCTCGAGAGCGTCGGTCGGGTCCGAGTTGAGAACGAGGCGAGGGGGCCGTTGACCGATGAGGCTCTGTCAGACGGTCTACAGCGACCCCGCGTCTCCCCCGAATCGTCGGCTTTCATCCACCACCTGGTGGTCATGCCCGCCCTCTGACAATACCATTCTTGAGAAAATCTTGTCACGCCATTGACAACGCGCCTACAAGGGCGTTCACGCGCCCCTGACACCTCGCGCCGCTGAGTGGGGGTTTGCCTGTCTACAAGTCACGTGAAGTAGTCGCTGGCGCGAGTTCTCGGGGGGAGGGTTCGCGTCATGCCGATCGCCACCCGGACAAAGAGGCAACGCAATTCAGCGCGCAGTCGTACTGCGCATTACGCCCGCTCCGCAAAACACCAGGCCAAGCTTGGCCCAGGACACCGGAATCTTGGAAACCGCTTTGCCACGAACGGGCGGGTTGTGGATTGGTCGGGACTTTCCGGATGAGGAGCGCGACATCATGTCTAAGAAAGAGTGCGGGGTCTGGTGCAAGACACTTGTAGCGGTGCTTGCGTTGGCATCGGCCGTACAGGCGCAGACAAGCTTGACGTCCGACCTTCCTGATTATGCACCGGGGCAGACCGCCGTCCTTACCGGCGTTGGCTTCGGGGCGAACGAGTGGGTGTGGATCGACATCGACATTCTCGATCCCGCGACGATGGAGATCCTCTGGGCGAACTATGACTGGCAAGCCGGACCTACCGACGACGCCGGCTGGTTCCAGGTTGAGTATCTCGTGCCTGATGAGGCTGCGGGGACGCTGCTGCGCGCGAGAGCAGAGGGACTCGACTCAGGCCTGACGGCCGAAACGACGTTCACGGACGCGCCCTGTCAGGGCACCGGCATGGTGCTCGTGGAAGGCGTCGATCCGGACGTGGATTGCGTCCTACTCACTGAGGGCAACCAGGTCGATGACTGGGAAGTGACCGGAGGCGGCCACTACACCATGACGATCGAAGGCGTTACCGAATGTCCGGACGACTCCACGATCACCGTGTTCGTCCAGAGCACCGGTACGGGTAACTTCTGCTTCGACGCCACGAGTAGTGACTACAGCACGTACGTGGGCAATTTTGACATGCCGGATTGCGCGTGCGACACATATCCGATCAGCTACAAGTGTGTCGCAGGCCAGAGCTGCGACAACAGCAATACCTGCAATGCGAGAGGCTGGTATCCCACACCGGCAGACTCTGTTCACCTGCGGGGGAACACGTTCGACTCGAATTGTATGAACCCCGAGCCGGTTTCCTGTCCATGCCCCACCGACGGTGCATGCTGCGAGCCCTGTCCGGGCTTCCCCGACTCATACGATTACACCTGCAGCATCACCACGCAGGAAGAGTGCGACACGTTGTTGGGTCAGTTTACTCCCGGCGGGACATGTGACGCGAGCGGTTACTGCGGTACGTGCCAGGCGCAGGGCTGTGTACTCGGTGTCCCGGACGGCTACGACCTCGGCTGCAACCCGGACCCGGCTGACTATGCCTGCGACACGACGCAGGCGGGCATCACCATCGTGAGCGACTGTTCCCCCGATCCGGAAGTAACCTGCGACGCAGGTACGCCATCGCCCGATCCCTTGGTGCCACTTTGCGGCTGGATGGTAACCAATAACTACTCGGCTACCTGCGGCGAGGTTCCATGCGGAGATTTTCAGACGTTCACCTGGATCGAGGACACGGAGCCGCCGACGTTCGACAACAACCTCCCCTCAGGAGGCGATCTTGGATGCAATCCGGACACGCTGCCGTTCTGTGATGATTTCGTGACCGCCACGGACAACTGCGGCTTTGATGTTGTCGTCAGTTGCTCGGCGGGCGCTGTGGCCGTGGACGGCTGCATGATGAGCCAGAGCTTCAGCTACTCGGCCGACGCCTACTGCGGACCTGATAGCTCCGCGATTGTGGACTACAGCTGGACGGTGGACACGGACGCTCCGACGATCACGGCCACCGGCACCCCGGGCGACGGGGCGCTGGGCTGCAATCCGACCGACGCCCAGATCGACGCGGCGCTGGGTATGGCGACCGCGACGGACAACTGCGGCGTGGGCGATCCGACCTACGAGGACTCCGAGGAAACGGTGGACGGCTGCACGTACTCGCAGACTCGCACCTGGAACGTTTCGGATGACTGCGGCAACCCGGCCACGCCGGTCTCTCGCACGGCCACCTGGACGGTGGACACGGAGGCACCGGTGATCACGGCCAGCGGCACCCCGGACGACGGGAAGCTGGGCTGCAATCCGACCGAC
>Ga0055449_10000404_pt1 | contig 11959 bp, 10 predicted proteins | sample China_Galinas_PW_2_FD_57739 | JGI IMG/M metagenome (GOLD analysis project Ga0055449, IMG submission 57739) | Wetland microbial communities from San Francisco Bay, California, USA, that impact long-term carbon sequestration - China_Galinas_PWB_D1 | ecosystem: Environmental > Aquatic > Marine >... | reverse complement strand
GCTCCACTATGCCGCCTCGCGGGGACGCTATTCCGCCGCCGTGCCCGTGTCAAGATCGCACCCAAGCGCGTGCTCGAACGGACGGCGTCGTGCCAAGCCGTTCAGCGATGCCGCGCCGGCCGAACATGGCGGCACACCGAGGTGTGGACCACCCCGAGCAACCGGTTACAGTACGACGGCATCGGCTTGGCAGGCTGCAAAGTGACCGAAACGGGGGTCGCCTCGATCGTCCCGTGCGACACTGGCACACTGGATAAAAAGGATGACTTCGAAACAGATCAGGCAGCAGTTCCTGGACTTCTTCAAGAGCAAGGACCACGCGATCGTGCCGTCCTCGCCCGTCGTGCCACACGACGACCCCACGCTGATGTTCGCCAACGCCGGCATGAACCAGTTCAAGGACGTCTTCCTCGGTACGGGAAAGCGAGAGTACACGCGGGCGGCCGACACCCAGAAGTGCATTCGCGCCGGCGGCAAGCACAACGACCTCGACGACGTCGGTCAGGACACCTACCACCACACGTTCTTCGAGATGCTCGGCAACTGGTCCTTCGGCGACTACTTCAAGGAGGACGCGATCCGCTGGGCGTGGGAGTTGCTGACCGAGGTCTGGGGCATCGACAAGGCCCGGCTGTACGCCACCTACTTCGAGGGGGACGCGGCCGAGGGACTCGAGCCGGACAGCGAGGCGGCCGAACTGTGGAAAAGCGTCACCGACATCAACCCCGACCACGTCCATCCGGGCAACAAGAAGGACAACTTCTGGGAGATGGGCGACACGGGTCCGTGCGGGCCGTGCAGCGAAATCCACATCGACCTGACGCCGGACAAGTCCGGGGCAGCGCTGGTGAATGCCGGCGATCCGCGCGTGATCGAGATCTGGAACTTGGTGTTTATTCAGTTCAACCGCGATGCCTCAAGCAAGCTGACGCCGCTGCCGGCCAAGCACGTCGACACCGGCATGGGGTTCGAGCGGCTCTGCGCAGTACTCCAGGGCATGGAGCGCGGCGAGCTGACCGCGACGACCAACTACGACACAGACGCCTTCACGCCGCTGTTCGAGGCGATCCGAAAGCGCACCGGCGCACCGGCCTACGCGCGAACGCTGCCGGGGAACGAAGCGACGAAGCGACGAAGCGACGAAGCGACGAAGGATCAGAGCCGTCCGTCTCAGGCGGATAAGGGAGCGGGCAGAGATTCCAATGGTCCGCACAGCGGACCCTACAACTCCGAGCCGCAGGCTTCAGCCTGCGCGGATTCACCGATCCCGTCAGCGCCGCGCGGGCTAAAGCCCGCGGCTCAGGATGCGACGCACGATCAGGTTATGGTGGATGTGTCGTACCGCGTGATCGCCGACCACATTCGCTGCCTGACGTTTGCTCTGACCGACGGCGCGGTCCCGTCGAACGAGGGCCGTGGGTACGTGCTACGGCGCATCCTGCGCCGCGCGGTGCGCTACGGCCGGCAGTACATGAACATGCACGAGCCGTTTCTCTCCGACCTGGTACCGGCCGTCGTCGACCACATGGGCGACATCTTCCCCGAGTTGCGCGAGGCGCACGGCGGCCATAACGTCGAGCATGTCAGCGAGCTCATCCGCGATGAGGAGGAATCGTTCGGGCGCACCTTCGATCGCGGCCTGAAGCTCTACCGTGACGAGGCCGACTACGCCCGAAAGCACCACCACGGGCGCATTAGTGGCGACGCGGCGTTCAAGCTTCACGACACCTACGGCTTCACCATCGACCTCACCGAGCTCATGGCCGAGGAAGACGGGCTCAGCATCGACCTCGGCGAATACGAACGACTGATGGAAGAGGCGAGGGCAAAGGCGCGTGGAGAGGGCACCGAGAGTTCGCTGCTCGCGCGTGTTCGTTCGTCCCCGGAGCTCCTAACGATTCAAGAGTCAACGGAGTTCCGTGGCTACGACGAGACAGTATCGAATGCACACGTGAAGACAATCGTCACGAATCGCGGGCATCCTGCTACCATACGCGAAGGGGACGAAGCCGTCGTCGTATTGAATCGATCACCATTTTACGCCGAGAAGGGAGGACAGGTCGGCGATCGCGGAACTATACGGTGCGATACAGGAGAGTTTCTCGTCGAGGATGTTCAGGAATTTGCAGGTCGGATTCTACACATTGGAAGATGCGCCCGCGGCGAGATTGGGATATGGTCGCCAACTAGCATTGGCGGCGCCACTGATGGACTGAGTCCGAATCCGAAGCCCAACGTTCACGTTCAGACTGTCAGAGCATCCGTGGATTCTCGTAGGCGCATCCCCACGATGAAAAACCACACCTCGACGCACATCATGAACTGGGCGCTGCGCGAAGTGCTCGGGGATCACGTGCAGCAAAAGGGCTCGCTGGTCGACCCGGAGAAGACGCGCTTCGACTTCTCGCACAACAAGCCGGTAGGTGACGAGGAACTGGTGCATATCGAGCAGCTCTGCAACGAGCAGATCGCGGCCGACTACACCGTCTACACCCAGGAGGTCGACCAGGCCAAGGCACGCGAGATCAACACGCTCCGCGCGGTCTTCGGCGAAAAGTACCCGGACGTCGTGCGCGTCGTATCAATCGGGGCCAAGATAGACGACATGCTGGCCGACCCGACGAACGAGCGCTGGATGAAGTACTCCGTCGAGTTCTGCGGCGGCACGCACCTTAAATCCAGCAGAGAGGCTGGGCACTTCGTCCTCACGACCGAGGAAGGCGTGGCCAAGGGCATCCGCCGCGTAGTCGGCGTCAGCGGCGACGCGGCCGTCGAGGCCGAATCTCTTGGCGCCACGCTTCTCAAAGACGCTCACGCGTTGATTGATCAATCGACGGGATCCCTCGCTGAACAGGTCGCCGACCTGCAGAAGCGCATGAACGACTCCGTGATTCCGCTTCGCATCAAGCACGAGTTGCAGGGCACCGTCGCCGAGTTGCAGAAGCAGGCCAAAGCCCAGGACAAGGCGGCCGCTTCCGCCTCCGCCGACGCCGTCATGGACGCCGTCGCCTCGCTCCTGGAATCGGCCGACACCATCGGCGGCGTCACGGTCGTCGCGGCCGAGGTGCCCGCGGCCAAGGCGGACGCCTTGCGCGGCGCGGTCGACTGGGTCCGCAACAAAACGCAGGCCTCGGCCGTCCTGCTCGCCGGCGCCGATGACAACAAGGTGACGCTCCTGGCGGGCATGAGCAAGGACGTCGTGGCCAAGGGTGTGCGCGCCGGCGACCTGATCAAGGAAATCGCCCCGCTCGTCGGCGGCAAGGGCGGCGGCCGACCCGACATGGCCCAGGGCGGCGGCGGCAACCCCGCCGGCATCCCCGACGCCGTCGCACGTGCCAAGTCCTGGCTCGCCGAGAAGCTGGCGTAGACGATCCCCGTACTACTGCTCTGTGAGCAGCGCCGGCGTGACTCGGCACTTGCGCGCATCCGATTTGGGTGCCATGCCTTCTGCGCAGCAGAAGCATGCGTATCGAAGCTGGAGTGCCCAAGACGATTAGTACGTGCGTCGTTGTGCCACTGCTCTGCGAGCAGTGCCAAACACGTGGCACCTAGGTGGTGGAGACCGGCATGGCCGATTGTCCGGTGAACCTGAGCGGCTTGACCCCCATCGCATCGATGGATGGGGGCGACCCCACCGACGAGACGAGTCTAGGTCGGCTCGCGGATGAAGCGAGGCAGTTCCTTGGGTCAAAGTCGTGGTGCAAATCGGTTAGGCGTAGCTATTTCGGGCAATGGTGCGAGGGGATCGTAGGCATCTTCCTCTTCGAGATCGAACCATCGCACACGCGCGTGGACCGTTGGCTTTGGGTGATTGTGGGTGATCTTCCACCGGCCTACCTCGTCTGCGACAACAGTCCTGACCCGCCGTCGGCCCTGGATGGGTACATAGAGGAGATGCGTCTTTGGGTCGAGGCCGTCAACGTCGCCCCATCAAAGGTGAACGACGCCATTCCCGTGAACGCACCACCAACCAAGGAATACGCGAACATGCTTGCAATTCGCCTCGAGTTTCTGGAAGAAAACGTACTGCCTCGGTTCCGGGCGGAATGGCGTGAGCTGTCGCCGGAGAACGATGCGTAGGCATCGTCCACTCACATACTGTGCGGACCGGCATGGAACGTAGTACACTGCTGATAGAGTGGAGACACCACAGCACTGCTCAGAGAGCAGCGGTACATCAGCGTATGCTTCCTCTTCGCTGCGCTACGCGGAAGCATGGCACCCGGCGCGCCGGCATCGGCACACCTATACGGACATGGAGCGTTCGCACTGCTCAATGAGTAGTGGCACGGCAGTTATCCCTCTTCAGTCTCGATGCGTACCGACCTCGGCTTGCTCGACTCGAGCTTGGGGATGCGCACGGCAAGAACGCCGCCAGAGCACTTGGCCGTCAGGGCGTCGGCGTCGATGCCGACCGGCAACTCGATCGACCGGTTGAACGTGCCGAACCGCCGCTCGGTGCGCACCGGGCAATCCGCCTCGGTCAGCGACTCGGGCCGACGTTTCTCGCCGCGCACCGTCAGCACGCTGCCGAGCACGGTGACCTCCACGTCCTTACCGTCGACACCGGGCAATTCCGCAAAGAGCAGAAAGGCGTCGTCGTGCTCGTAGACGTCCATCACCGGCCCCCACTGCTGGCCGTCAAACGGGCCGGTCGACAGCCCGGCGTGCCACACGCGCTCGATCAGCCGGTTCATCTCGTCCTGAAGTCCGCCGAGGGAGATTTGTGCGTCCTGAATGGTCTTGAAGGGCATGATTCACCTGCTTTCGTTTCTTGTGACCTGAGCCTGCCGCTTCTTGGGTCCGCTCCGCGAACCGAACGTGCATGCTATTGACTCTTTTCCCCGGCGCGCCGGGACGATGACGCCACAGCACTGCTCACAGAGCAGCGGTACAGTAGTGTATGCTTCCGCTCCGCCGCGCTATGCAGAAGCATGGCACCCGATACCGGTCTACTCGACTACCGGTTCTATCGACTTCCCAGCGCCCGATTATACCGAATTCGTACCGAACCGGTCGATCGAATCGGCTGGGGTGTTCGCCTCATCGGACTCGTTCGCTGGGCCAAGGCGCCGCTCCAGCTTGGCCACGCGCGCCTCCAGCGCCGCGAGTCGATCCGCAAAACCGCCATCAGTACCGGGATTTCCTCCCACCGCCGGTTCCGCCACCGGAGTCCCGGTTGGCGTGGTCGACATTCCCGTTGCCACGGCCGCCTCCGCGGTCGCGGGAGCCGCCACGTCACCCTCCGCGCCGATCAGATGTCGAAACCTGTTGGCCGATCGCCCTGGCTCGCGCGGCAACTCCTCCACGAACGGCGGCTCGTGCGACGACAATTCACTCAGCGTCGTCAGCACGGCCGGGAGATCGGCAAACGTGGCCATGCGCGAGGCCCGGCTTCGCAGTTCGCCGGCGGTTTGGCGCCCTCGGAGCATCAGCTCGCACATGACCGCCTGCTCGCGCTTGTCCCAGTGCAGCGCCTCCACCACGGTGTGTTTGAAGCGATTGGCCCGCGCCCCCGGTTCTGGCGGCGCCTGATGCGCGAGCCCCTTGTGCTCGAGTGTTCGGAGGGCTCGCGCGATGTCCCCGTCGGCCACGCTCATGACCGGATCGCGGTTCTGCTTCTGGTTACAGCCGGAGACGAGGGCGTTGATCGTCAGGGGATAGGCGTCGGGCGTGGTGTGTTGCTTCTCGATCAGCACGCCGAGCACGCGAAGTTCAATGTCGTTCAACTCGAGCTTCATGATCACCAAGCATTCCAGTCGCAGGTCGACCGGGCCGATCATCGGCAGTCCTCGCCCCGGGCATGCGCGAAGCGTAAAACGGCCGTCACTTTTGATCGCGCAGGAGAAGCCACAGCGGGGTACCGACGATGATCAAGCCCGTACCGAGCAGGTTCATCGGGTGGCCTCAGCAATAGACGAACTTCAAGCCGACGCCGGACAGCGCCATCGCGCCCATCAGCAGTGAGAGTTTCCCGGTCATCCTGTCCGTCGCTCCAACACAAACCGCTGCATGCGCTCGGGATCGGCGCCCGACGCCCGGCCGCAACGCGCCCGCTACCAGTATATGTCGTTTCCGAGGCAGCGTCGCGGTGATTCTTCCGGCGCGCGGCACCGATATTTTGACATCGGCCCGTCCATGTCGCACAATAAAGTAGCCGGGCCGACTCCGGAGAAAGGCGGGCACCATGAACATCGAGATGCTGAAATCGAAGCTGCACCAGGCCTGCGTCACCCACGCCGACGTCTACTACGAGGGCAGCCTGGGAATCGACGTCGAGCTGATGGAAGCCGTCGGTCTCTACCAGCACGAGAAAGTCCTCGTCTCCAACATCAACAATGGCGCCCGATTTGAGACGTACGTGATTGCCGAACCGTTCGGCTCGCGCCGCATCGTCCCCAACGGGGCTGCCGCGAGGCTCGCCGCCGTCGGAGATCGCATCATCATCATGGCCTACGCCCACGTCGAGGAGGCTCTGGTGCGCGAGGGCAAGTACCGCCCGCGGGTGCTGCGGCTCGACGAGCGAAACAACCCCATTCAGCGAATTCCGCAGGCGCCGACCACGGAGGAAATCGCCTCGATGCTCGAGGGCTAGGCACCGACTCAGCGATCGACACACGGCATCCGCCCAATCCCCGGGCGCTCGATCCAAGCAGCGGCACCGCGTGACTCGCCTTCACTACTCCCCTTTACGACGGCAACTGCCGATTCTACGATGAAGATGATTCGTTTCGGACCGAGATGGTCGAGGTACCTACGCAAAGGCCGTCATGAGCGATTCGCAGGCCGATTCCAACGTCATGGTAACCGGGGCGACCGGCTTCGTCGGACGCCATGTCGTGCGCACCCTGCTGACGCGCGGCTACAAGCCGATATGCGTGGTCCGGGACGCCGCCAAGCTGGCCTCCCAACACCCGGACGCCGATCCAGAGCGCCTCGTCCCCATCGTCGGTGACATTCACGACCCCGGCGCCCTAGGGCACGCGGCCGACCTGAGCCAGGCCGCCATCCATCTGGTCGGCATCATCATCGCCCGCGGACTCAAGCGCCAGACGTTCGACCGGATTCACGTGCAGGGCACCGCCAACGTCCTTGACGCCATCGAACGAGCCGGGATCAAGCGCTACATGCACATGTCGGCGCTCGGCACGGGGCCGGACGCCACGTCCCCCTACCACCAGACCAAATGGGCGGCCGAGCAGGACGTCGCCTCGCGCGACCTCGACTGGACGATCTTTCGCCCCAGCCTGATTCACGGCCCCGACGGTGAATTCATGCGGCTGGTCAAAGCGTTTGTCTGTGGGTTGAACCCGCCGTTCATTCCGTATTTCGGGAACGGGCAGGCGCGAATCCAACCCGTGTACGTCCGCGACGTGGCCCACTGCTTCGTTGAAGCGTTGTCGCGGACGGAAGCGATACGCCAGGTGATTCCCCTGGGCGGACCACGTGCGTATTCGTGGCTTCAGATGTACGACGTGTGTCGCCGGCTGATGCCTCGGGCACGAAGCTGGAAGCCTTATGTCTCTCTGCCGCCACCCGTGGCGAAGACGATCGCCGCCGTGTCCGCTCCGGCCATGTCCGTGGCGGAACTCGTGATGCCGTCGATCGGCATGTTCCGATTCGACACCGGGCAGGTGGAGATGGCCACCGAGGACAGCGTCTGCGATCACACGATCGCCGAACGCGCGTTCGGAACAACGATGCGAGACTTCGAAATCGAACTCGCGAACTACGCCGCCGACATTCGTTAGCGCTGAGATCGTCTGCCGGCCGCAAGATGCATGAGGTATGCCGATGCAGACCGCAAAGCCTGCCGTGATCATCGTTCGAGACGGTTGGGGCCAAAACCCCGATCCAAAGTGGAATGAATCCAACGCCGTGTACCTGGCCGCGACGCCCGTCGCCGACGCGCTGACGGCCCGCTTTCCCCATACGCTGATGCACACGAGCGGCCGGAACGTCGGCCTGCCTGAACATGTCATGGGCAATAGCGAGGTCGGTCACCAGAACATCGGCGCCGGGCGCATCGTCGAGCAGGAGGTGATGCGCATCACCGGCCGCATCGAGGACGGCACATTCTTCACGAACCAGGAGTTGGTCGGCGCTTTCGAGTACGCGTCGCAAACCGGCGGGCGCGTCCACCTGTTGGGCCTGTGCAGCGACGGCCGCGTCCACAGCGACCTGAAGCATCTCCTGGCCCTGCTCGATTTGAGCCACCGGCTCAACTTCCCTCCGGATCGCGTGTTCGTCCACGCCTTCATGGACGGCCGGGATACCTCGCCGCAGTCCGGCATCGGCTTCGTCGAGCGCGTGGAGAAAAAGTGCCGCGAACTGAACGTGAGCCCGGTGGCGAGCGTCGTCGGACGCTACTACGCCATGGACCGGGACAACCGCTGGGACCGCATCGAACGCGCCTACCGCATGCTCACCAATGGCGAGGGTGACCGGTTCGACTCGGCTGCCGCCGCCTTGAATCACTACTACGAACACGCGACCGAGCCGAGCCGCTCCGGAGACGAGTTCGTGACGCCCAGTGTCATCCCCGTGGACGGCGGCGCGCCGGCCCGCATCGTCAACGGGGACGCCGCGATTTTGTTCAATTTCCGCGGCGACCGCCCGCGCGAGATCACCAAGGCCTTCGTGCTCGACGAGTTTCCGTACCGTGACCCCGGCGACGGCGAATCGCACGGTTTCGACCGCGGCCCCAAGCTCGATGTCCGCTTCGTCACGATGACGGCGTACGAGGCCGACCTGCCCGTGCGCGTCGCGTACCACAAGCCGGAAAAGATGAAAAACATTCTCGGGGCGTATGTCAGCTCGCTCGGATTGACGCAGTTCCGCTGCGCCGAAACCGAAAAGTACGCACACGTGACCTACTTCTTCAACGACTATCGCGATGAGCCCTTCACCGGCGAGGATCGATTCATGGCCCAGTCGCCGCGCGAGGTCTCGACCTACGATCAGAAGCCTGAGATGGCGGCGCACGAAGTCACCGATGCCGTCCTGGACCGGCTGAAGAAGCACGTGGATGACCTGATCGTCATCAACTTCGCCAACGGCGACATGGTCGGGCATACGGGAAAGCTGGACGCGGCCGTCAAGGCCGTCGAAACAGTGGACGCGTGCGTGGGCAAGGTCACCGAGGCCGTACACAAGCTCGGCGGTGGGCTGATCATCACGGCCGACCACGGCAACGCCGAGCAGATGATCAACCCGGAAACGGGTGGCCCGCACACCGCGCACACGACCTACGACGTACCGCTCATTCTTGCGGACCCTCGGTTTGAAAAGGCGGCCCTGCGCGAAGGCGGCCGCCTCGCCGACCTCGCGCCTACGCTGCTTCATATGATGGGGCTCGAGGTGCCGCCCGAGATGACCGGCCGGTCGCTCATCATCAGCGAATAATCGGCCGTTCTACGCCGCCTCGCGCGTGTCGTCGCATACCACGAAGTAGTTGTATAAGTATGCGAGCACGGCACCGCCGATCGCGCCATCGGGAATCGCCCAGATCAGCCCGATGATGCTTCCCATTGGGCTGATCGAGTAGCCGCGGTAGATGAGCCCGAGCCAGGTCGGATCGTGCGTCGCGCCGTCGAACGCGATCACCCACCACGTGGCGCAAAAGACGCCCACACCCCAGAACAGCCCACACGCGAGTGCCATCGCCTTGACGTTCAGCTTCATGGTGTACCTCGACGCCCCGTACCCCTCCGACCTCTGGAATTCCAATACCCGCGACCGCCGCCTCATTCGCCGATGATCTTGACGAGCACGCGCTTGCGCCGGCGACCGTCGAACTCGCCGTAGAAAATCTGCTCCCACGGCCCGAAGTCGAGCCGCCCGTCCGTGATCGCCACGACCACGCCGCGCCCCATTACCTGACGCTTCAGATGCGCGTCCCCGTTGTCCTCGCCAGTCAGGTTGTGTCGGTATTGGTTGATCGGCTCGTGCGGGGCGAGACGCTCCAGCCAGTGGTCATAGTCCTGATGGAGGCCCGGCTCGTCGTCGTTCACGAAGACACTGGCCGTGATGTGCATTGCGTTGACCAGACACAGACCTTCGGTCACGCCGCTCTCGGCGAGTGCCTGCTCGACCTGCGACGTGATGTTGAGAAAGGCTCTCCGCGACGGCACCTCGAACCACAGTTCCTTGCGGTGCGACTTCATCCTGGAAACTCCTCACCGGCCCGCCGTCGCCCCATCTCAAATCCGGCGGCACCTTATTTGTCGCGAACCAAATCCGCCTCGGCCGCGATATACCCGAGCGACGCCCACGCCGGTCCGTCCACGATCTTCTTGAACAGCTCCTCCGCCTTGGCCTTCCTGCCGTGCGCGAGGTCCCAGTTGCCCAACCCGTACATCAAATCGGCCTTGTCCATCGGGCCGGCATCGTACGACATCAGTTTGTCCTCGGGCATCAGGCCCTTGTAGAACATCAAAAGTCGATTGTACGCCTGATGCTCGATCGCATTCATGCCGTCGCCGAAGTCGATCAGTTCGCTCTCCACGCTCGTCGTGCGACCGAGACGCTGCAGGCAATTGCAAATCCAGTACGTCAGGGCGATTCGATTATCGTCAAACACGCGAACCAGCGGCCGGGCGGCATGAAACGAAATCGCCGCGTTCGAATAGTCGCCCTTCATGTAATACGCCACGCCGAGGTAGTAGTAGATGTTGTACTTGAGCGTCGTCAGCGGCGCACGGACCTTGTTGGGCTGCCCGTCCTGTTCGACCTCATCCACCCTTCCCTCCATCAGTTTGGCCGCCTTCCTCAAGTCTACGACCGCACGATCGAACTGACGAAGCGAGATGTACCGCTGGCCACGGTGGCGATACAGCGGCGCGTAATTCGGAAATTGCTTGATGCCGTCCGTGTAGACGTCCACGGCCTCATGGAATCGCCACAGGTAGCCCAGACGCCGCCCCACCCAGACGATCTTGTCCGGATTGTTGGGGTCGGCCTTCAATTCCGCACGAGCCTTGGCCAGGTCGGCCTCCAGCTTGGCCATGTCCGCACCGGGCGGCGCCGCCCGCAGCTTCCGCCCCAGAGGCGACGTAAACTCCACGTTCCCCTGTGGCGCCTCCGCCCGAACCTCGCTCGAACTGCCTGCGACCAAGGCAAGAACAACCAGTACCATCCGAATCTTGTCTTGCGTGAATTTCATTCAGAACCCTCTTCACAACAGCCCGATACTCACGTCGCCTGGCATGCCCCCGCCCGACGACAGGCACAAGCTCGAACGCGGCTCGCCGCCTCGCGCAGGTGACCAACTTCAGTCTACCGCAACGGCTCTGACGGCGGAAGTTCAGCCGGACTACCGCCCTCCGGCTGGTTTTCCGGCCTGCATCGTCGCTCAGCGTCTCCCACCGCTCCGCGCGCCACGGCGACATCGCCTCAACGTGCGTCGTCACGGCGGCCGGGCCCAACGACAGAACCGGACGACCGGCGGCATCTTCCGGCTTGTATGGCGGGCGGGCCGGGGAGTATTGCCCAGTCGGCGGCGCAATTCCCCAATATCTTCCCCAACTCCATGATCTACAAAGATTTAGCTTGAAGCGTCCCACACGTTTCGATACGATCGACCTATAAGTTGAAGTTCATCCCGTTTGGGGAAGACAAAGTCAGATTTCTCGGCCGGCGTCAGCATCACCTCCTGCCAATTGGGTGATCGAGCCATGGCTCACGGCGCACTATGTTGTCATTCATCTAAAGGGAGGTATGGACCATGGAGATGAATCGCGCACTGTGGTTGGGGGGTCTCGTGCTCGTTTTGTCCGCGTCCCACATCGCACGGGCAGAGGTCATCGACTTCTCCGTCCGCCTGGATCCGGATTGCGCCCATGCCGACTCCAGCGCGCTGGGCTCCGGCGCGATGCAGCTCGACACCGACACTGGCATCATGTCCTACAGCATCGACTTTGTCACCGAGTCTCAAGTCATGTACTCGATGTTCCACGGA
>Ga0055449_10000403_pt1 | contig 11969 bp, 13 predicted proteins | sample China_Galinas_PW_2_FD_57739 | JGI IMG/M metagenome (GOLD analysis project Ga0055449, IMG submission 57739) | Wetland microbial communities from San Francisco Bay, California, USA, that impact long-term carbon sequestration - China_Galinas_PWB_D1 | ecosystem: Environmental > Aquatic > Marine >... | reverse complement strand
CCAAGCGCTTACGGGGTTAGCTGTCGGGCTCGCGCTGAAAGAGCTGCGCTACGCGGCAGATGCCGGCGATTCGCCCCAATACAGTGGGTCCCCCGCTTCCCGCGATATGTGGGCGGGAACTCAGCGGAAGTGGCGGCACATTAGCAAAGGCTAAGACGGGATTTGTGTACGCCAAATGAAGATTCGAGCCAATCTTGGGCGTCGACGTTGAAGAGGCCCCCTCGCGGGGGCCTCTTCGGCAGCGGGCCTGTAAGCCGGATCCTGTCGTGAGCGACCATCTATCTCACCGGGGCTCAACACCCCGAAGGGGCCGCCTAAACGGCCCTGCGGCCTACCTGGACCTCGCCGGGCAGGGTCACCGGTCCTGTTTGGCCTTGCTCCGGGCGGGGTTTGCCTGGCCGCCGCGTCACCGCGACGCCGGTGCGCTCTTACCGCACCTTTTCACCTTTGCCTGTACGCGGCTCACGTGTGGCCGCGCCATCGGCCGTGTGTTTCTGTGGCACTTTCCCGCGGGTTTCCCCGGGTGGGCGTTACCCACCGCCTCGCCCTATGGAGTCCGGACTTTCCTCGAAGGGTTTTCTCTCCCTCCGCGGTCGCTCGGCCCGCACGCTCAATGGTAGTCCCTGACCGCCCCCGCTCCGCAACCGGGCCTTCCTGCAATCAGACCTTGCGAAGAACGCCCACCACGCGGCCGAGGATCGTGGCCTCCGTGGTGCGGATCGGCTCCATCGCCTCGTTCTCCGGCTGCAGCCGGATGTGGTCGGACTCCCGATAGAAGCGCTTCACGGTGGCCTCCTCGCCCAGAAGGGCCACGACGATCTCCCCGTCGTCAGCCTCGTTCGCGGGGCGGACGATCACGTAGTCGCCCTCGAAGATGCCCGCGTCCTTCATGCTTTCGCCGCGAACCCGCAGGACGTAGTCGCCATCCTCGCCGCCGATCACGTCCGGCACCTCGATGTACTCCTCGATGTTCTCCTCTGCGAGGATCGGCTCGCCGGCGGCCACCTGGCCAACCAACGGCAGCCCAGAGCCATCGGGCAGGATCGTCTTCTTAGCCTTGTCGAAGAGCAACTCGATCGCTCGCGGTTTGGAGGGGTCCCGACGCAGCAGGCCGATCTTCTCGAGATTGGCGAGATGGGCGTGGACGGTCGAGGACGAATGCAACCCGACGGCCTTGCCGATCTCGCGCACCGTGGGCGGGTAGCCGGTCTTCGCCGCGTAGCGGCGAATGAAGTCGAAGATCTCCTTCTGCCTCTTGGTCAGGTCCAGGTCCACCGAGCCTTCCTCCTCGCCGGTACAGCGGCATCTCGTTGTCCGAACACTTGTTCGCAGGCTACCGGCTGATCCGGATGCTTGCAAGCCACCCGCATCCGCGCACGCGCCCAACCAACATCAAGCTCTAGAATCGTCCACCCTCAAGCGGCTGTGGCGGAACTGGTAGACGCGCAAGGTTGAGGGCCTTGTGGGTGGAAACACCCGTGGAGGTTCGACTCCTCTCAGCCGCATTCCTATAAAACCAAAAACGGGACCTCAGACAAAACTCAATTGCTGGCAAGGAAAAGGGCGGGCACAAAGCCCGCCCCCTCTGTGTCGATATCGACCTGACGAGAACTACTGGCTAGCGGCTGCCCTCGCCTTCCGTAGGGCGCGCTGATAACGCCGCCATTGCTTCGTCTTGGAGACTGTCGCTCCCCCGCTACTGTTCTTGGCGCAGATTGCCTGCACGTTGGTTTCAATGGGAATCCCGGTGGGGTTGGAGAAAAAGCCGCCGACAAAGCTTCCGAAGGCTAAGACAAAGCCCGGTTCACCAATACTTGCGTCGAACCCTGTGCCGACAACGACGTAGCCTGCTGGGCACTGTGCAATAGGTGCGCCATCGTATTCTTCTGGACCCAAGGCAAGCGTTCCGCCTTCGATCTGCTTGACCTGCAACTGCTCAGAGGCAGGTGCGGGCGCAGGCGTAGCGACGGGCCGAGTGAGTCCTGCCGCTATCTGTTGCTTGATTCCCTTTGCAAGATCGGCCCCCTTGACCTGGCCGTTCTTGATGTGTGGGGAACGGACAGCGTTGCGCTTAATGTCCTGCGCCCCAATCCGGTGAGCGGCATACGCCGTCCCTGACAGGGCGATGACGAGCGCAAGGAATGCAATCGCATTCTGTCTCAAGAACCTCATGGTCTTTCCTCCCTTGGAATAGCGACCTTGTAGACAGGCAAATACGTCCGGTCTTTCTTTTTGACCTTCTCTTCCGTAACCAAATCTCTGAGCGCCCGATCAAGGTAGTTCGGCTTGATGTTCGAGACGGCTGCGATCCTGCGGATATCAAGCCCAGGCTCCTTTTCGACCTGTTCAACCGCCTGCTCAGCGCGCGTTCCACCCCTACGGCGTCGCCGCTGTTTTGGGCGGCAGGCGTAGGGGAGGGTTTCCATGCGCTGCTGATGGGAAAACGTCGATGAATACGTTGAGCACATGGCTCGGCCATCAGAACTCCCAGACGACCGAACTCTATATGCATTACTTCCCTGCATCGGGCGAGAAGGACCTAATCAACGACATCATCGGAGACTCAGTCAGGACTCAATCCGTGCCCTCCCGACATACGCAAGACGACACAGACGCGCACATACAGACACACAGAGGGACAGCATACGCGCCAATTCAGGTTTGACGGCCTTGTGTAGGCCGTTAGGTCCGTGGAGGTTCGACTCCTCTCAGCCGCACTCAAGAGCCCCGCAAGGCGGGGTTTCGCGTCGTACGGCTTGGATGGAGCGGAAATCGCCAGGACACGGGTGCCCGGCTCTGCCTTCTTGCAACGCCGGCCCCGAACCGGACACTTATAGAGGTAGATGGCCCCCGGCCAGATCGAAAAGAAAGGAGCGATCGGCCGCGAACTCGCCACGATGCGCTTCGGCCAGATCTACCGCGAGCAGGGAAAGGCAGTCCTTGCCTACGCCCTGCGGCGGGTGGAGGAGCCGGAGGACGCCGCCGACGTCGTCGCGGAGACCTTCCTGGTGGCATGGCGGCGGCTCGACGAGGTGCCGATCGGCGCGAGGGAGAGGCTCTGGCTCTATGGCGTGGCACGGCGGGTGACCGCAAACCTCCATCGGGCCGAAGGACGCCGGACCCGACTGGCGAAACGCCTCGCAGAGTCATTGCGAAGCGAGATCGCGGCCAGCCCCGACCAGGGCGGTGAGGCCGCCTGGGTGCTGCGGGCGATGGGCGATCTCGGCGAGGAGGACCGCGAGCTGCTGCTGCTCGTCACCTGGGAGGAGCTGTCCCCGGGGCAAGCGGCACAGGTCCTTGGAATCTCCTCGCTCGCGGCGCGGAGCCGCCTCCATCGCGCCCGGCGCCGGCTGCGCGCCCTGATGGAGGACCGCGGGTCGACGGGGCGTCGTACTCCAGAACTCGACCCGGAGGAGGCAAGATGAACGCGCGTGAGCTCGAGACGGTGCTCGCCACAGCCGATCCAGTCAACCGCGGATGGCTTGACGGGCTCGATCTGGAGGCGATGGAAGCTGAGCTGCTCGCCGACCTCGACGATGAGCAGCCGGCTCCCGCGCCCGGCGGTGCCCAGGCGCCGCGCCGGCGTCGCCCGCGCCGACTCGCACTAGCCCTTGCCTCGGTGGCCCCCGTCGTCGCGATCGCCGTCTTCTTCGCGCTCGCCGGGGGTGGGTCCGAGCGCCCCGCGCGCGCTTACGGCGCCGACCTCGTCCGCTTCGCCGAATCTTCGCCGCTGCTGCTGCTCGAGGGCCCGGGCTGGCGTGTTCAGAACGCCCAGGAACACCGCAGCCGCGAGGGCATCGAAGGCTCGATGGAATTCGTCACCGGCAAGCCGGTGCCCTACGAATCGGTCCGCATCACCGGAAACCCGAAGCGACCGCACGAGTCGGGGATGTTCCCGCCCGAGGTGCGCCAGCGCCGGGTTGAACTGCAGTGGCATCACACAAGCCTCAAGGAAACCGTCGAGTGGCAGCACAAGATCCCCCACCCCCATGGGCAGCACTGGATCGAGCTGCCGGTGCTGGGGACGACGGCGCAGGTCGACACGAGCAACGAGTTCTACGTCAACCAGGGCGGGGCGGGCAACCGCCAGATGCTTGCGCTCTGGAACGAAGACGGCTATCTGCTCGAACTGCGGGCGGCCGTCCCCAACCAGGCCGCCTTCGAAGAACGGCTCGACTGGCTGACAAAAGTCGATCAGCAGGCCTGGCTCGAGGCGATGCCGGAGAAGGTGGTCAAAGCCGGCGACCACGACGCCGCGGTCCGCGAAATGCTGAGTGGAATCCCGGTGCCGAAGAGGTTCTCGCCCTCCCGGGTGCCAGACGAAGGGCTAGCCACCAACCGCTACCAGGTCGGTGCCCAGGTGACCGGTGCCGTCTCCTGCCTATGGCTCCGGCAGTGGGGCGCGGCACGGCGCACCGGCGACAAGGCGGCGGCGGCCGAAGCCGAAAAGGCCATGGCGACCTCGAAGCACTGGCGAATCCTGCGCGAAATGGCAAGCGAAGGCGCCTACCCTGATGCGGTCTGGGAAATAGCCAGGGAGATGCCGAGTGGCGTTTGGCAATGGGCCGGCAAGCAGCATCCACTTCTGCCTAGGGCCGAAGGCCTCGGCTGCGCACGCATGGGCCTGCCCGTCCTACCGCGGAAGATGAGGATCCAGCGCGAACGCGGCCCGCCGCCACCGCCCTAGAGGGCGTGCTCTGCGTCAGCTATTCCGGGGGAGACCAAGGAGGCGCTCGGCTGCTTCGACGCTGCTGTCCTCACGCCGCCACGGCCTCGACTCGGCCGGAGGCCACGGCAGCCTGCAGTGACTCGTAGTCGCGTTCGCTCTGGTCCGCGTAGAGCTCGGCGAACGTGACCACCGCTCGGTCGAATGCGTCTCCCTTCCCCAGGTAGGAGGCGATGGCGATCCGGTCGCCGCCGCGAGCATGCGCGTGGGCCAGGGTCATGCCGCAGATCTCGGCATAGGCCTTGAGGCCGCGTGCGTCCATCGAATCGATCCGGGCCGAGCCCTTCCAATCCCAAAGCTGGCGCACGTAGAAATCGTGGCTCTTGCCGTCCACCCCCCTTGCCCGCACCCAGCCGAGCATGATGTCGCTGGTCGCCTGCATCAGGCGCTGTCCCTGGACGACGCGCTTGCCCTGATGCCTGAACCGACCCGGTGCGGTGTAGGGCTCGAGCACCGACCGCTGCGCCTCCTTGATCTGCAGGAAGAGCGGGTCGCGATCGTCGCGCCCGAGCATCAGAGCGATCCAGGCGCGCGTTCCGACGCTGCCCACCCCGACCACTTTGAAGGCGGCGTCGACAAACCGGTAGCTGTCGAAGACGGCGTGGCGCTCAGGCTCGAGCGAGTCGCGATAGTCCAACAGCACCTCCCCCACCAGCGCCCTCACCTCCGCGCTCTTCGCTCCCATCTCGCGGGCGAGCGCGGCGACGGGCACGATCAGGGGCGGATCGCTGACGATGCGCAACTTGCCTTTGACCCTCTCCGTCAACTTGGAGAAGGCCCGGCCGCTGTCCTTGGCGCGCGCCTTGGCGATGTTGCGCTTGTAGGCCTTGCGCTGCGCACCACCCACCGCATTCGCCCAGCGCAAGGCGATCGAGTCCGAGTCGAGCTGCTGGTACCAGGCTTCGATGTTTCCCATCTGAGCCAGCCGCCGCATCGTCTCGCGATATTCCCCTGCGGCAGCGCCCACGATCCGCCGCCGTTGCGCAAGGCTGCAGCCGCGATCGCGGCCGGCCAGCGAGAAGCTCGCCGCCAGGCGCTTCACGTCCCACTCCCATGGCCCGGGATGCGTCTCGTCGAAGTCGTTGAGGTCGAACACCAAGCGCCGCTCCGGCGAGGCGAACGCACCGAAGTTGGAGAGGTGCGCGTCGCCGCAGAGCTGCACATCGAAGCCCGAACGGGGCGTCGCCGCGAGGTCGGCGGCCATCACTGCCGCGGCACCACGGTAGAAGGCAAACGGAGAAGCCAGCATTCGCCCGTAGCGCAGCGGCACCAGCCGGCCGATCCTGGAGCTCGCCTGGCGCTCCAGAAGCTCGACGGGGTCCACCCGACCTCCAGCAGGCTCCCACTCCCCGTGACTCGAGCGCGGCACCGCCTTGCGAGCCGCCCTGCCCGCCGCCGCGCGCTGTTTGGGCGACCCGGGGTGGCCTTTGGCGGGAGGGGCCATCCGATCAGGCGATGGCCGGGTCCGGCAGCGGCGGGTCCGGGCTTGCCTGCAGCTCCTCGAAGCGCTGCGTCGGCAACCGTCTGGTGGACCAGAACGACGCAACGGCAAGCAATGCGGCAAAGAGAAACGCGGTCTTCAACGCGGTCAGTTGCGCGTCTTCGTAGTTCTCGACAAGAGCGTCGGCGGTAGCCGGGTCGATTCCCGCGGCCTCGGCACCGCTTCTCACCTCCGACGAGGCGACGAAGCTGCCCCCGGCGCTGAGCTGCACCTTCACCTCTTCGGTGACCTCGCCGGAGACGCGAGGGTCATCGGCGATGTTGGAGGTGAAGGCGGCGATTAGGCCGCTGATCACGATCGCGCCGAGTACCGCCGTGCCCAGCGAGGAGCCAAGCTGCTGCGCGGTGTTCTGCAGGCCGCCGGCCTCGCTGCGATCGGACTCGCCAACCGAGGACTGAACCACGTTGCCCAGCTGCGACACGATCAGGCCCATGCCGACGCCGAGCACTCCCATCGCGACGAGGAAGGAGGCGTTGTCGAGCTCGGGCTCGATTGTCCCCAACAGCATCAGGATCGCAACGAAGACAATGAGCAGGCCGGCCCGCACCAGCGGCCTGGGTGCGAAGCGTTTGGACAGCGCCGAGCCGGCGATTGCGGCGGTGAAGAGCCCCGCCGAGGCGGGCAGCATTCGCACTCCGGTTTCGAGCGCATCGAAGCCCTGCACCACCTGCAGGAAGAGCGGGATGGTGAAGAACACGCCCATCAGGATCAGGTTCTGTGCGAGCAGCATTGAGACCCCGCCGCGCAGGCTTGCGATGCGGAAGAGGCGAAAGTGGACCAACGGATCGAGCCCCAGCCCTTCGCGACGCCGCTCCCAGGCGCGGAACGCAGCGAGGAGTACTCCGCCGGCCGTGATGACAAATGGGGTGAGCGCAAAGCCGAAGGGCTCGATCGGCGAGCTGCGCGGCTCGAGCCAGCCCCAATTGCTCGCCTGCAGCACGCCGAAGACGATCACGGCCAGGCCCGAGGCGGAGAGCACGCTGCCGACCCAGTCAAGGCCGGGCCGGTCGCTCTCCCGGGCCGACTCGGGAATCAGCCGCGTCGCCGCGAGGATTCCGAGTGCAACGAGCACCTCACCGACGAACACAAGGCGCCAGGTGAAGTCTGTGGTGACCCAACCGCCGAGGATCGGGCCAACTGCGATGCCGGCGCCGGCAACCCCGCCCAGCACGCCGTAGGCGACGGCGCGATCGGCGCCCCGGTAGGAACCCGCCACCAGTGCGACCAGGGCCGGGAGAACCAGCGCGGCGCCGATGCCCTCGAGGATCGACCAGCCGAGCATCAGCGTTGGCACGCTCCAGGATGCAGCCGTGAGCGCGGAGCCGGCACCGTAGATGCAGAGGCCGATCCTGAATGCGCGACGCCTGCCCCAGAGGTCACCCAGCTTGCCGCCCGTCAGCATCAGCCCCGCCATCACCAGCGCGTAGAGCGCGATGACCGCTTGGATCGTGGTTACGGTCGTGTCGAAATCGTCGACCAACTGTGAGATCGCGACGTTCATCACAGCCTGGTCGAGGACCATCAGGAACTGGGCCGTCCCGAGAACCGCAACGACTCCCCACTTTGCCATGCGCCGACCCTATACCGTGGAGTTAAGAAAGATTCCTGGCCATCGTCTCCATTGTTTGGCCGAGCTCCTCAGTCGGGCTGAACTCCACCACCTCGGTGCCAGCGAAGAGCATCGCGGTGTGGCCGGGGGCAACGTGGTAGGCGTCGCCTGCCTCGAAAACCTCCTCCCCCTCCGCCGAGCGGAAAGCAACCTTTCCGCTGATCACGTAGCCCATGTGCTCGCACTGGCACCGGTCGTCCGGTAGGCCCTCAAAGAGGGGGGCAAGGTCCATGTCCTCCGTGTAGATCTCGAAACCCACCGTCCAGCCGCTGTCGAAGTGCTCGAAATGCCCCTCGTAACCGTGCAGTGCATCGTGCTCAGAAGCAGATGCCTTCGATGCTTTCGGCATCCCGCGGCTCCTTTCCATGCGTCGTTGCCTGCGAAGCCTGACACCTGTGTCCAATCAGATCGAGACCACGGGCCCAGCGTGGAGCGGCAATATTGTGAGTCCCCGCCAATTGGGCGGGACGCGTCGGAGGCAAGCATCTCCTCCTCCACCCCGAGGCCGTGGCGAAGGCGAAGCCCGCAGGGTGAACTAGGTGGTGGCCGAGTCGGCCGGCAAAGGCGTCGGGTCGAGCGGAACGAGGCGCGAATCGTCGAGCGCCTCTGTTCGCAGATGCGACACCTCCTGGTACTCGGGTGAGGCGACCATGTCCAGGAATGCCTGCCGGCTCGGGTATTCGACCAGCAGCACGAAGTCCCAGCGCTCGGATTCCTGCGGTCCGATCAGCGCGGGTGACGCCGCGGCGCTGAAAACGATCCGCGCTCCCAGCTTCTCCAGGATGGGCGCCGCAGCGGCACCGTAGTCGCCGTAGCGCTCAGCGCCGCCATCGGGGCTGAATCGGAGCAGATTGAGCATCACGACCGGCCCATCTCCAGCCCGCGCCGTGAGGTCCTCGAAACCGTCCGTCACGGACGGGTCGGGGTTAACGTAGGTCGGCTGATCGGCCATCTCATCTCCCTCTTCTGCCCGGCCGGGTCGGCGCCCGGCTTGGCATCCACGCGCCTACCCTACGCCGTTCCCATGCAGCGCCTCGATCTGGACCCGATACTTTCGCTCCCCAGCCTCTTCGCCTGGCACGCATGTCAGTCGGGCGGTCCCCACCACAAGCCCCGAGAGAGCCCGGTTGGCCGGAGGCGGAGAGCGGGAGCTCACCGTATTGCCGGCGCCGCAAGCCCCGCGGTGGCCGGGGCGACTACGCTGCCGCCGGGCAGATGAACGGCTTCGAGAACCCACTGATCACGCGGCTCGAAGGCTCGCTGGTCGTCCTCGAACCGCTCACCGAAGAGCACGGCGACGAGCTGTGGAGGGCGGCTCAGGCCCCGGAGATCTGGAACTGGCTTGCCCACATCGGAAATAGCCGGGAGCAATTCGACCGCTGGCTTCAGATGACTCTTGAGGACGCGCGGTCCGGGCGAGAGGGACCGTTTGCCACGCGCGACAGGCGCAACGGGTCGATCGTCGGAAGCACGCGCTACCTGAACGTGCGGCCGGCCGACCGGGTTGTCGAGATCGGCTGGACCTGGCTCAACCCGAGCGTCTGGGGCCAGGGCATCAACACCGAGGCGAAGCTGCTGATGCTCACGCATGCATTCGAAGCTCTCGGCTGCGTGCGGGTCGAGTTCAAGACCGATGCTCGGAACGCCCGCTCACGGGCCGCGCTCGCCGCTCTTCCCGCCCAGTTCGAGGGCATCCTGCGCAAGCACATGACCGTGCCCGACGTCGGCGTCCGCGACTCTGCCTATTTCAGTGTGATCGACGACGAGTGGCCCCAGGTCCGGGCCCACCTGCGACAGCGCCTGTCCTCGACCTGACCCGGGCGTGCCGTCTCGTCCGCGACGGGCTCAGGCGGTTGAGCCGCCCAGCGCCTTGTCGATGAACGGGCCCAGCAGCTCGCTGGCCTGGGCGGCGGTCTTCTCCGGTGAGTCGCTGGGCGCTGTGACGTAACTGATCGCGAGCCGAACGAGAGATTCGGCAAGCAGGTTCGCGTCCCGGGCCCGGGCCTGCGGCCAGCACTCCTCAATGACGGCCGTAAGGCGACCCGACGCCCACTGGACCACGGGCATGCCCTGCGTGGTGACGAAGGGAAGCATCCCGCCGGTGCCGTCGTCGCTGATCAGAACGCGAACCAGAGGGTCCTCGCCCGCGCTGCGAAGGAACACTCCGAGAGCCGCCGCGACGGCCGCATGGGGATCGTCGAGGTGCTCGCGGACCGCGGCCTCGACGCCGTCGAAGAACCGCTCGCCCTCGTGGATCACAAAGGCCTGACCGAACTCGTCGCGATTGCCGAACTCCTTGTAGAGGGTCTGGCGGCTGACGCCCGCCGTGCTGGCAATGTCGGCCATCGTGACTTCCGACCAGGTACGCCGCTGGAGGTGATCGCGCGCCGCGGCGAAAAGCGTCTCGCGGAGCAACCTGCGGGCCGCCACCGGATAGGGAGCTCGCTCGGAGGCGGTCGCCACCTCCGGCGTGGTGGCATCGGTGACAGCGGGCGTGTTCACTGGGCCGCCTCGAAGTCGACCTTGTCGTAGATCCCGCAATCCGGGCAATGCCAATCGTCCGGTACCTCAGCCCACGGGGTGCCCGGAGGAAAGCCCTCGCGGGGGTGGCCGGCCTCCTCGTCGTAAACGTAGCCGCAGCCCGGGCAGCGCCAGACGCTCACGATGCCGCGGCCCCGTAGCGGGAAATCACCCTTCCCCGCGCGCGCGGATGGATGTTCGCGCGCGTCACCTCACCCCCGTAGTGGTCGAGCAGGCGACGATCCATTACACGGCGCCAGAGAGGCGGTACCCACGCAACCAAGATCATGCCCGCGTAGCCGGTGGGAAGCTGCGGCGCCTCGTCGACGTGGCGCAGCGCCTGGTAGCGGCGGGTTGGGTTGGCGTGGTGGTCGCTGTGGCGCTGCAGGTGGTAGAGAAGGACGTTGGAGGCGACGTTGTTGCTGTTCCAGCTGTGCTCGGGGCGGCAGCGCTCATAGCGACCGTCCTCGCGCTTCTGGCGCAGTAGGCCATAGTGCTCGAGGTAGTTGACGACCTCGAGCAGCGAGAAGCCGAACACAGCCTGCAGCAGCAGGTAGGGCAGGACCACGGGCCCGAAGGCGATCGCCAGCGCCGCGAAGAGGACGACTGTCATCGCCCAGGCTTGAAGGATGTCGTTATGGATCGACCAAGCCGAGTGGCCGCCGCGCTCGAGCCGGGCGCGCTCGATTCCCCAGGCCGAGCTGAGGCTGCCCAACACCGTGCGCGGCAGGAAGGCCCAGAAGCTCTCCCCCAGCCTGGCGCTGGCGGGGTCCTCCGGGGTGGCGACACGGACGTGATGGCCTCGGTTGTGCTCGATGAAGAAATGGCCATAGCCGCTCTGCGCGAGCGCGATCTTGCTCAGCCACCTCTCCAGGTCGGCCCGCTTGTGCCCGAGCTCGTGCGCCGTATTGATTGCGATCCCGCTGACCATCGCCATCGTCAGTGCAAGGCCGATGCTTTCGATTGTCGAGAGCCCGCCATCGGCCCAGAGCCAACAGGCGAAGACCAAGCCGGCGTATTGGACCGGAATGAAGACGTAGGTGCACCAGCGGTAGTAGCGATCCTGTTCGAGCCACTTGATGATGCTGTCGGGCGGATTCTCGGCGTCCATGCCGATGATCACGTCGAGCACGGGGAACATCACGAAGACGAGGAACGGCCCGTAGAACCAGAAGACGCCGAGTCCCGTCAGATCGACCAGGCTCCAGGCGATGAAGGGCAGCAGGGGCACGATCAGCCCGAGCAGCCAGGCGTAGCGCTTCGGGTCGGTCCAGGTGGCGGGATTCAGGTCGACGTCGGGGCCATGGTGGTGATGCTCGTGTGCGGCTGCCTCCATCGGTGGACACTTCTCCTTGTCAGATAACCGGGATACGTCTGCTTGGTTAACAAACTCGCGAGATTTGTCAACCAGCACAACAGTACACGGTGCAGCTGTCGTGGCAACACGAACCGGCCATGCACCGCCCCCGGACGGCTCTCGCTACCATCCGCCGCGTGTACACGGTCCTCGCAGTGATTCAGGTGATCATCGCCTTCGTCGTGATCTTCCTCGTGCTCTTGCACTCCGGGAAAGACGCCGGATTGTCCGGCGCCTTCGGAATCGGCGGTGGGGG
>Ga0055449_10000401_pt1 | contig 12102 bp, 9 predicted proteins | sample China_Galinas_PW_2_FD_57739 | JGI IMG/M metagenome (GOLD analysis project Ga0055449, IMG submission 57739) | Wetland microbial communities from San Francisco Bay, California, USA, that impact long-term carbon sequestration - China_Galinas_PWB_D1 | ecosystem: Environmental > Aquatic > Marine >... | reverse complement strand
TCGGCTCCTCTGCCGTCGGCTCCTCTGCGACCGGCTGCTCGGCTGAAGGCTCCTCTGCCGTCGGCTCCTCTGCGACCGGCTGCTCGGCTGATGGCTCCTCTGCGACCGGCTGCTCGGCCGCTTCCTCCGCAGCAGGCTCCTCGGGCGCGGGCTCCTCAACGGGCGCCTCCTCCGCTGCGACAGGCGCCTCCTCCGCTGCGGTCTCCTCGACGGCAGGCTCCTCGGGCGCGGGCTCCTGATCGGAGGCGGCGGCGTCCTGAATCTGCTCACCGAGGTTCTGCATCGGCATGTTTTGGCCCTCGACCCGCTTGATGCTGAGCGAGAGGCGGCGGCGCTCCTCGTCAATCTCAAGAATCTTGACGTTCAGTGTGGCGCCGGGTTCGACCACCTCGTTCGGGCTCTCGACGTGGTGGTCGGCGAGCTCGGAGATGTGGACCAGACCCTCGACTCCCGGAAGGATCTCCACGAATGCGCCGAAGGCGACGACCTTGGTCACCGTCCCCTCCAGCACGTCGCCGGGCCGGTGGGTGCTGATCACCCGCTGCCATGGGTCTTCCTGCGTCTGCTTGAGCCCGAGCGAGATTCGCTGACGGTCGCGATCGATGTCGAGCACTTTGATTCGCACCGTGTCGCCAATCGAAACCACCTCGGAGGGATGGTTCACATGACTCCACGAGAGCTCGGAGATGTGGATCAACCCGTCGATGCCCTCTAGGTCGACGAAAGCGCCGAAGTCGACGATGTTGGAGATCCGGCCATCAACGATCTGGCCAGGCTGGAGGCGGCCGAGAATCTGCTCCCGGACCTCCTTCCTCTCTTCCTCCAGCACGGCGCGCCGTGAAAGCACGACGTTGTTCCGGCTGCGGTTCAACTCGATCACTTTGCACTCGAGTTTCTGGCCGAGGAACTCGTCGAGATTGTGGACGCGGCGAATATCGACCAGAGAGGCCGGCAGGAAGCCGCGCACGCCCAGGTCGAGGATCAGGCCTCCCTTGACGACCTCGATGACGCTTCCCGCGACCGGTTCGCCGGACTCGGCGGCGGCCTCGATGCGGCGCCACGCCTTCTCGAAGCGAGCCCGCTTCTTGGAGAGGACAAGGCGCCCCTCGCTGTCCTCCTTGGTGAGGACCAGCGCGTCGATCTCCTCCCCCAGCTCAACCTCCGAGGAGGGGTCGACTGACTTGCGAATCGAAAGCTCGGTGGAGGGGATAACGCCCTCCGACTTGTAGCCGATGTCGACCAGGACCTCGTCTTTGTCGATCCGGACGACGTGGCCTTTCACCACGTCGCCCTCGTCGAAGGTGACGATCGTCGCCGCGTAGTTGGGGACGATCTTGCCGTCCACTTCCAGCAGAAGGCCGTTCGAGCCCTCGACGGGGGTGCCAGTCGGCGCAGGCGGCGTCAGTGTGTCGGCAGCGACCACGGCGGCGAATAATGGCAGAAACGGCCAGCTCCGCTGCCCACCCGGCCTTCGGCTCGCCTCTGAGGCTCGGATAATGCGTAGAGCCCGCGACGGCCGTCGCGGGCCGGAGGCGGTCGATACCCTCCGCAGGTGCCTGAAAGGGCGACCAAGCGCGGCGGCGATCGAACCCCCCTGTCGGGGAGCTGCGACGTTCTGATTTGCGGTGCCAGCTTCGCCGGGCTCGCGGTGGCGCGGGAGCTGGCGGGGACCGGCGCCTCCGTGATGGTGCTCGACCGCTACGAGATCGGCGAGCGCCAGACGTCCGCCTGCGGCATCCCAACCGACTGGCTGCGCGCGATGGGCCTGATGGCATCCGAGCGCCAGCGCTTCGACTCGCTGTTGGTGCACACGCCCCACGGGGGCACCCGGTTCCGGTTGCCGTGGAGCTTCTCCACATTCGACTACCGAGAGCTTTGCGAGCTGCTCTGGAACGATTGCGAGGCGACCTTCGAGACGGCGGTGGTCAAGGGTCGCGTCGCGCCGGCAAACGGTGGTGGCGCAATCGAGGTCGAGACCGACCGCGGCATCCTCTCCTCGCCCCTGGTGGTCGATGCCCTCGGCTGGCGCCGCGTGCTTGACGCCGGCGACCGCTACCAGCCTCCGGACGCCCCGCTGTCGCGTGGGCTGGAGGTGCATCCCAGTGGTCGCGGCGAGGACATGGAGGTCTGGATCGACCGTCGCTACGTTCCTGCCGGCTACGGCTGGTCGTTCCCCGCCCGCGACGAGCTGCGAATCGGTGTCGGCTCGTTCGATCCTCGCTTCCATGTCCGCGACACCACCCTGCTGCTCACCGACGATCTCGACCGCGAGCGCCCCGGAGCCGAGCTGAGCAGTCAGCAACCCGAGTACCAGGGCAACTGGATCCCGCACAAGATTCGCAGCGCCAGCGAGGGCGGCGTGTTCTTCGCGGGCGACTCGGCCGGGCACTGCCTGCCGCTAACCGCCGAGGGGATCAGGACCGCTCTCTATTTCGGGATTGTGCTGGGACGGGAGCTGCGCGAGGTGGTGGAGGGAAGGCAGAGCCGCGATCGCGCGGCCACTCGCTACACCTCGTTCCACAACCGTCACGAGTGGAAGTTCCGCTGGATGCTGCGCGTACAGCGGCTCATTCCAAAGGTCCCGCCGCGCCTGCTGGGGCCGACGATCCGCGTGCTCGGCGCAAGACGCTTCGTGGACTGGGCCTTCGGCCACTACCTGAAGATCGCGCCGCCGGAGCTTGCGTCTCCCTCACCGAACGACCAACAGGGTTCCGGCAAGCAACAGCACGACACCGACGATGCGCTCAGGGCTGAGCGGGATCTGATCGAGACCGAACAGGCCTAAGCGGTCGATCGCCACCGAGGCGCTCAGCTGTCCGGCGATCGTCACCGCGGCAACGCCACCGGCGCCGATCGTCGAGACCGCAATCAGGGCATTTGCGACGTAGACAGCCCCGAGCAGGCCGCCCAGCAGGTAGTACCAGCTGACGTCGAAGGTCGATTGGAGGCCGCCGGCCCTACCGCTCAGCACAACGATCCCCGCGAGGGCGATGGTGCCCACCACGAACGAGACGAGCGCCGCCGGGAGGCTTCCGGTTGCCTTCCCAAGCCCGGCGTTGATCGGCGCCTGCAGGGCGATCAGACCGCCGGCGAGAGCGGTCAGCAGAACCGCAAGGCCCTTAGAGTCCATCGAAATATTTGGTCGGGGCCGTGATTTTTGCCGTGCGCGCGTGTTGCATCGAACATAGGTCCGGGGTGTTCAGCGGTCCTGCTGTCATATCAGTAACCCGAAGGGGTCATCGAACCGAATATGCCACCACCAGCAGAGGGACTTGCCTCGCGCCTGATCGTCGGCCCGGCGCTTCGCACACAGCCTGACCGCAGGCTCGTGTCGCTGGTCAGAAGCGGATATGAGGTCGCGTTCGACGAGATTGTGCGTCGCTACGGAAAGGCACTGGTGCGCTATGCCGCGGCGATTGTCGGCGGGCGGTCCGAGGACGTCACGCAGGATGCGTTCTCGAAGGCCCTGCTGGCCCTGCGTCGCAGCGACGCCGAGATCGACCTTCGGCCGTGGCTGTTCCGGATCGTCCGCAACACAGCGCTGAACGACCTCCGCGACCGCCCGCCCTCTCCGGAGCTCCTGGCCGAGGCGATCGCGGGCGGTCGCAACCCGGCGGAGGAGTTGGAGCACCGCGAGGAGCTGGCCGACCTGATCAGGCGCCTGCAGGCCCTGCCCGAGCCCCAGCGCGCGGCAATTGTGATGCGCGAGCTGGAGGGGCTGAGCCACGAGGAGATCGCCGCCGCCCTCGGCCTGAGCGGGGGTGCCGCACGGCAGGCGATCTACCGGGCGCGCCAGGCCCTCCGAGACGGAGCCGGGATGCTGATGCCGCTGCCGCTTCTGCGCCTTCTGATCGAACACGGAGGCGAGGCCGCCGGTGCCGGTACGGGAGCTGTCAGCGGAGCGGCGGTCGCGACCGGGACGGCGGCGGGCGGCGGTGGCGCGCTCAAAGCGGGTGCCGTCGTCGCTGTGCTGGCGGGGTCGGTGGGTACGGGGATCGCGCTGCGCGAGGATCGTGGCGCCGGCGATCCGGCTCGCGCCGCGGCAGAGGTCTCCCGCTCCCTGCCCAGGCCTGAGGCTCGCCCTCTGGCCTCCCCCAGCCCTGCACTCGACCTCGCAGACAACTCTCCCTCTGCCGGAAACGACGGCAACAGCGGGGGTCAGCGTGAAAACCACGGGGCGGGCGGGCAGAGCCCGCGCGGTCCTGGGCCCGCGCTCGGCCACCGTCACGGGCGGCGCCGGGGCCCGAATGGCTTCGCCCGCCGTCGCGACATGCCCCGCCGCGGCGATCCCCGGTTGGGTGGGCGGCGGGGACCCCGCGGCGGCCGCAGGCCTCGGCCGGAAGGGGACTTCGCCCGCGACCCCAGCGGGCGCTCCTCCGGGGGCGAACGCGAACTTGGCGCACGCTCACCCGATGATGGTCGCCTGCGGGACGGTGGCGATCGCCTCTCTAGCGGCGATTTGGGCGCGCGCGACCGCCCACCTCCGCCACCGCCCGAAGAAGAAGAACCGCTGGGTGACCGCCAGAGCGAAGACGAATCGACAGCCTCAGAGGAACCTTCTCCGTGATCTTGCCCCGCCGCTCGGGTTAGGGACGTGAAATGTCAGTCCTGGGAGTCCGACTCCCCAAAAGGAGGAAGCATGAAGCGTTCCATTCGCAAGCGAGCTCGGATCGGTGGGGCCCTGCTGGCACTTGCGCTGGCCGCACTGGCCCTGGCGCTACCGACAATCGGCCTTAGCAAGGAGGGCGGCGACCGGGGCCCCAGGGCTGCCGGCACGGTGCAGTCGTTTGACCCCGAAACCGGCGAGTTGGTCGTCGACCTCGCCAAGGGCGAGACGATCTCCGGCCTAGTCCTGAGGAGGACGCAGATCCGCTGCGGCAAGGGCCGGCGACATCATCAGCGCGGGCGCCGTCATCGCAGGCGCCATGTCGCGTCGGCGTCCCAGCGCGGCGTGCGCGACATCGCCAACGATCGCCAGGCCGGCGACGAACCTAGTGACGTCCGCGGCGATCACGGAGCCGAGCCCGGTGGCGAAAATGGCGAACCGGGTGGAGAATCCGGCGTGGACGCGCGTCGACACCGACACGACGACCGCTGCAACACCGACGACCTGATTCCCGGCGCCGTCGTCATGCGAGCCGAGATGGTGCTGACCCACGGCAACGCCTTCTACGCGCGGATCGGCCTCCTGCCACCGAAACAGGCGGCTCCTGAGGCGCCCGCCACAGAGTAGCCCCGGAGGACAACCCGGTGCCGGTCACGGCCGGCACCGGGTACCTTTCCTGCGGTGTCGGCTGAGGAGGCAACAGTCGCGCGCGACCCGCTGACCGCGCCGTCGGTCTCGGTCGCCGGCGGGACCGGCGACCGGCTGACGCTGCTCGACTGCGCCCGGGCCTTTCTCCGCTTTCGCTCGCCGCGCGTGCTCGCCGCCTTTCTCATGGCGATCGTCGCCGCGCGGCTCATGGTCGGCGGTTGGAGCTGGCTCGACCTCGCGATCGCGGCGCTGCTCATCGCCCTGCAACCGTTCACCGAGTGGTTCATCCACGTGACCCTCCTGCATTCAAAGCCACACCGCCTCGGCCCGATCTCAATCGACCTCCCCAGCGCCAGGATGCACCGCTGGCATCACCGCAACCCGACCGTGCTGGAGGCGGTGCTGATCCCCGGCTCGCTGATCGCAGGCTTCCTATTGCCCGTGATGGCAGCGATGTGGCTGCTGTCCTGGCCGTGGGTGCTGTTTGGGGGCAGCCACCTGGCGCTCTGGCTCACCCTGATGACCGTCAGCTGCCTCCTCGTGGGGACATATGAGTGGTGTCACTTCATCATCCATACGCCCTATCGACCGAAAAGCCGCTACTACCGCTCGATCTGGCGCTCCCACCGGCTGCACCACTTCAAGAACGAGCACTACTGGTTTGGAGTCAGCTCCGACGTCGCCGACCGGGTGCTCGGCACCCATCCCGACCAGCGGACCGTGCCGAAGTCCCCAACGGTGAAGACGCTGGAAATCTAGTCGTAACCTGAATCCACCGATATCGGCGTGACCCTCCGCTTCGCAGGTCGAGTTGGGGGGCGATTCCCGCTCACCCAGATGGTGGTGCTACCTGGGTGAAGGGAATTGACCCCCGGCGAAGGGATGCGGGATGGAGGGGCCGGTGAGATCGGTGGATTCAGGCTTAAGGCCCGCGTAGCGGTGAGCCGGGCTACTTGGTGTCGAGCCAGTCCCGGCCGATGCCTATGTCGACCTCCAGGGGAGGATCGAGCTCATGGGCGGAGCACATCACGCGCCGCACCAGCTGGGCCGCGTCGTCCATCTCGCCCGGCGGCCCCTCGAAGAGCAGCTCGTCGTGGATCTGCAAAACCAGACGCGTCTCCATACTCGCGTCTCCCAGCGCACTGTGGCAGCGCACCATCGCCACCTTGATGATGTCAGCGGCGGTTCCCTGGATCACGGTGTTGACGGCAAGCCGTTCGCCCAGCCGCCGCGTGCCCGGGCTACCGGACCGCAGCTCTGGAATCGATCGGCGGCGTCCCATCAGGGTCTTGACATAGCCGTCCGACTGGGCGCAGTCGATCACCTCTTCGCGGAAGGCGCGCACCGCCGGGAATCGTTCCAGGTAGCGAGCTACGAACTCCTCGCCCTCCTTGCGCGGGATGTTGAGCCGGTCGGCGAGGCCGTACCCGGTCAGCCCATAGACGATGCCGAAGTTCACCATCTTGGCCTTGGCGCGCTGGCCGACGTCGACCTCCTCGCGGGAGATGCCGAACACCTCCGCCGCCGTCGCTGCGTGAACGTCGTCGCCCGCCCGGAAGACGTCTTTCAGGACGTCCTCCTCGGCAACGTGGGCCAGCACCCGGAGCTCGACCTGGCTGTAGTCGGCAGAGAGGAGCCGGGCGCCCTCCTCGGCGACGAAGCAGGCGCGTACCGGGCGGCCGATCTCGGTGCGAATCGGGATGTTCTGGAGGTTCGGGCTGGTGCTGGAGAGCCGACCGGTGGTCGTGGCCGCCTGGTTGAAGGTCGTGTGGATGCGACCGGTGTTCGGGTCGATCAGATCGGGGAGGGTGTCGAGGTAGGTGCTCTTGAGCTTCGTCAGCTCCCGCCAGGCCTCGATCTTCTCGACAATTGGATGCTCGTCCCGGATCTGGGCAAGCACCCGCGCGTCGGTCGAGAAACCGGTCTTGCCACGCCGCTTGCGCGTCAGCTCGAGCTTCTCGAAGAGGATATGACCGACCTGCTGCGGCGAGCCGATCGTGAACGTTTCACCGGCAAGCTCGTGAATCTCGTCTTCGAGCTCGGCGATCCGCTCGCTGAAGCCGGTACCAACGTTTGCCAGCCGCTCGGCGTCAAGCTTCAGCCCCGCACGCTCCATGGCGGCAAGAACGCGCACAAGGGGCAGCTCCACGTCGCGCAGCAACTGCTCGAGTTCCAGGTCCTCGAGGCGCAGGCGCTGGACATCGGCGAGAGCTGCCACGAGGGCCGCCTCCTCGGCCGGATCGGCTCCAGCCTCCGTTTCATTGTCGAGCGAGAGCTGCCCTTTCTCTGAAACCGCCTCCCCCTCGGCGGGGGGTTTGGCGAAGCCGATCCCGGCATCCGCCGCCAGCTCGACCAGCTCGTACGTGCGCCGCTGAGGCTCCAGCAGGTATCCGGCGAGCATCGTGTCGTGGGCGAGCTCGAGCTCCACGCCCTCGCGGGCGGCTGCGGCGAGCAGCCCGTGCCGGCCGCCGCCGATCGACTTGGCGTCATGTGTCGTCAGCGGCCGTCCGGCAAGGGCCTTGACCAACTCGCCCAGCGGCGTCAAGCCGGCGAGGAGCTGCTCGCCGTCGCTGGCCGCCCAGCGCTCACCAGCGATCGCAAGCGTCACCGGGCCCGCTGCGAGGTCGGCGGGTGCCCCCTCGGCCGCGTCCACCTCCAGCTCCGTCTGGACGCTGCGACCGGGAACCGCCTCGCTCTCCGGCAGCCCCTCCTCCAGTCGTTCCATGACGGCCCGCAGTTCGAACTCGCGCATGAACTCGCGAAGGGCGCTGCGGTCGGGCTGCGCCGCCATGACGTCCTCCAGGTCGACGCCGGTATCGATGTCGCACTGGAGCGTGGCCAGCTGTTTGGAGATGCGCGCGTCGTCCGCGTGCTCCTCCAGGTTCTGCTTGCGCTTTGCGCCGGACACCTTGTCGATGTTCTCCAGCACCTCCTCCAGGGAGCCGAACTCCTGCAGCAACTGGGCCGCCGTCTTGTCCCCGATCCCGGGGACGCCGGGGATGTTGTCGGACGTGTCGCCCTTGAGCCCAATCAGGTCGCAGACCAACTCGGGGGGCACGCCGTAGCGCTCGATCACAGCCTCGCGGTCGTACACCTTGGTCTCGGTGATACCTCGCGAGGTGCTCATCACCCGAACGCCGTCGCCAACCAGCTGGTAGACGTCCCGATCGCCGGAGACGACCATCACGGGGATGCCCTGCTCACGCGCCCGGTGGGCGAGCGCTCCGATCACGTCGTCGGCCTCATAGCCGTCGACCTTGACGTTCGTGTAGCCGAACGCATCCACCAGCGGCATCAGCTGGGGCCACTGCTCGGCGAGCAGATCGGGTCGCGGCGGGCGGTGCGCCTTGTATTCCTTGAAGGTCTCGTCCCGTCCCGACATGCCCGCGTCCCACGCCACGACAACCGTGGCCGGCCGGTGCTCGACCACGATTTTCACCAGCATCGAGGCGAGCCCGTAGATCGCGTTCGTCGGGCGCCCGTCGCTCGTCGCGATCGACTCGGGCAGAGCAAAGAACGCCCGGTAGGCAAGGGAGTTGCCGTCGATCAGGAAGAGCTCCCCGGTGTCCCTCGATCCACCAGCGTCGGGCCCAGCGTCTATCGCCTTCTCGCTGACAGCCATCCCTGCCAACTCTAAGTGGTCCGCACGCAAGGCAACCTGTGAAGCGGCCGAAAAATCAAGCTTCGGTTAACCGGGCGCCGGGGAGCCATCGGCCGGCGCAGCGCATGTTAGGGTGGCCTAACTATGTCCGACTCCACGCGTCGGGTTTCTGAAATATCCCCTCCGACCCAGACCGCAAGCTGACCGGGAATGTCCGCCTCGCTGCTGCTGGTAATGCGCGAGACGGTCGAGGCGAGCCTGCTGATCGGAATCCTGCTCGCCTGTCTCGAGCGGACTGAGAACCGCCGCTACTTCACCGGCGTATGGGCGGGGGCGGGGGCCGGGACCCTGGCCAGCATCCTCCTCGGCGCAATCCTGCTGCTGACGCTGGGAAGCGTCGCCGGCAGGGGCCGAGAGGTGCTCGAGGGCGTCGTCATGTGGGCAGCCGCCGCTGTGCTCACCTACGTGATCTGGTGGATGCGCCGGGAGGGCGGCTCTATGGCCCACTCGCTGCGGGCCGAGGCAGAGGCGGGAGTCGGGCGCGGCTCCGTGCTCGCCCTCGGGACGCTGGCCTTCCTGGCGGTCTTTCGCGAGGGAGCCGAGGCGGTCCTCTATCTCGGTGCGGCGGCTTCCAACTCCCCCTGGCAGCGGATCATTCTCGGTGCCACCATGGGCTTCGCGGTCGCCGTCGCGATTGGCAGCGCGATGTACCGGGGAGGGACAAGGCTGCTCAACCCGCAGCGCTTCTTTGCGGTCACCTCTGCGCTGCTGCTGCTCTTCGCGGCAGGGATGGTGGGACGAGCGACGCTCGCCTTCCAGGCGGCCGGGATCTTCCCCGGCACCGTCACCGCCTGGAACGCCAGCGCGGTGCTGCCGGAAACAGGTGGCGTCGGGCAGGCGCTGCAGGCGCTCTTCGGGTACACGGCGACGCCCTCCGTCCTGCAGGTGATCTTCGTGCTCGGCTTTCTGGCCCTGGCCTTCGCCGTGCAGCGCGGGGCCGAGCCCCGACCCTCGCTGGCAACCACCGGTTTCCGCTCCATTGGCCTCAGCTACGACCACCCGCTCTACCGGGGACTTCGTAGCCACCGCCTCAGGACGATCGCTCCTGCGTCCATGCTGGTTCTGCTGGCGGGCATCCTCGTCATTGCCCTGCTCTCCCTCAGCATCGGCCCATTCGACAATCGAGGTGGGCTGCGACTGGGCCCGTTCGGCAACGCGGAGACGCAGAACAACCTCTTCAACCTCCTGCTCTGGATCGTCTGGCTGCCGCTGCTCACCGTGCTGACGGTCGGCTTCGGCCGCTTCTGGTGCGGCCTCCTGTGCCCGCTGCGACTGGTAGCGGATTGGGCCCATCGCCTTGGCTTGAAGCTCGGCCTAGGAAACGGGCGCGTGGCGGCCCCGTTGCGGCTTGGCTGGCTGCTCCCGACCAGCTTCCTGCTGATCACATTTGTTGTCAGGTGGCTGGACGTCCAGGGGCCCGCCCGCGCCGGCGCCATCCTGTTCCTTGCGATCTTCGCGCTCGCGGCGATGGTCGGGCTGGTCTCGCGGCGCGGTGCCTGGTGCCGCTACTTCTGCCCGGTCGGCGGCTGGCTTGGGCGCGCGACACGGCTCAGCCCTCTCGCCCTGCAGGCGGACCGCGACGTCTGCGCAACGTGCGTGGAGAAGCCCTGCCTGAAAGGGAGTGAAGCTGCGGGCCGCTGCCCCTCGTTCCTCAACCCCCTGAACCTCGAGACAAATCGCTCCTGCATCAAGTGCGCCGACTGCATCGTCAACTGCCCCTCCGAGCGCTCGTCGCTGAAGCTCGGCTGGCGCCCTCCCGGCTCGGAGCTCCTCGAGCCGCGCGCCCCCGACCTGTGGGAGTCGCTTTTCGTCGCCAGCCTGCTCGGCATGTACATGGCGGCCGGCCACCGGTCCCCGGCGCTGGCGTCACTCCCCTGGCCCGTCCTATTCGCGGGCTTCGTCGCCCTTGCGATGCTCGTCTATGTGATTGCCTGCGCGCTCGCCAGCAGGCTGGCCGGCCTTCCCCTGCGCACGGCGCTCTCCACCTTCGGATACCTGTTCCTGCCACTCGAGTTCGCAACCGCCCTGATCGCGTTCGGGGACGACTCGCTCGAGTTCTTCGGAATTGCACAGCCGGCCGCGATCGTTCTGCTCGCCGGCGGCTTTGTCTGGAGCATCGTCGTCGGCGCCTCCATAGTGCGCAACCATGCCAGCGGCGGCCTTCGCGCCATCGCAACGGCAGCCCCTCTCGCGATCATTTTGGTCTCCGTGCTGATGGTCTGGCTTAGCTGGTACGCGTCCGGCGCGGTCGTTGACGTGACCTAAGGGCCGTCGATAACAATGTGCTCCGAAGGCTCCGGCGCAGCGGTCGGACGGCGCTCAAGCGATCTGCGCTCAGAGCCGATGCCGCTGGCATGGAGGCGCGCAACCTGCCCACGCAGGAGGGCCCGGTGCCGGACCGGATGACGATCTGGCCGATCGACGACGGCAGCTACGGGCTCGATGCCACCTTCCAGGGATTGACCGGGTACGAGCGAGCCGAGCGACATGCGCAGGCCCTCGAGCAGGGCGGCGTTCCACATTCGTTTCGCCAGGAGCTCGGCGACGCCTGGACGCTGCGATTTGGGCCGTTGAGTGCGGCAGACGTCAGCGCGGCCCTCGGGGCATTCGTCCGGTAGGCCGCCAATCTGCGAATAGGGTCGAGTTCACCTCGAGGGCGGTTTTGCGGAACCGCCCTATGGGCGGAGTCCGTTTCTACTTGGCAGGCAGCGAGGCGGCGAAGTCGGCGCCGGCGTCCACCCAACCCGCCAGATCGTCGTCGGAGCTGGTGCCCGCGGGTTCGACGAAGACCATGCCCTTCATCGGCCGTCCGGTGAAGTCCATCGGGCGGGTGTTCGGCTCGCTCAGGGCCCGTTCGGCATCGGTGGGATCCAGCCTGACCATCAGGTCGTCGTCGATCACACCCACCGCCATGTTGCCGCTCATCATGAAGGCGATGCCGCCGAACATCTTGCGCTCGCTGACCTCCGCCCGCGGGGCCAGCGCGTCGCGAACCCTGTCCGCAAGGGCTTCGTCGAATGCCATCGCAGCGGAAACGTTAACTGCCGATGAACCGTGGACGCACTCAGGCGACCCGGGCGGGAGGTCACGAGAGGGCGAGAGGGCCGAATCTGATTCGATTGCCTACCCCATGGCTGTCAGCGCTCAGTACAGCGTCACGATCCGCGTCGAGTTGGATGCGCGGCAG
>Ga0055449_10000400_pt1 | contig 12125 bp, 9 predicted proteins | sample China_Galinas_PW_2_FD_57739 | JGI IMG/M metagenome (GOLD analysis project Ga0055449, IMG submission 57739) | Wetland microbial communities from San Francisco Bay, California, USA, that impact long-term carbon sequestration - China_Galinas_PWB_D1 | ecosystem: Environmental > Aquatic > Marine >... | reverse complement strand
GTTCCCATCATCGACTGTCAGGCTGGCGTTACAATCCAGCTGACAAGCGTCGCCGGAGTCGATTGTGAGGCTCGGCGTCGGACTACTCGAATCATCGAAGAACGCACCCGGGCAGTCCGTTTGCCATGAATAGGACAGCGGGTCATCGTCTGCATCGTGCGAACTGCTCCCATCAAGGGCAACGGTAGTCGTTTCGCCATCGCAGTCGGCATTGTAGGGACCGCCGGAGTCCGCTACGGGCGTAGCGTTTTCACATGCGTCAAGAACGCCATTACCGTTGCTGTCATTGGTCTGAAGACTGGCAGACGCATAGTATTCGCTCCGGGAGTTAACATTGAACCACATGTGCAACGTCGACTGGTTCAGCACAACTGAAATTTGGTCGACCGTGATCCCGTCGAATCCGTGGCATGGACCGAGTTTTTGCCAAGTCACACCATCTGCGGACGTAGCGTAGGAGACTGAATCAACGGAGGATACGTACCACATCCGATACCCGTCAGCAGTACAAATGACATCGAGGCCACCGAGCGTCTCGCCTCCGGTTGCGCTGAGTACGCAACCGTCGTCCTGAACGACCTGGCCGTTGTCATCGAGAAGAACATGGTGATAGCACGAAGTATCCCCCGTTGCCTGAAACCACCCCTCGAACCCATCATCCGTGGCGCAAACCGCCTTGAGGCTGTAGTCTCCGAGCGACCCGATTTGCGTCCAATCCGACCAGCCATCGGTGCTTGACAGCACCTGGTTCGTACTGCCGTCGTAGCCGACCCAATAGTAATACACGCCATCCTTCACGACGACATCATGAAACCCGTCCTGTGACAACGCACTGTACACCACGCCTGCTCCGATCGGTGGTGTGCCGAGATTCGGCCAGCTCGTCGGATCCTGCGATTGAGCATAGATGACGTTGTCTTCGCTCGTTCGCCCGTCGTTGTGCCAGGACTGGAATTCGTTTCCGATTTTGACAAAGCTTCCCCCGGCAGCCGGCCAATCGGTCGCACCATCGCCCATCACCGGCGTCGGATAGACGGTCCAATCACCTGGCCCCTGGTCGAGCTCGCACTCGTCCGGGATGAGGTTCGCGTTGCAATCGAACTCAGCCGGCTCACAGGAGTCCGGGTTTCCATTGTGGTTGCAGTCTTGGAGATCGTCGTATCCGGGGCACTGATCGCAGGCGTCGCCGACGGTATCAGAGTCCGAATCGTACTGGTCGGCGTTCGCCACCGTAGGACAGTTGTCGATGTCATCCGGAACTTCGTCGCCATCAAGATCCTGGCATGGACTGCCGAGGCAACATTGCCCCACGCAATCCTCCGGGCATGTGCATGAGTCCTCGGCCTGTTCGCAGATACTGTCGCCGCAGACTGCGCCGCCGCCGTTGGCAAGGTCTTCGATCTCGGCGATGGACAACGTCCGGTTGTAGATGCGGACGTCATCGATGCTTCCATTGAACACGCCCAGCAGGGGGCTGACAAAGCGGGCGCCGATGAACAGGGGCTGGGAGGACGAGCGAACCGACGTGAATCCGACTTGGCGCGTTCCCAGAAGCTCCGCATCTGTGTAGAGGCTCACCAGGCCGTAATCGAAGGTCATCGTCACCATGTGCCATTCCCCTTCAGGGACCGCCGAACCAGCGGCGAGCCCGTCCTGGGATCCGGAAGGTGGTGACACCTCACATTGTGGGCGACCCGCCGGCGGCGAGTCGCCACCATTCAGGCCGAGCGTGTAGTCCCCATATAGGGAACCGTAGATCGCTCCCTTGGACAAAATGTGCCGGTAGGTGTAGCCGCCGTAGTTGGTGCCGGGGTCGATCCAGATCCAGGCACTGACAGTCAGTGAACTACCCAGATTGGCGATCGACGTCGAACTCGGAACCTGGACATAGGCTCCGCTGCCGGGAAAGTGCAAAGCGCCTCCGGAAACGCCCTCGACCCGTGTGGCGCCAACCAGCGTGCCATCATTTCCGTTCCCAGATGAGTCAAGGACAACGGCCCCACTTGGTTCGTCAAACCGCCAGTGAGCTACCAATCCAGTCTCTTGACCAAGCGCACGCGTCTGTGAGCATGCCGCGATAGCGCAAGCAACCGCAGCCAGCATTGAGATGCGCCGACGGAGCCATACGACCCCGCTTCTCCGTACCACTACCATACGCCACGCCTCCTTTTCTTGATGTCTCGTCGCAATCATCACTCTTCCCTCTCTTCTTTTCTGGCTACACTCCGTACGTTCTGTGCCTTGAAGACACACCAAACCATCCCCATGCCACGCCTCTGGCCGCTCCATGGGCCGGATCCATGCCATCCGTGCGTATTCGTTGTGACCTGCACGGTGGACACTGAGCCCGTTCAGCCTCCGCGGCCGTCAGGTTGTCCTGCCCTGCCCTTGCACCGGCACGCGTTTTCTTGCTAAACTGGTGCTTCACAGCGCCAGCCAGAAAATGCTTCTGTCAAAAGCGATTGTGGACACATTTTTTGACTTCATCTTCAGGAAGCCGGTGATGGCGACAAAAAGTGCAGAAAAAGTGGGAGAAATAATTACTTGCCGCGATGATACCGATCTTCCCGGAGAAGTAACCAGGATGCTGGCCGACATCGCGTCTGGCGGGGACTATGCGATTGTCGAGCTCTACCCCCAAGTGGAAGACGTACTGCGGCGTCTGGCCGAGGCGCAATTCCGCAAGGAGCGAAACGGACACACACTCCAGCCCACGCTGTTGGTGAACGAGGCGTACATGAGGCTGGTCCAGCAGGCCAGGCGTAAGGAGTATTCAAGCCTGCAGTTCCGGCGGCTCGCGGCGCTGGTTATGCGGCACATACTGATCGACCACGCCAACAAGCAACCCAAGGATCCGGACGGCCGCCGCCGCGTCCGCGTAACATGGGATGACCGCTTGGCCGGATCGGAGGAGCCAAGCGTCGACTTTCTCGCCTTGCATGAGGCGCTGGCCAAGTTGGCGGAGTTGGACAAGCGGCGGGCACAGGTCGTTCATCTGCGGTTCTTCGGCGGGATGACCTACGAGGAGGTCGCCGAAGCGCTGAGTATCTCGGTTCGAACCGCCAAGAACGATTGGCGAGCTGCTCGCGCCTGGCTCTATTCCACGCTTCGTGACCGATAAGGAACTGGCTGCTGCTGCACGCGACCATGCACACATCGGACTCCACTTCAGCGATCAATCCACTCGATGTGTTCGTCGAGGCCCAGGAGGTAGAAGAAGATGACCGCACCAAGTTCATCGACCAACGCTGTGTCGGCGACGAGGAATTGAAGGAGAGGGTGTACGAGCTGCTTGCGGCAGACGCCGCGGCCGGGAGTTTTCTCGAGCCTGGTGTGATTTTCCGGCCGGACGCGCCAGATGCAGTCCTTGACGAGGGCACCGAACTGGGCGACTTCACCATTGTTCGGGAGATCGGTCGGGGCGGCATGGGCATTGTTTACGAAGCGCGACAGAAGCATCCTGATCGCGTCGTCGCACTGAAAGTCATTCGCCCCGGATTCACATCCCAAGCCGTCGTTAGACGGTTCGAAAACGAGGCCAACATTCTTGCGCCCTTGAAGCACGAAGGCATCGCACAAGTCTTCAGCGGTGGTACCGCAGTCGTCCAGGATACGCGCGTTCCCTATTTTGCGATGGAGCTCGTCCAGGAGGCCCATTCGATCGCCGAGCACGCGGAGAATGAACAGATCGGCCTCACAGAACGGATCGACCTGTTCTTGAAGGTATGCGATGCCGTCCACTACGGACACCGGCTGGGCGTCATTCACCGCGATCTGAAACCGAGCAACATATTGGTCAATCAGCAGGGCCAGCCCAAAATCATCGACTTTGGCATCGCTCTGGCAACCGACCAGGACTTTGCGTCGGTGACGCGGTATACGAGTTCGGGACAGCTCGTCGGCACGCCGGCGTACATGAGTCCGGAGCAAGTCACGCGCGTCGCGTCTGAGATCGACATACGCACCGATGTGTACTCGCTTGGGGTCGTTCTCTACGAATTACTCGTCGGGCGTGCGCCGTACGAGCTGGAGGGGCGCAGCCTCGACGACATCGTAAAGACAATCAAGCAGACCGTGCCCGATCTCCCATCGAACTTCCGCGGCGAGCTGCGCGGCGACCTGGATGCTATCTGCATGAAGGCGCTCGAGAAGGACCGAAGCTACCGATACGAATCAGTTGCAGCGCTAGTCGAGGACTTTCGACGGCACAGGGCAGGATTGCCGATCGAAGCCCGTCACCACAATCGGGCCTACGTCGTGTGGCGTACAGCCAAACGCCATGCAATGGCGCTAGCCACAACGGCAGGCGTGTTCCTCGTTCTTCTGTCGCTCTTGATCGCCTTGCTTCACTCGTCACGTGACCTGAAACGGTCGATCGCCCAAAAGGACGCGAGCCTCTATGTTTTGGGAATCCGCGAGGCGCAGCGCGCTTTCAACGCTGGAGACACGCGGAGACTGCGGGAGGCGCTTGCGGTCTGTCCTAAGGACGAGCGAGGCTGGGAGTGGGATTATCTATCCGGACGTACGGACGAGAGCGAACTGACATTTGCCGACACGGGGACATTGATCGCAACGGTTGCGCTCAGTCACAATGACTCGATGGTTCTGACAAGCGGCATGTACCAGCCCATTCGAGTTTGGAACGCCGTCTCGGGCGATCTGTTGCGTACGTTCGACCTTCCCTCAGAGAAGATCGTCGACGCCGCGTTCAGCTGGAATGACCAACGGGTGATCGCTGCCAACTTCGAAAACGTAATTCGAATCTGGAATACGCAGAAACCCGCCCGTCCGATCTTGTCGGAGCCGCAAGGTGGTCTGGCCAGTAGCTTGGTTGCGTCGTCGAAGGGCGATTGGTTTGCCACGACGGGAACTGACAACTTTGTTCGGGTCTACTCTGCACGGGACGGACACCTTGAGCGCTCTTGGCCGCTTCCTGCGATCGATGGCGCCGGTATTGCACTGGATGAGTCGGAGTCGAAGCTCGCCGCGGCGGTGGATACGGGTGTATACCGCGCCTGGAGGATCCGCCCAGAGCGAAGCGAACTGCCGGCGGCCGAGGGTGTTGGAACAGCCTGGGAATTGGACTTTCATCCGGATGGGCGCCGGCTTGCATGCGCCAGGGGACACCATGGAGCCACGATCTTCGATGTTGATACGGGCAACTCGGTTTTGGATCTACCACCGGAATTCGGCGGAACGTCGGCCATCGCGTTCGGCGATGCTGGGAGGTTGTTGGTTTCCGGGCACATCTCGGGACCGATCCAGATTCGCGACGCGAACGACGGTAGAGTGATCCGACGATTGAACGGGCATGAAGGTAGCGTCACAGATTTGGCGATCACGAAGGACGCGCAGTGGATCTTCTCGGCCTCCCGTGATGGAACGGCGAAAAGGTGGCCTCTTCGATCGGTCGGACCGCACTACGTTCTCAGGGACCATTTCCGGAGTGTCTTCGATGTCGAGTTCTCACGGGATGGAAAGCATCTTCTTTCGTGTGGGTTTGACCAAGCGCTTCGCCTATGGAACTTGGAGACGGCCGCCCTGGAAGCGGTTTGGTACGGCCAGGATCGCGTCTTGCGTTCGGCTTCAGTGAGCCCGGATGGATCGATCGTTGCCGCTGCGAGTGGCGCTGGTGCCATCTATCTGTGGAACGTCCGAACGGGCGCGAGGACCACTCTCGCCAGCCCCCGGAGTATGCATTGGGCTATGCTGGACTTCGTCGATGCGCATACGTTGGCCGCGCTCGTTGATGCAAATCTGGAGCTATGGGACGTGCGAACTCGCGAGCGCGTCAGCTCGCGCAGGATCTGTGAGGAGCGAGCGCTGGTACTGAAATCGTATGGCGTAACGAACCGACTTGCCGTGGGATGTGAGAATGGCCGTGTGGTCATCGGGTCACAGAGTGATATGGAATCGGTCCGGCCCTCCGGCGAGACTTCATCGCTGACGACGATTGCGATCGGTCAAAATGGACGAATCCTTGCAGTCGGCAGAGCCTCCGGCATCGTGGAGCTGTGGGATGTCAAGGCCCGCGCGCTTCATTGGGAGCGCAGTCTATATACCGGGCCTGTTGTATCGCTCACCTTCGATCCAAGCGGGGGGCGTTTGTTGGCTGCTGGGGATCTGGGCCCGATTGAACTTCTCCGCACGAGCGACGGCGAGCGATTGATGCAGTGGACCCCCGAAACTGGGCGCGCCTCGGCGGTCGACTGGTCGGATGATGGACGTCGGATCGCGGTTGGAAGTCCAGAGGGCCCGATTGAGATCTTCGATATCGGTTCTGCCACCGGACCCACCGCTGCCGAGAAATTCGACAACCTCCGTGCGTACGAGGTGACCGCGGATCTCAAGAACCAGGGACTACTCTCGGAAGAGGTCGAGGACTCGTTGGATTCTCTGCCAAACCTCGATACCGGAGTGCGGGCTTCCGCGTACGAGCTGTTGGGTTTGGCCGGCGAGAATCCCGGCTGCCTGAGCGAACTCGCCTGGGATACGGTTCTCAACAAGAACGCATCGGCACAGGAGTTCGCGCTCGCCTATAGGCGGGCATGGCGTGCTTTGAGGCTTGTCCCGGGGAATGCGATGTTCCTGAACACATTCGGGATCGCGGCAATCCGCGTAGGCAAGTTCGAGGAAGCGCGGGAAGCGCTCGCGGCGGCAGTTCAACGGCGCGGCGACGCTCTGGATCACATCGGACTCGCCATCGCAGCGTATCAACTCGGGAACCAGGAGGAGGCCGACCGTAGTCTCGCAGCCGGACTCGACCTCATGCAGTCCGATGGCAATGCCGCCGCGGCTCACGTTCAATTGTTCCTTGCCGAAGCGCAGGCCTTGATCCATCCGGATTCAGTTGCCCCACAGAAAGAGGCCCACGGGGCTCCCACTCAGTGAGTTCAACCTGCACCTCCAATCTGATGCTGGCCGGGTTCATGCGTTTGACAGAGTACCTCCAGTGGCCGTCGCCTGTGATTGTGACTGCCGTCGCTGGCGAACCTGATGTTCGCCCCCCAAGGAGCGATACCGCGATCCGCATATCGCTTCCATGCACGAACCGGGGCCTCTGCCGTATAGCGCCAAATTCGAGACTTGCGTGAGAGTGTCGCGGGATGATAATTCTCGTGGTCGTCTGCCGAGATAGCGTACAGTGGGCCGGCCTATGTGGATGGGTGTGAATGCTCAAAGCGCAGCTTCGATCCAAAATCTCTCAGCTCGGGTCCGGATGGAGAGACGTTGAGGATATTCTGACAGGGGATTTCTTCGGTACGCTCGACTACTTGCCGCGCTACCCGTTTCTTCGGTCATTCGTGGAATGGGTGGCTCGGCTTAATCCAACAGTTACCTCTCCATGTATCGACGATGTCGAATGGGACGATGTCAGGCTACTGTTTTGGCCCATGACTCATGCTGAGGACGATAGCGCTGAGCCCGACGTTGTCATGATTTCGAATCGATGGGTTATCGTGATAGAGGTCAAGCTCGAGAGCGGCCTCGGGGCTACGCAACCCTGGCGTGAATACGTTGTCGGAACAGAGATCGGACGGGAACATAGTATCGCACCCGATTCTGTCTACTATCTGGTTGTAGCCCGAAGAAGATTGGACGTGGAGAGTACCGTCCCGGAAGCCGAGCCAGACCACCGCCAAACCCTCCGAAATGTGACTTTTCACTTGCTGTGGTCACACGCAGCCTCGCTTATTGACCACTGGCTCCGGCGAGGGTCGGATCACCAAGTACTTGCCCCTCATGTACGACGACTTCTGAGCGATCTTCTGGATGCCATGCGCCGGCGGCGAGCCCTTGTGTTCTCAGGGTTTTCCTTTGCTCATCAGAATAATGTCAGCATAATGCCCAGTGGTGTTTTCTCTCCGCCGCGATTCCACGGATTCCTTGGAGAGTTGAATGCCCAAGCCCAATCGGCTGCGAACAACGTGTTCTTCTCGCGTTTCGCAGGATTCGGTCCGTGGCAACCTTGTCATGCAGATTGCGGACAGGCGAGCTGCAAGTTCACGCGCTTCGTTGGATTCCTCCGGAGTACGTGCTCGGTCGATCGACCTGTCGAGTCGCTTCTATGGCTCACCCCCTTCTGTGGGTTCCTGGGTTCAGCACCTCGGTGCTTTGGCCACCCAACTTTCCAGATACCAGACTGAGGTGACTTCAACAACGGAGATTGCCTCGCAATTGTGGAGGACTCGTTGATGCAAAGCATTGAAGATCGTGAGAAGAACTTGTTCAATGCAACGGACACGATGGCTCAGTTCTACGATGAGATCGAGAGCTTCTTGGATATTCTGTACACAAGTATGGAGCGTCTGGGCTACGCAGCCAAAGCTGAACGGCTTAGATCAGGGACCTTCTCAATCAAGAATCTCTCACGCCGGCTACTAGCGACTGCGAATGTAATCTATGTCAAGGGTGTTGGACAAGTCGATGAAGCAATGGAGGAGGACGAAGAGTCCGAGGAGGAAGGCGTAGAGCCTGAGACGATCGGCAAACATGAAGTGGCAATTACCACTGGGCTTCGGATCCCGTTCGTCCACCTTGCCCTCTTCGAGCCTCGGACTATTCCAAGCGTTCGAACGTTGACTTCTCCGTCCATTCGCTATGGTGCGCTCGGCGATATGAGGTTTGTCGAGAAGAAGACCGGAAACCCGGCGCAGCCGGATTCACCACAGGTTTCCTTGTCCGCACTCGCAAACTTCGCCATGAAGTCGGAGCATAAGGAAGGAGACGAGATTCGTGTCCCCTGCTGGAGACCTGCGCGAATGAAGAAGTACAAGATGCATGCCTGCCTGGTCGGATTCGAGAGTCAGAGGTTATTAGAAATCGACACTCAAGAAAAAATCCGCGATATTGCGGACAAACTTGTTGCAATGTGCGAGAGCTAGAACCCGAGACGGTGGACGGCGCGTCGATTGTCCGAATGTTGGAAGATGAAGGTGCACTGATGGCAATAAGACGCCCGCCGTGTGCTTAATGCCCCGCCCGTTGAGATCGCAGCGGCGGGTATGCGCCCCTGACTTACCCGTAGCCGTCCGTTAGGAAGATCTGCTCGGGTGGCTTGCGGTTCTCGTCGCGCACCGGTGCGACAAGATTCGAATTGGCCGGGTAATCCAGCGGTGTCATAGCAACGATCTTTACGTTCTTGGGAATCTCCAATAGGCGTTTCACCTCCCGCTCGTCAAACGCGCCAATCCAGCAGGTGCCCAGGCCTTCTGCAACGGCCGCAAGCGTGAGATGATCGAGTGCGATTGCGACGTCGATCTCGATGCTGTTGCCGGACCCGCCCATGGTTTTGTATGTCTGGTCTGGCGTGCCACATCCAACCACGATAGCTGGCGCTTTGGCAATGAACATCTGGTCGTTTGACGCATGGGCGATCGAGGTGCGCAGCTCCGGATCGGTCACGAACACGAAACGCCACGGTTGGTGGTTGCAGGCGGAGGGTGCAAAGCGTATCGCTTGGCGCATCCGATCGAGGATGGCGTCGGGAATTCGTCGGTCTGATTAGGAGCGGACACTGCGCCGCAGCTTGATGGCTTCGAGTACGTTCATTACGAGCCTCTGTACTCTCTCCAACCTCGAGATTATCGCGAGTACTCGGCCGCGTCAAAACGGCGGTTCGCCTTTTTTTCGGGGCGAACCGCCACGAAGAGCGGTCGTGCCGGAGGTGTTCAAATGAAACAAACGGAAACCAAGAACCTTGTTGATGGCGCGCTTGAAGAGCTTAGCCGGGCGCTGCAGCGTGGGCACAGCGAGGCTCTGAAGGCCTACTTGTCGGCCATGGGTCGGTTCTCGCGATACAGCTTTGGTAACATCCTGCTCATCGCAAGTCAGCGACCGACGGCAACTCGAGTCGCGGGATTCTGGACCTGGAAAAGGCTCGGCCGTCATGTCCGCAAAGGCGAGCATGGGATTGTCATCCTCGCGCCGATGATGTGCCGGGCCAAGGTGCAAAACAGCTCCGATGATGGCGTGGATGCAGGCGATTCGCAAGAACCGGAAGACTCCGTGCGGGCGAAGAATCTCGTGGGTTTTCGTACGACCCATGTGTTCGACGTGAGTCAGACACACGGCAACCCGTTGCCAGAGTTTGCCACGGTCGACGGTGACCCGCGGGCGTACTTGTCGCGACTGAAGGAGCTGGTAGCAGAGCGCGGGATCACGCTTGAGTACACTGCATCGCTAGGCGGGGCTGAGGGCCTATCGGCGGGCGGGCGGATACGGCTTCGGACAGGACAATCGCACGCTCAGGAGTTTTCGACGTTGGCGCATGAACTCGGCCACGAACTGCTGCATCAAGGCGAGGAGAAGCTCTCGAGAACAGTCCGGGAGACGGAGGCCGAGGCGGTCGCGTTCGTCGTGTGCCGGGCCGTGGGGCTTGATACGAACACGGCGTTCAGCGACTACATTCAGCTTTATTCGGGCGACAAGGACCTGCTTGCGGCGTCCCTTGGGCGGATTCAACGGACTGCGGCCACGATCATCGAAGGGCTGGGCGTTGGCGAAGCGCGGCGGGCCGCCGCGTCGCCAAGCATTGAATCCCCGCAACGGAAGGCGGGTTGATTATGAGCGCAAGGGATCCGTCTGAATCGCTTGGGTGCAAGGATGCCGTGGCCATGGTCCCGGCGTCTCACCGCCGCGAAATCGAGCGAGCGATCGACAAAGTCAAACGCTCGGGAGTACAGAGGCGGCGTCATTGCGTGCGATACCGGGCACTACTCAGACGGATCAGGATGGCGAAGTATCTTGCCCGTGCCGCGTAACGTGGGGGTCTTTTTGACCGATCCGCTGTTTGGCCTTGCTGTGTCTGACGGTCGGCGTGGTCGCTTTCCAGCGTTTTTTCCGAACGCGTCATCAGACGTGTTCCCGCTTGCGGGTCTCGCCCATTTAAGGCTTTCGGCAAGATTCTTGCGGCCAAGGCCTTGGCCGGGATCGATGGGCTTGCCAAAACCCATAAAAGGCGAGCCCTCCCGCGTGAACCGGAGACCTCATTGCCTCTTGGTGACACGCTCCGCCTTTCGCCTACGGGTGTCGAAAGACGGAGGTGGTCACATGGACCAACAACAAAAACAAAGAACAGTGCCGCTCTGGGCGGTGCTTGCCAAGAAAAGATCGAACAAGTACGGCGGCGTTCCGGACCTGCCAGACGAGGAACTCGCGGATCCCGAGGAGCTCGAGCGGCAGGTGCATCGGGAGGAATTCGGGCCGGTGTTGCTGCTCCCGGGCGGCCCAGGCGAGCCCGAGTTTTTTCCGGGCGTCGACGAGCAGGGCGACGTCGACTGGGGCGCGTTTGGAACCGTCGACTTTGATCGGATGCGGCCGAAGAAGAGCGAGACGCGGCACAGGCTCGCGGAGCTTGGGGCTCGGCTCAAAGACACGATCATCATCATGCAGGTAATGGAGCATCGCCTTCCTCGCTTCACACGCGGTCAGGTTTTGTGGCACGTGAAGCGTGGCGTGCTCGACATCGGCGACATCGCGGACATGGACCTGTACCAGTTCGTGGTGCTCGGGAGGCGAGCGGACCGGTTGCGGGCGGAAATCGCGGAGCTTCAGGAGCGGTCGCGGGAGCGTGAGCGGCGGATCGCGGCGGTGATGGTGGCGTGAGCCACTGTCGGCTGGAGTGATCATCAGAGGTTCGTGTTTTTTCATTGATCGCTTCGCTCATGGAGGACGCTCGGCCGTCGGCCTCGGTCCGCCGGCCCGCCTTGGGATGCCCGGCGGGCCGGCTGTTGGGTTACTGATGGTGCGGCGTTCGTTGCTCCGTGGTTGGTGGCGTCGTTTTTTCCCGTGCGGAGGGGTGGTCTTCTCGTGTGCGCTTGGTGATGTGGCGTGGTTCGCGCGCTGGGGTTTCTGTGGGCGCGGACGGTGCGGTCGTTTGCGCGCACGCCTATGCGTTTTTTGGGGGTGTGTAGGTGGTTGGGGTGGGGGTAGAAGTGGCGCGGGTCCGTGTGGGGAAGCCCGGGGCTCGCTGACGCTCGCCCCGGTCCTCCGGTTGCTGGGGCGGTGGTGCTGACGGTACGTCGGTGTGTGGTTGTCTGCGTGGACGCTTCTGTGGTGCAGCTGTTGGTGGGTCAGGGGGGTGTTGTGGGGTTTGGTGGTGAAGAGTCTCTCAGGTGGTTGTG
>Ga0055449_10000398_pt1 | contig 12168 bp, 11 predicted proteins | sample China_Galinas_PW_2_FD_57739 | JGI IMG/M metagenome (GOLD analysis project Ga0055449, IMG submission 57739) | Wetland microbial communities from San Francisco Bay, California, USA, that impact long-term carbon sequestration - China_Galinas_PWB_D1 | ecosystem: Environmental > Aquatic > Marine >... | reverse complement strand
GCCGACGAAATACCCGTGGAAAACGTGATGAGGTTGACGAACTCTCGCGCGATCTCCACGTTGCTTTGTTCCAAGGCCCCCGATACCACGCGACCGACCACGCCCGTCTTGGGCGCCTGAATGTTCGCTGTGCCCGAGTTCGGTCCTTCGACGTAGGTGTTGTCCGCCAGAGCGGTCAACCCTTCGTCGTTGGTGAAGGTGGCGGCCGCGATCTGCCCGAGCACCTTTTCCGTGTCATTCGTATAGAGCGCCACAACCTTGCCGTCCTCGTCGACCCGGTAGTCGGCGAGGATTCCGGCCGGCGCCCCGTCCTGACTGTCCATGATCAACTGGGTCGAGCCGTCCGAGCTCGTGGCGGCGCTGAGTTTGGTCAGGTCGAGCGTGAAATTCAGCGGTGTGGCCGCCCCGGTGTTCGCTCGATCGATGCTCAGATTGGTTCCCGTCGCCCCAACGAAGCCACCGTTGGTGTCGAAGGTGATCGTTCCCATCCCGATGATCGGTGACAAATCTGTGTCATCCGCCGACTCGGCATAGAAACGCCAAGTCGAGCCGTTCGCGTTGCGCGACTCAAGGACGGCGCGAAGTCGCACGTCGACGTTGGCGCCCAACGAATCGAACACCCGAAGCGTCGTCGTCGCGCCCGTTCCGGTCGCGTTCTGGACCGTCGAAAACGAAAACGGCGAGGGCACGGCCGGGTTCGTTCGGTTCACGATCGAAGCACCGGTCAACTGGATCGCGTTGACGTCACCGTAGTTGGAGTTGATCACCAGTGAGCCGGCCGGTGCCACCGTCCCCGTGGCAACGCTGATGCCGGGCGTCCCGCCCGTCGCCGGGTCGGTGTTGATGCCGTACACCGTTTCCATGTACTGCGCCAGATCGCCGACGGTGCTGCCGTCCGTGCCGACCACGAACGTGTGCTCGGGAATGGTGATGCCGCCCTTCGACCCGCTGATCGCGAGCTCATCGCCCGTCGCAAAGAGCGGTACGCCGTTGGCATTGACAAGGGACGTCAACGACGTTGACGCGGTGGCGGGCGTACCGCCGGATGTCATCAACGCCTGCGACGTCACGACCGCACCGGCGGTCGCCACGCCGGCGTTGACCGAATCGAGCCGTCCGTCCATGACCACGTTCGTCGTGGCCACCGGGGCACTCGTGCTGCCGACCGGAATGACGAGGTTCGTCAGTGTCGACGTGTCGACGTTCCCCTGCGCATCCGCCGGGAACACCTGCACGGCCGCCCCGCTCGAGGACACGTACTGCTGATCCGCATTCAGGACGAACGATCCGTCGCGCGTGTATTGCTGCGAACCGTTCGCGTCCTGAAGTATGAAATAGCCGTTACCGTCGAAGGCCAGGTCGGTGGTCAGCCCGGTCGCATCGAGCCCGCCCTGGGAAAAATTGCGTTGAATCGACGACACGCCGGAGCCGTGCCCGATCTGATACGGAAGCGTACCGCCCGTGACCTCCTGCGGAGGTTCGCCTTCCGAAACCGTCTGGTACATCAAGGACTCGAACGTCACGCGCTGCGTCTTGAACGCCGTGGTGTTCGCATTCGCGAGGTTGTCACCGACAGTGTCGACACCGACGGTGTTGCTTTGAATCCCGGTAAACCCGGTCAACATGGATGACGTTAACGACATGTTGGCTGCCTTGTCGAATAGCGGCCTCGAGCGCTCCGCCTCGAGCACCGCTCGATGAATCAACTATGCGGACGCATCCTGCGTCACGCCGATCACATCACGAAGGCGCAGCGAATCGCCCGTGTCCAGCTCGAGAACCACCTGGCCCTGATCATCAGTCTGAACGCCGGTCACGACGCCCTGGACCGCCTGCGGATTCGAGCTGTCACGCCGATCCAAGCCCACCACGTTCTGCCCCATGAGCCCCTGACCCGCCTGAAGCGGCGACTCGATGGTCGCCACGTCTTTCAACGGCGTCTGGCTCCCGTCCGAGAGCACCAGCGTCGCGTTACCGGCCTGGTCGAAGCGAATGCCGACGACCACGCCCGACATCGAAGCGCCGGATGCGTCCGGCATCGTCGTCACATGCTGGCCGATCAAACCCGATGCCGACGAAAAGTTCTGCTGGCCCGTCAGGTGCGTCAGCGCATCCGACATGTTCGTCGATAGCTGAATGTCACGAATCGACGAAATCTGTCGCAGCAACTCCTCGTTGCCCATCGGTTGCATCGGATCCTGGTTGGTGAGCTGGGTCACGAGCAACTTCATGAAGTCGCTGCTCGTCAGCGCATCCATCGAGCCGGGCGCCGCGCCCTGCGCGGCCAACGTCGGCGCGGCCGTTGAACTGATCGCGTTCACGATTCACTCCTCAATTTCCACCGGCGCCGTCGGGCTCCGCCCGAGGCGCCGACTCAAATCCGTACGTCCAGTCGCCGCTCCGCGACGACGTGATGACTCATCGACTCGCCTTCCCCGTGGGGAACCGGTTGGGATCGCTCCTCGTCAAGACGCGCCGGGGCCGTCCCGCGATTCGCTCGCCCTTCGGCTCCCGCGAACGCCGGCCCACCGTCGGAAGTGTCCGACGCCGCGCCGTGCATCTGCTGTTCGACGTCAAATCGTTCGACCGTGAACCCGTGCTCCGCCAGCGCCGCTTGCAACTCCCGAAGGCGCGTCTGCATGAGCCGGGTGGCGTCGGCCGTCTCAGTACGCACGTCCAATTGCAGCCGCTCTCCCTCCATGCGCACATCAATCCGCATCCGACCCAACGATGGCGGTTTCAAATGCATCCGCGCCGTCGAACGATGCGATCCTGTCCTGATGCGAAGCGACTGCACGAGTTCGTCGAACCGAACGCGCTCCGCTTTCGTCGTCGTATCCGATGGTTGTGTCTGGCGACTGTCACCCGACCGCGGCGTCGGCGCCTGCGACTTCGAGGGCGTTCGCCCCGATCGACCCTGACCTTGCGGCGGCGGGTCCGTCGCCTGGGTCGCCCGGACCGATTCCATGCCGCCGCGCTGCGCACCGAGCACTTCGCCAAGCTTCGCGGCCACCTCCCCCGAACTCGAAGCCGCACGTTCGGTAGCCGGCGCTGCCGAGGGCAAGGCCGATGTCGACACCGCAGCTTGTGGGCGCGCCGGGACTCTGGGGGACGTCGGTTCGACCGATGCCTTGTCCGGCGAAGCGATCGCGGCGCGACTCGACGGCGCCTGCGCGGCCGGCGCATCCCGCGCCACCGCCGGCTCCACCTTTCCCGCGTCGGAATCGCGCCGAGCAGACGCACCAGGAAGCTCGCCCGCACGTTCCTGGTTCGAGGCGTTGCGGGGCGCCGGCTGCTCGGATGAAGCAGTCTTCGCCGCCTCGGCCCGTCGCGCCTTCACGCTCGACGGACTCGTTTCATTCTCAGCCTTCTGCTGCGCGTCACGCTCGTCTTGAGCCCGCTGCGCGTCGACACGCGCTTGCCCGGGATCCGCGCCGTCTGCCTCGAACACCTGCTCGGCCGACTCCGAGTTCGAGCCAGTACGCCGCACGCGCGACAAGAGCGCGTTGCGGGCGATATCCAGCGTCACGTCGAACGGCAACGGCGCGCTCGACACGGCCAGACCGTCACGATGCGACACGCGCCGCCGATTCTCTGAAGTCCGTTCGGGTGTCGTCGTCGTTGTCGTGATCGATGCCGCCGTGGCCACGTCAGTTTCCCTCACTCGTAATCTTGCCGGCCTGCACGGGCGAGACATCCCGAACGCGTTGCAGAATGTCCTCCATCTTCTTCACCTGATCACCACGCTTCGCCGACTGAACGATCTTCTTCGCCTGCGACGTCTTCAGCTCCGCGAGAATGCGCGCCGCCTGGTCCGGATCATTCATGTCGAGCAGGTGTTGCACGGCCAGCTTCGGCGGCAGGCCATCGTAAATTGCAATCTGCCTCTTGAAGCCGGCCTCGTCGCGCTTCGACGCCATCGCAGCCTGACGCTTGGCAGCCGCTTCCTGCTCCTTGCGAAACGCCTCTCGCTCCGTCATGACGCGGAGCATGATGCTGTTGTTCAGTGCGAGTCGCTGATCCAACTCGGTCTTGATTCGCTCGGCTTCCAAGCGCAGCACCTCGACGTCGTCCTGCGATACGTCGTCGGCCGCGGCCGCCTTCTCCGGCGACTTGGCAGCGCCGGCTGCTCCGTCGGGAGTCGCTTCTGGCTGTTCGACCGCGACCGCTTCGCCGCGCACGATCCTCAGCACGCCCGCGACCTTCTCGCGCGTCAGCGCGCCGCTGTTGATCAAGACCGCGACCAGTGCCGTCAGCCCCAGTACGTTCAGCAGCGCCACGAGGGCAACGGAGTCATAAGCCTTTTTGAGGACACCCGACCGCGACATCATCCGGCACTCCTGTTCGCATCCGTCGATACGCGAAGAAACCGGGTCAGGGCCATCTCGTCGCTCATCATCTGCTCCTCACGACCAACTTCTCGAAGGTGCCTCTGCCACTGTTTTTCATGCAACTTCTCGATCACGCGTAGGCGTTTTGTTGCCTCGGCCAGCTCGCCCCGTTCGATCGTCAGGGTACGTTCGCGGTCTTGTCGTGCGAGCTCCGCGTTCGCCAGTTGCCGACTCAACCAACCCCGGTGAATCTCATGGCTGCGCACCTGGGCCAGGTCCAAAGCACCGTCTCGCTGGCCGGCAATCGCATCGGCCACGCTGCGGCGGATCTGCTCGTTGATCCGCGCCACGTGCTCGTCGATCTGCCGCACCGCGCGGACCGCCTCGGCCACCTTCCGACGCTGGCGGTCGTAGTCCTGCCGACGGACACGCTCGACGACGTCCAATCTGAATCGAAACCGCTTCGCCATCGTCTACCACCACACGCTCGCCTACGACGCGTCACCTTCCGGCGACCCGTTCGGCTGGGCCGCACCAACCTTTCGTCGAACTGTCTCGATCCGTTCCGCCAACGCGAGCAGGCGTTCGAGCGTCGCCGACAACGCCGCACGCTCGTTCTTCCCCTGACGGAGAAACGCGTCGATGTGCGGCTTCATCTCGACCGCAAGATCGAACTCCGGATTCGCGCCTCGGGCATAGGCCCCGACGTTGACGAGGTCCTCGATGTCCGCCCACACCGCGAGCACGCGCCGGACGGCACCCGCCGCCGCAAGATGTTTCGCATCGGCGATGTCCGCCATGACGCGGCTAATGCTGTCCAACACGCTGACGGCCGGATAATGCCCGCGGTTCGCCAGTCCACGCGACAGCCACAGATGCCCGTCGAGTACGCCGCGAATCGCATCCGACACGGGCTCCGTGATGTCGTCGCCTTCGACGAGCACCGTGTAGAGCCCCGTCACGCTCCCGCGCGTGGTGCGCCCGCTACGCTCGAGCAGTTGCGGCAACAAGCTGAACACGCTCGGCGGATACCCTTTGGTGGTCGGCGGCTCGCCGGCCGACAATCCGATCTGTCGCTGCGCCATCGCGATGCGCGTCGTCGAATCCATCAACAAGAGCACGTCGTTGCCCAGATCGCGGAAGTATTCGGCCACGGCCGTCGCCGTGAAGCCGGCACGCACACGAAGCACCGGCGACTGATCCGACGTGCTCACCACAAGCACGCATCGGCGCATGCCTTCGTCGCCCAGCTCGCGGTGAATGAACTCGCCGACCTCGCGGCCGCGCTCCCCCACCAGTGCCACCACCGTGACGTCCGCCTCGGTGTACCGGGCGATCATGCCCAGGAGCACGCTCTTGCCCACGCCCGTCCCGGCGAAGATGCCGAGGCGCTGTCCGGTCCCGACGGTGTGCAGCGCGTCCACGGCGCGAATTCCCGTTGCCAGTGGCGCGCGAATCGGATCGCGCGTCAGCGCCGGCGGGGCGTCGGCGTAGATCGGATAATGCTCTTCCACCGAAAAGTCAGTGTTTCCCCCGATTGGCCGGCCGAGCCCGTCCAAGACCGCCCCGTGCATGCGACTCCCGACGCCGACGAATTGAAGACCGGCCCGACTGACCACGCGGTCACCGACGCTAATGCCAAGCGGCTCGGAAAGTGTCATCAGAATGGCACGATCGCCGCGCGCGCCTACGACCTGGGCGGCGATCTCACCGCGATTCCGCGGGCGAATCGTGCAGACGCCGCCCACCGGGAGCGGCAGGCCCTCCGCGATCACGGTCAACCCCGCGACCTCGGTCACGCGTCCCGCCACGCGGATCGGCTCCACGCTTGGCAGGACACGACCGGCATTCGCCAGCAGGCTAACCATCGCTGCGCCCCTCCCCCGTCAGCACCGACACCAGCTCGCGCACCTGTGTCTCGAGCGTCGCATCGATGTCGGTCTTGTGCCCTGCAATCTTGCAGCCGCCCGCCGCGATCGACTCGTCCGGCTCAAACGCCAGCGATGTCGAAGCGTTCGTACGCCGGATCGTCGATTCAGCGTACGTGCGGATCGCTTCCAGATCTGCTGGGTGCATTTGAATGTGCAAACGCTCGTTTTCCAACACGAGCGTCAATGCGCGGCGGAGGTTCTCGACGGCCGCCTCTCGGTGCAACCGACCGATCGAAAACGTCAGCTTCGTGGCGATCTGGATCGCCAACTCGAGCACGCCGCGCTCCGCGCTCTCGCGCAGCTCGACGTGCATCGCATCCAACTCGTCGATGACGCGGCGGAAGTCCGCCACCAGATCCGCCTGCTCTTGCTCGAACCGTTCGATCACTTCGGAGTGGGCCGCCTCGTACCCGAGCCGCCGTCCTTCCTCTTCCCCCGCCGCGATGCCTTCCGCCATGCCTTCGCACCGCGCCGCCGTGTGCAGCCGCTCCGCTTCGCGCCTGGCGTCCGCCACGATCGACGCGGCCTTGCGCTTCGCTTCGTGAACCAACCGTTTGGCCTCGTCGAGGTAGTCGGCCAGGTCCACTGTCGAAAGGCGCCGCAAGAGTGCGCCCGCTTCACCGGCTTTGATGATCGTCGACATCAACAACACCTCCACGCCGCCACTGGCCGGCGCGCACGGGCGATCCTGATGAGCCCGGCTCGCGTCATACGATCATCTCCTTCTCGCCGCCCCGACCCGAGATGATCAACTCGCCCGCATCCTCCAGGCGACGCACCACGTCGACGATCTTCTGCTGCGCCGCCTCCACGTCGCTGATGCGTACCGGCCCCATGTATTCCATGTCTTCCTTGATGAGCTGTGACGCCCGGTCGGACATGTTGCGGAATATCTTGTCGGTCAGTTCCTCGCTCGCGGTCTTCAGGGCGAGCGAAAGGTCGTCGTTGTCGATCTCCTTGAGCACCGTCTGAATGCCCTTGTCGTTGACGAGCAGGATATCCTCGAAGACGAACATGAGTCGCCGGATTTGCTCGACCAGATCGGGATCCTGTGCTTCGAGCCCCTCGAGGATGCCTTTCTCCGTCGACCGATCCGCTAGGTTCAGCATCTCGGCGACGCTCTCGACACCGCCGACCTTCTGGAACGTCTGCGACACGATCCCCGACAGTCGCAACTCGAGCCCCTGCTCGACCTCGCGAATCACCTCCGGATTCGTGTTGTCCATGTTCGCGATGCGCGACACGACCTCGAGCTGCTTGTCCAGCGCCAACCCGGACAGGATCTCCGAAGACTTTGAACTCGACAGGTGCGACAGAATCAGCGCGATCGTTTGCGGGTGCTCATCCTGAATGAACGTCATCAGGTTCTCGGCGTCGGTCTTGGCCAGAAACGAAAACGGCGCCCGATGCACCTGGTGCTCGATGATCTTGGATATTTCGGACGCCTGGTCCGCCGGCAGCGCCTTCTTGAGCAGCAGCTTGGCGTAGCTCAGCCCGCCCTGTTTCGCATACGTTCGCGCCAACGCAATGTTGTAGAACTCCTCGACCACCCGCCCCTGATCTTCGACGCCGACCAGATCGAGCTGCGCAATTTCGCGCGTGATTTCCTCCACGACATCCTCGCCAAGGAAGGATAGAACCTGGGCCGCGACGTCCCCGTCCACGTTGAGCAGAAGGATCGCCGCCTTCGTCGCACCCTTCATCTCACGACCGGCGCTGACGGGTGCTTCGAGATTTTCCGGTGCCTTCGACATATCGCCTACTGATTGCCCTCGCCTGGAACCACCGCCGCGCCACCTTCGAGGCCGCTACTTCCCGTCCATCCAACGACGAATGAGCTGGGCCGCGCCTTCTGGATCTTCCTTGATCAACGACGAGACTTCTTCACCCAATTCCTGAAAACGAAGCGCCTCCCCGTCCACTTCCTGCCCGGTCAGGTTCGAGCCGGCCGCCTCGACCTGCCCGACCGTGTACGGCCCGACAGTCAGCAGCGGCTCCTCGCTCGGCGGATACTCGGTGCTCGTGTGCGCCGGCTTCGGCATGGGCGGCGGCGGCGCCGCACTCTTCGCGATGCGCGTCATCATCAGCAAGCTCATCAGCGCCAGGATTACCAGCCCCGCCTGCGGGCCGTACGTCTTGAGTAGGCCGAGCGTGTCGAGCTCTTCGCCGCCTCCCGCCAGCACGACACCGGCTGGGGTGCGGTTCCACGCGCCACCCGAAGCCGTCCAGTCCATATCCGGGTAGACATCCACCTGCACGTCGTCCGGGTGGTCCGCCATCACGATCCGCTCGACACTCGTCTTGACGCGCGCCACCTGCTTGTCGCGAATCGCCAGGAAGTCTTTGTCGTCGTCCGCCGGCGGCTTGCGATCGGGGAAGCGAGCCTTGAAAATGCCCGCGATGAAACTCCGCGGAATGCCGATCGCCGCGCCCACGCGCTTCCGCGCAAACGGCATCTGCTCAATCGTCTCCGTCTGGCTGACCTGCGGCTCGTAGTTTTCTACGAGCGATTCTTCGTTCGTATCGGTGCTGCCCGTGCCGTTGGCCGTGATCGCCTGACCAAGGTTGGCCACCGTGCCCGGCCCGGCCGGCTGACGCGACGACGAGTTCTCCGAGGACTTCGACTTCTCGCTCTTCGTCTGGGGCGCATCGCGCTGAATCTTCTGTGTCACGCGTTTGCTCGTGTCGAGCTCCACCGTCACGGCCACCTGAACCCCGGGAATGTCCGCGAGCTTCCCGAGGATCTTGTCGCGCAGGTAGGTCTCCCGCTGCTTGATGATGCGCATGTAGCTGAACGTCACCGAGTCGTCGGCCCCGGGCACGTTGTACGAGCGGAGCGTACTCGCATCCACGATCGACACGTTCTGCGGCTTCAAGCCGGCCACCGCGCCCGCAACCAGCTTCGCGAAGCTCTCCACCATGTCCGCCGACATCTCGACCCCGCGGGCCAGGGTTACCGTCACCGACGCCGTCGGTATGTCCGTGTGGCCGCCCAGGCGACGCTTCGTCTTGGGATTGATCATCACCGAGCACGTCGTCACGAAGGGCGAACTCGCGATGATCTTGGCCAGTTCGTTGCCGCGAGCGTAGTTCTGCGCGAACTCGCGTGCCTCCGGCGCCATGAATGGATTCTGGTCGGAGACGACGGCGTCCATGTCGAACAGGCTTCCTTCCGGAAGCGCCCCGGCCGAGTACATCAGCCGCAGCGCGTTGTGCCGATCATCCGACCGGACATAGATGCGCGTCCCGTGCGTCTCGAACGTCACCCCGTTGCTGCGAAGCGCCTCTTCCGCCCCGTCCAGCTCCGCGTAGGTGAAGTCTTTCTTCAACAGTGGCACGAGCTCCGGGGTCGTCGACCACTGCATCAACCATAGAAGCGACACGGCGATGAGCGCAGCACACAACCCGATCGCCAGTCGCTGCGACGCACTCAACCCGCCAAGCTGCTGGTTGATGTAGGCGATGAGTTGTCGTATCCGCTCCATCTCGCCGTCGAACTCCCTCTCGACGTTCGCGAAACGTCATGACGCCGGCCGTGGGTCGATCCATCAACCCGGTCCCGGCTCGACGCGCCCGCCGTCGCTAGACGCGCATCTGCTGAATCTCCTGGTACGCATCCGTCAGCTTGTTGCGAACTTCCATGAGCAGATCAAAGGCGATACCTGCCTTGTTCGCGGCCGCCAACACCTCCGAAACGTTGTCCGTCTCACCCGTCATGAGGCGCTCGACCCCAGCGTCCGCCTCCTCCTGCAGCCGGTTCACTTCGTTCAAGCTGTCCAGAAGAAGCGACTTGAAGTCCTTGCCACCGACGGACTTCGGGGCGCCGGCCGTACCCGGTTGAATCGGGTTGACGCCGCCCGGAGGCCGGATACCGGATACGCTGAAAGGATCAGCCATGCCTGAATTCCTCGCTTGGAGCCAACTACGCGATCAGCCGCAGTGCGGTCGCGGCCATTCGCTTCGTCATTTCCATCACGGTCACGTTCGCTTCGTACGCCCGAGCGGCCGTCATCGCGTTGACCATCTCCGTGTGGGGGTCCACGTTCGACTCCCGGACGTAGCCTTTCAACGCGCCTTCCTTGATCGCGTCCACGTGCTGCGGATCCCAACGCAACGGAAACGGCGCGTTGTCCTCGACGATGCCCGCCACGTGAACGCCGGGCTTGCTCGAATCGCCCGGCGCGCCCTGCGCAAACAGCGCCACGCGCCGCCGGTAGGGAATCGAGTTGCCGTTCGCGTCCCGCGTGACGTCCTTCATGGCCACGTTGCCGGCGATCACGTCGAGCTGCGCGCGATACGCCGTCAGCGCCGATGCGCTGGTGTCCAGAGTTGAGAACATTCACCTTCTCCCGTCACTACACCGTGCCGCGAATCGCCTGGCGCAGTTCGTCGTAATCTTCTTTGAGCAGCATCGTGGCCAAGTCGTGCGTCATCCCGGTCTTCGCCAGCATCGCCATCTGATGCTCCAAAGACCCGTTCGTACCGTCGTGTAGCAGCGAATGCTCCACCGGCGTCAACGACGGTGTTACCTTCAACCGCCCGTCGTCACCGGTGCGGACCTCGTCGCCGCTATTGACCTCGAGTTTCTTGAACGGATCGTCGCCTTTCGCGTCCAACGCCTCACGCAACGCCCGCTGAAACCCCGCGGCGTCCAACTGCCGCGTGCGATACCCAACGGTGTGGATGTTCGCCACGTTCTGCGCGATCATCGCCAGCCGCGCCTCAGTGAACGACAGCACCTTCTCCAACGCCGGCGTGGCGTCGCGATTCGTCAGACTGTCCAGAAACGTCGCCATCATCCACCACCAAGAACCTGCGGCTGCTCGCGCACACGCGCAGCGCGCCCTGGCCAGAAGGCACGGGCCGTACCACCCTGCGCCGCCGTCGTTTTCAGCACCTCCCGGGCGACCAGCGACCATCGGCCGGGCGCAATTCCTGCGCATCGGCAAAAAGTGCGCGTCGAATCACACGCCGGTTTCGACCAGCTCCATCCGCTTCATCGCCTCCGCTTCCTCACGCCACTGCTTCAGCTTCATCCCCAGCGTGCGGACGCCCATCCCGAGCGCCTTGGCCGACTTCGCCCGATGCCCGCCGTGTTTCGTCAACACCTTCTCGATCAGCTGCCGCTCCATGTCCTCGAGCATCCGCCCCTCGCGCAGCGCCCCGAGCCCGTCGACCGGCGGCACCTCGCCGCACAGCCACGGCTCCACCAGCGACGCCTCGATCACGCCGGACGTACACAGGGTCGCCGCCCGGCGGCAAATGTTTTCCAGCTCGCGCACGTTGCCCGGCCAGCCGTATCGCGTCAGCAGCGCCATCGCCTGTCTCGACACCTCCGGTCGCGTGGGCACGGCCGCCTGATCCAGAAAATGGTCCACCAACTCGGGGATGTCCTCCGCCCGCTCGCGAAGTGGCGCCAGCGGCACGGGCAGCACATTCAAGCGGTAGTACAAGTCGGCGCGAAACCGCTTCTTCAGCACCCACGCGTTCAGGTCGCGATTGGTCGTCGCCAATACCCGAACGTCGGCCCGGCGCGTCGCGCTGCTGCCGACGCGCTCGAATTCACCCTCCTGCAGCACGCGCAACAGCTTGGCTTGAAGCGGCAGCGCCATCTCCGAAATCTCATCCAGCAGGAGCGTCCCGCCGTCCGCCAGCTCGAAACGCCCCTTCCTCGTGCGATCCGCACCTGTGAATGCGCCGCGCTCGTGTCCGAAGAGCTCGCTCTCCAACAGGTTGCTCGACAGAGCGGCACAGTTCAAACAGAGCATGGGTCGATCCGTCCGGGGCGAGTGCCGGTGAATGTAATGCGCCGCCAGCTCCTTTCCCGTGCCCGACTCGCCGCAGATCAATACAGTGTCCTGACTCGCCGCCACACGCTGAAGCCGGTCGCGCAACAAACTCATGAC
>Ga0055449_10000394_pt1 | contig 12234 bp, 9 predicted proteins | sample China_Galinas_PW_2_FD_57739 | JGI IMG/M metagenome (GOLD analysis project Ga0055449, IMG submission 57739) | Wetland microbial communities from San Francisco Bay, California, USA, that impact long-term carbon sequestration - China_Galinas_PWB_D1 | ecosystem: Environmental > Aquatic > Marine >... | reverse complement strand
GAGTTGACCTTGAACCCCGTGAAGTAGGTGAACGCCGAGTAGAGCATCCCGAGCGAGTGCGGGAAGCGGACCTCGTGCGTGAGCTCGACGCGGTTGCCGTGCCCGGTGCCGATGCTGGTCGTTGTCCACTCGCCGACGCCGTCGAGCGTCAGGATCGCGGCCTCCTCGAACGGGCTGGGGAAGAAGGCACTGGCGGCGTGCGACTCGTGGTGCTCTGCGAACACCACCCCCTTGCGGTACTTCCCGCCCAGCTCCTTGCGGATGCGCCTCGGCAGGTGCAGCTTCTCGCGCAACCACAGCGGCATCGATCGCGCGAACGACACGAACCCCGACGGCGCGTACGCCAGGTACGTCTCCAGCAGCCGCTCGAACTTCAGCAGCGGCTTGTCGTAGAACCCGACGTAGTCGAGCTCGCCCGCGTCGATCCCGCCCTCGCGCAGGCAGTACGCGACCGCGTCGGACGGGAAGCGGTGATCGTGCTTCTGGCGGCTGAACCGCTCCTGCTGCGCCGCCGCGACAATCCTGCCGTCAACGATCAACGCCGCGGCCGAGTCGTGGTAGTACGCCGAGATGCCGAGGATCGCGGTCAACGGGACACGTTCTCCGGAGGGTCACTACGGGGCGATGCGCTGCTGCATCTGCCGATAGTACTCGACATACTTGCCGCCCCGGCTCAGCCCCGCCCGCACGATCTGCCGCGCTTTCTCCGGCTCGCGCAGCGCCAGGTACGACTCGACCATCGCCTCGTCCACCGCCACGCGTCCCTCGACCGAGAGCTTCGGGCCGGCCGCGACAAACATCTTCAACGCCTCACGGTGCTCACCCGCCAACGCCAGCAGTTCGCCGGTGAACCGCTCGCCCGCCCCGTTGGTGCTCGACCCCGACTCGACGAGGAACCGCCCGCGTTCGGCCGTCTCGAGCGCGAGCCGCAGATCGTCCTCACTCAGACGACCGTGCACCGCGCCGCGGCAACGCAGCATGAACACCGTGTACTGGAGCTCCCACGTGCCATATGGAACCACCGACCGCCGCGCCGCGTCGAACAGCCGCTCACCCTGCTCGAATTGCCCCTGCCCGAACAACGCCTGCGCCACCAGCCCGGTGATCGGCCGCTGCTCGCCGTCCGAGGGCGGACTCAGCCACTGCTGGATCGCCCGCTGCACGGGCACCGGGCTCTCGCTCTCGATCCGCCGGCATTCCGCGTCGAACCGCGCGAAATACCCCGGGTTCGAACGCTGGTAGAACGGGATCATCCCGAGCACCCGCATCGCGTGCGCCGCCGCGTACTCGTCGTACGGGTTCGCCAGCAGCCGCTCGTCGTAGTCCTCCCGGCTCGACAGCGCCGCGAACCGGTCGGCATCGACCAACAGCTCACCCGACAGCTCGCTCATCGACGCCACAATCGAACGCGCGATCAGCCACTGCCCGCGCAGCGATGGGTGCACGTGGTCGTCCATCAGCTCCCACCCGACCGAACCGCCCGGGCTCTCGGCGCGGAACGCCTCGGCCAGATCGCACAGCACCGCACCGTGCGAGCGTGCAGCCTCGCGCACGCTCTGCACCGACGCGCTCGGCGGACGCCACGGCATCGGATCGAGGTCCACCGCCCGCCGGAACTCCACCGACGCCTCGTCGAACTCGCCCCGCTCGTCCAACGCCCGCCCCAACAGGTAGTGGGCTGTCGCGTCCTGTGGGTCGAGCTCCAACGCCGCCCGCGCCGCCTCCTCGACCGCGTCCGGGTCGCCCCCCACGCCCGCGGCCGCGTCGGCGAGCAGCGACTCGATCTCCGCCCGATCGGTGTCGTTCATCCACGAGCGATCACGCTCGCCCAGCGGCGCCAACCCGCGCTCGTTGCACGGCGGCGTGCACACGATCACCGGCACGCCATGCGCCCGGCACCGCCTGACCGCGTCCCCCACGAACGCGCCGAGGTTCCGTGCGGCGTCCGCACGCGCCGGATCGTCCGGACCGATCGACGCCCGCCCCACCATCGCCTCCATCAGCGTCCGGTCGTCGTGGCGGTCGTACCCCCCGCCGAGGTGCCGGTCGATGAACTGCGCGATCGCCAGCGACCGCGTGGCGCGGATCAGCCGGATCATGAACGGCGAGCGCCCGGCGGTGTGCAGCGACGCCACCCCGTACGCCCCGTAGAACTCGTTGTTGCCCGCGTAGATGACCACGAGGTCGGGGTCGTACTCCAGGCTCTCGGTCACCATCCCCAGCACCGGGAACGACGCGATCGCCGTGGTGCCGATGTTGATCACCTCGACGTGGCGCCCGGGCCAGGCGTCCTCGAGCATCGCCCCGAGGAACGCCGAACTGGTCAGGTGCCTCGGGTAGGGGCTGCCCTTGGCCGCCGACCCCCCCGCCATGACGATCCGCACCGTCCCCGCCGGCTTGGGCATCTCGAACGCGGTCGGGTTGAGCGACGCCGGGCGCGACCGCGAGCGGAAGAAGTACGACGCCGGCCCGCCGTGGTCGGTCATCACCAACGTCGCCCCGTCGGGCAGCGTTCCGGCCCTGCTGAAGGTCGGCGCGTACCCGCCGTACCCCGCCAGGCGCAGCGCCCCCTCGAGCAACCCGAACACCACGGCGCTGACGACCAGCGCGAACACCAGCAGCACCGCGACGCGCTGCCGGCGCGAGAGCCGCCCGCGACGGGGGCGCGACGCCCCACCGGTGCTCGGTTCCGAATGCCCGTTCGTGCTGGTCATGCTCTCACCCGGGGGGCAGCATAGCCCGGCGCCCTCAGCGCCCGGAGCGCGGCGACGCGAGCCGCCGCCACTGCCACGCCCCGTACCCGAGCAGCAGCCCGAGCCCGATCGCGTGCGCAATCACGACCCACGCCGCCGGCGTCACGACGCCCCCCCCCGCTCCGCCCCGCGCATCGTGACGCGGTACCGCGTCACGATCAGCAACGCCGTCAGCAAGGCGATGGCGACCTGCCACACCAGCGCGGTCTCGGCCATCTCGCCCGTCAGACCCGACGCCGTCGGGTGCGTCTTGGGGAGAAGCTGCACCGAGAGGTAGACCAGCGGGACGTCGAGGAACGCGGCGACCCCGTACGCCGCGCACACCGTCGCGCGGCGCACCGCCGAGCGGATCGCCGCCCGCATCGCCAGGTAGGCGACGTAGAGCAGCCACAGCACCAGACAGAGCGTGAGCGGCGGGCTCCACTCCCACCAGAGCCCCCACGCCTGCTTCGCCCAGATCATGCCGGTGAGCAGCACGATAAGGCTCAACAGCACGGCCATGCGTGCCGCGGAGTCGCCCAGCGCGTCCCACTTGGGGTTCCGAGTCCACAGGTACGCCACGCCCGCCACGAACACCACGCCGCACGCCACGAACGTGTTCACCGCCGCGCCAAGGTGGAAGTAGAAGATCTTCTGGATCACGCCCATCTCGGCGTGCACCGGCGCGTACCACGCCGTCATCGCCAACGCCACGCCCAGCAGCACCGCCTCGACCGCCCACAGCCAGGGCAGCGCGCGTGCGAGGGTCATCGGGCGCACACTGGGCGCCGCTCCGCCCCGCAACAGGCCCGACGCCAACTCACGCACCGCCAAACCTCCTCAGCCGGGCGTCTCCCGCCCGCGCACCGCCAGCGCGACCACCGCGCCCACCACCAGGATCCCAAGCACGGTGCCGAGGCCGACGACCATCGGCGACATCGAGTTGCTCTTGCCGGGCGCGGGCGCCACCGTGGTCACCGCGGGCGTCAGCCCTGCCAGCGTCACGCCCGCCGACACCGACGCGCCCAGCCCGCCGCCCTCGAACAGGGTGTACGTCCCGCTCTCGCCCGTCCGCGTCCCCACCGGCGACAGCCCCGACGCCTGAACGTTCGCGTCCTCCGGCACATACACAACCATCCGCGCCGTCGGCATCGGCGACGACAGCGACACTTCAACCCGACCGTCCGTCACCGGGACGCGGTAGGCGAAGCGGTACGTCGTCTGCCCGGGCATCAGAGGCATCTGCACCCTCAGCGTCCCGTCCTCGAACGCCGCGAAACGCCAACCGGCGAAACCAAGGTCGAGTCGGATGTCCTGCGCCGTCGCCGGGATCGCCAGCCTGACCGTCGTCTGCCGACCCTCGGCGTCGGGCCTCCCGCCGATCCACGTCATGTCGCCCGGGTTCTCGGCCACAACCGTCTCCGACACCGTCACCCACGCGCCCTTCGGATCGACCGTCACCTGCCGCGACGATACACGCCACGCCGGCTCGGACTCGGTGACGTCGTACACCGTCACGTCCACCGATTCGTCGGCGTGCGCGGTATCCATCAACGGGCCGGCCTGCTGGTACTGCACGCCGCCGTGCGTGATCCGCACAAGCGAACGGACCTCCACCCCCACACGGATCTGGTCGAGCACCGCCTGCCCCGCCGCGTCAAGCGTCGCATCCAGCGTCTGCACCGTCTGACCCTGGTGCAGCAGTTCGATCTCCACCGCGTCGCCAGACAGCGCCGTCCCGCCGGCCGTCCCCTGTACGGCGCGGACCACCAGACGCCCCGTCGCCCCGGGAAGCTCACCCTGGGCGGACGCGGGCTGCGCGTGCCAGAACGCGATGCACGACAGCACACCTATGAGCGCGAGCAACCTCACCGGTCCGTTCCCCCTGTTTGCGCACAGACACCGTCGCACGAACACCATAAACCGGTAGCAATCCCGGTGCCACACGCCGTCCCGACGCTCAGCTGTCCTCGTGGCACTCCAGGCACAGCCCGCTGCCCTGGTTGCTCATCGACAGGTACGCACGCTCCGGCGAGTACAGGCTGTGGCACGACCCGCACCCGATCGTCCCGTTGAACAGGCGAATCCGCGGGTCGAGGGTCTCGGCCGCGACAAGCCGCCCCCTCCCACGTCCGCCCTCCCCGCGTGGGTAGACCAGCCCGACGGGGTGCTCCTGCTCGCGCCCCCGCGCGAACAGGGTTCCCGAGCGATGCCCCCCGGCATCAAACGCCAGCGATCCGTCGTGGCACCCCATGCACAGAGCCGACCGCTCGTCGAGCACCGCGTCGAGCCCACCCGTGCCCGCACGCCCCGGGCGAACGCCCTCCCACAGCAGGTGCGCCCGCCCCAACGCCGTCGGGTGGGCTGATCGTGCCGAGCCGAGCGAGCCCCTGTGGCATTCGACGCACAACTCGCTCGCGCGGCGCCCCCCCCGCAGCATGGGGGCGCCCTCGGTCCGCGCCAGGGCGTGGGTCTGGGCAGAATCGGCGTCGTGGCAGGTCACGCACGTCATCCGCCCACCCTCGAGGGGGAACTCCGCGGGCAGTTCACGCCCCGGCCGCATCCCCACCGGGTGGCTGAAACCCCGGACCGGGGTGTGGCACCCCTCGCACCGACCGTCTGTCCACGAGATCGCCGCAGCCCGCGGGGGCACCGCCCCAGCCCGGACGGAATCCACCTCGGACGCGGCGCTGAACCCGGGGATCAAGGCCGCGGTCGCCATGCTCAACAGCCGTATCCAAGCCACCTGGATTCGGGTGGAGCCCCCGGCGGTCTTGAAAGCGGAAACCAGCCTCATGCCCCCCCCTGTGCTCCTGACATCAGGGGGTCGGCACGAGCGGGATGGCCCTTGAACAGGGATGATCAGGGCGTCTTATCTTTGAGACGACTATCCGGCCTGTGTTTCTCAGATAAGAGAATTCAGGTCCGCATACTCTCCAAGCAGGCGAATAGGAGAGTCGCAGGGGCTAGTTTGGGTCTCGCGTGCTGGCACGCCTATTGCAGACTAGAGCATCGGATTGAGAGTGGTCGGACCGGAGACGTCACGGCCCGACCCAGTAGAGAACCGGCTTATCGGAGGAATGAACCATGAAGAGCGCCAAGTGGATCTGTGCAGCAGCCGTCGCGGGAATGGCTGTGAGCGCATCCGGACAGATCGTCGGCTCGCCGCACGACTTCTCGTCGTACGCGTGGTCCGGCGGAGAGATCTGCAAGCCTTGCCATACGCCCCACTTCGCGATGGTCGGGCTCCCCCGCCTGTGGAACCACGAGCTGACGGTCGCCAACTACACCTTGCACTCGGGCCCCGGCACCGCGGTCGATGACTTCGACACGATCAGCCGCCTGTGCCTCTCGTGCCACGACGGCACGGTGGCGCTCGATAGCTTCGGTGGGCAGACCGGCACGAGCTTCATCCCGGCGTCCGCCAATCTCGGCACCGACTTCACCGACGACCACCCGGTCGGCTCCGACGCCCAGTACCCGCCGGACCCGGTTCCGTCGTGGTGGGCCGGCGCCTTCCAGGCGACCCCCGATGGGCTGAGCCTCGAGACGTGGACCGACACCCTCGGCGTCGATCACGACGTCGTCGGCTGCGCGACCTGCCACAACCCGCACCGTCGCGGCGGGTACGACCACCTGCTCAACAAGTCCAACGCCGCCAGTGCCCTGTGCCTGAGCTGCCACATCAAGTAAACCTACGCTGATCAACGCTGAGCTTTGAAGCCGCTCGGAGCTGTTTCGGGCGGCTTTTTTCTGTCCACTCCGACCCCCGTTACCGGACTCGCCCGCCAGATGTCCTCATGTGCCTGTGCGCGGCCCGGCCGGACGCCGATGTCCTGATACCATCCCGCACCGACACAGGGAGATCCAGATGAGTCGATACCGCCTCTCAACGGCCGCGATGGTGTTCTCGTCGATGGTCCTCGCCGCGAGCATCGGCGGGTGCGCCACGGGCGAGCGCGACCAGCACCCCGCGACAAACCAGACTTACGCGTTCTGGCCGCAGCCCCCCGCCGAGCCCCGCATCCAGTTCGTGCGCTCGTTCCGCACCAGCGAGGACCTCGCCCCGACCAAGCGAGGCGGGTTCGAGGCGCTCGTGTTCGGCGAGGAGACCGACAGCCAGGCCGCCATCGACAAGCCGTACGGCGTCGACATGCACGACGGCAAGATCTACGTCTGCGACATCCGCAAGCCCGCGCTGGACGTCCTCGATCTGGACAAGAAGCAGGTTCGCCTCGTCGGCGTGACCGGGCTCAACCGCGTCGGGCATCCGGTGGACGTCGCCGTCGCCGACGACGGGTGGATCTACGTCGCCGACAACGAACGCGACACCGTCGTCGTCTTCGACCCTCGTGAGCGCTACGCGCGCACCATCGGGCACACGGGGATGAAGCCGGTCAGCGTGGCGGTCTACGGCGACCGCCTGTACGTGTGCGACCTCGCCGCGCAGCACATCGAGATCTTCAACCGGGTCAACGGCGAGTCGATCGGCACGATCGGCAGCGTCGGCGACGAGGACGGGCAGTTCCGCGTGCCGCTCTGCGTCGACACCGACCCCGACGGGTACGTCTACGTCGTTGACCTGATGCGCTGCCGCGTGCAGAAGTTCACGCCAGACGGCGAGGTCATCGAAGCCTTCGGCGAGATGGGCGACTACGGCGGCTCGTTCGCCCGCCCCAAGCAGATCGCCGTGGATAGCGACAACATCCTCTATGTCGTGGACGCCTCGTTCCAGAACGTGCAGATGTTCAACGCCGACTTCAAGCTCCTCATGGAGTTCGGCGCCGCCGGGACTCACGAGGGGTCGATGAACCTCCCCGTCGGCATCTGCACCTCCGACGACGACCTCGACCTCGTGTCCGATTACATCCACCCGGGCTTCGAGCCGGAGCGCCTCATCGCGGTCACGAACCAGTTCGGACCGAACAAGGTGTCGCTCTACGCCCTCGGGCACCTGCGCGAGGGGTGGACGGTCGAGCAGCTCTCCCCCTCGGCCGCCCCGATCCCGCTCGGCGTCGGCGTCAACCCCAAGACGGCCAACATCCAGTCGGACGTCGGGGACGAAGAGCCCACCGAGGAGGGCGAGCCGCAGGAGCCCGGGCCTGAGCAGCAGCCCGAGAACTCGCCGGAGACACCGGGTGGCTGAACCCGACCCCAGCGCGGGGCGATCGGTCGGGCGCCGGGCGGCGTTGATCGCCGCCGTCCTGTCCGTCTGGGGCGGCTGCTCGGTCGAACGCAACTACGAACTGCTCAGCTTCTTTTTCGATGGCGTGCCCAACCCGAACGCCCTGCCGTTCACCTCTACCGCCGGCGGGGGCCCCGTCGAGATCCGGGCCAGCCCCACCTACACCGGGCACCCCCCGTATCTCGCCGAGGAGTGCTCGGCGTGCCACAAGTCCAAGTTCACGCAGAAGGCCGTCACCGCCGAGGTCTGCTCGGAGTGCCACGACGGCGTGCGCGACCAGTTCCCGTTCATGCACGGGCCCGTGATCGTCGGCGCGTGCCTGTGGTGCCACGTCCCGCACGAGTCGGCGTACTTGCACCTGCTCAAGGGCGAGCCGCGGACGGTCTGCGGGCAGTGCCACGAGTTGGCGACGCTCGCGACCGAGCGCGTCCCCGAGCACGCCGACGAGGAGCGTTCCTGCCTCGACTGCCACTCCGGGCACGGCAGCGACCGGCGTTACATGCTCGTGCGCGGACAGGCCGGGGCGCCCGGGGGATAGGCCGCGATGGACCGAACCGGCGCGCTCCATCCCGCTCTTCCGGCCGCCGCGGCGCTCGCGCTGTGCGCCGGCGCGGCCTGCGCCCAGCCCGCCGACGACGGCGGCCCCATCATCGTCGGCGAGTCCCGGGAGCGATTCAAGACCGTCGAGATCGAACGCTTTCGCGCGTTCCTCGACTTCTACTCCCGCTACCAGAAGGACCGGCTGACCGCGAACGGGCAGCCCACACGCACGGACATCGAGTGGCTCTTCCGCGAGTCGCTGGGGATCTCGACCCGCGCGTTCATCGGGCACCGCAACCTCATCGACCTCACCGCCGACGCCAGCCTCGGCTGGGAGGACACCATCATCGACAGCGACACCCTCGGCGTGTCGGAGGGGCACGAGTCCGCGATCGTCGATGGGTTCAACTTCAACGCGCTCGTGCTCGGCGAGAGCCAGGCGCCGGTCACGATCCACGGCTTCCGAGACCAGTCGCTGCTCAACCGCGAGTTCTACACGACGATCGACGTCCTGAACACCGAGATCGGGGCCTCGGTCCGCACACTGCTCGAGACCGCCCCCACGACCATCAGTTACGTGCACCGCGAGCGCGAGCAGTCCGACCGGATCGGGCAGGTGGACACCTCCAGCAAGCAGGACGTGTTCTCGCTGCTTTCGCAGTGGTCACCGTCCGAGAACCAGCGTCTCCGCCTCGACTACTCGCTCAGCTTTATCCAGGAGAAGCCCGCCCCGGGCGCGAACCTCTCGTACACCCGGCACGACGCGACGATCACGCACGAGCTCGATTTCGGGCCTGAGGAAAGGTATTCCCTGCGATCGACGGGGCGCGTGTACGACCAGCAGGGCGACTACCCGAACCGCATCCTCCGCCTGCACGAGCAGCTCATCGCCGAGCACACCGACAACCTCGAATCACGCACCGACCTGACCGTCGAGGAGCAGACGGTCAACGCGCGCGAGCAGCGCGTCGTCCGGGGATCGATCGTCCTCACCCACGAGCTGTACGACAGCCTCGTCACTTCGGTCCGGGGGGGCGGCTCGCACCTCGATGCCCCCGACGACGACTTCACCAGCGACGAGTACTTCTGCACGCTCGTCCTCGACTACACCAAGGAGGTCCCGTTCGGACGCTTCAGCGCCTCGGTCTCCGGCACGTTCGACCATCTCGACGACAGCGAACGCGGGCAGACGCTCACGATCCTCGACTCGCCCCAGACGTTCAACGACCCGCTCCCGGTCGTGCTGCTCCGGCGCAACATCGTCCCGGCGTCGATCCTCGTCACCGACGCTTCGGGGTTCACCACGTACGTCGACGGCTCGGACTACACGCTCCTCCCTCTGCCCAACCGTATCGAACTCGAACGGGTGCTCGGCGGGGGCATCGCCGACGGGCAGTCCGTGCTCGTGGACTACGACATCGGCCCGGAACCCGCGATCCTCACGACCACAGGCGTGTTCGCGAGCAACCTGAGGTACACCATCGAGGAGGGCACGCTCCAGGGGCTGAGCCTCTACGGCGAGTGGCGCGACGTCGTCCAGTCGATCCGGACGACCGACCCCGACGCTCTCCCGAACGAGCTCCAGAATCTCCGGACCGGCATCGACTACCGCCGCAAGCCGTTCTCGTTCGAGGCCGAGTACGAGCGCAACGCGAGCACCATCTCACCCTTCGAGGCGAACCGATTCCGCGCCGGCTTCAACCAGCCTCTCGGGCCGCGGTCGTACGTCAACATCTACGGGTCGTACGAGACGTTCGATTTCTGGGACGACGGGCAGCTCCTCAAACTCGGGCGTGTGACCGCGGAGCTGGCGCACGAACTCTCGTACGAGTGGCGCGTGCGTGGGCGTCTGGTCTACCGCGACGAGCAGGACAACCTTGGCAGCGATGTGATCGGGCTCGAGGAGGCGATCGAGATCAACTGGCATAAGCGCCAGACCACCATGTTCATCTCGTTCCGGAACTCTGATGCGGAGAGCGACATTGCCGACACGGTCTCACAAACCGTCTCATTCGGGCTTCGGCGCGCTTTCTAGCGCCGCGCTGGCCGCCTGCGTGCTGGGCGGGTGCTCGACGCCCCCCGGGGTGATCTTCGACCCCGCGAACGCGTCGCTGCGCTGGCCCCCGCCGCCGAACCCGCCGCACATCGCCTACGTGGGGCAACTCGCGACCGATCAGGACCTCAAGCCGGGGCGGTCGGCCACGACCCGGCTGGGCGACGCGCTGTTCGGGCGTGAGCCCCCCCGCGGGATGACCACGCCCCTCGCCGTCTGCACCGACGGCGCCGACCGCGTCTTCGTCGCCGACTCGGGCGACGCCGTCGTCCACGTGTTCGACCTGCGGACGCGCCGGTACGCGCGGTGGACGCCCCCCTCGGAGATCGCGTCGCTGACCCAGCCCGTCGGCGTGGCGTACGACCCGTCGATCGGGCTGGTCGTCTCCGATTCGGGTCAGGGCGCCCTCTTCCTGTTCGACGCCGACGGGCGCTTCCGCGGCACGATCGGCGACAACCAGCTCGGACGCCCCGTGGGGGTGGCGATCGACGCTCAACGCCGGCGCCTCTTCGTCGCCGATGCCGGGCTGCACCAGGTCTTCGTGTTCGCGTTCGACGGCGAGGAGATCACCCGCATCGGCGGGCGCGGCTCCGGACCCGGCGAGTTCAACTTCCCGACCAACGTCGCCCTCGACGCCGATGGCAGGCTCTACGTCAGCGATTCCCTGAACTTCCGCGTCCAGGTCTTCGGACCCGACCTGCACCACCAGCGGGTAATCGGACGCAAGGGCGACATGCCCGGGTACTTCGCCCAGCCCAAGGGACTGGCGTTCGACCCGGACGGGCACCTGTACGTCGTGGACGCCCATTTCGAGGCCGTCCAGGTCTTCGACCCCGCCGGGAGGCTGCTGATGAGCTTCGGGGGCGAGGGACGCGGGGCGGGCGAGTTCTGGCTGCCCGCCGGGATGTTCATCGAACCCAAGGGCCGCATCTGGATCGCCGATTCGTATAACCACAGAGTCCAGGTATTCGACTACCTTTCGGGCGAGGCCGAGTGATGAGAGCGACCGGATGGATCGTGTGTGCGATGCTGGCCCCGGCGGCGTCGGCGCAGGTGGAGAGCGTGGTCAACAGCCCGCACAACCTCTCGGCCTCGGGGCCGGGCGCCGTGCGTGCGTCCACCGAGGACCAGGTCTGCATCTTCTGCCACGCCCCGCACAACGCGACGCCCATCCGCCCGCTGTGGAACCGCACCACGCCGGTGGACGCCTACTCGATCTACACCAGCCGCGCCCTCGACGCCGAGCCCGGGCAGCCGACCGGCATGTCGAAGATGTGCCTGTCCTGCCACGACGGGACCATCGCCCTCGGCAACGTCGCGTCGCGCTCGACGCCGATCCAGATGTCGGGCGGGATCACCACGATCCCGTCCGGCCCCGGGCACCTCGGCACCGACCTGAGCGACGACCATCCGATCTCGTTCACCTACGACTCGGCGCTCGCGCTGTCCGATCCCAAGCTCAAGGACCCTTCGCTGCTCCCCGAGGAGGTCTCCCTCGACTCGAACTCCGAGCTGCAGTGCACCTCGTGCCACGATGCGCACAACAACATCTACGGGTCGTTCCTCGTGATGGACGATGCCGCCTCGCAGCTCTGCACGAGCTGCCACCAGATGGGCTCGACCACCATCACCGGGCACGAGACCTGCGCCGCCTGCCACCAGCCGCACTCGGCGCCCAGCGGCCCCTACCTGCTCCGCGAGGCGACGGTCGCCGGGACGTGCCT
>Ga0055449_10000391_pt1 | contig 12271 bp, 10 predicted proteins | sample China_Galinas_PW_2_FD_57739 | JGI IMG/M metagenome (GOLD analysis project Ga0055449, IMG submission 57739) | Wetland microbial communities from San Francisco Bay, California, USA, that impact long-term carbon sequestration - China_Galinas_PWB_D1 | ecosystem: Environmental > Aquatic > Marine >... | reverse complement strand
TTCTGGGAACCCTCACTGACAGGCTCCTTTGGGAATAGTAATTTTAAACTATCGGGTTCAGGCCTGAATGTGATCTCCTTCCTGCTGAAAAAGGATGAATCGCTTGTGGCCTCTGCTATCTTCCAGACCAACCGTCTTAACCTTCAGGAGGTCATTGATAATTTCTCCGGTATAGATAAAGAAAAGAACAGATCTTTTTCCTTTCCCGGTAGGCTCAAATTAAAATTGGATTTTGTGGTCAACGAACTGCAGATGAGACGCTTTGAAGCCAGCAATGTGAGGGGTGTTGCAACCTATGATTCCCCTGTCCTGACGTTTGATTCCCTGACCATGCAGACCATGGACGGGACCCTGAGTGGAGACTATGGAATTGCACAGGATCAGAAAGGGGATATATTTGTTAACGTACATTCATCGCTCTACAACATTGATATCCAAAAACTTTTTCACTCGTTTAACAATTTCGGACAGAGCCAGATAACCGATGAGCACCTGAAAGGGTCTATCTCCGGGATTTCCACCTTCTCGTCCAGTTTTGATTCAACATTCTCCATCAGAAAAGAGTCCATTCTAAGTGAAAGCAACATCATCATCCGGGATGGTGAACTCAACGGTTATTCACCTATCATGGCGCTTTCCAGGTTCATTGATGTGGAGGAACTCCGGAACATCAAATTTGAAACACTGGAAAATAATATTCTGATCAGGAACAGCCAGATCATTATCCCTTCAATGGATATCCAGAACAATGCATTAAATTTATCAGCTTCAGGAGTTCACGGGTTCAATAACCAGTTTGACTACCGGCTCAGGCTCAAATTATCGGAGTTGCTCTACAACAAGGCACGGCGGAAAAACAACAGCGAGTTCGAAATCGCGGAGGATGATTCCGATACCCGGGTCCTTTTTCTAAAGCTATACAATAACGGTAACGGTACTGAGGTGGAAATGGACCGGGAAAAGACCGCGGAAAAGATCCGGAATGACCTGGACCAGGAAAAACTGGAACTGAAAAAGATCCTGAATGAAGAGCTTGGACTCTTTAAGGATGTTGAAAAGGTCACTGAAGCCGAAGAAACGCAGAAAACGACCAACGAAACTTTTAAATTTGAGTTTTTAGAGGAACCTGACTCTGCCGGTTTAAATAAAAATGTTGAGAAAGGACGCTGGCGCAGGAGAAAGTTGAAAAAAGATACCGTTCAGAATAAACCCGCCGTTGAATTCGTTATTGATGAGTAATCGTGAAAACCCACCATCCACTGGACATTTACAGTAAGCGACAGCGATGGAAGCAGATCCTGTTTCTTTTCGCTGTACTGATTGGTGTTGGTTCGCTCTTGTATACCAACCAGCTGGTCAAACACATCGAAATTACGGAAAGACGGAAGATGGAATTATGGGCCGAAGCAGTGCGTATTGTGAGTAGTGCGGACCTGCAGACCGAACTGGCCTTCCCATTCTTTGTAATTGAGAACAATACCCATATACCGGTTATACTAACCGATGCCGAAGGCGAGATATTGAGTTATAAGAACCTGGATTCCCTTAAATCTGAAAACCCCAGATACCTCTACAAACAGCTTCAACATGCAAGAGAAGAAAACGATTCAATTGTAATCAACCTTGGCTCCAATGAATATCAGTTGCTGTATTACCGTGATTCTTTTGTGCTCCGCCAACTGATCTATTTCCCCTATATTCAACTGGGCGTGATCGTTCTGTTTATCCTGGTTTCGTACGTTGCATTCAGTGTATCGAGAAAAGCAGAACAAAACGAAGTATGGAACGGATTGTCAAAGGAGACAGCACACCAGTTGGGAACCCCAATCTCTTCACTGATAGGGTGGGTAGAGCTGTTGAATGGAGCCGATCAGGATCCCTCCATGATCAACGGTATGAAGAAAGATCTGTCCAGGCTGGAGAAGATCACCGACCGGTTCTCAAAGATTGGTTCCAAGCCGGCAATTAAGCATTCTGACCTGACCGCTATTCTTAAGGAGAGCCTGGACTATATAAAACTCCGGGGGCCAAAAAACATTGAATACCTTCTTGATCTGCCGGCGAAACAGATCATGATCGGACTCAATCAAACACTTTTTGAATGGGTTATCGAGAACCTGCTGAAAAATGCCACCGATGCCATTAAAGCTGATGGCAGGGTAATTTTACATGCCGTTGAGATTGAAAACAGTGTTATAGTTGATGTGGAGGATACAGGGATAGGAATTGCCAAATCGAGGTACCGTACTATCTTCAAGCCAGGTTTTACCACCAAAAAAAGGGGCTGGGGGCTGGGGCTGTCACTTTCCAAGCGTATTATTGAAACATACCACGACGGGAAGATCTTTGTGCTTTCCTCAGATGCAGGTGAGAGTACGATTTTAAGGATCATCCTGAAAAAAACGGAACTTCAGGTTCTGGGCACCAGCTTATAAACCTTATCGGATCGCCTCAACAATTGGTGAACCGGTAGTGAGCATCTCTCACCCTTAACTGCTGCCTGACAATTCAGTTCATTTACCCTCAGCTCTTCTACTTTCAGTTCAATGGCCCCGGTTGTAGGACCAATAAACACCAGGTCATCCCCCACCTCCAGGTTGCCCGTTTCAATTGAGATCTCACCCACTCCGACCCTGTCAAAATAGTTGGTCACCTTCCCAATATATTCTTTTTTCAGCGTGGCAACCGATCCATATTTTTCACTCCACTCCCCAAGCCGTTGCCCAAGGTAGTAACCATCCCAAAATCCCCTGTTAAATACAGTGGCAAGAAGGGCATCCCAATCCGCAATCTTATCTCCGGAAAAGGTTCCTTCAACATAGGATTGAATGGCCTCATCATAACACTTGACCACTGTTTTTACATATTCGGCGGACCTGGCCCTTCCTTCTATTTTCAAAATCGTTACTCCCGCATCCAGGATCTTATTTAAAAAATGAATGGTCTTCAGGTCCTTTGGTGACATGATATACTCATTATCTATATCCAGTTCCACCTCCCTGTCCCTATCCGTAACCCTGTATCCCCGGCGGCAAACCTGGTAACAATTACCCCTGTTTGCCGATTGGTTATGTTCATGCAGGCTCAGGTAACATTTTCCTGAAATAGCCATGCAAAGGGCCCCATGAATAAACATCTCCAGCTGGATCAGCTTCCCCGATGGTCCCCGGATATTCTCCTTTTCTATGGAATCGGCGATCTCCCTGACCTGTTCAAGGTTCAACTCCCTGGCCAGTACGGCCACATCTGCAAAACCTGAATAAAATTTCAGTGTTTCAATATTGCTGATATTCAACTGGGTGGATAAATGTACCCTGGCACCTGCACTGTTGCAGTATTGCAGCACCGCCTGGTCCGAAGCAATAATGGCATCAATACCATGCACCACGGCCTGATCGATGATCTTCTGCATACTCATCAGTTCATTGTTATAGACAACACTATTGACAGTGAGGTATGCCTTCATTTGAAGTTCCCGGGCACGTGCCACAATCCGGGGAAGATCTTCCATGGTAAAATTAGCAGAGGACCTGGCGCGCATATTCAATTGTTCAATGCCGAAATAGACAGCATCCGCACCTCCATGCCCCGCTGCTGTCAGCGATTCATCACTACCGGCAGGTGCCAGCAATTCAAACTCCTCTCTCTTTTTCATACTTGATTAACAATTCAGCATTTATTGCCGGTTCTGCGTCAGCTGATGCAATAATATGAAATTTCTCATGATTTTTATTAAGCGAAAACATATAGGCTTTATCATAATACTGCAGGGTGATCATGGCTGTATTGAAATAATCTTTTCTGTCGATAGACTCCAGGGCTTCACCTGTCCGGTCACCCCCCAGTCTTTTTTCGATCTTCCGAACACATGCCTTTAACTCCTCCTGATCGTAACGGGCATAATCGTCAACCAGGTTCCCGGCCCTCAGTTCCCTGGAGATATCCAGGAAAATCATGTTAGATTCTCGCATCCTTCCAAAAAGTTCAACAGGAATTACACACCTCCCAACATTCCTGCTCTCATCTTCTATCCAGGTTACCATTTCATGATCAAGCAATAAGATCTCACAGCACAGTTCATTTTCGAACTGTTCCGTGGTGGGCTGAGCAGGCTCCCCCAGAGCTCCAAATGCAGATCCCTTGTGATGTGCCAGTCCTTCCAGGTCGATCACCTGTTCCCCCAAGTTTTTCATATGGTGAAGAATGGATGTCTTTCCGCTCCCTGTACGACCACCTATTACCATCAATTTGATTGGGGATGCCAGCACCTTCCTGACATACTGTCGATAAGACTTATATCCGCCTTCGAGCAGGTTACAGGTAATACCCAGTGTCTCAAACAACCAGACCATACTTTTACTTCGCATACCTCCGCGCCAGCAATGAACAAGAAGACTCTTGTTTCTACCTGCCACTCGCTCACCCTCCTTAGCCAGCTTTACAAGTTTCTTCCCGGCAAACTCAAGCCCGGCATACATGGCCGACTCTTTGTTTACCTGCTTGTATGTTGTTCCCACTACTTTCTTTCATGGTCATCAAACAGTGGAATATTGACTGCTCCGGGGATATGCCCCTGCAGATACTCCGATGGAGAACGCACATCAATGACCGGATAGCTGGCTGCGAGTGAGATAAATTTCTCTATTTCTATACGATCAGCCATTACAACATGAAGAAAACGTTTTATCGCTCAAGAAAATTACCCAATATTGAGCTGCTCTCTTTTCTGATGTTCTTTCCATAAGGCGAAATGGCCTGAATCAGCTTCCTGATAGGCATGGACTGAAGCCAAACAGTACCCGTTCCCGATAGTGAAGCCAGGAAAATTCCTTCTCCTCCAAAGATCATGGAACGCAAATTTCCCGATGTTTCGATATTAAAGTCAATACCCGGAGTAAATCCTACCACGCAACCGGTGTCAATTTTCAGGCTTTCATTATTCAATCGCCTCTCTATTACCGTTCCTCCTGCATGCATAAATGCCCTTCCGGTACCTTCTAGTTTTTGCAGAATAAATCCCTCACCGCCAACCAGCCCTGTCCCGATCCTGCGATTCAGGGTGATGGAGATCCTGGTCCCTTTGGCAGCACATAAAAATCCATCTTTTTGAACAATAATGGAACCGCCCAGATGACCCAGTTCAACCGGTACTATCTTTCCCGGATAAGGAGCAGCAAAAGCTACGCGTTGCTTACCACCACCATTATTAGTAAAATGCGTAATGAAAAGGGATTCCCCAGTAAGCACACGGCTTCCTGCCGATAAGAGCTTGCTCATCATTCCCTGATTGGGGACGGATCCGTCACCCATCTTGGTTTCAAATCCTATCTGGCTGTCCATATACATCATTGTACCTGCTTCTGCAATTACGGTCTCCCTGGGATCCAGTTCAATCTCAACCAGCTGGATATCATCTCCGATGATCCTGTAATCAATATCATGTGTTTGCATGGGCTAAATAGTTTTTGAAAATAGTTTGATTAATAACTTCTTGATACTCTCTACCCTGGCCGGTTTCGTCAGGTAATCATTCATACCGGCTTCAAACGCTGCATTCCTTGTCTCATCATTTTCGTCGGCCGACATGGCGACAATCGGAACGGTGTGCCCGGCCTCCCTGATCAGTTCCGCTGCCTGATATCCGTCCAGCTCCGGCATCAACAAATCCATAAATATGACATCAAAGTTCTGCTTTTTTGCCAGTTCAACAGCCTCGTGACCGTTCCTTGCAATCTCGATTTCGTAACCTATGTTCTTGAAAATAGACTGCGCTACCTTCTGATTGATCAGGTTATCTTCAGCCAAAAGAATGGATAAGGTATCTGGCAGGGCATTTATCATGGGTTCAAGCACCTTCCGGTCCTCAATACCAGGGTAATTCTCATCCAGGATATCGATTACTTCCTTGGTCTCAAAAGGCTCTATCAGGTAATAATCGATACCCAGTTTACGACATGTCTTATAGTTTCCCGTCTTATCATTTGAACTTACCAGTACAATGGGATAGTTGTCGATCAGGTTGGAATTCTTCATTCCCTGGGCAAGGGCAAACCCATCCAGTTGATTCTTATCCATGAGTACAATCATTTGATAGGCATCCGATTTTACCTGCAGGTGATGAATGACACTATCAACCGTGCTGTCCTGGTAGATCTTGGTTATCACATTCAAGCCAAATTTTTGCAACATACGCGCCATGCTATTCCTTTCCGGATCAGATTCTTTTGTAAGTATCAGGACATTAATTTCACTCAGCCTGGATATGTGACTGTAATCAAATTTCTTGGGGATCCGTTCATTGGAATAGGCCTCAATGGTAAAACTGAACTTTGAACCTGGACATTCATCATCAATTTTAATAGTTGATGGGCTCTCCACCCAGATCTCACCATGCATCAATTCAACAAGTTGCCTGGCAATTGCCGTACCAAGGCCTGTTCCTCCGAACTTCCGTTGTACTGATCCCCTGGCCTGGGTGTAGCTGCCAAATATCTCTTTAATCCTGTCCCTTGGAATCCCGATCCCGGTATCTTCAACAGTAAAGAGTATGTTAACTTGGCTCCTGAAAGACTCCATCAGGGTGGCTCTGATTACGATCTTTCCCCTTTCCGTAAACTTCACGGAATTACTGACCAGGTTGGAAATCACCTGGCGCAATCTGAATGGATCCCCTATCAGTTTATTGGGTACATCAGGTCGAATGTCGATATGCAAATTCAAACCTTTCTCCTTCGCCAGAGGTTTGAACAGTTCTCCCACAAGTTCCATCTCTTCACTCAGGTTGAAAGGAATCTCCTCAAGCATCATACGGCCGGCTTCAATCTTAGAAAAGTCAAGAATATCGTTAATGATGGTCATTAACAGCTCTGCGGATCTCTTAATGACCTCTATCTTCCCATTCAGTTCCTTGTCTGTCTTCATCTCCAGCAGGCTGTTTACCATCCCGAGGATCCCGTTCATTGGTGTTCGGATCTCATGGCTCATGGCCGCCAGGAAGTCAGACTTAGCCTTGTTGGCTGCAACCTCTCCTTTTCTGGATTTTTCAAGAGGAGAAACATCGATCAATGCTATGAGCCTCAGCTGTTCTCCACCGATACTGGCGGTCTTTTCTGTCCTGTATATAACCGATTCCATCCCATCTTTCTCATAATAAAGGTAATGAGAGTCATCCATAAATGGGCTGGGACTATCACTCAACAGGTATCTGTTTGAAACCAGGAACTGCTTGGAAAAATCTTTTCCGATAAGGTCATTTGCTTTTCCAAGGAACAGCATCCTCTGGGCTGTGCTATTGATATTGCGAATAATATTATTCTCATCAACGATCAGGATCCCCATGGGAAAATGTTCAATAACCTGCCGCATCACAATCTCCGAAAGTTTGAGAACTTTTACCTGTTTTCTTTGCCGGCCAAGCAGGATAAGCAGATAAATTGCTAATCCGGTAATCAATAGAAGGGTAATGATCGTAGTCCAGAGGTTGGTGGTGATATAGTATCTGAATATGACCCCCCGCCCTACTGAGAACATGATTCCCATTTTCTTTGAATAGATGCTCAGTGGATAATAAGCTGTGTATACTTTTTCTCTGGATCTGCCGTCAAAGGTCATTGAATGTTCGATCATACCGCTGACTTCTGAATTTATACTATCTGTCAGTATCTGAAGACCTTCAATATATACAGAATCAGCATTAAAATTATCAATAATGATCTTGCCGTCTGAATTAAGAACCCACTCCCAGCTAACAGTTGAACCCTGGGGATAATGCTTGAAAATCATTTCGGAAAATTGCTTCAGGTCCAACTGAACAATTACATTTCCATTTACCACATCCTGTCCAAAATAAGGATAATAGTACTTCAACATTGAACCATTCTGTTCAACCTTATCCCGTGGAGACAGCTGTTCCTGCCTTCTGGTTTCGAAGCTGTCTACAACGAATTTATCTTCTTTTCCGAAACTATCATTCGAATCAAGATACAGTGCATAAAAGTTCTTGCGGTTATCATATATCGAAATTTTGGTGATCAGGTCACGATACTTGGTATAGAATAACCGAAGACTCCGGGTGGCATCCTGGAACATTGCCGGATCATTAAAAATTTCGGAATAGGTATACTGTGTCAACTCCTGGTTGATATCATTGGAAAACTGATTAAGAGTTGTTTCCATTTGTTCACCACAGAGCTGGGACTGCGACAATAGCGTTTGATTCAGATTTTCAATATACCTATGATTAATACGGAGTATAGTTATGCCATTTAATGCAAGAATTAAGAATAGAATGACACCTGCTATGATATTGGTTCTGATCATCAACCTGTTAGATTGTAACCTATAAACTTAAAAACTATTTTCTATCTGAATTAACAAACCAGTTGATAGTTACCAACAACCCGGTACTGAGCTTAACGGTACTTTTCATCCTCATCCTCCATCATCATCAGATAGTTGAAATACCTGAATTCACTTATGTTTCCACGTTCAACTTCGGCTTTCACGCCGCATTCAGGTTCCTGTATATGTATGCAGTTGTGATACCGGCATTTCCTGCTGGCCCTGAAGATTTCCGGAAAGAAATGAAACAGTTCCTCACGCTCAATATCAATGGTCCCGAACCCCCTGATTCCCGGTGTGTCGATGATACTGATCCTGCCTGAGAGATCAAACATTTCTGCAAAAGTCGTTGTGTGTTTCCCGGTTTTATGAAAGTCAGATACATCTCCTATTTTCAAACGTAACGCCGGATCAAGTACATTGATCAGGGTTGATTTTCCCACACCGGAATTACCCGAGATCACATTGACTTTTCCGGACATCTCTTGTCGGACTTCCTCTAAACCTTCACGGGTCTGAAGAGATAACTGCATACAACGGTAACCGATCTCTGTATAAACCGAATGAAGGTAATTCATCTCTTCAAATTCAGGCCCTCCATAAAGATCAGTCTTATTGAAAAGGATGATGACAGGTATCCTGTAGGCTTCGGCAGAAACAAGGTACCGATCGATAAAAGGGGTCAATGTCCTGGGCAGGAACATGCTGATCATCAACCATGCCTGGTCAATATTGGTGGCTATCAGCTGGTATTCCTTTGATAGTTTTGAGGATTTCCTTATGATATAATTGGAGCGTTCCTGGATGGACGTAATGACCCCATTTGTACCATCCTCCCCCCACTCAAAACCAACATGATCACCTACAGCGACAGGATTGGTGGCCCGGATCCCCTTAATCCTGAATTTCCCCCTGATACTGCAGGGAACAACCCGGTTGTCATGGATTTTTACCAGGTATTGACTGCCCGTCGATTTAATGACCGTTCCTTTCCCCATTTTCATAGTAGGGTCAAAAGTAGTGAAAAGTACCTCCATACTATCTGCTCGTCGCTTAAATTCACTTCGTTAATTGTAGGCTTCCTGCGCAGATAGTATGTCGAAAATGTATTGAAAAAGAAAACCGCCTCATGAAGAGGCGGTCCCTAAAACTGAACCCAGGGAAGGGAAGACGTGATCAACCCATCGAAAGGTGCGGACTGGTTGCCCTTATATAATTGGAAACTCTGCTAAAACCATCCGAATTTAAAACTGAGAAATCCTCCCGGAGCGGAGATATCACTGCTTCGGTATCCATGCATACCTTCATCCAAACCGGTATAAAGGTTATAGGAGGCACCGGCACCGATCCTGAAATACCTGGTCAGGTTTACCTCAACTTCAACAGTCGGAGCCACCACAAAAATCTTGTCTCTTAAAAATGGGTAGTAACCATCGAATTGCATGATCCCAAACTCACCCCATCCAATCATTGAGGAGATTGAGACATGTACAGGTTTCTGTCCGAATAGCGCATACCCCAACCAGAAACCCCCATGACCAAGGGTCAGGCGATCGGTTGGATGATCATTCACGTAATCCGGAATACTGTTGGTTAATCCCAGTCCGTATCCGCCAATGAAAAAATTGTTTATTAATACAGCTCCTCCTCCTCCCATCATATGTCCGAATTCACCCGCAACTGAAGTGAATTGCATAAAAGGCCCGCCCATTCCTGAGATTCGCAGGTCCTGATTATCAAAAATAGTCCTGTATTCTCTCTCCTGTGAAAACAATACAGAGGAAAGTGCCAGGAACAACATAAAAAAAGTGGATTTCTTCATGATACTGTCTTTGGTTTTACCTCTAAAGACAACAGGTCAGGATGCGGGTTGCATGTCGGTGCAATTATTCCTGTCCCAGGGGCCTGGCCAGGGAAAACCGTTTGGATTTCAGGCGGAAGCCGGACACATCTCCATCATCATCCCTCGAGGCCATGAGGGAAATTTCCGATCCGGTTAATTTGTTTATACCATTGATACCGGCATTGGCTATAGTCCACAGAGAAATATTCTTCTCCTCTGAATACTCCTCTACCAGTTCCCGGAGGTCCATTTCAGAAAGCTGGGCAACTGACAAACTGTTTAAGTGAATCGGCACTGGTTGTATTTGAAGAGGGTCAATCTGATCCTGAACAGTCTCTGTTATATATGAATCGGCAACCAACCGGCTTTCTGAGACCTGTAAAGGGTGAGGAAGTAAATCATCATGCGGCCCTGTATCCTTTATTGTCTCAGGTTCAACTGGAAGGCTTTGATCTTTTTTTAAGATATTCAAATCAGGATGCCTGGTATTTAAAACCTGCTGTCCGGTCCCTTCCATCTGTTTTTGAGCCTCTGCAGGAGCTGTTGATTCTTCCAGACCGGTCTGGTCCCGGGGTTCCATACCATCCGGCTTTTCCGTCCTTATGGTTAATTGCTGTGTAAATTCCTGCTCAGGTATGACTGGTTTATTCCTTAATATAAAAATTAACAATGCGATAGCCGCAGCTGCTGAAAATAAACTCATCCATACGATCCTTCCCCTGTGCTCCTCTTTATGCTTTAGTTGATCTTTACCTTTAAATAGAATTGGTTCGTCTTCCAACCTGGTTTTCTGCCATTCAGCCCACTGCAGGGCCCTGATTTCATCCAGAGAGATCATTGATTGATGTGCCACCTCCTGCTCACTGGTGAGATCACCCTCCATTCGCGCTATTGAGAAAAGATCAAAATTGTGTTCTGTTAACACTGTTGAATGAGCCGGCAGTACTTTTTTAAGATGCTCAATGGCAGGATAATTAATCTCCTCCTTCTCCAGCACCCAGGGTTCTGTTTCCATGACTTCGCCGGAACAATCAGGGTTCTGCAGAAAGAAATCGTTCAGCTGTTGCTGATCTTCGACAGACAACCTTCCTTCAAGCAGGTCGAGCAAGAATGCTTCGTAGTTATGTCTGTTAATTTCCATGTTCAAATCACCCTTTCCATTGACCCTATATATCCCTTAAGATAGACCCTGGCCCGATATATATAAACTTTGACCTGCGATTCTGAAAGTCCTGTGATCTCTGCGATCTCCCTGTAGGAGTAACCTTCATAGTCGCGAAGCATCACCACTGCCTTCTGATCCTCGGGCAGGTTCCCGATTGCTTTTTCAAGCACTTCTCCAAGATCCGAGTAGGATTCAGTACCCGATTCCCCGGTAAATGTCCCAGGATCCACGACAGTATTCCTATTATCTTTCCTGATATAGTCGATCATGGTATGATAGGCAGTGGTAAACAGGTAACTTTTAACTTTTAGTACGTTGACCTCCTCAATCTTCATCCACAATTTTTCAAAAGTATCCTGAATGATGTCCGACGCCATGGCATCCTGTTTCAGGTTTTTTAATACAAACCTGTAGAGATTATCCGCATATGCATCTACTGAACTGTTATACTCCTCTACCGTCATGTTACCAGCCTGGTAAGTATAAATAAGACGAAGATATCCCGGGAAAGTTACAGCGAAAAACTTAAAAAGGACTAAAATATTTGGAAATATCCTCCAATACATATTATCTTTGACTGAACGTTCAGTCATAATTATGTCCCCCAGAACACAGGACCAGTTTGAAGAGATGCGTGAGTCACGCCGGTTGAAGATCATGGAAGTGGCCCTGAGGCTGTTTGCACTTGAGGGATACGGACATGTATCCATCTCAAGGCTGACATCTGAGGCTGGTATTTCAAAAGGACTGATGTATCACTATTTTGAAAGCAAGGATGCACTGTTGACTGCTATTATTGAGCACGGGATGAACCAATTCATGAATCTGTTCGATCCCGATCATAATGGCATCCTGGAGCCCAAAGAGATGGAAGGCTTTATCCGGAAGATATTTCAAACGGTCCGAAACCACCAGGAGTACTG
>Ga0055449_10000390_pt1 | contig 12353 bp, 10 predicted proteins | sample China_Galinas_PW_2_FD_57739 | JGI IMG/M metagenome (GOLD analysis project Ga0055449, IMG submission 57739) | Wetland microbial communities from San Francisco Bay, California, USA, that impact long-term carbon sequestration - China_Galinas_PWB_D1 | ecosystem: Environmental > Aquatic > Marine >... | reverse complement strand
AGAATGGCGCCGACCACCGTGTACATGATGGTATTGCGGATCTGGAATGCCGACAGCAGGTCCTCGTTCGCCTCCTGCCACGAGACCGCCTTGTAGCCCAACAGCGCCTCGGCCCGCGTTGCAACCAGCCGCGCCGTCTCGGGGTCGTGCAGGCGGATCCGGATGTCGTTGATCGCGTTCTGCCGCCCAGCCAGCACCTGGGCCGCCTTCAGCCGCACATAGACCAGCCCCTCGTCGGTGGGCGCCACCCCGGTGTGGAACAGCCCCACCACCTTGAACTGCCTTGCCACGCCGGTGGCGGTGGTCAGCCGCGGGCTGTCGCCGGGGCCGACCGACAGCCGCTTGGCCAAACCGGTGCCGATCACTACGGAGAAACCGGCGGCCTCGAGGTCCTCGAACCGCCCGGCCACGATGTCCTCGCCGATGGTCGAGACGTCGAGCGCGTGGCGCGGCTCGACCCCCATGATCTGCACCCCGCGCTCGGTGCCGCCATAGCGGGCGACGCCCTGCAGCGACAGCGCGGCCGACAGCACCCCCGGCACCCAGCCGCGCAGCCCGGCGATGGCGGCGACCGGGTTGAGGATGCCGCGCACGTCGTCCTCGGGTCGCAGCCCCCGGAACTCGACCGCGTCATAGCTGCGGTCGGCCGGCTGCACCGCCGGGTTGCGCTGCTCGTCGGTCACCTGCACATGGGGCATGGCGTCGATCAGGGTGTTCACGAAGTCGTCCTGGCTGCCCTGCATCAGCGCCGCCATGGCGATGGCAAAGCCAACTCCCAACATCACCCCGGCGATCGAGACCAGGGTTTGCCGGCCGCGTCCCTGGACATGAGTGACGGCGATGTCGACCAGGAGCCGCACCTTACCGCACCCGGACCCTGTCGCCGGAGCCGAGCCCGTCGACTGCCGGGCTCACCACCCGCTCGCCCACCCCGGCGCCGTCGAGGATCTCGACCTGTGCGGCGCCGACTATTCCCGCCCTAATCGGTCGCAGCTCGATCACACCCTCGGCGTCGACGACCTGCAGCGCGCCGTCGATCACGCTCGCCGCCGGAGCCAGAACGGCGTCCTTGTGCAGCTCGGCGACGATGTTGACGTCGATCGACATGCCAATGAACAGCGGGGTGTCCTCGGGCAGCGAGAGGTAGACCCGGTAGGTCTTGAGCACCGGATCGCCCTTCGGCGTGATCGAGGCCACCTCGGCCGGCAGGTTGTGGTCCGGGAAGGCATCGGCGGCGAGCAGGGCCGGCTGGCCGACGCGCACCAGCGGGATGTCCTCCTCATTGACCTCGGCGACGACGCGCAGCGGCCGCGGCTGACCGATCCAGGCCAGCGCCGTGCCGGGCTCGGCCACCTCGCCGACCTCGCCGTCGATGCGCAGCACCTGACCCGCCATCGGCGCGCGGATCTCCAGATCGGCGAGCTGGCTGTGCATCGCGGCAACGCTGGCGCGCAGGCCGGAGACGTCGGCGAACGCCTCCTCGTATTTCTCGCGCGTGCCAACGTGACGGTCGAGCAGGTCCTCAGCCCGGATGAACTCCTTCTCGGCGAAAGCGAGGCGGGCATCCAGTTCTTTCAGCCGCGCCCGGATCTCGGAATCGTCGAGGCGCAACAGCACCGTTCCCTCCGGCACCGTGCTACCCTCGCAACGGCAGGTTTCGACGATCCGCCCGCGCCACAACGGCGCCACCTCGGCCCAGCGCTCGGGCTCGACCACGCCGGTGGCATAGACAATCTGTGCCGCGTCGCCGCGGGTGATCTCGCCCACGCTGACCTCGGCCGGCCGGTTGGCGTACCACCACCACCCGGCAGCGACGAGCGTCAGGAGCACAGCTATCTGGACCAGCTTTCGGATCATCTCCGCCGCCTGTCGGTTACGCGCTGCCCCACATTAGGTGATTCCGCCGTCGCGAATATGACGCTGCTCAAGTTCCTGCGGGCGTGCGGCCAATTGCCCCGGCCGCGGGCTCGCGGGCGCCTCCTCGACGGCCCGACCACCGCCGGCGCCGACCCCCTTCGTGGCAGCTCGATTCGGGGACCGTTCAAAAAAAGGCGATGCCGGTCAAAGCCTGATGCATGGTTCGTCAACACTGTGCTATACAGAACGCCCCCTAGGGCCTGAAAAACATGACTCAACGCGAACGGCGCACGATCCATATCAGCGAGGACGAGGATTTCTCCGATTCGCATTCCTATGGCCAACGGGTGGTCACGCCCGTCCGCTATTCCACCGATCCGCGCGATATTGGCTGGGTCAAGGAGAACATCCCCTGCCAGGTCGCCTGCCCGGCGCTGACCAATATTCCGGCCTATATCCGGATGATCACCGAGCAGCGTTTCGGTCGGTCTTACGAGCTGAACCGGATGGCGAATGTGCTGCCGGGCACGCTGGGTCGGATCTGCTCGCGCCCATGCGAATCGAAATGCCGTCACGGATGGCCGGGCAATGGCGAGCCGGTCGCGATCTGCCACCTGAAGCGGCTGGCGGCGGACTACAAGTCCTCGGGGCACCGGATCAACGAGAGCCTGTTTGCGCCGACCGGCAAGCGCATTGCGGTCATCGGGGCGGGCCCGGCGGGAGTGGCCGCGGCGCACGATCTGTCCACCCTGGGCCACAGCGTGACCCTCTACGAGCGCGAGGAGCGTCCGGGCGGGATGCTCGGCTACGGCATCCCGGAGTTCCGGCTACCGCGCGACGTTTTGGATGTCGAGCTGCAGAACGCCATGCGTCTCGGCGTGCAGCTGAAGACCGGGGTCGAAGTGGGCGTCGGCAAGGGCAAGCTCCGGCTCTCGGAGCTGCGTCGGCAATACGACGCCGTGCTGCTGGCGACCGGGTCGATGGAGGCGACGCCACTGCCGCTGCGCGGGCTCAAGAACGACGCCCCCGATCCGGCGCGAAAGCTCGGCGATGTCGAGTACGGGCTGGATTTCCTCGTCGATCTGCACCGCGGCGTGCCGAAGAAGGTCGGAAAGCGCGTCTTCGTCGTCGGCGCCGGGTTCACAGCGCTCGATTGCGCCCGCGTGGCGCGGCGGCTCGGGGCCGAGCAGGTCACCATCCACCTGCGCACAACCGAGGAGTACATCCCGGTCGAGAAAGACGAGATCTTCGAGGCCAAGCGTGAGGGCATCGTCATCCGCGGCCTGCGCACGCCGGTGGCGCTCTTGACCGACGCGAAGGGCAAGATCCGCGGCGTCCAGTTTGCCCAGAACCGCCTGGGCGGCTGGCGCGAGAACGGCCGGCGGGCCGCGATCCCGATCGACGGTTCCGAGTTCGAGGAGGAATGCGATACCTTGCTGGTGGCGATCGGCCAGCGCACCGTGAACGACTATCTCGACGTGAAGCTCGAACTCGACCGCTGGGGCAGTGTGGCGATCGGCGAGGGCGGCATGACCTCGCGCGACGGCATCTTCGCGGCCGGCGACTACGTGCATGGCCCGACCACGGTGATCGAGGCGATCGGCCACGGCCGGCGGATCGCCATCGGCATGGACACCTGGCTGATGGGGCGCGAGCGGCGCAAGCTGGTGGTCAAGATCGAGCCGGTGGAGAAGCCGCTGCGCGAGCGCTCGTTCGACTTCATCCCCCGCCAGCACATGCCGACCGAGGAAACCGCCAGCCGCTTCGGCAATCTGACCAGCGAGGTCGAGAAGGGCTTTGCGCTGGACGGGGCCTATGAGGAGGCCAAGCGCTGCTATCTCTGCTACCACAAGTACACGATCGACGTAGACAACTGCATCTTCTGCCGTGCCTGCATCGAGGTGGCGCCGCGGGACTGCATCAAGCTGGTCGACGGGGTCGAGATCAAGGACGACGGCTCGTACGGTGAGTTGCACCAGGTGATGCGGTGGGACCAGGTCGGGGCGATCTGGATCGACAACAACCAGTGCATCCGCTGTGGCGCCTGCTACATGGTTTGTCCCACCAAGTGCATCTCGATCACCCGCAACGAGATGTTCTACCAGGATGTGTAGCGCCAACCCGAGCCCGGCGTGAGGACGATGGCCAAGCCCGAACACTACGTCATCATCGGCAACGGCGTCGCTGGCGGCGAGGCGGCGTACCATTTGCGCCAGCGCGACCAGGCGAGCCGGATCACCATGGTGACAGTCGGCCGGCTGCTGTCGATCAACCGCTACGAGCTGCCCAAGCTGTTCACCGAACCCAATCTCGACTGGCGCGACTTCCTGCTGAACCCGCCGGAATACTATGCCGACCAAGAGATCTCGGTCCGGCGCAATACCTGGGTCACCAATGTCGAGCCGACCAAAAGACAGCTTGTGCTGCGCCACCGCGAGACGCTTTCCTACGACAAGCTGCTGATCGCCAGCGGCGGCGGCCGGCATATCCCGGAGATCCTCACGCAGTACCGCGATCTGATGATGAAGTTCGGGACCTACGAGGAGGCCCGGTCGGTCTGCAATGCGCTGCCCAAGGGCGGCCACATGGTCATGCTGGGCGGCGACATGATCGGGCTCGATCTGGCACGCGCGCTGGTCAAGGGCGGTTTCAGGGTAACGGTCATCGGCAAGGACTTTCTGTTCTGGCCGCACCAGCTGGATCCGGACGAGAAGGAGAGCTTCGCGCAGGTGCTGCGTGACATGGGGGTCGGTGTGATCACCGATTACGGTGCCGCCTCGATCGCCGCGGACGACCGCGGCCCCGCGGTGCGGCGCATCGTGCTTGCGAGCGGCGAGACGCTGGATGCCGATGTGCTGCTCTCGTTCTGCGGCCTGATGCCGTCGCTGGCCTTCCTGGCGGGGGCCGGGGTCGATCTCGAACGGGGGGTGCTGGTCGATCCGCACCTGCAGTCGACCGACAAGAACATCTGGGCCGCCGGCGATGTGTGCCAGATCTGGTCGCCGGAGGAAAAGCAGTACCGGTTCTACTATGGTTGGGGCAATGTGAAGCGGATGGGCCAGATCGCGGCCTTCAACATGACCGGCGGCGACGAGTCGATCAGCACCTTCCAGGACGAGCGGCTGGTCGTGACCGGCTCCGGCGAGATCGACTCGCCGTATTGGCATTACGGTGGAGATTCGGGAGGCTGAGGCGAGAGATATGACAAGCAACGCCAAGACCGACATCCAGATCGCAATCTGCGGATCGGCGGGCGACGGCACCATCGCCGCCGGCGATATCCTGAAGCAGGCGATGGCCAAGGCCGGCTACAACGTCATCGCCTTCGACGTCTACCCACCCGAGATCCGGGGGTTCGGCAAATGCGTCGCGCGGGCCCGGATCACCTCGGAGCAGGTCTACTCGCTGAAGGGCAAGTCCGACTGCCTGATCTCGCTCGACGACAGCCACGCCATCCCGCATGTGCGCGAGCTGCGCAAATACGGCGCGGCCATCTACGAAGACACGCCGATGTCGGATATGGCCGAGGGGATGCATATCTCCGGGCATCTCGAGCCCGGGCACCTGCCCTATGGGGTGCCGATGCGCGAGATGTCGGAGCGCATCACCAGCAGCGGCCGGTCGCGCAACATCGTCGCCGTCGGCTATCTGGCCGGGCTCTACGACATGCCGGCCGCGGTGTTCCACGAGGTGATCGGCGAGAAGTTCGCGCGCAAGTCGCCGGAACTGGGGGCCTCGGTGCGCAGCGCGTTCGACGCGGGCTTCGAGGCCGGGGCAGGCAGCTTCCGGCTGCATTTTGACCGCATCGGAGCGCCGGGCTCGGCCGGCCGCCATGTGGACCTGATCATGATGAGCGGCAACCAGGCGCTGGTGCGGGGCTGTCTCGACGCCGGCATCGACACCTTCTTCGGCTACCCGATCACCCCGGCAACGACGATCATGGAGATGCTGGCGCGCGAGATGCCGAAGCATGGCGGACGGCTGCTGCAGACCGAGGACGAGATCTCGGCCATCTCGGCGGCGATCGGCGCCAGCTATGCCGGCGCCCGGGCCGCGACCGCGACCTCAGGGCCCGGGCTCGCACTGATGTCCGAGATGATGGGGCTGGGCGCTATGGCCGAGGTGCCGATGGTGGCCTTCGTCTCGCAGCGCGGCGGGCCCAGCACCGGCATGCCGACCAAGACCGAGCAGTCGGACCTCAACCTTGCGGTCTACGGTGTCGCCGGCGACGGACAGCGGATCGTACTGGCCCCGACCAATGTCGAAGGCTGCTGGAAATGTGCTGGCAAGGCCTTCGAGATGGCCGAGCGCTACCAGACCCCGGTGATCGTGCTCTTGGATCTCTATCTCTCGAACCGCTACGAGGCGGTGGAGCTGCCGGACGAGAACCCGTTCGCGTCGGACTGCTCGAAATGGGCCGAGCGCGACTCCCGCGCTCGCCCCTATAGCCGGTACCGCATCACCGACGATGGCGTCAGCCCGCGCGCCATTCCCGGCAATCCGGGCAACATGCACACCGTCACCGGGCTCGAGCACAACGAGCAGGGCCGGCCGAACGACCAGCCGGCCACCCACCAGGAAATGAGCGCCAAGCGCCACCGCAAGCTGCTGCCGGCGCTGCACCACCCGGGCATCACCATCGAGAAGCGCTTCGGCGATGCGGGCAAGGTCGATGTCGGCATCCTCGGCTGGGGCTCGACCTTCGGCGAGATCCTGGAGGCGATGTTCGAGGCGCACAAGCTGGGGGTCAGCTGCGCGGCGATGAAGGTCGTCATGCTGTCGCCGCTGCCGGTTGACCCGATCAATGCGTTCATGGACGATTGCGACGCGGTGCTGGTGCCCGAACTGAACTACGAGGGCCAGTTCGCCGCGCTGGTCACCGGCGCCACCGGCCGCGCGGTGAACCGGCTCAACCGGGTCACCGGGACGCCGATGAACGTGCACGACATTGTCACCGAGATCTGCCGACTGGCCGGCCGTACCGACTCGATCGCGGCCGAATAGGAAAGTAGGATAGGAAAGAAAGATAGGGGAACGACGCCATGAAGGACATCCAGGAACCTGTCTACCTGGAAGACAAGCTCAAGGAGATCGAGCAGAGCGGCAAGCTCGCCTACCGCTCGCAGACGCTGCCGACCTGGTGCCCGGGATGCGGCTATTTCTCGATCGTCGAGGGTGTCAGCAAGGCGATGACCGAGCTCGACCTGAAGCAGGAGGAGACGGTCTGCGTCTCCGGAATCGGCTGCGCCTCGCGGTTCCCATTCTTCATGAACACCTATGGCTTCCACTCGCTGCACGGGCGGGCACTGCCGGTCGCGACCGGCATCAAGATCGCCAATGACGACCTGACTGTGGTGGTGTTGGGCGGCGACGGCGACGCCTTCGCCATCGGCGGCGCGCATATCCCCCATGCGGCGCGGCGCAATGTCGACATCACCTATGTCGTATTCGACAACGGCGTCTATGGGCTGACCAAGGGGCAGACCTCGCCGACCTCGGTGCTGGGGTTCAAGACCACGACGACGCCCTATCTCAACATGGATGAGCCGCTCAACCCCTTGATGATGCTACTCTCCTACGGTGCGAGTTGGGTTGGGCAGGCCTATGCGGGCGAGCCGCACCACCTGACCGACATGATCAAGCAGGCGATCGCGCATCGCGGCTTCTCGTATCTGCACGTGCTGTCGCCCTGCGTGACCTTCGACAAGACCTCGAAGACCTACCAGAACCTGGGCATGGCGGTCCGGCCACTGCCGGCGACGCATGATGCGTCGAACTTCGCCGCGGCGATGGCGGCGGCGCAGGAGATCGACCTGCCCCAGCTCGGCGTCTATTTCGCCCGCGAGCGCCCAACCCTGTGCGACGGCTTGACTGAGATCACAGCGCGCGCGCAGGGCGGCTCTGCCGGTCAGCGTGCGGCGGCCGGGTAGGCCGCGCGCCGCGGCATGAAAGCTTGCGCCTCGTGTGCAATCGCGGTGGAGGCCCGCAATGACGCTCGAACTGCTCTACGGCCACAGCGGCCTGGCCCTGACCCTGCCCGACGAGGCGGTGCCGCACCTGATCGAGAAGCCGGCATTCCCGCCGGCTGCCCCGCCGGAGCGCCAGATCGCGGATGCGCTCGCCAACCCGATCGGCTGCGCCCCGCTCGCCACGCTGGCGCAGGGCCGCGAGTCCGCCTGCATCCTGATCTGCGACATCACCCGGCCGGTGCCGAACCATCTGTTCCTGCAGCCGATGATCCGCAGCATGCGGGCGGGCGGAATCCCGCTGGAGGCGATCACGGTGCTGGTTGCCACCGGGCTGCACCGCCCGAACGAGGGCGACGAGCTGGCCGAGCTGGTCGGCGATCCCTGGGTGCTGGAGAATGTCCGGGTCGAGAACCATTGCGCCCGCCGCGACGAGGACCATGTGGATCTGGGCACCACCCGCGGCCGCGGCGTCCCCGTCAAGCTCGACCGGCGCTTCGTCGATGCCGAGCTGCGGATCGCCACCGGGCTGGTCGAGCCGCATTTCATGGCCGGCTATTCGGGCGGTCGCAAGGTGGTGGCCCCGGGGATCGCCCATCACGAGACCATCCGCACCTTCCACTCCGCCCGCTTCATGGAGGACCCGTACGCCCGCGGATGCGTGCTCGACGCCAACCCGCTGCACGAGGAGCAGCTGGAGATTGTCCGCATGGTGGGAGAGCTCTATGCGCTCAACACAGTGATCGACGATCACCGCAACCTCGCCTTTGCCAGCTTCGGCGAGATCGTCGAGAGCCACATGGCCGCGGTCGCCTTCGTGCGCGACTACGTCGAAATCCCAATCGGCCGCCAATTCAAGACGGTGGTCACCTCGGCGGCCGGCTATCCGCTCGACCAGACCTATTACCAGACTGTCAAGGGCATGGTGACCCCGCTCGACATTCTGGCCCCCGGCGGAACGCTGATCATCGCCTCCCATTGCGGCGAGGGTGTCGGCTCGGCGCATTACCGCGCCGCCCAGGAACGGCTGGTCGCCATGGGACCCGACGCCTTCCTGGGCACCCTCCTGGCGAAGAGCTTCGCCGATGTGGACGAGTGGCAGACCGAGATGCAGCTGAAACCGATGCGGGTCGGGCGCGTGCTGCTTTACTCCGGCGGGCTGCCGGAGGCGGATTTCGCCATCACCGGGGTCGAGCGGATCACCGACCTGACCCGGGCGATATACGACAGCATCGCCGAGCACGGCGATCCTGAGATCGCGGTGATCCCCGAGGGCCCCTATGTGGTGCCACTGAAGCGGGCCCTGCCGCAGGCGGCGGAGTGACCGCCTAGGCAAGAAGGGCCGGCACGGCGGCCGGCCCTTCCCTGTTGCTGTGCGCGGTCAGGCGCTCGGTCCCTTTTGGAGCCGGGTCGTCGTTAGTGGACGTCGCCAGCGCCGTGATCCCGGGCGGGCCGAGCGCCACCATTCCCCTGGTCGCCGGGCTGATGGCCGCGGGCGCGGGCGTCGCGCTCTTCTCGGCCTGGGTGCTCTACGAGTTGAACCGGACCTTGATCTGGGAGCTGTCGTTCCTGCCGGCGCACCTCGTCGGCCTGCGGGTGCTGGTGTGCCTGCCGGTGCCGGTTCTGGTCGGGCAGGCCGCGGGGAGCCTCGGCCTGCGGCTGACGCCGACATCGTGAGGGAGCCGCGATGAACATCGTGATCGGCACCCTTCTCCTGATCGGGCTGGCGGTGGCCCTGCTCAGCCGCCTGCGCAAGGACCAGCCCGAGGCGGTTCCGGAGCCTTTGGGCGCGCCCGCGAGACCATGCTGTTCCTGCTGCCGCGCCTCGCGGTCGGCCTGACCGGCGCCGGATTCCTGGCCGCGCTCCTGCCGACCGAGCTGATCGCGCAGGTCTTCGGCGCGCAGAGCGGTGTCACCGGCGTGGTGCTGGCATGGTGCTGGCGTGGTGCTGGCGACGCTGGCCGGAGTGATCACTCCGGGCGGCCCGTTCATCGCCTTCGCCATTGCCGCCTCCGGGCTGAAGGCGGGCGCCAGCATCGCCGCCGCGACGGCCTACGTTGTCGCCTGGTCGGTGATCTGCCTGACCCGCTCGCTGACCTGTGAGCTGCCGGTGCTGGGCGCCGGCTTCATGCCGGCACGGTGGGCCGTTTCGGCCCCCGTCCCCCTGATTATCGGCCTGATTCTGCTGTCGTGACGCCGGGCGCGCGAGCACCGGGACCGGTCAACCTGGCCGCTCCATCAGGATGGCCTGGTCAAAATCGGTCCTGACGAAGCCCTTCTGCTGCATCTGGGCGATCGCCTTCGTCTCGCCGGACGAGAACGCGTCGCGGTTCCATCCGTGGAACAGCAGGTGCCGGACCGACCCGAGATCGGCTTCGGCGAGCGCTCCGGCCGAATCGGCGGCGCAACACCAGATGATGACACTTATCTGCGCCTCGGCCACGATGAGTTCGAGGTCGATCAGGGGCACCATGCTGACCCGCAGCCAGCCACCATCTTCGAGCCGCAACGACGACTTGCGGGAATCGCGCCGGACGAAATAGGGCACCCGCCCCCGCGCCGCGACGGCCGGAAACGCGTTCACCGCCTCGACCCAGGTGACGCCGTTGAGCTCGTGGACGGATTTGAGATAGGGGAACAGGGCCGCGTCCGCCTCGGCGGCGATCAGGTCGGACACCAGTCCGCTTTTGGCGATCAGGGTGGAGACAAGCGCCACGCCATCACCGGCCACCAGGACCCGGTCGCCCTCGCGAAGGACATGGGGCAGCAGGGCGGCGATGTCCATGCCGTAGTCACCGCTGCAGATTGCAGCCCGCACTTCGGGCGACGCAATGCCCGACAAGAGATTGCTGCTGGCGGGGAGGATTACCCCCGAGGGGTGCTCCACAACTTGCACCGACACCGGCTGTTTTCGCCGGGCGGAGAGATCGATTACACTACTCACGACACACACACCTTGGCCGAATTGGCCGAACTACATTACGCTACACTCGAACATCTAACGCTTTGACAATGACCACACTATGGCGAGAGGGCCTCAAAAGATCAGGATTCTTCTCGCCTTCACAACTGCTTGTGGGGGTGGGGTCTCGACGACTTTACCCATGATGGAATCCGGAACATCGCCGCCGCACCCCCCTTGCCTGCCCACCATTCCCGGTTCGGAGAGGCTCCGCTCTGCGGCGCGCCGCCGCGCCACCGCCAGTTCCCGCCAACGCTGTGATATACTAAGGTCGCAGGACGGCGCGATCCGCCGACCAGCGCGAAAGATAGGCAGGAAAAAAGGAGGAGCAGTCGATGCCCGATCGGTTGCACATATGCTTGATCAGCGTCCATGGTTTGATCCGGGGTGACGATTTGGAGCTTGGGCGCGACGCCGATACCGGAGGGCAGACGACATACGTCGTGGAGGTGGCCCGTGCCCTGGGCCAACGCGAGGATGTCCGCCGGGTCGATCTGGTGACGCGGCGGATCGTCGATCCATCGGTCTCGGCCGACTATGCGGCTGCCGAGGAGCAGATCGGCGACAATGCCTGGATTCTGCGTTTCGATGCCGGGCCCGAGGAATATATCCGCAAGGAGGAGTTGTGGGATCACTTGGATAGCTTTTCCGACAACATCACCGCCTACATGGTCGAGAACGGCGTCCCGGACATCATTCACAGCCATTATGCCGACGCCGGGTACGTTGGCGCCCGCCTGTCCAACTTCTTCGGCGTGCCGCAGGTCCACACCGGTCATTCGCTTGGCCGGGTGAAGCGGATGCGCCTGCTCGCCAGCGGCGTCGCGCGCGACGAGGTCGAAGCAAAATACAACATGGACCGCCGGGTCGAGGCCGAGGAAGAGACCCTTGCCACCGCCGAACTGGTGATTGTCAGCACGCAGCAGGAAATCGACGAGCAATACGACCTCTACGACTGCTATCAGCCCGATTCGATGGCCGTGGTGCCCCCCGGCACCGATCTGGAGCGGTTCTTCCCCCCCGACGGGACGGAAGAAGGCTCCCGGATCGCGGGCGAGATCGACCGGTTCCTTGCCGATCCGGCAAAACCGGTCGTGCTGGCGCTGTCGCGGCCCGACGAGCGCAAGAACATCATCACGCTGGTCGAGGCCTTTGGCGAGTCGCCCGAGCTGCAGGAGGCGAGCAACCTCGTCGTCGTCGCCGGCAACCGCGACGACATCGCCAACATGGATAGCGGCCCCCAGGATGTGTTGACCGACATCCTCCTGGCCATCGACCGCTACGACCTGTACGGCAAGATCTCGTACCCCAAGCGCCACGCCTCCGAGGACGTTCCGGTGATCTACCGGCTGACGACGGCGCGCAAGGGCGTGTTCGTCAATCCCGCCCTGACGGAGCCCTTCGGGCTGACCCTGATCGAGGCGGCCGCCAGCGGCGCGCCGATCGTCGCCACCGAGGACGGCGGCCCGCGCGACATCATCGCCAACTGCCGGAACGGCGAGCTCGTCGATCCCCTGGACAAGGAGGCGATCACGCGGAGCATCGCCAAGTATCTCGAAGACCCGGCG
>Ga0055449_10000389_pt1 | contig 12387 bp, 9 predicted proteins | sample China_Galinas_PW_2_FD_57739 | JGI IMG/M metagenome (GOLD analysis project Ga0055449, IMG submission 57739) | Wetland microbial communities from San Francisco Bay, California, USA, that impact long-term carbon sequestration - China_Galinas_PWB_D1 | ecosystem: Environmental > Aquatic > Marine >... | reverse complement strand
TGGGCCTGGTAGCTGAAGATCAGCTGGAGCTGGGCGGCCATGGCGATGAATCCCAGCACCGCCAACGCCAGGGTGCCGGACTGGCGTCGGCGGGTGTCCCTGGGACTGTCTTCCAGGGCCTGGCGCAAGAGCATCAGCCCGGCAAACAGGGTCAAGGGCACCAGGTAGGGCCAGACCCCAAGGCGACCCAAGGCATGGAGCAGGTCCACGAAGGCGGAGGCGGTGAACTTGCCCCACAGGACCATGTTCAAGTAATAGGTGACCGGGCGCAGATCGGTATTGATCACCCGATCGCCCTGCTCCAGTCGCTCGCGCACGAAGGCCACCCGGTCGGGCTCGAGCATCAGCGAGAAGCCTTCGCCCGGAAAGCGCCGATCCGTCAAGGGGATGGCGGCATAACGCTCGGCCAGCCGCTTCGGATCGACGCTCACCTGCCCCTTTCCCTGGGCCCCGCACATCCGCTGATGGTCCCCGGGCACCACGATCACGTCGGCGAAGACGGCCTCCAGGGTGTGAAGCACCGCCGAGCCATAGCCCTGAACCTCACGGCCAAGATAATTGGAAGCACTGTCCACGGATGTGCAGAGCACCCCGTCCGGGGCCATGTCCCGCAGGGCTCGGGCATAGAGCTCGCGGGTGAAGTAGCGGTTCTGGTGGGCGCTGGAGGGATCCACACCCAGCACCAGGACCAGGTCGTAGGCCGCGTTCGCGGACAAGGCGTTGACGAAGCGCCGACCGTCCTGGAAATGCAGCCGCAATCGGTCATCAGCCAGGGCAAGCTGGACCTCCGGACCGAAGTAAGGGCGGATCTGCTCGAAGGCCCGGCGATCATCCAGCACCAGGTCCAGCCGCTCGACCGGGTAGCGCAGCAGCTCGGTGGCCAGCTCCAGCGACGGGCCGCCGATCATCAGGATGCGCCGCGCCCCCGACGCCTCGGCTTGGTAGAAGGCCGCAGCCTGGGCAATGGGCTTGGGGTCCGGGAAGCTGTCGGCCACCCTCCCGTCGCGAATCACGGAGTATTGCTCACCGAGTCGGGCCACCGAGACATGGCCATAACGGGTCTCGGTGGTCGCCAACAGCTGCAGTCCGGGGTGGATGCTGGAAAAGCGCAGCTGCTCGGCGGCGCGCGACAGCGGCCCTGCCAGGGGTGGTACCAGCAATAGCGTCCCGACCAGCGCGGTCAGCCCGAGCACGCCTTTGAGACGGATCGACGGGGGGCGTAGGGTCCAGGTAGCCCCGGTCACCAGCAGGGCCGACACCCCCAGGCTGGGCCAGACGCCCAGCCACTCGATCAGCACGAAGGTGAAGAGCACCCCGCCTGCAAAGGCCCCCAGGGCGTCGAGCACATAGAGGCGTGAGACGGCTCCCACCGGGCGTGTGTCCCCCGTGGCAAGCAAACGGCAGGCCAGCGGGAAGGCCGCGCCCAGGGCCAGCCCGGTCGGCAGGGTAACCAGAAAGGTGACAAGCAGCAGGTCGCCCAGACCGAGCAGCTCCACCGAAGAGGTCTCCATGAAGGCCCGGCTGACTCTGACCGCCAGGATCTGCAGCGCGAGCAGCCAGGGCAGCGCGGCCAAGAGGGACACCAGCAGTGCGTGCTGTCGCTCGCCTGGCCCGGAAACGCGTGTCGGGATGACTGCGAGCGAGCCGACCCCCACCCAGAAGAGCCAGCTGGCGAAGAAGGCCCCCATGCTCACCTCGTTGCCATAGAAGACCACCAGCAGCTCCCGTACCAAAAGGGCCTGAGCCACCTGGGCCAGGACGCCGAGGCAGAAGAGAGAGAGGTAAAGGCTGGTGCGGGATGGCATGGTCGGGACGGCGTGACGGACTGCTGACCAAAGCATAGCCCGGGGTTAGTGTGCTTGAGGTCTGAGGCGTGAGACTTGAGGGGTGCAGGTTGGCGGGGTTGAGTCGAAACAAGCCTGATGCGTGAGGGCTGAGACCCGAAGCTGCAAGCCTGAAACCCCAAGCCTCAAACCTAAGATTGAAGTGTGGGCGTCGGCGTCATGTACCCTTACGGCCTCGAGCCTCGAGCCTCGAGCCTCGAGCCTCAAGCCCCGTTCCCCGGAGACACCTCGATGCCAGATCCCCGCGCCAAGACCGTGCTGATCACCGGCTGCTCGGGCGGCATCGGGTATTGCGTGGCCCATGGGCTGCGGGAGCGGGGGTATCGGGTATTCGCCACAGCCCGGCGGCAGGAGGACGTGGCGCGTCTGGCGCGCGAGGGATTGGAGTCCCTGCGGCTGGACCTGGACGACTCGGCAAGCATCGAGCAGGCGGTGGACGAGACCCTGGAGCGTACAGGGGGGACCCTGTTCGCCCTTTTCAACAACGGCGCCTACGGCCTGCCGGGGGCGGTGGAGGACATCCCCCGTGAGGCGCTGAGGGCCCAGTTCGAGACCAACCTGTTCGGCTGGCACGACCTGACCTGCCGGGTGCTGCCCGTCATGCGCGCTCAGGGCCATGGGAGGATCATCCAGAACAGCTCGATCCTGGGCCTGGTCGCCTTCGCCTACCGGGGAGCCTATGCCGCGAGCAAGTTCGCGCTGGAGGGGCTGAGCGACACCCTGCGCCTGGAGTTGGCGGGTACGGGTATACATGTCAGCCTGATCGAGCCGGGCCCGATCGAGAGCCGTTTCCGCGCCAATGCCTACGCGAAGTTCCAGGCCCATATCGACCCGAGCCGCAGCGCGCACCAGGCACGCTACGAGGCCATGCAGGCGCGCCTGACCAAGGAGGGGCCGGCTGTGGCCTTCACCTTGCCGCCCCAGGCGGTCCTGCGCAAGGTGGTCCGCGCTCTGGAGAGCCGCCACCCCAAGGCCCGCTACTATGTGACCCTGCCCACCCACCTGTTAGGCAGGCTCAGGCGGTTGCTGCCCACCGCAATTCTGGACGAGCTGCTGCAGCGCGCCTCGGGGGGCGGGGGGCGTTGAGCTGAGGACAAGTACGGAGACTCTCGTTGTGCACGCCCGGTTTGTGCGGGAAGCGAAATACCCGGAGAGACCACGGCTTCGAGACGGCCGATCCGCCAACCGCTACTCTTCCCCGGCTCAACAAGCACCTGTTCTTTTGCCTGGCCTCATCGACGATGACGGCTATCGACCTCATCCAAGCGTTTTCTCCAAGCCAATTTCGGCAAAGCCCCCAGCGATGGGGCTACGGCGTCCCTCGGAGCAAACCCCGGGCAGCTCTCACGCAGCCGTCGTAAACTCTGACCTCCTGGCGTGGCAACTGACACCATTTATCGCCAGCCGGCACCCAACCATGAACGCAACGGAGCCGCCATGTCGACCATTCGCGTGATTACCGCACCGAGCTCGGACACCCCTTCCGACGGAACACTCGGCATTCTGGACACCGTACCAACGGCCCAGGACATCGACGTGCAAAAGCTGGGACAATCCCTGAACGACCTTTCGGGCAAAATCGGCGAGATGTTGGGAAGCATCAAGCAAGTAGGCGACTTCCGTCTGACGGAAGTAACACTCGCGGTGGAGATATCGAGCGAGGGAGGCGTTGCGCTGATCGGCAGCGTCAAGGCAGCCGCCAAGGGAGCGTTCACCCTCACTTTCAGCGCGTGAGCCGGGTGAAGAAAGCAGCAAACCGGGGTGATCGGTGGTATTCCGGGCCTTAGGGCCGCCTTCAGGCGGACCCATCGGGGAAAAGTCCGGCCCCGCTGAAGCGACCAGCCTCCTGGTGCTGGAGCCCTTTCTCGTCTTTCTGAAGGGCAAGAGGTTCCCGGTTGGGGTCGCGGACTACCGCCGCATCGCCCTGCTGCTCGCACAGGATGCCACCTGGTCTCGCGCCAGGCTTCGCGACACCCTGGTCGCGGTGCTTGCCCGCTCACCGGACGATCGTGGCCGGCTGGCCCGATATTTCGACCAATTCTTTCCGTCGAGCGACTGGGACGAGCGACCGATCCGTGCGGCGCTGGCAGAAGCGGAGAGAACGGCGGCCCAGGCCCGCCGGAAAAAGGCCGCGCGAAGACCATCCTCGAAGCCAAATTCAGGCGAAGACAAAGCGCAGACAGACCCACCAGAAAGACCGTCGTGGTATGAGTGGTATGAGAAGAACCTCCAGCGCTTCTTGCCGCTTCTTGGCGGGCTGATTCTGGTCGCCCTGACCATCGCGCTTGGCTCCTGGGCCCTCTATCGCCATTTTCACCCACCACTGCCGGCCTTCTGTCTCTCGCCCGAGGGGAGCTTCCCGATGGGCGAGCATCCGGTCGGCAGCACCACGGTTCGCCCGCTGGCAGTCACCAATTGCGGCAGCGAGCCGATCCCGATCCGAGAGGTCACGCTCCACGGCGATGAGGCCTTTCGCTTCCCCGAGACGCCAGCCCCGACGACCCTACGTCCCGGTCAATCTCTGAATCTGCCCGTCGAGTTTCACCCCCAGGCGACGCAAGCACACCAGGCCACCCTCGAGATTCGGCACGGCCGCCCAGAGCCCGCTCACAGAATCGCCCTGACCGGGAGCGGTGTCCCGTCCAAGCCGCGCGAGCGGACGGTCCCCGATCCGAAGGAGATCCCCCTCTACCCGGCAACCCCGGAGGGCGTGATCGCGGCGGTGCGCCTCTACCTCTCGGAAGGATCGGCCCCGGCGGCGCCCCAGCCGCCCTCGACCACGCCTGTCTCCAGTCACGCCGACCACCACCTGGGGACCTGGCTCGAGGCGCAGCTCGGTGACGCCCTAGTCTAGGCCCAGGAATGTGCATTGCTCCAGCCAGTCCCGTTGGGGCTGGCGGACCGGCTCAGAAGACGTCACGGACTGCCTCCCGAGGCCATCGAGCGCCTCTACCGCCTGCCCGGAACCGCCCGCAACGCGGCGGGAATCGCCTTTGCTCCCCAGGTCCACCGTGCCCTGCGTCAAGGCTTCGTGGACCGCCATACCCAGGACGAGCAGAAGGCCGTACTGCGCACCATCCTCGCCATCGTCGAAGCCCCGGAGTCCAGACCCCGGGCGGATCCGGACAGCCTCGCCATGTTGAGCTGGGAATGGGTACGCGAGCAGATCCGTGTCCAGCTCGATCCGGACGACAACCAACGCCTGGCCGAGCTCGAGAAGACCGAGGCCTTCTCCACCGCGGTCAACAGCTGGGCCGATGGCTTCGCGCCCGGCAATCCCGAAGCCCTGCCCCTGGCCGCCCAGCCCAGGGACCCTCACGCCATCCAGCGGCTGGCGCGCTTTCGCGGCAATCCCTTCGGCCTGCCGCTGCTCGAGGTCCTGGCCGTCGGCACCTTCCGCTGGACCTTGGCCGGCCTGCTGCTTTTCACCACCCTAGGCCTCGGGGGCCTGACCGTGCGGGACCACCTGGCGGCTCGAAACGGCGGCTGCGGCCAGCTCCGGCTGGAATGGGCGGGTCCCGAGGACCCTGACGCCCTTCTCGCCATTCGAGCCTGGGACGGCATGGATTCGCGCCCTCTCTACCTCGGCGCCGATCTACCGGCGCTCATCCGGAGCACCAGCGTTTGCCGTGCCCCCCTGCGTTTCGAGCTGATGCGGGACGGCGAGACAGCGACCCAGGTCTGGAAAGCCGAAGCTCCCGCCTCTGCGCTGCGTCTCAGTCTCGGTCGAGAGACACGACGCTTGCCCTGCGAGCAAGACCTGTCCGACGGGGCCGTCCATGTCATGCGCTGTCCCTCTGGCGGAGGGACCTTCAGTGCGCCCGGCAGGCGGAGTCGCATCCAAGGGAAGCAGGCCGGAAACAGGGTGGGCAGTGTCGGCATCGAGGAGTCGGACTCCCGCCTCAATACCGCTTTGGTCCCCCTCTGGAACCGCCTCCTCGATACCGGCGCCGTGGACGAGGTGCGTCAAACCTCCTTTCCCGAAGAGATCCCGGACGACTTCTGGCCGGGAGGGCGCACCCAGTATCTCCTGATCCATCCCGCCGATCAGACGACCAGTCCGGTGTTTCCCTGCACCGGGTGCAGGGGGCTCTACCTGGGGCTCACCGCGGCAGCCCCGATGGCCGCTATCGAGGCGCTGTTCGGTCCGGGAAACGATGACCGCCTGTCCGAGGCGGAGCTGATCCCACAGCTCAGGGCGCTGGGGCTGGATACCGGGGTGAGAGTCGACGGGGACAGCGCGCCTTTGATCTTCCCCAGCCCCCAGGGCCAGCCCGGCCGGCTGGTGGTCGCCACCGATCCGCCGGGGCTCGCCTTCGTGGTGCTCGATCCAAAGGGCAAGCTGGTCGCGAAGGGCAAGGACGGCGAGCCCCTGACCTTGGAGCCGGGTAACTACACCCAAAAGGCGGAAATGGCCGGCCGCGGCCCCGTGGAGCAGAAGGCGAGCATCCGTCCGGACGCCGAGACCCATGTCACCCTCAGCCTGCCCCAAGGAGGATCGCCACCTCCCGAAGGCATCGAGCCCGACATGGTCGCGATCAAGGGCGGTTGCTTCCTGATGGGCAGCCCCGAGAGCGAACAGGGGCGATTTGATAACGAACACCCGCACACGGTTTGCGTGGGCGATTTCCACATCGCCCAGACCGAGGTGACCCAGGCCCAGTGGGAGGCCGTGATGGGCGACAACCCGTCGTCTTTCAAGAAGGGGGGTAACTATCCGGTAGAGAAGGTCTCCTGGCTGGACGTGCAGAAGTTCATCGACAAGCTGAACGAGCGCACCGGCAGGCAATATCGCCTGCCGACGGAGGCGGAGTGGGAGTATGCCGCCAGGGCCGGCACTGAGACTGCGCGGTATTGGGGGGACGGTCCCGATCTGGCTTGTCAATATGCAAATGTGGCGGATCAGACGGCAAAGAAAGAAAATCCAGATTGGACGGTATTCGAATGCGCGGATGGCTATGTTCGAACAGCTCCCGTCGGTCGCTTCAAGGCGAACGGTTTCGGCCTTCACGATATGCTGGGTAACGTCTGGGAATGGACCTGCTCAGAGTGGGATGCACAATACGGTGGAGCGGAGGCGAAATGTTCTAGCAACAAAGATGCCAACGTCCGGCGCGTGATTCGGGGCGGCTCGTGGATCACCAATCCGCGGTACCTCCGCTCGGCGTACCGCGGCGGGAACCCCGCCGGCTACCGGGGCGGCGACATCGGTTTCCGTCTCGCCCAGGATTAACCTTTTGTCTTTACTTTTCTTTTTTCCCTTGTCCGGTTTTCGTATGTGGGCGGTGTCGACGGAGCCTGGGAGCCGAGGACTGGAGGAGATGGCGGGGGTCCAGGGGGCGGCAGCCCCCTGGTCGCGGAATTTTTCATAAGGTGGGTTTATGACGCCGACAACACCCCAGGTGGTGGAGAGCTGCCATCAGCTGCTCCTGTGGATCATCCCGCAGATCAACAAGCTTCCCCGCCAGCATCGGTTCACCCTCGGCGAGCGGCTGGAGAGCGCCCTGATCGAGGTGCTGGAGCTGCTCGTCGACGCGGCCTACAGCAGCCGGAAGCGTCATCTTCTCAACCAGGCCAACCGCCGCATCGCGGTCTGCCGCCATCTGTGGCGCCTTTGCCTGGAGCTGAAGGTCATCCCCATGGGCCGCTACGAGCACGGCTCGCGCCTCATCGACGGCATCGGCGGGCAGGTGGGCAACTGGCTGAAGAGCCGCCAGGAGCCGGAGTCCGGTGACCCCCGCGGCCCAGCTGGGGTCCAAACACCGACGGTGGTTCGGCGATGAAACGCCTGGGCGACCTCTGGCCCCGGATCACCACCTTCGAGAACCTCTACACGGCCTATCGCAAGGCCCGGCGCGGCAAGGCCGGCCGCCGCTCCACCGCGGCCTTCACCCTGGGACTGGAGAGCGAGCTGCTGCGCCTGCAAGACGAGCTGGGGTCCGGTGTCTACCGGCCTTCGGACTACCGTCTGTTCACCCTCTACGAGCGCAAGCCGCGGCAGATCGCCGCCGCGGCCTTCCGCGATCGGGTGGTGCACCACGCGGTGATGAACATCATCGAGCGGCCCCTGGACCGCGGCTTCATCTTCGACTCCTACGCCTGCCGGCAGGGCAAAGGCGCCCACCGGGCAGTGGCACGCTACCAGGGCTGGGCGCGACGCTATACCTACGCCCTGAAGATGGACGTGGCGCGCTACTTTCCCACCATCGATCACGCACGCCTGTAAGGAGAAGCTGCGGCGGCGGATCAAGGACCCCAGGGAGCTGGCCCTGCTGGACCGGATCGTCGACACCGGACCGGCCTTCCCGCCGCAGACGCCCGTACTCTTCCCCGGCGACGACCTGCTGACCGCCCTGGATCGCCGCACGGGCATCCCTATCGGCAACCTCACCAGCCAGTTCTTCGCCAACCTCTGGTCGGACATCGACCCGCGGGTGCAGAGCTGGATCGGCCACGCCCGCCAGGCCGACACCCATGCGTTGCGCGAGCGCATCTTCTCCTCTACCTTGTTCCACCGAGGAGAGGGCCAAGAGGCCAGCGCGTGATTCGGGGCGGCTCGTGGAACAACACAAAGGCGCCGGGAGCGGCTTTGGACGCCCGGAGGGCGCCGGAGGGGCGCTGTATGGATGGAGCGCCTCAAACCGCGGAACGTCCGCTCGGCGATGCGCAACAGGAACACGCCGGACAACCGGAACAACAATCTCGGTTTCCGCCTCGCCCAGTCTACCCGCCGTAACGGGGCCGCCAGATGGGTCCCGGTCTACCCGGAGCCGATCCGTCCAGGGACCGATCGGGCGTGGTGTGCGGGTATCCATGAGCCCTCTTCCGGGTGGTCCGGGGTGGATCGCCGAATAGCCTTGGCCGGGACGCCGGGCGGCGGGGCTGGTAGGTGCGCCGAAGGTCCCGCCGCCGTCTCACGATCCCGCATGCGCCCGCCCGCTTGGCGATAGACGGGCGATCGGTCCCGCCGCAGGGAGATCGCGGTAACGACGAGGTCGTCATCCACCCGGTAGACCGACCATCGCTCAGGATGCGGGGCTTGATCTTAGCGGGCCCGGACGGATAATCCGGTGGGACTTCACGGAATACGCTGGCGGAGGCTCAATGGAGTACCTGGTCGCGATCGAGAGAGACGCCTCGGGGTTTTCGGCCCGCGCCAGCGTCGACGGGGGCGCTGCACGGGATCTGCCGCCACCTCGCCTGGGCGAGACCGACCAGGTGTCCATCAAGGGCCAGCCGATCGCGCTGGGCAAGCTGGTGCGGGCGTTGGTCAAGCACGACCACAACGACCTGCAGAAGGCCTTCGACGATCGCGGCCAGCTGGAGCTGGGGCGTCACCTGTACGCCCAGCTCTTCCCCGAGCCGCTGCACTCCAGCGACCCCGTCCAGCTGCGCATCCACACCAACGACGAGCACGTCGCCCGCCTGCCCTGGGTGCTGATGGCCGATCAGTCCGGATTCCGCACCGCGGCCGGCTGGTCGGTGGTGATCACGGGGCGCGGGGACCGTACCCCGGTGGAGATTCCCCCTGCCCCGCACCTCCTGGTGATCGCGCCCCAACCCGCGGGGGCGCCGCCAACCCAGGCCGACCGGCACATCGAGGAATTGGAGGGCCTGCTCTCGGCCCGCGAGCCCCTTCTGCGGCGCGGGCATCATCTGAAGGTGGTCGCGAGCTGGGACGACTATCGAGAGCAGTGCGCGCCCTTCGGTCCGTCCGGATCTGGTCTATTACTACGGGCACGGGCAGGCGGACGGCATGGAGAGCACCTATCTGCTCTTCGCCAGTGGGCAGGGCGACCGGCTCGATCGCCGGCCGGTGGCGGATTTCGCCCAGGTGCTGCGCAATCTGGATCGTGCGCCTGCGCTGGTCTACGTGAACTGCTGCCAGGGGGACGCGGGCGGAGATCTCGGCGTCGGCCGGCTGCTGGAGGCCTTCGTGCCGGCGGTGATCACCAATCGGACCCTCGCCATGATCGAGACCGCCCAGGCCCAGGCGCTGGCGCTGTGGGAGGCGCTGCTCATGAAGGGCGAGTCCCCGGACGCGGCGCTGGCGCTGCTCTATTCGCGCAGGATCGGCCCGGACGTGAGGGCCGACGAGGTGCGCTGGATGACCCCGGTGCTCCACGGCCACTACTCGGACTGGACCGCCAATGTGCCGCCGCCGCTGAGGCGGGACGTCCACGACCCCTTCTGGCACCTGAAGGTGGACCGGGTGGAGCAGGTCGGGGTGGTGAAGGACCAGACCCGCCAGATGCTGCGCGAGGGCAAGCCGAAGGCCCACGCCTTCCTCTGGTATGGAGAGCGGGGCGAGGGGGTGGATATCTTTCACAACCGGCTGGACAAGGAGCTGCGGGAGGACAACCCGGACAACCGCGTCTGGACCGTGCATCCCTACTGGCCGGACGAGCTGGTCACGCCGCATCGCTCCTTCTCGGACATGCTCTGCGAGGCCTGCGGGGTCAGCGACCTGGAGGACATCTCCGCCCAATTCCGCCACCTGACCGGCGGCGCGACCGGCAAGGGAGCCCTGCTCTCGCAGTTTCGCGAGGTGGAGCTGCGCGACCTCCACCTCTTCCTCCAGACCCACAGCATTCGCCTGCCCCTGGACCGCAAGAAGAGGACGCTGAAGGAGATCCTCGATCGCACCAAGGGGAACTACGAGGCGACGGTGGAGGAGCTCAAGAGCCTGCTCGATCGGGCCTGGGTGCGCGAGGGACCGGCAGATGCCGCCGCAGAGGGTGATGGACCGGATTGGGACGATATATGATGGGGAAGCTGGTCTTCAGACCAGAGGTCGCGCCAAAGGGCGATCCACCCGACGAGAAACGAGCATGCACTATCCCCTGGATCTGATCCGCCCTGACGAAGAAGGCCCGCTGGACGATACCGCACCGCTGCTGGAACGTCCCTTTTCTGGGATGAGCCTCGGCCTAAAGGAGGAGGCATCCCTGTTCGAGCCCGGCGAGGCCCTGACCACCGCGATGAACGCGGCCATCGCCCTGGGCGAGCCCCTGCTGGCCACCGGGGAGCCAGGCACCGGAAAGACCCAGGCTGCCTACTATGCTGGGTGGAAGCTCAACACCGAGGTCTTCCACTTCCAGGTCAAGTCGGAGACCACCGCACGGGATCTGCTCTACCACTTCAACACGGTGCGCTACTTCCACGACGCACAGATCCACCGCATCCGCGAAGAGATCGGGGATCTGGACAAGTGGCAATACGTCGAGCGTCAAATCCTTTGGCAGGCCTTCGACTACGGAGCCGAGAAGGGTCGCCCGGCCGTGGTGCTGATCGACGAGATCGACAAGGCCCCCCGAGACTTCCCCAACGACCTGCTCCACGAACTCAGTCAGATGAGCTTCCGGGTGATCGAAACCCAGGAAGAGATACCCTCGGATCGCAAGGTCCAGCCGATCCTCTTCATCACCTCCAACTCCGAGCGGCGGCTGCCCGAGCCCTTCTTGCGCCGCTGCGTGTATCACCACATCGAATTCGACGACGCGATCGTTCACAAGGCCGTGAAACGGCGTCAAGAGCATTACAAGGCCCTCGGCGATGGCCTGTTGGAGCTGGCCATCCGCCGCTTCCTCGCCGTGCGCGATCGCAACCTCCGCAAGCTGCCGGCCACCGGTGAGCTGTTGGTCTGGCTGAGAATCCTGGCACTCGCGCTGGAGGGAGAGCAGCGGGCTGAGATCGCTTCGCGCCTGAAAGACGACTCTTTGGGAAAACTCCCGTTTCTGGGTGTGCTGTTGAAGGATCACAAAGATCTCTTGGAGATAGGGGGCCAATAACCTTGGCGTGCTTGGCGTCTTGGCGGTTCAAATCCTTTTTCCGGGATCAACGCTGCGCAGAGTAGGCGGCGAGGAAATCCGCGAAGCTGCCCGTATCCTGGGCCTCGATCTCGGCCTGGCGTACCAAAGACTGCTCGGCCTCGGCCTCCAGCTCGCGGGTGCGCTCAGGATCCGGCTCCAAGTGGCGGAAAAACTCGCCGTGCTCTTCGGACTTGCGACGGGCATGGACATGAAAGCCCTCGCCGCGCTCTCGCATCTCCGCCAGCATGCGGGCGGAGGGTGTCAGATCCGGGTCCTGCACCGCGGCGCGCTGGGCGCGGAGGCTCGCCAGATATTCGCCGCCGCCCTTGGCATCGTCGAGCAGGCCGCAGATCCCTTCCATGGCCCCCAGGATCTCCAGGGCAAGGGTGGCGAGCGAGTGTCCCTTGTCGTCGCGTCCCAGCCTGAACTCCGGGTCGCGCCCTCGGTGGGCGGTCCCCAGCAGGTTCGCGTCTATCTCGCTGCGCTCTCCCGCGCTGACGGGAGGGCTGCCAAGGAGCAGGCAGAAGAGCATCAGTGCCTCCAGGAAGCGCAGCTGCTGCAGATCGATCCCCAGCGGATGGGAGGCATTGACGTCCAGCGAGCGTAGCTCCAGATAGCGCACGCCCCGTTGCTTCAACGCAAGGGTCGGCTTCTCGAGGCGATCCAGCAGCTGCTTGAGACGCACGGTGCTGTAGTACTCGTTCTCGATCTGCAGGATGTTGGCGTTGAGC
>Ga0055449_10000388_pt1 | contig 12408 bp, 9 predicted proteins | sample China_Galinas_PW_2_FD_57739 | JGI IMG/M metagenome (GOLD analysis project Ga0055449, IMG submission 57739) | Wetland microbial communities from San Francisco Bay, California, USA, that impact long-term carbon sequestration - China_Galinas_PWB_D1 | ecosystem: Environmental > Aquatic > Marine >... | reverse complement strand
GTCCGTATGTGGCTTATCCCGGATATGTGGCGCCGGAAGGTCCACTGGGGGAGTACAACGGCAAGTTTATGTGTAATCAGATGGTCCTGCGGGGCGGTTCGTGCGCGACGCCGGAGCGCCACATTCGCCGAACCTATCGGAACTTCTTTCACCCGCACTGCAAGTGGCAGTTTGCCGGGCTGCGCCTGGCCCGTAACGGCTAGGGCACGCGCATCGGGCGCGTGGCAATAGGATCGGGATTTCCGTATCATGCGGTATGGGTTCGCCGTCGGTCGGTCGTTTCTGGTGGCCGCGGCGCAACATCGACCCGTCTGATGCCGATGTTCGATGAGCCGCTACGAGTGGGTGCCATGAAGGTACGGGGGTGTCGTTGCGTACTGGGTCTGGTCGGGATTCTGTGTGCTCCCGGCTTTTCGTATGCGCAGGACGCGGGGGCGCGCGGCGGTTCGTCGGTCAAGGACGTGGCCGCTTCGGCTTCGTCTCTCGCTCGGGCTTATCGCGATCGTCCACTCCGAAGGCGTCTCTGTGCCGGCGACGTGCCCGCGGGTGAAACCACGACCAAGGATGTGGCCTCTTGCGGCGACGGCACGTGCGACACCGCTTGCGGAGAGACGTTCGGGAGCTGCCCGGCCGACTGCGCGCGCCTCTATGACCGATCGGGGTATTTTGCGCAGCGTCTGTCGGAAGACGGATTCGAGGTCGACGAAGGGACGTGGAAGATCTTCGATCCCGAGGATTGCGCGTCACTCGAGCACTGCTGGGCCAACAACCCGACCTCACCCTACGGCTATTTTCTGCTGCCGCCGGCGCCGAACGAACCGGATCCGGATCCCGAGCTACGGTATCCGTCCGCCCCCGGGTTGCGGTCGACATGGCGACTGTTGCCGGACGAGGCGATCGTCTTCGCGTTCGTGACGCCGCCCGAGGTGCCGTACTTCTCGCTCACCAATTATGTCTTCAGTCGGTTTGACCCGAACCTGATCGGCGAGGCGCCGTATGACGATCGCGTGGAGACGTTCGCGAGCATGGGCGATTCGCTCAACCAGCTCGTGTTGAACACCCGCGCGGGTGTTGGTGAATCTCCCTTCGGGAAGGAGAGCGTCGTGATTCTCACGGCGGATGCCGGCACGGACCGGGCGATTCGCGACGAACTCGTGCAAAGCGGCTTTCCCGAATCGATGATCAACACCATGGTGATCCCCCGTCTCGACTGGGATGGCGTGACGCCGTTTGCACGGACGGGGTACGAGAGCGCGGCGGATGAGTTCACGATGCTGTTTCGCATCGCCAGCGCGGACGCCCAGGTTCCGGGCACACCGATCTACGACTGGCTGTCCGATCCCGAGGGATATGTCTTTCGCGTGCGGGTGAAGCAGCCGCATTCGCTCGATCCGCTGCCGAAGCCGCAGATGCGCCCGCAAGGCTCCGGGACGTATGAGGATCCCGGTACGCTGACGTGGCTCACCCAGAAAATCGCGCTGCGCTACCCGAACTACTGCAGCGAAGTCGACATCATGCAGCCGGCGCTCAACGAAAACGGCTTTCTCTGCCTGGACCTGATGGTCCCTTGCTTCGCCGACTGTCACGATACGCCGTATTTCAGCGGGAATTTTCGCATGGGTCCGGCGCCGCAATCGGTCATCGTGGCCGGCGTCAACCACGAGCTGACCGGCAAGGCGATGTACGTGAACATCACGGTGACGCGGGCGATCGATACCACGGCCTTTTACTCCGTGGTGATGCGCGATCTGATCGGCAGCGCCGACGTCTACATCAACGGTCATCCCGACAAGGACTCGGTGTGGCAGGTGAAGTTCTCTCGTGATTGCGACGACGATTCGTACTGCTTCGAGGTCACCGAGGATCAGGCACCGGACGGCACGCTACTGTTCGTGATCGTCCGCGCCTACCTGGACCCGCACACGAGAACCTCGGGCAAGGCCCTTCCCATGCTTGACTCCGAGATGGTCTATCCCAGGTTGATCAAGGTGACGTGCGGGCGGTAGCGATGGATGCTTCCTTGCCGCTCGGTCAAGGCGGACTTGGGCATCGTCTGTGGGCCGCTTCACTGCGTGCGGCTCAGCCGGAAGATGCGGCCCTTCACCGTTTCGCCGGCGTGGTTGGCGGCTTCGGTTCGGATCGTCTCGACGGTGAAGCCGGCTTCCGCGGCCAGGTCGGGGAAGCGGTCGGCCACGCCGCGGCAGGGGTCGGCGATGAGGGCTGTGCCGTCGGGGCTCAGCAGCGCGTCGAGGCATCGCAGTAGCGGCGCGTGGTCGACGAGTTGATAGAGCACGTCGGCCGCGAAGATGCGCACGTACCGCCGGTCGGTCGGCGGCTCGTTCCAGTCGAGCCGATCGTAGTCGTGGTGCTTGACGTCGTTGAGCGACGCGTTGCAAGCCGCAAAGGCGAGCGACGTCGGCTCATGATCGGTGACGGTGAGGAGCCAGCCGGCGTGCGTCGCGGCCATCGCGACCAGGCCCAGACCGGCTCCGAGTTCGATGGCATGCCGGCCGCGGCCCGGATCGTGCTCGGCGATGTACCGCGCGAGCATCGTGGCGGCCGGCCAGAGTTCCATGCCGTAAGGGGCGAGGTCGTCCTCGACGAATTGTCTGGCGTAGTCCGGTTCGTCGAGCAGGTCGGCCGCGTCGCGCAATCCCAGCAGGCGATAGGTCCGCGGGCCGACGGTCACCAAGCGCGTTTCCACCGCCAGGCCGCGATAGTGCGGCCTGCCGTCGATCCACTCCAGAGGCGGCGGCTCGCGTTTCATGGCGGCATGGTTCGGGGGAATGATGGCGACGTCAAGGGAGAGGGCTGCGTGCGGAAACCGCGACGATCGGTCACGATGTCCGCGAGATGGTTGCTTCATCATTCATCCTGGCGATGATGGGCTGGTGGACACATGGCTTGTGTGGGAGGAATCATGATGCGCTGTCGGATACCACTATCGTTGCTGGGTCTCGTGGTTTTCTGCTGCGGCTGTCCGCTCACTTCGACCACGCCGCGTCAGGCGTGCGCGAATGCCGGGCTCAGCATGGCGGAGACCGACGATCTGATCAATCAGGTGGCCGGCATTGCCAATGATGTGGGCACATTGTCGCGATCCCAGTGGACCGACTTCGTAAACGGACTTTGCGAAGTCACCGATTGCACCGATGCGGAATATACCTGTCTGTTTCAGGTGGGACTGCAGGAGATCGTGCGCTAGCGCGCGTCGCCGAATGCGGCTTGTGCTACAAGAGCGACTTCCGATTCCGTATGGCGGATGTAACCTGCCCGTTGTGGGCGGCGCCTGATGCAAGCCTTCGTCACCCACAAGGTGTGAGGCCACACAAACCGATAACGTGCCAGGTCTGGAAATTACCGGTCCCCTATGGCCCTCATGGCGTGCTCCAGGCTGCGCTTGGGCCAGTGCGGTCGTTGTTATTCGCAAGATCGCCTGATATACTTTCACACGGAGTCTCGGGTCGCGTCATGTCTGATGGTGCGCCCTGTCGGTCTGACGTGACGCAGCTTGTTCGTACCCGTCGATTGTCCAGTCATGTAGGGCAGCGTCCACGGTTTGGAGCGGAAAGTGATGAAGCGCATCTTGATGGTGGCACCCAATCGGGGCACTGAGTTCATTCGGTCCGACCGGGCGAACGTGTTGCCAGAGGGCTCCTTTCCGCGTGCGTTGATGGCGCCCATTGATCTGGCCACGCTCAAGGCGCTCACACCGTCCGGTTTCGAGGTCGATATTTGGGACGAGTCCACCCGCGGCGTGGTCAATGAGTCGACCGACCTCGGGAAGGACTACGACCTGATTGCGTGCACCGGGTACATGACGCATCTGCCGTGGATTCAGCGATTGGCCCATGAGGCGCGACGTCGCGGAAAGCTGATGGCGGCCGGCGGCCCCGGCGTTTCCGGAGCACCTGATACGTGCCGCAACCTCGTCGATATCCTGTTCATCGGTGAGGCGGAGCATACCTGGCCGCAGTTTCTCGAGGATTGGGAGGGTGGCAAGCACAAGCCGGAATATCGCCAGGTGCAGCGACCGGACATCGACTGTTCGCCGGCGCCGGACTGGAGCGACTTTCCGGACATGGCCAAGGACTATCTGGTCGGGCCGGTGCAGACGTGCCGCGGCTGCCCGTTCGACTGCGACTTCTGCGACGTCATTCACCTGTTCGGGCGCAAGGCTCGCCATAAGCAGATTGCCACCGTGCTCAGTGAGGTCGAGAACCTCCAGCGGCTCGGTATGCGGCGCATCTTTTTCTGTGACGACAATTTCATCGGCCAGCGAAAGTACGCGCGCGAACTCGTGGCGGCGTTGGTCGAACTCAACAAGACGTTCGACAGTCCGGTCAGCTACGGAACCCAGCTTACGATTGATCTCGCCAAGGATGAAGAGCTGCTCAAGCTGATGGCCGATTGCAACTTCGGCCCGGTGTTGATCGGCGTCGAGTCGCCCCGGCAGGAAAGTCTTCGTGAGGCCAACAAGCCGCAGAACTTCAAGACGGACATGGTCGCGGACCTCCGCAAGATTCAGTCGTTCGGGGTCAGTGTACGGGCCAGCATGATCGTCGGGTTTGATCATGACGACCTCGAAATTTTTGACGAGACCTTCGAGTTTCTTCAGGCCTCGGGTACGGGCAATCCCGCCGTGAGCATGTTGCGGGCATTCCCCGGTACGCCGCTTCTGGCACGGCTTCAGCGCGAGAAGCGGGTGGTCGAGGTCAACGACGATCACTTTGAGAACCCGCACCTGGCGACCACGAACATCATTCCGAAGCAGATGTCGCGCGTGGAGCTGATGAAGGGCACCATCGGGATTCTGGAACGCCTCCACGACTGGGACAATTTCGCGCATCGCATTCGCATCCTGCTGGACGGGATCAGCTACGTGCCCAACCGTCCTCAAGCGAACGAGCTGCCGGGCGAACAGGCGGAGCTGTTCATCAAGTTCGTCAGCATGCTCGACGTCAAGGCCCAGACCGTGATCTTCCAGCTCATGGGCGAGGTTACGGCCAAGGCCCCTTGGATGAAGGAAGTCATCGCCGTGATCGTGCTTCGACAGGCGGGGAACAAGCGCGGCCTGCAGCGCATGATCGACTCTCTCCACGAGCAGATCGAGCGCGAGTCCGCGCCGGATTTCGAGTTGAAAATCATCGACGCGATGCCGCGCATCCCGCTCGGGTTCAAGGAAAAGATTCAGCGCGAGGCGTTTCCGCGATCCTTGGAGTGGTTGGTCGAGCGGATCGACGACGCGCGGCTCGTCGCCAACGGCCTGATCCAGGTCTGGCGCGACTTCTTGATTCGGTGGGGTGAGACGTTCACCGATATCGAGGACTACCACTACGAGCACCTGCGCGAGCTCTGCGATCGTACGGGTGAGCAGGCCAATTCCGGAATCCTCAGCGACGGCGGGATCCGCGCGGACATCACCAACCTGTCACCGTCGCGGATGCGGCAGTTCACCACGGAGATTCTCGTCAGTGTGGAGCAGGATCTGCGCGGCGAGCCCAAGATGGCGACCGTGCCGCTCAGCGCACCGAAGGGACGCTCACCCGAGGATAGCGCCTGAAGCGCGCCCAGCGTGAGCCCGAACTGATGCCATCGACAATGGCATGGCGCCACCGATTGTGGATGGCACCGCGTGCCATAGACGACCCACGGTGTAACCTAGTCCCCAAACAGGTTCGACAACCCGCCGATCACTGAGCCTTCGCCTTTGCCTCGCGGGCCGACGTTGGCCAGTACGCGGCCGGCGAGGCGCGTAAACGGCAGCGACTGCACCCACACCGTGCCCGGCCCGCGAAGCGTCGCGAGAAACAACCCCTCGCCGCCAAAGATGGAGTTGCGAATCCCGCCGGTCATCTGCACGTCGTAATCGACGGTCGGCTGAAGCGCCACCAGACAGCCGGTGTCGAGCCTCAGCGTCTCCCCGGCCGTCAGCTCCACGCGGTGGATCGTCCCGCCGGCGTGAACGAACGCGATGCCGTCGCCCTTGAGCCGCTGAAGGATGAACCCCTCGCGACCGAACAGACCGGCCAGGATCTTCTTCTGAAACGCGATGCCGATTTCGACGCCGCGCGCGGCGCACAGAAACGCGTCCTTTTGGCAGATGATTTCGCCGCCGAGTTCGTCGAGGTGCATCGGGATGATCTTGCCCGGGTACGGGGCGGCAAAGGCGACGCGCTCGCGCTGATTGCTCATGGCGCCAAACGTGGTGAGAAACAGCGACTCGCCGGTGACCATGCGCTTGCCGGCATCCATGAGCTTGCCGAAAATGCCCTGGTTCTTGGCCGGATCGCCGAACACGGTCTCCATCTTGATGCCGTCGGTCATGAACATCATGCCGCCGGCCTCGGCGATCACGACCTCCTCCGGGTCGAGCGTGACCTCGACGAACTGCATGTCGTCGCCATAGATCTCATAGTCGATGACGTCGGCCCGGCGGGCGGTCGGCGCTTTGGGCGGCGCGCTGTACGCGGCCGGAGCGCCGACGCCCAGTGCGGAGACGCGACGCGCCTCCGTCCAATCGGCCACGCCCGGGCCCCAGACGAGCGTGCTCGGCCCGTCCGCGCCGGACAGCGCGCTGCGCAGCGCATCCAGCGACATCGGTCCAACCTGCTGCCCGTCCTTGATGTGATACCAGCCCTCACTTGTCATGGCTCACTCCTTGATGCAGTTCGATCAAAGCCCGTGCGTTTGGTTCGGATCGACGGTCTCGCGTGGATGCTTCCGCCGCGTGGCCGCCGGAGCGTATCGTACGCACATTGGGCGACTCGTCTACGCATGACTCGGCACTTTGTCGAGGCGAATGTAGGTCACCTGCGCGACCGCCACGTGCGTGTCCTCCGTGTCGAACAGGTCCACGTGTGTCGGGCACAGCGTCCGGCCGCACTTGATGACCTTGGCCTCGGCAATGCAATCCGTCAGGCACGGGGCCAGAAACCGAATGTTCATGTCGGTCGTGGTGAGCGGTTCGTCCGGGCCGGTCATTGTCATGATCGCGAGGCAGGCGACGCTGTCGGCGATGGTCATGAGCAGCCCGCCGTGCAGTGAGCCGTAGATGCCGTCGTACTTGGTTCCCTTCGGCGTCAGCACCTTGCAGTAGCCCTCGTCGGCTTCGAGGATTTCAAAGCCGAGCGTCCGCACGATGGGAATCGGCGCAACGCGCTCACGGATCGCGGCAAGTTTGGATTCGTCAAGCATGGATGCGTTCCTCTCGATCCGGTTGCAGTACAAGTCGTAGTCGGTCAGAGGCGAGAGTATAGTCAGGTTGTCGCGCGCTCGGAAGGCGACGAAACGGCAGTGGGTGTTGGAAGCACATCGCCGGTGGGCTTCGAGTGCTCCGGTACGAGCTCCGGCCGCCCGCGAAGCCAGCGCTGAAGGGCGCCGAGCTTGATCGGCTCGTTGCCCAGGGTTGACGCTTCGATGGCGGCAGCGGCGTTGCCCAGGTAGGCGGCGGTCATCAGGTCGGCACCGGCCGCGAGGCTCAGCGTGGCCGTCGCCAGCAGGGCGTCGCCGCACCCGAGCAGATCGACCGGCGTCTGCGTCAGCGCCGGAAGCTGATCGCTCTTGAGCCGGGCGGACCAGTCGGACGTGGTCCGATCCTGCGACCGCCGATCAAAGACGACCATGCCGCGTTTTTCCAGTGTCATGAACAGGTGGCGTGCCTGTGTCTTGTCCATGAGCTGCCACGCGAGCGTGGAGAGGCCGGCGCTGAAGTCGTTCAGTGTCGTTCGGGCCTCGCGCTCGGTTGGGCACAGCAGATCGACGTGGCGGAATTCCAGCAAGCTGGCCTGGCCGCCACTCACGTCGGCGGTGAGGACCGGCACGTTGTGACGCAGCATCGGCAGCACGCGCGACAGCAGCGATCGCGTGATCATGCCGTAGCCGAAGTCGCAGATGATCACGGCGTCGGCTTCGCGCACGCGCCGTTCGAGGATCGTGGCCGCCTCGCGCTCCGCCCGCGAGTCCAGCGGCAGTCGCTGGCCGTGATCCACCTTGAAGAGCTTGGTGTCCTCGGCCAGGTAGCGGGTCTTTTCGACGAGCGCAGGGCGTGATTCAATGAGCGACATCTCGACCCCGTCGGCAAGGAGCGTTTGCCGGGCTTCGGCGGTCGCCTCGTCACGCGCGCCGGCGCTCAGCAGAAACGCTCGGGCGCCGAGCCCGGTCAGGTGCCTCGCGACGATCCCCGCGCCACCCAGGTAGGTACGCTGATCGCGCTGGATCAGGCTCATCATGGGCGATTCACGGGCGATGCCGATCGCGTCGCAGAAAACATATCGATCCACGACCAGATCGCCGATCACCAGCACGTTGAGGCCGCGAAAAGAACCGATGGTTCGCTGCACGGAATCGACGTCGATGCCGTGCCGCCTCGTCACGTAGCCCAGATGTTGACCGGTCGCCGCGTCGTCGCGCACCCGTCCGATGAGCTCCGTCGAGCTGAACACGACCTCGCCACTGGAGAAGATCACGCGCCCGCCCTGGGATTCCACCACCTGCTTCTCGGCGAGAAAGCCGGGGTCCGTGGCGTGCTCGTACTCGGCGCCCTTGACGTAGATGTCCGGCTTGATGCGCGCGAGCAAACCCTCGGCTGTGGGCAGCGGGTGAATGTGGACGTAGTCGACCGCCATGAGGGCCGCGAGGTTTTCCGCCCGTAGCTCCTGCGGGATGTACGGTCGGCCGGTGCCTTTGTCGATGTCCGAATCGCCGGTGAGCGACACGATCAGGACGTCGCCCTGCTCGCGCGCGAACTGCAGGTAACGCACATGACCCGGGTGCACGATGTCGAAGCATCCGTGGCACTGTACGATCGTTTTGCCGGCCCGGCGGGCATCCGCCACGATGCGCGCGAGGCGCTCGGCGTCCACGATCTTGTTGTGGCTCGATGGCGTCACGACGTACCTCGACGGCGGACCACGAAGCGGCCGGCGACGCCGCGTCCCACGGCGCCGCGCGCACCGATCACGCCGCACATCTGGTGTATCGTCCGCGCCGGCGCGCCAACCGCACCAAATCCATGGCAACTGCCGGTCGGTTGGTTGCAATCAGGGGCACCGGGCGTACCATCTTTCCCGACCCAAGACCGGCTTCGGGAGCCGGCAGCGCGTCTCGCAGCGTGTGGCGCGGCGGCGAGGCGGTTCGATGACTCTCGCGCGGGTGTGGATTCCCGGCTTGCAACCGATTTCCTGGACGCTTCAGCGGTACATCTTTCGCGAGATGGCCAAGACGTTCGTGATGACGTCCGTGGCGCTGACGGCCGTCGGCTCCCTCGGCGGCGGCGTGCTGCGCATGGTGCAGATGGGCGACGTGACCACGGAGCAGTTTTTTCGGCTGCTCTGGCTGGTCCTGCCCCTGTCCGTCGTCATGACGTTGCCGGTGGCGGCGCTCTTCAGCGCCGCGTCGACCTACGGCCGGCTGAGTGCGGACAACGAGTTCGTCGCCTGCCGCTCGAGCGGCATCAACATGCACGTACTGTTTTTGCCGACGCTGGTGCTGAGCTTGTTCTCAGCGGGGGTGACGTTCGCCTGCATCAATTATGTGATCCCGGGGATGGTGCGCGGGCTGACCGAGTTCATCGCCGCGGATATCCCGGCGTACATTCAACGCCGGTTGAGCGAGCCGGGCGGCGTCGGGCTCGGGCCGGGGCGCCGCTGCTACGCGGACCGCGCGCTGATCGACCCGGACAACCCGGACCGTGTGATCCTCGAAGGCGTGGCGTTTATCGAGGCTTCGGAGACGGACTGGTCGCGATTCGGCACCGCGCAGACCGTCGTGCTCCAGGTCGATCGCTCCGAGGAGGCGCCGTTGGTCGACGGGGTGATGCTCAACGTGACCTACTACGATCGGGCCAAGGGCCAGTTCGCCGATACGAAGAGCCAGCAGTTTCCGCGCAACAGGCTCGGCCAGTTGAGCATTCGCCAGTTGAAGTACCTCGACCTGAAGGACTTGTTCTACTACCGGAGTCACCTGGACGAATGGCATGACGTGCGCGAAGCGGTCGACCGGCTGCGCATGCAGGTCGGCGCGAGGGCTCTGTTTGGTGACCTTTATGCCCAGTGGCAGCACAACGGGCACAAGCTGACACTGCGTGATGCGCAGACGACGCTTGTCATCTCGGCCGAGTCCGCGGCTCGGTTTGGAGACGGAAGCGGCCTGCAGTTGACCGGCGTGCACATCACCGAGCGCTCGTCGGGGCGGGAGCGGACGTGCCGCGCGGCCCGGGCCGACATCGATATCGCGCGAGCGCCCAAGCTGGCGGATTGCGGGATTCGCGTGGATGCCTACGACGCCGTCATTAAGGCGGAGGGACAAGTCACCGAGCGCCCGCGGGAGGCGTTCGGCCCGTTGGCGCTGCCGAAGACGACGGTCGACGCGGTGATGGCCATGCCGATGGCCAAGCTGCTCCAGCCTGACCCGAGCATGAGCAAGTCCAACCCGCTCGAACGGCGCCGACTGAAGGCGGCCGGCGAGCGCGGGCTCACCCTTCGCAAGATCGACGCGATCATCAGCCAGCGATTCGCCTACAGCGTCAGCGCGTTCGTGCTGGTGATTCTGGCGGCCGCGCTGGGGATCGTGTTTCGCGGGGCCCATGCGATCGTGGCGTTCGGCATCAGTTTCGTGCCGTCGCTCATGGTGATGATCACAATCATCATGGGCCGGCAGATGACGCAGAATGCGGGTACGTATCTCGCCGGGTTGTCGGTGATGTGGAGCGGCATCGCGCTGGTAGCGGTGATGGACGTGTGGATGCTGACGCGCGTCGTGCGACGTTGATGGAAGACCGACTGACGTGACGACTCTCGACCGATACATCCTCCGCAACCTGCTGGTCAACTACCTGATCGCGCTGGCGGTCATGATGAGCCTGTACATCTCGCTCGACATGTTCGTCAACATGGACGAGTTCACCGAGAAGTCGTATCCCGTGTGGGTCGTCGCTCGCAACATGGTGGATTATTACGCGCCGAACACGTTTTTGTATTTTGCGCAGCTCTCGGGCGTGATCACGTCGTTTGCCTGCTTTGCCGTGCTTTCCAGGATGCGCAAGCTCAACGAGCTGACGGCCATTCTTGCCTCCGGCGTCAGTCTGTATCGCGTGGCGACACCGATCGCTCTCTTCGGCATCGCCACGACGTCGTTGCTGGTCATTGACACGGAGGTTCTCATTCCCAGCGTGGCGAACAAGCTGGCTCGTCCGCACGACCAGGCCGACGACACCGAGGCCTACGAGGTTTCGTTCCTTCGCGACTACGACGGTTCGCTCTTGTCGGCCAGAAAGTTCGACCCGAAGAAGCAGGATCTTCGAAATCTCCTGATTCTCCGGCGTGACGAATCCGGCAGCATGATCGAGTCGATCGAGGCGGACCACGCGACATGGGAGAAGCCGGCGGTAGAATCCGAGCGCGGCCGGTGGCGGCTCGAGCGCGGGCGTCGCACGCGGCGCGTTCACCAGGAGGCGACCGGGCTCGCGCCGAGCAAGGACCTCGAGGTCGACTATCCCGAATACTACTCGAGCGACCTCAGTCCGGAGGCGATCCAAACGCGCCAGGCCAACAACTGGATCAGGTTTCTGAGCCTTGCCCAACTCAGGAAGGTCGAGGCGGCGGACTCGCCCAAGCGCGCGGAGATCATCCGTACGCGTCACGCGCGGGTGGCCGGGTGGATCGTGTCCGTGATTCTTCTGCTGCTGGGCTTGCCGTTCTTTCTGGACCGGTCGCGCGGCAACGTCTTGCAGGATACCGCCAAGTGCCTGGCGGTGTGCGGTTTGTGCTACGTCGTGACGTTCGTCGCCCAGAGCATCCGCCCGGAAACCGTCTCCGCGCTGCCCGCGTGGATTCCCATCTTCGTCTTCGGTACGCTGGCGATGATCCTGCTCGACCGGGTGAAGACGTAGGACACTGGCAGGCGATTGTTGCTGCGCCCCGTAGTAGTGAACGCCCTTTGCGCGGGTGGCATGGGCAAGAATCGCGCCCTATGCGGTTCAGTTCTCGATACGAGTCTCGCTGCGATTCTTGCCCGTGAGCGTACCGGATGCGTGATTGCCACGGGCAACCTTGGTCGACGTGGCCCCGTGTCCAGATAGGTAGGTACGGCTCTTCAGGGTGGCAAGTGCGTCATCCGCCCGACCGTGCGAAGCTACGCAAAACCACGGGCAAACAAGTTTGCCCATGCCACGCGCGCAGGCGTCGTGCAAGGTGGATAGGTCTGCGCCGCGCGGTGTTTTCCCGATTGCCGTCGGTCGGTTACGATGGCGGTCATGTGCGGACGCTTCACGTTGTCGACGTCGGCCGAGGTCGTGGCCGAGTTTTTCCGGCTGCGTCGGCGCGATGTTGTACCGCGGCTCGAGGCGCGGCACAACATCGCGCCGACGCAGCCGGTGGCGGCCGTCGTGTTCGACGCGCAGGCCGGGAC
>Ga0055449_10000387_pt1 | contig 12422 bp, 10 predicted proteins | sample China_Galinas_PW_2_FD_57739 | JGI IMG/M metagenome (GOLD analysis project Ga0055449, IMG submission 57739) | Wetland microbial communities from San Francisco Bay, California, USA, that impact long-term carbon sequestration - China_Galinas_PWB_D1 | ecosystem: Environmental > Aquatic > Marine >... | reverse complement strand
GTCGCGTCGCCCGCTGTTTCGTCTCGAGCCGACTGTAGCACCCTCGTGGTAACGGACGAGCGTCTCTGCCGCGGCTGTTTCGCGGCGCTGTAGGCGTTCATGCCGGGTAACCGGCATGATCAACTGCCGATCCTGTACGGCCGGGACGGACGAAACGTACCGTTATTACCCTTCGTGGGGCGCTTCGTTGGTTTCCGCGGTGGGGCCGACCGAAACGACGCCGCCCGCGCCGAGCGGCGCACGGATTTCGTAAGGACCGAGTTGCTCACCTGTTTCCACTGCCATGCATCGTCTCGCAATCGAATGTCGCGCCGAATGAGGGGAATATCGTGTCCAAAGGCTGATCGAAAGCCAGGGCGCTGCAGGAGCCCAGCGTCCGGCTGCGTGGAACCGACAGGCAGGTGAGCGAGACAATCGTCCCTCACGATACCCAAAACGGAGGTTTAGCACGGAAGTGAGCAACGTCCCCGTCAGGATTCCTGCCTGGAACCATCGGCTCCAGACGACCATCGTTCAAAACGCGCAAGGGAGAATAATCTAACTCTCGACGATGGCGATAAGGATTTGCAATCCAGTTCGGCGGATTAGAATGGCGGGCAACGGACACCGTCGCTGGGCAGTTTGGATCCATGCTTCAGGAGGCAGTGAATGAAATTGCAACTCATTTGTTGCGCCATACTCGCGGCGAGCCTCAGCGGATGCGCCGCGCCCGGGGATAGGGTGGAGCGAGCGAATATCAAGCTCATCCACAAACAACACTCCGAGCTTTGGAGCAAAGGCGACCTGAACGTGATCCATGAGAGTTACGCAAACGATTTTGTCGGGCATTTCCCGGGAGAAACGGTTCACGGCCCCGCCGGCATCCGGAGAAGCGTCGAGGCTCATCGTAGTTCGTTTCCTGATTGGACGGAGACTGTCGAGGATACCATCGCCGACGGGGACCGTGTTGTGACCAAGTTCAGATCTCGTGGCACCAATCTTGGCGAGTTTTCAGGCAAACCGGCGACAGGTCGGAAGGTGGAGATCACGGAGGTATGCATCTTTCGGATCGTTGCCGGCAAGATCGTCGAGCAGTGGGTATATCCTGATCTCGTAAGCCTGCAACGCCAGCTGCGCGGCGAGCAGTAGACCGCTAGTTCCGTCCCCGTCAGGACTCGAACCCGAAACCTTCGGCTCCAGCGGCCAACAACGACGTCGTTCATGATGACGGGGGACGTTCAGAGTTTCTTTGTCGAGGGCCGCTGCCAGACCCACGTGCGCCATCCGACATATCACGTTGTCGACCGGACTACCGTTTTGCGCGGCCTACTACCGCGAAACCGTGCGACAGAATGCGAAAGACTGCGTCTGTCTGCGAAAACGGCCAAGGCGCGTAAGATGCTCGAAACAATGGACGTTCGAGCAGTCGGCCAAGATTTCCTTGCGGGCACTTCCAAGCTGAATGTTGCGCGCTGAAAGTCGCGTCGCCCGCTGTGTAGGTCGTTCACGTGCACCAGTGTCCGACGCGCGCCGGGTCGTGCCACCATGCGGCAGTACCGATTTGCGGAGTTGTTCGGTCCCTCCCAACCGGTAGGCGTTCCCACCGAACATTGCGCTAAGTGAGCGTCCCGAAGTGACTTCCGTTCGATTCTGGTCCCGCGAACGCATTCGCCTGCGAAACTGAAGCTCTCTTCGTGACCGGTGGCGTCGCGGCCGGACAGAGACAGAACCGGGCGCTCTCAGGCCCGTAGGGAACGTCACGAGGCGTGGGCGATCAGATATCAACAAAAAGACCAAAAACGGTGACTGGATTCGGTTGGTCCGGGCGGATTAGGATACGAGCACTCGCCTTTTCTCGAAACGGGCCGGTTCCGGGAATGATCGGCGTGTCTCGCCTGAGACCTGTTGGGCCGCGGATAATTGGGAGTAGAGTCGATGCAAGGGAACCTGCGCTACAGCCATCCATACGTCGTTGGGGCGTCGCTGACCGTTCTGGTTGGGTTCGTGGTGGGGGCGTCACCTGCCTTAGGCGATGGACCTTGCACCGGCACCTCCAGGCTTGGAGACCCCAATGCCGACGGCAATCTGGATTGGACCGACTACGCCGGGCTCGCGGCCTGCCTTTCGGGTCCAGATGTCATCCCCGATCCAGGGTGCGACTGTTTCACTGGGCAAGACGGTTCGGATGTCGACTTGTTTGACGTGTCGAGGTTCTTCGCCGCGTTCTCGCTGCCTCCCGGCTGCATCATCGACGGAAGTTTCGTTGCGGAGGGGGTGCGAGACGCGTTCCCGTTCAATTGCCGGATCTGTGTGCCGGATCAGAATCCGAGCGGTTGGTCATTGGTTGCTGTGGGAACGCTGTGCAACTCAGGGTCGGGCGATGTTTGCGATCCGCCAGAATTCTGCAATGGGGTCACCGGCCAGTGCCCGGAGGACGTGTTCTTGCCGCCCAATCAGGTTTGCAGAGCGGGGTCCGGCGATGAATGCGACCCACCCGAGTATTGCCCTGGCGTGCCGGATCAGCCGTGCCCGGAAGATCAGGTATCGCCGAAGGGGCTTCTGTGTCGCCCCGGTTCCGGCGACGTGTGCGATCCGGACGAGTTTTGTACGGGCGTAGCCCGCGAGGCTTGCCCCCAGGATGTTCTCAAGTCGACGGACTTCGTCTGCCGCGCAGGTTCGGGCGATATGTGCGATCCGGACGAGGTGTGCCCGGGCGTTCCCGGTCACGGATGCCCGGACGACACCGTTGCGAAGGCGGGAACGGTGTGCAACCCGGGTTCGGGCGATCTGTGCGATCCGGACGAGGTGTGTTCCGGCGTCCCGGGTGAATCGTGTCCGGACGATCGCGTTGAATCGTCGAAGGTTCTCTGCCGCGACAAAGCGGGTGATTGCGACGTCGCGGACTATTGTTCGGGCATCGCCGATGAACCGTGTGTCGACGTCAAGCTGGGTCCCGAAACGGTGTGTCGCGCCAAGGCCGGTGCGTGCGACGTGGAGGAGGTTTGCGACGGGATCGGCAGCGACTGTCCGCCGGACGCATTCAAGGATGCAGGATCTGTCTGCCGCAGCGCCGGTCAGATCATCGATGAGACGACGTGGGGAACTATCATCGTCGGCCCGGGCGAATGTGATGTGCCTGAGACCTGCACGGGCGACAGCGCCAGCTGTCCACCCGACGAGGTCAAGCCGGCCGGAATCGTGTGCCGGCCGCGCCAGAGTCGATGTGACGTCGAAGCCGAGGTCTGCGACGGGTCGGGCAAGAACTGTCCATTCGATACGGGCCCGAACGGGCAACAGATCGTCTGTCGTCTTCCCGCCGGCCCCTGTGACGTGCCTGAGTTCTGCGATCAGGCGGATGCGGCGTACCCCGGTTGCCCTCCTGATACGGTGAAGCCGGAGGGCACGCTGTGCCGCCCGCCAGGTCCCGCCGGGCCGTATCCGAACATTCGGGCGTGCGACGTGCCGGAGTTTTGTGACGGCGCAAGCATCAACTGTCCAACCAACGAATACCTTCCGTTCGGATCGGCTTGCGTCCGGAGTGACGGTTCCGACGGCCAATGCACGGACGTAGGCATCCAACAACCGAAGTGCGTCGCCGTGGGTGTGATTCCGGATGGCGCACGATGCAACGCCGATTTCGAGTGTGTCTCGGGCAATTGCAGCGAAATGATCGATCGGTCGATGCGATGCATCCCCGCAGACTTCGTCGGTTACGGCGGGCGGTGCGACGGCAAGGATTCCGTCCCGGAAGGCGATTATCAGGCGCGAGTTTGCTACGATGGTGACTCGAACCAACTCTACTGCTGCAAGGGAGCACGCGCGGCGGTCACCGGCGAGACGGGCACCTGCCAGGAGTGCTGCCTCTCCGAAGGCTCGGGTATTGATGCCGATGTGGACTGCGCGAACGCCGTTCAACATGGTTCGCGCACGGCGTGCTGCAATGGGCGATGCGTCGATTGGGAGAGTGATCCCTACACTTGCGGGGAGTGCGGGATGAACTGCCTGGATGCGGTCGGCGTTTGCAAGCTGTTCGTGGAATGTCAACCGTCGAATCCGGACGGGCTTCCCGAACCGGGACAGTGCATCTATCAAAACCCTTGCGGAACGGGCAATGCGTGCTGGGACAGCTGCGTGCTTTGCGCGTCTGTAGGCAATTGCGACACGTGCCAGTCCGTGCCTTCCTGCGTCGACACCACGATCGACGTGAACACCGGATTGTGCAACCCGTGCTCCAGCAACGCCGGCTGTGCCGATGGGCAGTACTGCGCCAGCGGATGTGGTGGCGACACGGATGTGTCATTGAATATCATCTGCCTGGACCCGGGATATTGCGTGGAGCAGGCCGGCGACTGCGTGCCGCATTAGTAATGGTCCGCGGCGCTTGCCCCTTCCTGCCGGATCCGAACGGGTCATCTGACAGGCCACAGAGTCCATTCTGTCGCGAAACGGCTCAACAAATCGCGAGCGACTATCGCAATTTGCGAATACGGCCGCGGCGACTAGGATGCTCGGTATCAAGGGCGTTCGAGCCATGGGCCGAAAATCTCTGGCGGGCACTTCGGAGCTGAAGGTTGCGCGCTGAACGTCGCGTGGCCCACTGTTTCGTGTCGGGCCAGAAGTTTCACTGTCGTACCAAAGTTAGGACCTCTTCACAGCCCTACATGGCTGGGCTGGTGGCGATCCGTTACGGTGACCGGAATGATCACCTGCCCATCCTGCACAGCCGAGATCGACGACGCGAGCCGGTTCTGCCCGTCGTGTGGTGCTTTGTTGGAATCCGCGGCAGGCCCGACGGAAACGGCGCCTCCGGCACCCGCGCGCCGTCCGGCCGCACCGGCCCCTTCCTCCGATTCCATCGATCAGTCCCGCTTCACGCCCGGGACCATGCTGACCGATCGATACCGCATTGTCGGATTGCTCGGAAAAGGCGGCATGGGCGAAGTGTACCGAGCCGACGACCTGAAGCTGAGACAATCCGTCGCGCTCAGGTTTCTTCCGACGGCGCTTTCAAGTAACGCACGAAGACTCGAGCGGTTCCACCACGAGGTGCGCGTGGCCCGCCAGGTTTCGCACCCCAACGTGTGCCGTGTATACGACATCGGCGAGGCCGACGGACAGCAGTTCATCTCGATGGAATTTGTCGACGGGGAAGACCTCGCTTCACTGCTCCGCCGCATCGGCAAGCCCTCCGCTGAAAAAGCGGTCGAAATCGCCCGACAGCTTTGCGCGGGTCTGGCGGCCGCCCACGACAAGGGCGTGCTTCATCGTGATCTCAAGCCGCACAACGTCATGATTGACGGTCGCGGCAAGGTCCGCGTGACGGATTTCGGTCTTGCCGGCTTCATCGACGAACTGGCCGGTCACGATATCGGCGCCGGCACCCCGGCGTACATGGCCCCCGAACAACTCGAAGGGCGCGAACTCTCCGTCAAGAGTGACATCTATTCGCTCGGGCTCGTCCTCTACGAGCTCTTTACCGGCAAGCGCCTGTACGAAGGTATGACGCGCGAGCAGATCAGTGGTCTCCAGAGTACGACGCCTTCGTCTGTTTCCGATCTGACCGACGGCGTCGATCCGGCCGTGGAGCGGGTCATCCAACGATGCCTCGCGCTCGACCCGGCTGCCAGACCCTCTTCGGCGCTCGCCGTCGCCGCGGCCCTGCCCGGGGCGAACCCGTTGGCGGCGGCGCTCGCGGCAGGTGAGACGCCCTCGCCCGAGCTGGTCGCCGTGGCGGGCGAGGGTGGTTCGGTGTCCATGAAAACCGGGCTCATCCTGCTCGCGAGCTTCTTGGGGGCACTAATCGTCTACGCCGGATTGGCGACCTATCTTTCGCGCAAGGCCGACAGGTCGGCCGAAAAACCGCCGATCGTGCTGGCCAACAACGCGCGGGAACTTCTTCATTCCCTGGGGCTCGCCGATCCGCCTGCGGATTGGGCGTACGGGTTGGAGGCTTTCCGCGGGAACCACGTGCGGTTCTGGTATCGTGAGAGTCAATCTCGACTCGTACCTGTATCTGAAATGGGCGTCGTCACGCGGACCGACCCGGCGCCCAACGTGCCCGGAATGTCGGGCGCGATCTTCGACCAGAAAGGCAAGCTGCTCGAACTGAATGTGGTCGCGAACCACGCCGAAGCTGCATCGCCTTCATCGAACGAAGGTGACGCAGAGAGTACATTCGATTCGCTTTTTGCGGCCGCCGGGTTGAACCGCGCGTCGATGAAGCCCGTTCCGCCTACGTGAACACCCACGGTGGGGTGCGATCGACTGTACGCATGGGAGGGAGGCGGCGGCCTGACCAAAGGAAAGACACTCCGGGTGGAAGCGGGATCGCTGTACGGCCACCCTGTGTACTTCAAATTGGTGCCGTCACGAGCGGCCGTGTCTCAGTCGGCCTCGACGTCGTCAACCGGTCGGGGCGGTGGCGCGCTCGGGCCCGTCGTCGCGGCGCTGATGATCGGAGTTCTGATCGCATGCCTGGCGTTCGCCCAACGGAATTGGCGTCTGGGGCGGGGCGACCGCCGCGGGGCCGTGCGTCTGGGTGTCGTGATCTTTGCCGCGACTGCGGTTTGGATCTTCTTGATTGCGGACCATTGGGGCAATGGGCTTCGGGTCTACCATACGGTGCTTCGAATTCTGAGCTGGGCGCTGTTCTGGGGTGCCTACGGATCGATGCTCTATCTTGCCTTGGAGCCGTACGTGCGTCGCGCCTGGCCCGAACGAATCGTCTCCATCACGCGGCTGCTTTCAGGGCGGCTTGCGGATCCGCTGATCGGGCGCGACGTCCTGATCGGTCTGGTGATCGGCATGACGGCCGACCTGGGCTTCATGATCTGCCAGACCATCGGCAACATCCTCGGCTGGCCCATGGGGCGATACTGGGGGGCCGGCATCGCCAGCGGCCACCTCTCCATGCGTCACACCCTCTCGGCGTTGTCGAATGCCATCGGAGCGGCTGCGTCTACTTCACTCTGGATCCTGTTCCTATTGGTGGTCGCCCTGGCGGTCCTTCGCAGGCGCAACCGTGCCACGGTCGGTGTCATCCTCTGTTGTTCCTTTTGGTGTGCGCCTGGCCTAGCGGCGGGCACATCGTCAGCGTGTTGATGATCGCGGCCGTGTGGACGGCCTACAATGCCACGGCGCTCCTTCGCTTCGGGCTGCTGACGCTCATGGCGGCAGAATTCACCCACCACGTGGCGACGTACTTTGTTCCCACGTTTGATTTCGGCGTGTGGGACGTCGGCAACGTCTGGTTTGCCAACGGAGTGCTCATCGCTTTGGCGGTGTTCGGCTTCATGACGGCCACGCGCGGCCAGACGTTGCTCAAAGAGGAAATCTTCGACAGCGCTGCGGGGCCGGGTTCGTAGCCATTTGGAGTACCACGTCGGCACCACAAACTTGAAGCCGTGGCGGTGCGCTCCGTCCTCAGAGTCCGCCGAGCTTGATGCACCGTCGAAACTGCTGGATGGGTCCGCGATTGGTGATTCGGAACTCCCGACCGCGTGGCGTCGATCTACTACGGCCGGAACCGGGCGTGGCTGTCCGAAGGCCTGGATAGACTGTGAAAATGGTGTCCGCTTGCGGCCGGAAAAACCGACCGCGACGCCGACGCGACCGCCAAAAGGCAGGCCGTGTCAAATTGCACTTGGGATTTGCTATTCACCGGAGTAGAATCAATCGGGGTCTTTGCGCGCCTTGTGAAATACCCCGAGTCTGAGAAGTCGAAATCAGCAGCGCCCCGCGATAGAGCATGGTCTAGCTCGCATCGTGGCTGCTGCAGTTCGGGCGCAGCGGCCGTGCTGATTCTTTCGTGTTTGATCGCGACGTGTATGTTTTTCGGGCGCGAGTAACAATGGGGAGTCGGTAATGCATCGAACGTATGGAACGAGTCGCTTGTGGCTGGTCGCCCTCGCTTCTGTCGCGTTTGCGGCCGTGGCGATGGGGCAGGTCGTGGTTGGGAACCGTGCAGCGCCGCGGGTCACACGAGTCAAGTCGGAGCGGGCGGTCGCCGGGCTGACCCGTCAGCAGTTCCTCGATCGTCAGTCGGCCCTGCATCAACGGCTCGCGTCGATTCTGCCGGCGGCAGATGAGCGAGCCACCGCGAGCGTTGGCATCACGGACCAGGAGCTCACGGACTTGGTCCGTGACGCGAGCACCAACGAATCGCCAATGCGGGTCGGTGTGGTGAAATCACTGACGCCCGAAATCACGTTCGCGCCCGCGAGAGTTTCGCACAGATCGGTCGCGTCGCCGCGCGTCCACGCCGGTCCGACGAAGGGCGACGAGTCCGTCTGGGCGGCGACGATCACGTCTCCCGGCGCGGTTGCCATTCGCGTTCGCTTCGAGAACGTCCTGATTCCCGACGGGGCCGAGCTATACTTCTTGAACGACGCCGGCGAAGCGTACGGTCCCTACACCGGCACGGGGCGGAATCAAACCGGGGAATTCTGGTCGGATCCCGTGATGGGTGACTCGGGGACGGTGCTGCTGCACGGGGCGCATCTGGAACACGCGTCATTGAGAATCACGAAGGTGGCGCATGTGGCGATTGATTTTGCGGGGCCGGCGACCGATGGCGGCATCGCCTCGTTCTGCACGTACAACGCCTCCTGCATCGAGAACAACTCCTGCGTCGACGAGCCGGCTGTCAACGATGCCGAGGGGGCCGTGGCCAAGATGCGCTGGATCGACGGCGCGTATATCTACATTTGCTCGGGTGGCCTCATCGCCGATACCGATCCGGACACGCAGATCCCGTATTTCCTGACCGCGAACCACTGCATCAGCTCCGATAGCACGGCGAGCAACCTGGTGGCTTATTTCCAGTTTACGCTTCCGTGCGGATCGACGGCGTGTACCGGCAGCTTCAATGCGGCTCCTTCGCCCCGAACGGTGGGCGCCACGGTGGTGGCCACGGGCACGTGGGGCGATTTCACCTTGCTGCAGCTTTCCCAGACGCCGCCGGCAGGAAGCACGTACCTCGGCTGGAACAGCACGCCCATTGCCTACACCGACGGCGCCGACCTGCATCGCGTCAGCCACCCGTCGGGGGCGCCGCAGGCCTATTCGCATCATCAAGTCGATGCGTTCACGGGAACCTGTGGAGGCTGGCCGCGAGGGGCTTGGATCTACAGCCGGGATATCAGCGGCGCCATCGAGGGTGGCAGTAGCGGCTCGCCCGTGGTCGATTCGGCCGGCGAGATCGTCGGGCAGCTCTCCGGCTGCTGCGGCTACAACTGCAGCAACGTGTGCGCCTACAGCAGCAACCGGACCGTCGACGGCGCCTTCGCCTACTATTTTAGTTCGGTGGAGCCTTACCTGAGCCCGCCCGTTGTCGATTGCTTCGCCCCGTCTTCGGTCTCGCCGGATGTGGGCCCGCCGGGCAACCGATACCTCACGTTCGACACGCCGGATAACGGCGTTGACTGTGCGGGGGAGCCGATGGCCATCCGCGTGCGGCTGACGTCGCTGGACGGGTTCGCGGTCCCGCCCGACGACGTGCGGTGGGTGGGCGAGCCGTTCGACGCGCCGGACGAGGACACCAGTCAGCCGGACAAGACGTTTCGCGTCGCGCCGCTCTCGTGTGATCCGGTCTTCCGGGATTGGTCCGACACGCCGACCGTGTCCGTCTTCGGCGGGGACATTGTTCCGGGTTCGACGTACACGGTCGACGCCGTCTTCAGTAGCTGCGTGGATCTGTCCGATCCGGCTTGCTACTCGACGGAGCGGGTGATCGAGACCGGCAAGTTCGGGGATATCGTGGCGCCCTTCGACGGCAGCGGTTCCGCCCAACCGGACTTCGGTGACATCTCCGCGGAGGTGGGCAAGTTTCTCGCTGATCCGTCGGCACCGTCGAAGAAGATTTGCCAATTGGACCCTCAGACAGTCTTTCCTGAGCGCCCGATCGACTTCAACACGATCTCCGCCACCGTTGATGCATTTGGCGGCACGATCTACGCTTCGGAAGCATTTGGTGCCGGCCCCTGCGTGTGTCCGTCGTCCGTGACGTGCGGTGCCACGCCGTGCACCATCGACGCCGAGTGCAGCGGCGGGCTCTGCATCGACGGGTTCTGCCGGGATGCGTGCCGAAGGTGTTCGCCGTAGCGGCAGTTGGTAAGCAATGCGGGCGCGCGGCGCCGCAGGGGGTCACAGCGCCCTCAGGTGCCAGCCGCCGTCGACGTTGAATACTTCGCCCGTGCTGAACGGAAAGTCGCCTCGGGCGATCGCGGCAATGGCGCGTCCGACCTCCTCCGGTTTGCCCCAGCGGTTGATCGGTGCCATGCCGTGCGCGATCTTCTTGTTGTAGTACGCGCGGACGGATTCGCCGGAGGTCATGTCGGTCTCGATGATGCCCGGGCTGATTTCGTACACATTGATGCCAAACTCGGCGAGCCGCACGGCAAACAGCTTGGTGATCATGCTCACGCCGGCCTTGCTGATGCAATACTCGCCGTAGTTGCGGGCCGCGGTGTACGACCGAAGCGAGGAGATGTTCACGATCGCGCCGCCGGTGATCGTGCCGGACTTTTGCAGATCGATCATCGTGTTGGCCACGCGCTGGGACATGAAGTAGGGGGCTTTGAGGTTCACCCTAAGGATGCGGTCGAAGCTTTCCTCCGGGGTTTCGAGGATGTCGAATCGCGTTGGCGGGGCGATGCCGGCGCAGTTGACGAGCAGATCGATGCGCTCGAATCGCTCCAGCGTGAAACCGACCAGCAGGTCGCGATGGGACGGAGCCGCGACGTCTGCCTGGCACACGTCCGCGGTGCCGCCCAGCTCCTCGATTCGCTTGAGCGTGTCCTCCGCAGCGCTGAGGTTGTCGTGGTAGTTGATCATCACGGCGTAGCCGACCTTGGCGAGTTCCAGGCAGGTCGCCCGGCCGATGCCGCGCGAGCCGCCCGTAACCAGTGCCACCTTGTTGCCTGTCGCCATCTGGAACCTCCCGAATGCCGACCCGAAGGGTCACGGCCTGTCGATACGCTTCAGCGCGTCACGTCCGCGGAAACCGGTGAACGCACGACGCATGTCCGACCCACATGCGCACGATCGCCGCCGATCGCGGTCTACGCATGATATCGGTCGAATCGGATTGTACGGAAAACGCGGCGCATGAAAAACCGGCCGTGCTCCGGCGGGCACGAACCGGTGTGAACTTCATCGTATCAACGGGCCGAAGAGACGAGCACCGCCTGCTAGTTCGAGTCCTTCTCGATTCGCCGAATGGACTTGCGCGACTGGCGGCGCTTCCTTTCCGATGGCTTCTCGTAGTAGCTGTGGCGCTTCATGTCGCGCGTAAGGCCCTCGCGCTGGCAAAGGCGCTTGAAGCGCTTCAACATCTGCTGGATGGACTCATTGCCTCGTGGTCTGACCTTGATCAAAACGAACTCCTCGACACCCTGTGCGGTACCAACCTTGTTTGGTACCTGTCTTGTCCGGTTTCCGGCCGGTTGGGTCCTCGCCGCGCCCGGTTCCTGCCCATTTGGGTCACCGGGCTGCGCGAGCCCTGGCCTGCCGGCCGCGACGATACCCATCGTCCCACGGCCGTCCCTGCTCCTCCTGCCGGCGGATCGCGCCGCCGAAAGGGCCAGCATCTTAAACCATTAGATCGACGCTGGCTAGGTGCGATCTTTGGCAACCCTACGTGGAAAAACCTCTGGTCCCGGCCGCCGCAGTCAGGTGGGGAGCGGCCGGGCCTGACGATATGGACCGTGGATGTGGGCCATTCCGCCAGGGGGTCTTGGCGATCTTGCGATTCGGTGAACCGCCAGCTTGAAACCGCGACAGACAGGCAGTGGATAGTCCGATAACTATTGGCTTGGCAGGTTGGGCGTGGTGGCGTGTGCATAGATTGGAAGGCGGCGGTGAGGCTCCGCTCGCGTCGCGGAGACGCTTGGGGTCCAAACCACCGGCGGATCGCATGGGCGGCAGTACGGTTCGTAATGGTCGCGATTTGCTCAGGGATTGATCCGTTGTCCTGCAAGGTGATCGCGGTACCGGTGTCTACGATCCGGTTTGTGTTATTCTCAATCCGGTGCCGTTACGCGTACGGAGCAGTGACATGGCGGAATACGACGCAGAATTCGCACGGCAGAGGAAACGGCGGGATATCCGCGGCTCGAAAGAGCTGTCTTGCGGAATCTGCCATAGGTTTCACGTAGACACGGCGAGCGACTACGGGTGGCCGTGCTTGATTCTGAGAGACTGGATCTGCGAGACCCATTGTGCAGAGATTCAGATGCCGTGGTGGGAGCACGGCCAAACCTATATCTTTGATATGCTCAAAACAGCACCGCACTCCAAGGACGCAGATGCAGAATACGCAAAGTGGATGGCGATTTGCAACCGTTGTCCGTATGGTCCACGGTAGAACTTGTTCATGACTCTTCCCGTCCACGCGATCGCGTAGCAGCATGATCCACGACAGGTTGGAGCCCTCGCAGATGCAG